>Ga0315273_10014739_pt1 | contig 10084 bp, 9 predicted proteins | sample YL17G02_0_MG_FD_205753 | JGI IMG/M metagenome (GOLD analysis project Ga0315273, IMG submission 205753) | Sediment microbial communities from Yellowstone Lake, YNP, Wyoming, USA - YL17G02_0 | ecosystem: Environmental > Aquatic > Freshwater > Lake > Sediment | place: USA: Wyoming | collected... | reverse complement strand
CCATCCGGGCGGCGGTGCTCCACCGTCACGCCATCGATGAGCATCCGGTGGAGCGCGCGGTTGCGCTCGATGAGCGTGGGACCGGCGACTCGGGTGAGCTTCCGGAACGGGTCGTCGACCACCTTCGCGGGCAGCCCCGGGTTGAGCCAGGCAAGGGCCGAGCGGAGGCGGCCCTCGAGGATGACGTCGCGGTACCCGGGGTCTATCCGCTCGGCGGCCGGCATCCCGACGGCGATCTCGGGGCCGTGGAGGACGCCCCAGCCGATCGCCCCGAGGCGCGCGAGGGCCGCCTCCTCGACGATCGACTCGGTGAAGCTCCCGCTCACGCGAGCACCCAGTGGCTCGCCGGCTTCGCGAGGAACTCCTCCACGGCGATGCCATCGCCGCCGACGAGAAGGATCCGGTCAGGGTGGAACACGGCCGCAAAGGCGGCAATGCCCGGAAGGGACTCCGGCGAGCGACCGCTCTTCACCTCGATGGCGGTGAGTCGCCGCCCGGATCGGACGACGAAGTCCACCTCCCGGCTGCGCTCGCGCCAGTAGAAGAGCTCGAACTCGCCGGATGCCGCCGCGTTGGCGAGATGCGCGCCCACGGCAGACTCCACGAGCCGGCCCCAGAAGGCCCTGTCGGCCCGCGCCGCAGCAGGGAGCAAACCGGAAGGCGCCGTCAGCAGCGCCGTGTTGAGCACCTGGAGCTTGGGGCTGGAGCCCCGCTGCCGGACCACCTGTCCGGCGAACTTCGGGAGCCCCTGCATCAGACCCGCGCCGGCGAGCAGGTCAAGGTAGTGCGCGAGCGTCGTGCTGTTGCCGGCGTCCTGGAGCTGGCCGAGCATCTTCGTGTACGAGAGCACCTGCCCGGAGTACCGCGACCCCAGTTCGAACAGCCGGCGCAGGAGGGCAGGCTTGTCCACGCGCGTGAGCAGGAGGACGTCACGCGAGATCGTCGTCTCGATGAGCGAGTCGAGGACGTACCGTCTCCAGCGCTCGGGGTCGGTCGCGAGCGGCGCCGCCCCGGGATAGCCGCCGAAGTACAGGTAGTCGTCGAGCGAGAAGCCGAACGCATCGCGCATCTCGCTGAATGTCCAGTGCGACATGCGGAGAACCTCGAACCGGCCCGTGAGGCTCTCCGCCAGGCCGTGCTGGACGAGGAGCGGAGCGGATCCCAGGAGCACGACCGCGAGCGGCCGCCGCGCCCGCGTATCCTCGTCCCAGAGCCGCTTCACGGTCTCCGACCAGCCCGGGATCTTCTGGACCTCGTCGAGCGCGATGATCCCCGGGCCGTCTCCTGCCTCGAGGCGCGCCGCCTCCCATTGCTGCGCGATCCAGTCCGCGCCGCGCAGGGTGGGTTCGTCGGCGCTCGCGTACCGCACGGGCACGGCCATGCGCGCGAGCACGTGCTGCACGAGCGTCGTCTTGCCGGCCTGCCGCGGACCGGCGACCACCTGGATGAACCGCCGCGGCTCCCGCAGCCGGGCCTCCAGCACGACCGCCGGCGCCCGCTCGAACTGCTCTCCAGACGGATTACTCATGGTCCTGAGTAATCTTACTCAGAGTGTCGAGCCGACCGCTCGAGACGACCGCGCGACAGCTTCAGCGAACCATTCAGATCCGCGCATCCACCATGCGTTCGGCGTCGGGGACCCGAAGCTCGCCGGAGATGAGCCTGGGCAGGAGCGTGTCGCGGAGGGCCGTGATGTTCCGGGATTCCATGGCAGCATCCTCCATCCTCGTTCGGATCGGTCGAGCGAGCACCTCGAAAGCGCGGACCAGCTCCGCGCAGGGGTGGACGTGCCGGAGCCGCGGGATGCTCCGGACATTCAGGGCGTCGAGGATGGTCCCGGTGTCGGTGCGGGCGTCGACTTCCGCACGGAAGGCGTCCGACCTGATCAGCTCGATCAGGTGAGTCGGGTATGGCCATGCCGGGCGGCAGCGGATTCCGGTCATGTTTCGTCCGAGAGCCGCACGGAACCCGTGAGGGATCTGGGCGACAGCGCCGACGCGACCGACGTTGGTGATCACGCAGTCGCCCTCGCGCACCTCGATCCTCGCCGTCCACGCCTCGTAGTCCGAGGCGTCGATGAGGAACAAGTCGGACGGGTCGAGCATGCCGTAGGGGACGATGTTCCCGAGCTGGAGCAGCGGTCGTCCCTCTGTTCGACGCTCAGGCTTCCGGGCGTGAGAGCAGTCGACGACATCAGCAATCGCGCCGAGCCCCTCAACGGTCCACCCGGCTGGGATCTCGCCGAGCTCCGAGTCATCGAACGAGTCCGGGAAGAGGTCGGCAACGCGCGGCGGCAGGCCGGGGTCGTGCCCTTCGGACTTGGCGCGGACGGGATCGAAGTCGACGAACCAGGACTTGAAGAGGGCTCGGGCGGTGGCTTCCAAGGTCTCGTTCATGCGACGGTTCAGCTCGATCTTGTCATCGAGCGCACCGAGGACCGCCGACATCCACTCCTGGTCGACGATGCGCGGGATGCGCAGTCGGAAGTTCGGGACGTCCGCGCACCTGAGACTGTCGAAGACGGCGCCCACGTTCAGGAACCGGCCGATCTGCTCCCACCACTCGGGACCGCGGACCAGCCACCGAAGAAACGGCGGGTAGACGCGCGATCCGTCAGCGCGCAGGAGAACGAGGTTCTGCCCGAGGACGTACTCCAGCCCGGGTGGAGCGACCGCGGTCTCACCGGGGTTCGTCCGCCGCGAGAGGACGACATCGTGGTCCCTCGGCAGCGCCTTGCGCGTCCAGTCGACGTAGTCCTCCGCGCTAACGCGTCTTGCGGTCGTGGGATCGATCCGCCCGCTCTTCATCTGGGGGATGGCCACATAGGGGTAGCCATCCGGAACTGCCGGCGGAGTCCGATGTTCGCAGTCGATCAGCGCGACGCCGGCTTCCCGCAGCGAGAGCTCGGGCCATCTAGCGCTAGTGGCCATACCCGGACTCCCGCAGGTCGGCGGCGACGGCGGGGTCCAGTTCCCACGTCTGGTCGGCCGGCGCGAAACCCGCCGCTGCCCACTCGGGCTACGGATCGAAGGCGCAGGGAAAGGGAAGACCCCGGCGGAGGCCGTTGCCGGCTGGTCCGACGGGGAGTAGATGCGCAGACGATAGCCTGAACTCCTGGGCCAGTCCATCGGGACCATCGGCCACGTTGGAACCAACGCTGGAGCCGCACGGCGACCGCCCGTCACCGCCCGCGATCCTCGAGCTCCCGCAGGAGCCGCTGCAAGGCTGGCTCGAGGGCTGGAACGTCCCGATTCGCGGCATCCCAGACGATGTCGGTGTCGATCTCGAAGTACCCATGGACAAGGACATTCCGCATCCCGACGATGTTCGGCCACGGCACGTCAGGCGCGAGGGCACGAACGTCATCGGGGAGGCCTCGCGCGGCCTCGCCCAGGATCTGCAGGTTGCGAAGGAACCACACCTGAAGCAGCTCATCGCGCTCGAAGGACGCTCTATCGCGGCCGCGATAGCGCTCGATGGCTGCGATCGCATCGAGCATGTCCCGGAGCCGCTCAGCGGGGTCTCTCACACCGAGACCGCCTCACGCAGCACCGTGCTGCGGATGCGTGCCTTCAAGCCGCGCACGGTCACGACGTCGACGGGGCGCCCGAGCAAGGCCTCGAGTTCGACCTGGAGGCCGCCCAGATCAAGGAGCGACCTGCCGGGATCCATCTCGACAAGGAAGTCGATGTCGCTCGTTTCGTCGGCCTCGTCGCGGGCGACCGAGCCGAAGATCCGCACGTTGCGCGCCCCGTGCTGTGCGGAAACGCGGAGGATCTCCTCGCGGTTCCTCTTCACCAACTGCTCAGTCGTCATATCCCAACGCCTTCAGGTTTGTACGTATCGTATCGTCCAGCCTCGCGCCTTCTGCCTGCTGCTCGCGGAGCGTCGCGGTCAGTCGGCGCATCTTCTGGTCGAACGGTTCGTCGTCCTCCTCGGCCGCGGCCGCGCCGACGTAGCGGCCGGGTGTGAGCACGTGGCCGTGGGTCCGGATCTCGTCCACGGTCGCGGCCCGGCAGAAGCCCGCGACGTCCGCGTACTCGCCGGCGCCGGGGTCGCCGCGCCACGCGTGGTAGGTGCCGGCGATCGTCGCGATCTCCTCGTCGGAGAGCTCGCGGTGGGTCCGGTCGACCAGCGAGCCCATCTTCCGAGCGTCGATGAACAGGGTCTCGCCCGGTCGGTCGCGGAAGCGGCCGTTGCGCTTGTCGCGAGCGACGAACCAGAGACAGACGGGGATCTGCGTCGAGTAGAAGAGCTGCCCGGGCAGGGCGACCATGCAATCGACGACGTCGGCCTCGACGATGTTCTTGCGGATCTCGCCCTCGCCCGACTGGCTCGAGCTCATCGAGCCATTCGCGAGCACGAAGCCGGCGATCCCGGTCGGCGCGAGGTGGCTGATGAAGTGCTGGACCCAGGCGAAGTTCGCGTTCGAGGCCGGCGGCGTGCCATAGGCCCACCGCTTGTCGTCGCGCAGGAGCTCGCCGCGCCAGTCGGAGTCGTTGAACGGCGGGTTCGCGAGGACGTAGTCGGCCTTGAGGTCCGGGTGGCGGTCCGCGTGGAAGGTGTCGCCGTGGGCGATCTGGGCGTCGATCCCGCGGATGGCGAGGTTCATCTTCGCGAGGCGCCAGGTCGTGTAGTTGGACTCCTGGCCGTAGATGCTGATGTCGCCGATCCGGCCGGCGTGCGCCTCGATGAACCGCTCGGAGGAGACGAACATCCCGCCCGAGCCACAGCACGGGTCATACACGCGGCCCCTGTAGGGGGCGAGCATCTCGACGAGGACGCGGACGACGCGCGACGGCGTGTAGAACTGGCCGCTCTGCTTGCCCTCGGCGCTCGCGAACTGGGCGAGGAAGTACTCGTAGACGCGGCCCAGGCGAGCGCCCCGCAGCCCACCATCGGCACGCTCGTCGACGACGCGATGACCGCGATCGAGCGGGACAACCCGTCCCTGAAGGGCGTCCTCCCGAAGGACTACGCCCGCCCCGGCCTGGACAAGGCCCGCCTCGGCCAGCTCATCAACCTCGTCTCGGACATCGCCCTCGGCGCCCCGGCCGATCGGGCCAAGGACACCCTTGAGGACCGACCAGCGCGCCTCCCGCGGCACCCAGAAGATGCTCGCGGCGCGGTACTCATCGGGATCCTCTGGATCCGCGCCGCCCGCGCGCTCTGCCTCGAGCTCGGCGTGCCTCGCCTCGAACGCGTCGCTGATGTACTTGAGGAAGATCAGCCCGAGGACGACATGCTTGTACTCGGCCGCGTCCATGTTGTTCCGCAGGGCGTCGGCGGCCTGCCAGAGCTTCGCCTCGAAGCCGAGGTTCGCCCCGGTGTCAGCCTTCGCTCGCGCTGCTCTCGCCACCTGTGCCCCCTGCGGATCGTTGAACCTCAAGCGAGTGTAGCGACGCAGGGGACGCGGCCGGTGCGCCACCACGTAGCGACTCGGGCGGCCGCGGTGGCGGAGCGCATTCCGACCGAGGGGCGCGGCGCCCCTTCTCGTGACGAGGGCTACTCGATCCGGCTGAAGCTCCATGCTCCCCCGACGGCGTGGACCGACAGGAGCATCTGGTCGGCGTCGGTCAGGAGCACCTCGCCGCTGTACGCGCCGATCTCGTTGACGAGAAGGTCGAGGTACTCGCCGTCCGTTCCGTACGCGATCACCGCGAAGTTGCCCGCGCCCTGGTTCTTGACCACCGTCGACCCGAAGGCGCCGCCGGTCAACAGGATCACGGCGTCTCCCTTGCCCGAGATCGCCGACTTGCCGTTCCAGCGACGAGCCGCCGTGTACGGCTTGATGTCGACGGTCCAGGCGCCGTCGGACGTGAGCTTGAGGAGGTTGACCCCGGGCGCGATGTAGACCTGGCCGGCATACGAACCGATCTCGTTGACGAGCAGGTCGTCGTACGAGGTGCCCTTGTACGCGACGATCGCGAAGTTCCCCCCACCCCTGTTCGTAATCTTCGCGACGGTCGGGACCGTCCGGGCGCGGAACTTGAGCACCTTGTCGCCGGTGCCCGCCTTCGTGAGGACGGAGGCGATGGCCGCAGGTGCTTGGGTATCGATCGAGGGCCGGGCTTGAGACGCCCCGGCCTGGACCGGGATCGATCCCCATGCCACAGAACCGACGAGGACGATCGTCGGAATGAGCGCGCGCAGCATCTTCATGAGAGTGGCTCCCTGGCTGTCGGCCGGTCAACGGCGGTCGGCCGCGACGTCCCGGATGTGGGGTCAGCCCCGCCAATCCGGACACCGCCAAGCCTAGGGAGCTCGCGTGCCACCTCGGGTGTCACCGCTGAGTGGGCGATCTCGCTGGCGGTCGACTCCGATGGCTGGGCTGAGCGACCGCGCGAGCCGGACGCGGGCATGTGGTGGCACCGCTGTCGGGCCAAGGACTGCGGCTACCCCCACCCTCCGTCCGGAGGCTGGCCGGCTGGCGCCCGGCGCGGCCGGAGCGCAGCATGGACATGGCGCGAGTCGAGAGCGCGGGCCCGGGATGGCCCGGCGAGGCCGGGCGGATCCGGTCCGGTCCGGTCCGGTCCAGCTTGCAGGATGGAGACGACGATGACGACGGTCGAGATCGAGGCAGGACCGGTCCGCGAGGCGGCGGTGAGCGCGGACACGGCGAAGAAGGTGACGACGAGGAGGTCGCCCCCGCCGGCCGGCGGTGCGGTGTACGGGCTCGGGATGATCGGCGCCCTCGTCTACTTCCTCCGGACCGCCGAGTCGCGGCAGGACTGCGTCCTCGCCGTAGGCAAGGCGGTCGTGTGGCCGGCCATCCTCGTCTACCTCGCGTTCAGGCGTCTCGGCGGCTGACGTGGCGCCGGCAGCGGGCGAGGCTCCTCGCATGCGTGGCCGCCGCGTCGCCGCGGTCGCGCTCGCCGCTGCCACGGCAGGGACGACCGTCGCGCCGGTCGCGGTGGCGCGGTCACGCCGCGCGGCGGGCCCGGGCGCATCGGGCGACTCCGGGCCGCTGGAGATCGCCCCCGGCGTCTGCTGCCTCGGGCCGCGGAGCCGGACCCAGACGAACGTCTACCTCGTCCGTGCCGGGTCCGGCTGGTTCCTCGTCGATGCGGGCTGGGAGGGCGATGCTGACCGGATCGCTGCGGCCGCGCGGTCGCTGCTCGGGCCGGACACCTCGCCCTCCGCGATTCTCCTGACCCATGCGGATCCCAACCACGTGGGCGCGGCGCGTGCCCTTGCCGAGGCGTGGGGCTGTCTGATCCTCGCGCATCCCGACGAGCTCGCCATCGCGCACGGCGACTTCGCCGCGATGGAGCGCTCGGCCGGCCCGCTCGACCGGTGGGTGATCCTCCCGGCGATGCGGGCGATCGGCGAGCGTCGTCGGGCCGACGTGCTCGTCCGTGGACGCCTCGCCGGGCTGACCGCCACGCTGCCACCGGACGGGACGATCCCGGGCATGGACGGCTGGGCGTGGATCGCGACGCCGGGTCACACGCCCGGCCACGTGTCGTTCGTCCGGTGGAGCGACCGCGTCGTGCTGACGGGGGACGCGCTCCTCACGCTGGAGGTGAACACCCCGACCGGGTTCCTCGTCGGTCGTCAGGGACTGTCGGGGCCGCCGTGGTACACGACGTGGGATCGCCGGGCCGCGAACGCGTCGATCGCGGCGATCGCGGCCCTGGAGCCGGCGGTCGTGGGCGGGGGGCACGGCCGGCCGATCGGCGAACCGGCGGTCGCCGCGGCGGTCCGGGCCTTCGCGAGGAGCATCGCCCCGCCCGAGGCCTGAACGCGCCAGTCGGCCACCTGGCACACGGACCCGATCGGCCGTTGACAGGCTGCGTGACCCCCAGTCACGGTTCCGGGGGGTGGTGCGTCGTCGCCGTGTCGCCCACGCACGATCCTGACGCTCCGGGCACTCCGATCGCCGTGGTGCGTGTCGTGGCCATGACCTGGGGGCACGTGCGCGACACCCGAGGGCCGGAGATGTCGACTGCCGGTCACGGACGGGCCGGCGGCGCTGACCGCCGAGCCCGCACCCTCGACGCGCTGCTACCCCCGGCCGGTGAGCGGGATCCGCACGCCGTTGACCGCCGCCGCGGGCGGGGCGAGGAACGCGAGCACGTCCGCTATCTCCTCCGGCGCGCGCCATCGGCGGCGAACCGCGCGACGACGACACGCCCGAGTGGACCCGTCGCTCCCGTGACGAGGACGACCGGCGATGCGTCAGTGGACACCGTCCCCCTCCTGTTCGAGCGCCCGAGGTTACGGCCCTGCATGTTCGCCGCCGTCGAGCGTCCCGCCTGTCGCCCCTCGAGCCGAGCCACGGGTCGGGTCGTGGCGGCCGCCGTCAGCGGGAGCGTCGCAGCTCAGACGTGGGGCGCGACGCCCTCGGCGAGCTGCTGCATCAGGCCGATCTGCGCGTCGTACTCGAGGAACGGGAAGTGGCTCCGTGCGACGAACTCGAGGGGCACCGCGACGCGCTTCCGGATGTCGAGCAGGGCCTCGACGAGCTCGTCGGGGGTACCGGCGTAGGTCGCCCGGCCCTTGAGCAGCGCATCGTCCGGGCGGTTGTACGGCGGTGGGGACGGCGGCGGGAGCGGCCTCGTGGCCGAGGCCCCCATGTCGGAGTACTTCCACTGCATCGCCCACAGGGCGTCGCGGTAGCGCGCGAGCGCGTCCTCGTGCGAGGAGCCGGGCAGGAGCACCGAGTAGTGGATGAACCGGAAGGTCGACGGGTCGCGGCCGACGCGCTCGCACTCGTCGAGCACCCAGCCCACCTGCTCGACGAACTTCTCGGCCGGGACGTTGGCGAAGATCCCGTCGGCGAGGCGCGCCGCGCGGCGGATCGCGGGCTCGGCGCCACCGCCGACGACGACCGGGATCGGGCTCGAGGGCGTCGGTCGGACGGCGAGCGTCGGGAAGTCGTAGACCGCGCCGTGGTGCGTGAACGGCTCGCCGGTCCACGCCTGCGGGAGGATCCGGAGGATCTCGTCCATGGCCGCGCCGCGACGGCGCGCGTCGGCGCCGAGCCCGACGAACTCCACTTCCGACCACCCGAGCCCGAGGCCGAGGACCAGCCGCCCGGGGCTGAGCAGCGCGACGGTGGCCGCGTCCTCCGCGAGGCGGAGCGGGTGGTGGAGCGGGGCGAGGACGACGCCCGTGCCGATCTCGATCCGCGAGGTCGCCTGCGCGAGCGCCGCGCTGACGACGAGGAGCGAGGGCATGTACCCGTCATCGACGAAGTGGTGCTCGGTCGTCCAGACAGACGTGAAGCCGAGCCGCTCCGCCTCGACAGCCAGGCGGACGGTCTCGTCGTAGGCGCGCGTCCAGTCGGTCTCGCCCGGGCGAAGCTGCGCGCTGAGAAGTCCGAAGCCGAGTCCCATCAACGGCGACGATAGCAGCCGGCGCGCCTCCGTGACGCACGTCGGGCCCGCCCCGCGCCTGCGTGCTGCCCGGCGCCTGCGTGCTGCCCGGCCCCCCGCCTCATGGGTCGGCCTCGGGCTTCTCAGTCGGTCAGGGCGTCACAGACGAGCGACCAGAACCTCTCGCCGATGCCGACGAACGCGAACGGCAGGGACTGGACCATGAAGATGCCCGACAGGTCATTCGCGGGATCGATCCAGAAGCGGGTGCCCCAGGAGCCGCCCCAGCCGTACGTGCCTGCCGGTCCCGGCCTGCTCGGCGCGGGCGGCTCGACGCTGACCCCGACGCCGAGGCCGTATCCCTCGCCCTCCGAGACGTAGCCCCAGATCACGATCGGGCAGAGCGCCGGCGCGAGGTGGTTGCGGGTCATGAGCGCGACCGTGTCGGGCCGGAGCAGGCGCGTGCCGTCCAGCTCGCCGCGCCGGAGCAGCATCCGCGTGAACCGCAGGTAGTCGAGCGCCGTCGAGGCGAGGCCACCCGAGCCCGTCACGAGCGGGACGCGCTCCGTGATCGCCCGCGTGTCCTCGTCGTCGACCCGCTGCAGCGCGTCGGCAGTGGACTCGTAGACGGCGGCCAGCCGCTCCACCTTGTCCGGCGGCACGTGGAACCCGCTGTCGACCATGCCGAGGGGCGAGAAGACCGCGGACGCGAGGTACTCGTCGAGCGGCCGGTCCGCTACGACCTCGATGACCCGGCCGAGGGT
>Ga0315273_10014738_pt1 | contig 10084 bp, 12 predicted proteins | sample YL17G02_0_MG_FD_205753 | JGI IMG/M metagenome (GOLD analysis project Ga0315273, IMG submission 205753) | Sediment microbial communities from Yellowstone Lake, YNP, Wyoming, USA - YL17G02_0 | ecosystem: Environmental > Aquatic > Freshwater > Lake > Sediment | place: USA: Wyoming | collected... | reverse complement strand
CGGGCTCGGGCCCGAGTTGGTGCTACTTCGGGACGCCCACGAACAGAGCCCCCGTCAAACCACCCTTGTCGTCCATGACCGGCGCATAGATGCCAGCGTACTTTTTGCCAAACACGGTCACCTCCCCGGTGTACGAATGCTTCTGAACAAGGGCCTTGTAGGCTGGCGTTGCGGGGTCGAGTTTCGTGTTGACCGCCGACTTCCCCGTCTCGGTGAGAAGGTTGGTGTGCGCGCGCACAAAGTCGTGGCCATCGTAGCTGAAGCTGGTGGCCGCGAGGCTGGCTGGTGCTTGAGCCGCGAGGCGTGAGGTGCCGTGCGTCGCCGACAGCACCGCGAGGGCGCCGGCGAGAGCCAGGATGAGAACGAGGACAATCCGCTTGCGACCTTGGGCCATGGTGAACGGTTGCGAACCCATACAGTTGTCTCCTGTCAGTGGATGTGGACCACGCCATCGTGAGGCCAAGTATACAGTGCGGCTCGCGCGATGCTAGAGGGCCTGCCGATGGCCAATGGTGTGTACGGCTGGCCGTGGTGGGCGGCAGTAAGGCCGCTGAGGCCCGAGGTGGCGGGAGTGCAGGAAGTGCGCGAGGAACGTCCGGGCGGGCTGGAGGTGACAGGGGGAGTCGGGTATAGGCGACTGCCTAACGGTCTGCCGTGCAGCTGCAGGACGGCGCGACTGTACCATGCGAGTTCGACTGCGCCACCGTCGCCGTCCTGTCAGCTGCAACGGCGTGTTGGGCAGCGCGCCTGGCGATGTCGCGTCGTCAAACTATCCGGTCTTCAAAGGCCCGGCGACCCTGTACGTACTGAGGATGACGCCGGACGGCGTTGCTTGCGTGCTGACGAGCTCGAATGAGCGGGCCGGGGTTCCCTCCGCATAGAAGCGCTTCCCCGTGCCCAACAGGACTGGAGAGACGATCAGCACAACTTCATCCGCAAGGCCATGTTCGAGCACCGTCGACGTCAGCGTTGAGCTGCCCGAGAGGATAAGGTCCCGGCCGCCCTGCGACTTGATGCGGCGAATGCCCTCGCCGATGTCCGGTCCGAGGTCCTCGAACGGGCCCCATTCAAGACTTTCCGGACGGTGGGTAGCGACATATTTCGTCGCCGCATTGAGGCGGTCCGCTATCGGACTGCTCGGCGCCTTTGGCCAGAAGCCCGACCAGATATCGTAGGTGCGACGGCCAAGCAGCAGATCGAAGCTCTCGCCGTGCGCGGCCATCACTGCGTCCCGGCCAGCGGGGGTCCGATAGGGCGCGGTCCAGTCGCTGTAGGGGAAATCGCCATCATCCGCGGAGTGCTGGATCACGCCGTCCAGCGAGATGTGTTCGATGATCTTGAGCTTTCTCAGTTGAGTCTCCGTGTTCTGGGGTGTCAACACCCAGGTCTCGACATCAAGTGATGTGTGTCGTCTGCCCAACGACCGCGCATCACCTGCGGGGCCGCGGCGCGTTCGACAAACCTACCCGGCGCCGGCAGGTCGTGCCAGCGTGAAACAAACCGATGGCCGCGCCCCGACTGGTTCATGCGGAGCCTGTGTGAAGACGCGGTGTCGTTTCCTATATTGTACGCTGGCTGGCTGGCTGGCTGGCTGGCTGGCTGGCTGGCTGGCCCTCGCCCCCGCCCCCGCCCCGTGAGCGCAGCCCATGCCCTACATCCCGCGCGTCGATCGGACCCAGGCGGTCCTTCTCCCCGACGTCCTCGACGATTACGTCACCCCTGACAACCCGGTCCGCTTCCTCGGCGCCTTCGTCGCCCAGCTCGACCTCGGGGCCCTCGGCTTCCAGCGGGCGGTGCCGGCCGAGACCGTCACCACTGCCGCCGCCGACCGGGACCAGTTGAGTCCCCTCGCCACGGCGGCCCAGGCTATGCTCGCGGCGCCCGCCCCCGTGGTGGTCGCCGATCAGGGGTACTACCACGGCACCGAGATCAAGGCATGCCTCGACGCGGGCATCACGCCGCTGGTGCCGCGGCCGTTCACCTCGGCCAACGAAGTCCGCGGGCTCGACACCAAGGAGGACTTCCGCTACGACCGGGCCCAGGACGTCTACCACTGCCCCGCGGGGGAGACCCTGATCTACCGCAGCACCGCCATCGAGCTCGGCCGCACCATCAAGAACTATCGTACCCCGGCCTGCGGTCGCTGCGCGCTCCGCGCCCGCTGCACTCGCAACAAGGACGGGCGCAAGCTGACCCGCTGGGTCCACGAGGATCTGCTGGACGACATGGCACTACGCCTGCGGGAGCAGCCCGCGCTCTTTCACCAGCGGAAGGCGCTGGCCGAGCACCCGTTCGGCACCATGAAGCGCGGCATGGACCAGGGCTACTTCTTGCTCAAGGGCTTCCGCAAAGTCCGCGGCGAATTCAGTCTCACCGAACTGGCCTACAACGTGAAGCGGGTGATCAACCTGCTCGGCGTGCCGCGGCTGCTCGACGCGGTGGCCTGAGGGCCCCACCCCGCCAGCTGCATGCGCTTGTTAGGCGGCTCACGGCTAAGACCGAAGTCAAGGATAGTGTCCGCGCCGACGGACACTCATGTCCACGGGCGCGGACCCTCGAGAGGGTCTGGTTGTCCGCCCCCCAAAGGCAAAGCGCGCCAGCCCGAGGGCTGACGCGCTCCAACCTGAGAGTCAGGGCTCAGGTCGGGACTCCTGTGTCCGCGTCCCCGCCACCATCGCCTCCGGTGGAGACCAAGGTGACCTGGGAGAGCGAGCCTTCCTCAATCAGCGTCGGCTCAACGAAAGGTCTGCGGGTGTCCTGGGTCATCAAGTTCCTCCAGGCGCCGCGGTGGTCTTGGTACGGGAGACACGGGCGGCGCCCCAATCTACCGCAAGAGGCGTCCTTGAACATCGCCGCGTGGGGGTCGTTGATGACCCACTGACGTCGAAGAGCTTACGATTTTGACCCAAACCGCCTGCGGCGCGAAGGTGTAGAGCCTTCTCTGCCGAAGTGGTGCGCAAAGCCGACAGGCGCGCCGACCCGAAGCCGAGCCGGCGCGTGAGTCGACCGACTGTTTCCGGCCTTAGACCGGTAGAGTCGAGTCCGAGTCAGTGGTGTTAGAGACCAACGTGACGTCGGCCAGCGAGCCCTCTTCGACCAGCGTGGGCTGCACAAAGGGCTTGCGGGTATCCTCGTTCATCCTTCCCTCCCCGGTATCGCGGTTCTCGAAGCGGTGGTGACTCAGGGCGTTCCCCTTTAGAGCAAGGTGCGTTCTCAAGCCGCGATGCCATCACGTAACCCGTTGAAGAAGAACGCGTTAGTTGATTAGCCGGGCCCCAACGACCGGGGACATCTTGTGGAGCTGCGACTCGGAAGTGCGGGATCGGCTCGACAGCCCGGCTCACGTCATCCGGCCACCACCCGCCAGGCGAGGTAGCCGCTCCGGGCGAGGCTCGTCGCGATCTGTCGCCGAGTGCGGGGAAACAGCGGCGTACCGGGCTGGGGGCTCGCCAAGGGGAGCCGAGCCTCCGCACGGGTCGCCTCGTCCACCAGCTTCTCGAGCAACCGCGGGCGGCCGACGGCGGAGCGGCAGGCGAGGTAGCGCCAGCGCATGGCGCGTGGGAGATCGAAGGCCCAGCGTCCCGCCTCCAGTTCGGCGGGAAGTCGGGCGCCGCCGGCCAGCCACGCGGCCGCGCCCAGCCAGCCTTTCATCCGGCAGGCATTGCGGATCTCCGGCGTGGCGAATCGGGCACAGATGTTGGTCCAGTCGATGTCGCCGCCGGCCAGAAACACGGCCGCGTCCTGGAAGTGCCGCAGGTCGTAGCCCCGGGAGCCATCGGTTTCGGCGTGGGTGACCGCCTGCCACAGCATCTCGCTGGCGCACGGGAGGGTGAGGCGGATGCCCTCGCGCTCGACCAGCACCGGCGCACGGGTGGCGCGGCGCCACGCCTCGACCGGTGCCAGAGCGCTGCTGGTCGAGGTGTGAAGCTCGACGGCCACACCGTCCCGTTGGCTGAGCGGCACCAGGTGATAGTGACCCTCCGGGGTCAGCTCGGGTGCGGTCGCCGGGCGATACCCCGCCTCGGAGAGAGCGTCCCAGGTGCTCCGGGCATCGGCCTCGCGCACCAGCAGATCCACATCGGTGGTGGCCCGGAGGCTGATCCCGGGGAGCGACTCCGCCATGAGCCGCCGGGCCACGCCCTTGAGGAAGACAAAGGGCACGCCGCGGCGATCGAGCCAGTGGGCCAGCTCCAGCGCGCGGGCCTCTATCAGCAGATCGCGGGCGGCATAGCCCCGGGCCTCGCCGGAAAGCCAGCTCATGAAGGGACCGACCTGCTCTCCGGCCGCAAGCTCGTGAAGCCGGCGGAGGAGCCAGGTGTGGCAGCGTTCGAGGCGGATCAGGATCCGGAGCGCGGCGGTGGGCGCCGTCGCCCAAGCTGCCCGGAGGGCCTCGGCGGGCTCGGTGCTCCGGAGCCGCAGGGTGCGGAGCAGCAGCGTGCCGCCGTCGGGCGGGAACCGGGGCTCACCCGCCATGCGAGGCCGACTCCGGGAAGCGGGCGATGATGCGATACGAGGATGGGGACGAGCTTTCGCGCTCGAGGTAGGGCACGCCGTCACGCTCCAGCCAGGCGTGCGCGGCGAGCGCACCGGCCGCGTCCCGCCGGACTCCGATGCAGAGCGCCACGTCCCGGCCGTCCTGGTGGAAGAGATGGTAGAGCACGGCCGCACGCTTGAGACAGGTATGGCGCCATGGGTGCGGCAAGGAGTAGAGCCACCCGTCCACCCAGGCGGCGAGTTCGCGGTCTTCGTAGGACGGCGGGGCTGCCGCCGGCCGGCCCCCGCCCAGCCAGCGAGTCAGGCGGGCAAAGGAGACCAGGGAGAGCGCGGGGGGCACGAGTGCCACCGTCGCGCCGGCGCGCATCCGCCAGCCGAGCGGGAGTGCTGGCGTCACTCCGGACGCTCCTCGGTCACGATGAGTCCGGAGTCCATGCAGCGGTTCAGGAACTCCCGGACACTCTGTGCGGCGCGGGCCTGATCGACCGAGTACCGGGTGGTCAGGGTCTTCACCAGGGTCTCGAAGGTGCGCGGCACTTCGAGCGCCTCGAGCAGATCGAGCCCAGTCTCACTGACGGTGAAGTAGCGGCGGGCGCCGAGGTGCAGGGCGAGCCCTTCCCCCTGAAGGGCGGTGACGCGGAGATCGGGATGGCGGGCATACCAGAGGGTCATGGGATGAGTCGCTCCAGAAGGGTCGGGTCGTCGAAGAGATCCCGCCCGAGTTGAATGTGATAGGCGGTCGCCTGGGCGCCGAGCCGGGCCAGCAGGTCGAGATGCGCCTGGGCGAGATCGGGCTCCAGGGCGACCCAGGCGGACCAGCGGACCAGTTCCGCGAGGACATCGCGGGGGCGGACCGGATCGAGGGTGGTGGTGGCACTTCCCACCCGCGGGAAGAGGAGCACGGTTGGCCGCACCGCCGCAACCCAGCTGCCGCCGAGTTCCTCGGGCCAGAAGCCGACCTTGCCCCGCCCTTCGAGCGGGAGGCCGCCGGTCCTGGCCAGCAGGGCCTCTCCCCCCGGCCGGAGCGCGAGCCGGCTCCGAAAGGAGTGGACGAGGACGCCGTCGGACTCGGTCTGCTCCAGAAAGGCCATGTCGTCGGTTCCCACCGGCCAGTGCCGGGCGGCGAGCAGAGCCACGGTCGTGGATTTCCCGGCGCGGGAGTTCCCGGCGAGGAGCCAGCCACGGCCGCGGCGATCGAGCGCGGTGGCGCCGTGGACGTGATGCCACCCGGCGCGCCGCAGCAGAAAGATGAGCGTAGTCGGTAGAAACGCGCGCAGGCACTCGTCGATATGGGCGGCGGCCTCGGGGCTCAGCCGCACCACGGCCCCCGGCGAATCGCGCCGGAACTCCGCCGTGGCCGGCCAGGACTGCCACGCGATGGTCACGGCGCCGTCCCGTCCGCCGGAATGAATGGTGAGTTCGGGTTGCTGGAAGCGGTGGTGGTTCGGGTCGGGCTGGACGGGTGGGGCGACGAGGATGTCGAGCGTGAGCGGCTCGGGCGGCGCCAGGCGGCCGCCGGCCAGCCAGGCTTCGACGGCGGAGCGGATCGTGTCGTCTGCGGAGACCACCTGGATCGGGCTCACTTCTCGCCCCGGACGCCGCCGGCGGCTCGGGTGGCCCACGTAGTGGGTTGGCGCCCGTACTGCTTTTCGAAGTCCGCGGCGACCGCGGCCAGGATCGCCTGCTCCCGCTCCTCCGGCATCACGGCGATGACCACCCCGTCCCACCCCGCTCCGGTGAGCCGCGCGCCGTACGCGCCGTGGCGGACCGCCGACTCGACGATGAGGTCCGCCTCGGGACAGGTCGATTGATAGTCGACCCGGAGCGAGTGGTGCCCTTCCACCAGCAGCTCGCCGAGCCGGGTCAGGTCCCGGGAGGAGAGGGCCTGCGCGGCCAGCCGGGTGCGGGCCACCTCGCTCACCAGGTGCCGGAGCCGCGGGCCCCAGGGCGCGGGGATCTCCCGGAGCAGGCGCGGGAGCCGTTCCGGCGGCACGTCCGCCAGCGAGGCGGCGTGCACGCCGTGCTCCTCGACCAGCCGGAGCGCGGCCTCGCATTCGGAGCGGCGCAGGTTGAATTGGCCATCGCTCAGGCGGTGTGTCACGCTGGTCTCCAGGATCCAGACCCGACAGGTCAGCAGCACGTAGCGGATGCGGTCGTCCCAACTCGCCCCGCTCGCCGTGCCCACGGGCGCGCTTCGCTTCGACATCTAGGGCACCTTTCAGAGTGCCAACCGGCGGATCCTCGACGGCCAGACCGAGGATTACCTGGCCGATTTCGGCAGCCCGACGTTCGGCAGCAACCGGATCGGGCTCCTGGTCGCGGCGGATTCGTTCCTCGGGCAGATCCTGGGGCAGAGCAACTACCGCCTGAATCTGGGCGTGGAGCGCGCCCGGGGACAACCGACCGTGGGGACCGGGACGATCGGCGCCGCCCTGGGGGGTGACCCGGCAGCTGACGCTGTTCGGGCACATCCCGTTCGTGACCACGGTCGTCCAGGTCAACCTCCGGCACGATTCGACCACCAGTGAGGCGGGGCTCAACCCGGCGCACCCGTGGATGTGCTGGTCGACAAGGCGGTGGGGGGGAATCCGTTCAAGCCATTCGGTACTTAGTCGCGGACATTCTAGCCTTCGGTCTGGCGGCCCGAGGACCTGGTCTCCGACTTGGGGAAGGAGGACTCCAATATCGGAGGTCAATCCGCCCTCCTGGTTGTGCCAAGGTATCGCCGGAACGGTGAGCCGCCGATCCTGGGTGGTCGGGGGTCCTGTGCCCGGATTGTGCCCGAACCAAGCAGTGCTACTGGTGACTACAGATAGGAACGAGAGGCCACGGGCCGCCGCCTTCTCCTCTGTGGTCCTCTGTGATACCCGGTAGTCCAGGCTCTGGGCTGCCCTTAAGACCCCTTGGGGAGCAATCCCCGTGGGAGTTCGATCCTCCCCCCGAGCACTTGATACTGCAGTGCGTTACGCCGAAGGCTCGAGCGCGCATCAAGGCCGAGTCGACCGACGGCCCCGGCCCTGCCAGCTTCATGCGGTGACAGCGCCAGGGCCTTTAGATTCTCATCATGGCCACAATCCAAAACGAGGCCGGCGGCGGTGAGACCAAGGTGGGCGACCTCACCCCCCTTGAGCTGGCCACCAACAAGATCTACGGGCCCGATCCGGCCGCCCCTCCACTCCCGGTCGCACCGGCCGATCTTACGACGCTCGCCGCGCTCGAGGCGGCCGTGCTGCCGGCCCTTATACGGCCGCCTTGCATCGTTGCCTTTTCAGGGGGGAGGGACTCCGCCCTCGTGCTGGCCATCGCAGCCAGGGTCGCCAAACGTGAGGGTTTGCCAGCACCGGTCCCTGCCACGATCCGGTTCGTAGGGATTCAGGGGGCAGAGGAGTCCTCGTGGCAGGAGCTGGTCCTTCGGCACCTGCGCATCGATGAGCGGATCACGATCGATGTGCGGACGGAGCTCGACTTCATCGGGCCGCTTGTGGGCCGGGTGCTGCGTCGCCACGGCGTGCTGTGGCCGCTGAATATCTACCTGCACGAGGCGATGATCGGGTACGCCAGGGGTGGCTCGCTGTTGAGCGGTTTTCACGGCGACTTGGTGTTCAGCGGTGAACAGTGGCGCTCCACGAATGAGCTGCTGGACCGCCGACGGGGACCTCACCCACGTGATCCGTTGCGGCTGGGCCTGGCGTTCTCTCCCCGCTGGGTCAAGCAACTTGTCTTCCGACGCCGCGTGGAGGCCGTGCCCTGGTTGAGGCCGGTGGCGTGGAAGGCCTATGTTGAGGGCCTGAGCCGCGCTCAGGCGAGTGCGCCACGACGCTGGGACCACTGGATTGATTTTGTAGCCTCCCGACGATCATTCCGGATGGAGAGCCAGAGCATGCGCCTGCTCGCCGCCGACGCCGATGCCAGGCACGTGGAGCCGCTGGCGGATCGGACGGTGCTGGCTTGTATGGCGAGGGCGGGGGGGACCCTTGGCATCGGGGACCGAACGGCGATCATGCGCTCGCAGTTCACCGGTGTGCTGCCCGACCAGTCGCTGGCCCGGCCCGACAAGGCGGTGTTCGGCGCCGCCTTCGTCGGGAGCTGGACCCGCAACTTCGCTCGGGAGTGGCACGGGGAGGGAGTCGATCATGACCTGGTCGATCCTGAGATCCTCCAGGCCACCTGGCTCGCGGAGAAGTTCGATTCCCGCGCCGCACTCCTGCTCCAGGCGGCCTGGCTGCAAGGGCAGCGCCAGTAACGGAATGGAAGGAGCCCTCGGGGACCACGGAAGCCCGTCGAACGGCTAGTGCCGAGCTTGGGACTACAGGCGAGCAGGATCGTCCCGGGTGTCACCGGGGCCGCGGCCATAACAGGCGTCGAGCCGCTGTTCACCGTGGCGGAGATGCACCCACTCACCCGACATTGTCACCGCGTCATTGGAGGTGGCGAACGGGGAGCGGGATGCCCGAGGCGATTCTGCTGGTACTTCACGCGACACGCTCAGTTGGTTGGAGCGCGCGCCTGACAAGGACCCCGACCGCTCACGGATCGCTCAGGTAGGCAACGCCCGTGAGCCCCAGCAAGTCAAAGCCTCCGAGCAAGTTCTGTTCGGAGGCTTTGGAGTTTCCGGTGAACGGTGCGGCGAGCCCGGATCGCTCATTATTGGCCTTCTCCCTCACTGTGTATGGTGTGACCACTTACGATGTAGCGGGCCACGCCACCCGGGGAGCCGGCACGGTCACATGCTGGTGGATCAGCGCCGGGAGATTCGGACCTTCGAAGGGCAGCTTCCCCGTCAGGGCGTAGAAACTCGTGACACCGAGCGCGTAAAGGTCGGTTCGCCCGTCCATGGCCTCGCCGATGGCCTGTTCAGGACTCATGTAGTGGGCGGTCCCCACCACCTCGCCTTTGGCCGACATGGTGCCCGCCTCGGCGACCCGGGCAATCCCGAAATTGGTAACAATGGCCCGCTGAGAACGCGCTTCGAGGAGGATGTTGTCCGGCTTGATGTCGCGGTGGATGACGCCCTGCTGATGGGCATGGGCCAAAGCCCAAGCAACCTCCTGTACGATGCGTCCGACCTGACTGGGCGGTAGGGGGCCGCGCAGCCGGATTCGCTGACCCAGGGACTCGCCGTCCACATACGCCATGACGAAGTAGACCAGGTCGTCGCGCTCCTCCACCAGATGGATCGGCACGATGTTGGGGTGGGAGAGCTTCGCGGCGGTGCGGGCTTCACGGAGAAACCGCTCCCGGAGGTCGGGCACAGCCCCGGGCGCTGGGGGCAACAGTTTGATGGCGACTGGGCGCTCCAGGGCCACGTCGCGGGCGAGGAAGACAATACCCATGCCGCCGCGGCCGAGCTCGCGCTCCAGCGAGTAGCGGCCGGCGACCGCGCGCTGCAGTGCGAGGAACTCAGCAGAAGGCAGACTGGTCATCCGCACTATTCAGCTGCCCGACACGAAGGCGTCCATTCACTAGCGAGTGCGGATCGCGACTCACTTACCATGGGCAAGGGTCTCGATGGCGGGGTATAAGGATACGGGCTGGGGCCCGCAAGTGTTGCCACGTCGGGATGTCGCAGGCTAGGCACCTTGCGCTGCGG
>Ga0315273_10014733_pt1 | contig 10085 bp, 7 predicted proteins | sample YL17G02_0_MG_FD_205753 | JGI IMG/M metagenome (GOLD analysis project Ga0315273, IMG submission 205753) | Sediment microbial communities from Yellowstone Lake, YNP, Wyoming, USA - YL17G02_0 | ecosystem: Environmental > Aquatic > Freshwater > Lake > Sediment | place: USA: Wyoming | collected... | reverse complement strand
TTCAACAGGGGTGTTGAAAAACCACCCTGCGGGGCATAAGCACTCGGCCGCGAATGCGCCATTTGCTAGCCAGCCGATTCGCGGGGGCTTGCTACCACCATAAGCTCCCCCGCGACAGTTTTCAATAGCCGGCGCCGGCCTGTTAATTCACGATAAGAATCGATACCTCCTGCGCCAGGTGCAGGATCTTCTGTGATGTGCTCCCCAGCAAGAACTCCTTGATTCCCGACATGCCGCGGCGGCCGACGACGATCATATCGTAGCCCAGCTGGGCTTCAGCGGCGATGTCCCTCGCGATCCCTTTCTTTCTGGGCTCGGATCTGGCCTGGATCTGCTTTTCGCCGAACCCGTTTGTCATCAAAAGCGTCCGGGCCTTCAGTTGGGCGCCGGTCAGGATCTCCTTCTTCTTGTCCTCCAGGACGCAGAATGCATCCCGTTGCGATTTGAAGTAGGGGGTCAATTCCGGGCTGTTCATGCCGCAAAGTGCGGCGGTATCCGGTATCACGGAGAAAAGCGTCACCCGGCTGTCTTTAGCCAGAAAACGGGCGACGTACTCGACCGCCCGCATCGCATTTTCCGAATCGTCGAACGCGATCAAAATTTTGGGACTCATGGCTTCTCCTCCCTGAATTCAAAGGGTTTACCGCTTCTGCCCCGGCCGGCCGGCATGGGCGGCACCGGACAGAAAATTGATATCAGTGCTCATTGACTATATCAACAGACCGATACGAGTCCAATTAAATTCTGGAGCATTTTTTTTACCGGGGCCGCCTTGACGAAGACTACCACAATGTATAGCTATTAATTTATCACGGTGGAGCTGAACGCTGGGTTTTGATTTTTCGGACTCAGTCACCAAACCATATCCACCTCGCCGGCAGATGTGGGTATTTCATCTTCCGCAAATTGTGGTTCCCAACATACAGAACCTGCGCCGGCTAAAACGGGTTGCGACACAACCAGATCAGTTCAGCTCAGGTGATCCGTTTGGGTGGTATTCAAGGAGGACACCATGAAGCATCGAGTGCTTTTCATCGCTTTTACGATCGTCGCTCTGGCGGCCTTTTCTTCAGTGCCAAGAGCCAACGCCGAACCTCTGACCATCATGGCGATTATTGGAGTTGTGACTGTCCTGTCCGCTAGCTCAGTCGACATCATTGCCAGCCACAGCGAGGACAACAAAGACCAGCGCGCCCAGCTCGATGAGGCCGCTAAAATGCACGCCAAGGCTGAGGCGTCTGGGGTGACTTCCGGTTCGGAGGAAGCGGTTGCTGCCTCGAATTAATCGAATGTATTTCGGCCTATAAGGCTGATCGAAGGGGATAGTTCAAGTAGAAACAACAAAAACAATGCTGCTGAAAAAACAGGGGGGAGGTCTCATTCAGGCCGCCCCCCTGTCGTATGTAGAAGGTGTCGAGACGGGCGGGCTCACTGCCCGGTGTCTGTGAATCACACGCCTAAACCAGTTTCGGGTCGATTGCAAGGCAAGTTCCACCGTGCTGATGCCGAGTTCCCGGCTCTCCCAGTAACATCGCTCAGCACGCCGTGGCTGAAGAAGCCATATCGGTCCAGCGCTTCCAAATCAGACACCCGCCTTGCACATCAACTTTGCTCTTGACTTTAGCCCTAATATTTGGGACAAAAAGCCCAAATCAGAGGGTCTCTTACGTGATGCAAAAATCCAAACACCAGGTTCTCGCTGCGGCTATTGGCCGAATTTTGAAGCCTCTCATACGAATTCTTCTGCGAAACGGCATCTCGTATGGAACGTTCGCAGACATCGCCAAGAGCCAGTTCATCGATGTCGCCCGAAATGAATTTTCAATCGAAGGGCGCAAGCAGTCCGTATCACGCGTGTCGGTCATCACAGGCCTGACGCGCAAGGAAGTCAGGCGGGTTGCAGGGCGCAACCCATCGGAAGAACATGAGACTGCGGAACGATACAACCGCGCTGCGCGAGTGGTTGCAGGGTGGCGCCGAGACGCGGATTTTCTGGATCAAAAGGGAAAACCGATGCTGCTGAGCATATCCGGAAATTCCAACAGCTTTCAGGAGCTCGTAAGGCGCTACAGCGGAGATGTCCCATACCGGGCCGTCCTCGACGAACTGGAGGGGGATGGCAGTGTGGAACGCCTCGACGAGAATCGGGTGAAATTGACCCAGCGGGCGTATCTGCCGAAGGCCGATGAGTCCATGAAGCTGCATATCTTGGGTGTCGATACGGCCCTCCTCATCGACACCATCGATCACAACCTGAAAGCGGATCATCCTTTCACGCGATTCCAACGAAAAGTGCTCTACGACAACCTGCCTGACGAGGCACTGCCCGAATTTCGACGGCTTTCCTCCAAAGCGGCTCAGAAACTGTTGGAGAAGTTCGACACGTGGCTTTCTCACCAAGATCGCGACACCCGGCCAGGCATCCAGGGAAGCGGACGCAACATGACCGGTATCGGAATTTATTATTTCGAAAAACCCCTATCCGACCGGGAGGAAGATTGATGGATGCGGCAGAAAGTCGGCAAATAATCCTCCGGCCCCTTCTTCGGAAGCTTGATCAATGGCTGTCAGACCTTGACCGTCGTTCGGCGCCGGTTTCGGCAGAGTTGGGTGAAAAATCGAAAAGGGCCGAGGCGCCTTGCCCAACTGCAACATCTGTTAAAAGGGATAACATCAATGGCTGCTGCTAATCGATCAAAAAGGATTCACGGTCTGCTGTTTGCCGTTGTGCCTTTTCTTTTCTTTGGCTGCAGTGGTGGCGGTGGCACGGACAGCCTGGCCGGTGGCGGTATCGGCGGGTCCGGGATAACGGTTTCGGCGGTCAGCGTGGGGAGCGTTGCGAGCTTTGGCAGCATTATCGTCAACGACGTGGAATTTGACACGACCAACGCTGAGGTAGTCGTTGAGGGTGAAGTCCGGGGCACGGGCGATGCGGCAGTAACAAGCCTTCTTTCACGAGGCATGGTGGTTCGTGTGGAAGGCGGGCTGGACGGGGACAGAACCGGCACCGCCGCCCGCGTGGTTTTCAACGACAACGTTGAAGGCCCGGTGGAAAGCATCACCACCCTCGACGCACTCGTCACGGAGCTGGTGGTCATGGGACAGACGGTGCGCGTGGACGACCGCACGGTATTCCAGAACGCGACACTCGGCTCCATTGGCGCAGGCAATGTGCTGGAAGTGAGCGGACTGGTCGACGAGGCGGGAACCATCTTCGCAACTTACGTGAATAAGAAATCCGACAGTCTCACCTCGAGCGCGCCGGTTGAACTGAAGGGGATCGTTCAAAACCTGAATACAATTACTCGCCGATTCACGATCAATTCACTCACCATCGATTACACAACCGCAACGGTCAGCGGTTTTTCAGGGGCGGATCCGTTGCAAGGTAAGCTGGCCGAAATCAAAGGCCGTTTGATCGACCCGGACACGCTGGTAGCGACGAGCGTTGTCTTTGAAAACGAGCTGGGGCGAGATGATATCGACACGGCCGAGATCGAGGGGTTCGTCACCCAGTTCACGTCGATTTCCCGGTTTGCTGTAGGCACCGTCGTCATTGCCACCGACGGCGCAACCGTCTTCAACGATGTGGTCGCCGAAGATTTGGGGATAGGCACGCGCCTGAAGATCCGCGGTTCGTTAAACAGCAGGATAGTTCTCGCGGACGAGGTGGCCTTGGCAGACAAAGTCAAGCTCGAATCGGACGTCAGTTCCATAGACGCGCCAGGGGACAGCCTATCGCTCTCCGGGCTATCTCCGATCGTTGTCCAAACAAATGCCTCCACCAAGTTCACCGGCGTCGATGATTTGAGCCAGATTGGTGTGGGCAGCCATGTAAAGATTTTTGGCAGAGCCACCGGCTCAAGCGACGTGATCGCAACGAAGGTGCTTGAAAAGCCCGGCAGCGGCACCGTGGGACTGAAGGGCCCCGTCGAGTCCAAGAGCCCGCCGAGCCTGCAGGTGCTGGGGGTCACCATCGATACATCCAACAACATCCCACCAGGCTCGTTTGTCGGGAAGGATGGCCGGCCGGTGTCTGAAGACCAATTTTTCATAACACTGGAACCGGGGGACACGGTCAATGTTGATGGCACATTGACTGATACCGGGCAGGATGTGGTTGTGACTTGGAACGCAATCGAAAGCGAGTAAATACGCATAAGCTTATTTTGATTCTGGCCGGACTTGAGAAAGTGATAATCGCGCCGACTGGAAAAAAATCACTGAGTTGTGTTTTCACAGCAAAAGGGGGGCAGCATGAAATCATCTAAATTTTATCGATCAGCTTTTCTCATCATCAGTGTGATCTTCATCGCAGCTGTTTTTACGGCATGCGGTGGGAGCGGGGGCGGCAGCTCGTCCGGCAGCGCGGCACCCGCAAGCGGCAGCGTCGCTGTGACGCTAACAGACGGCCCGTTGGAAGACCTGGCAACATTAACCATCACCATAACCAAAATTTCATTGCTGCCGTCAGGTAGTGGCAATGCGGTCGTTCTTTACGATAATCCAGCAGGACATCCCGTAGATATCCTTCAATACCGGAATCAGGATTTCTTTTTCACGCTGAAAAAAAATGTGCCGGCCGGTCGGTACGAAAAAATCAGGCTGGAGGTTTCCAATGTCGGAGCGACAGCCAAGGGTGACGCTCCGGGTACTACATGTGCCGGCCTGACAATCAAACTCCCCAGCGGCAAGATAGACCTGAACCCGCAGGGCGGTTTTGAGGTTGTGGGAGGGCAGGCCCTTTCAATCCGCCTGGACATCGACGCGCGGAAAAGCATCCAACTCCACCAAGCCGGCAATTCTGGGAAGTGCATCTTCCGACCGGTGATCTTTGTCGATATTGAGCCTATGCACGCAGTTGAGCGATGCCCTGCCGTTTTCAAAGGCCAAGTCCAGGGGTTTCTTTTCAATGAAAATCAGGTCATGAATGGCTTTGTTCTGGATTTGCCAGGCGAACGCGGCGCGGTGAATGTGATCGTGGATAACCAGACGGTAATTTTTGACATAAATGCAGAGGTCGGCAATATCAATGACGTCCAGGTCGGTGACACGGTGTACGTGCGGGGGCCTTTGACTGCGGCAGGAAACCTGACAGCGTCCTTGGTGGTCGTCGGCGACGTACTGAAGCTTGAAGGCACCGTTGCCTCAGTTGTGACAGGTCAAACCACCAAGCAGTTCGAACTGAATCTCGACGAGGGTCAATCATTTACAGACCAAGCGGTGAATGTGAACCTGTCGGCGCAAACGCTGATTCTCATTGGATGCGATTCAGAGGTAGACGAAAGCTACATCCAGGTCGGTTCACAGGCCACAGTCATTGGGAAATACTCGAACAACTCCCTTCAAGCAGTCGTCGTTATCATCAAGTCGCGGGAAATCAAGGGTACATTGGTGTCGATCACGCCGGTTGTAGGCCAGGGTTACAACCTTGGGGTTGAAACGGCACCCGGCACAATAAAGACCGTAATTCTCCCGCAAGGCGAGGACGTCTTTTTGGAGGGTGACGGCATGGTCGATCTCACACGATTGATCGAGCTGGTCGGTTGCGGCAAGAGGCCGACGGTAAGGGCGATGTTGGACACGTCGATCGCGACGCCGCTGACTGCCGAAAAGGTTTACCTCATCCCGGAAGAAACATTGGGCACAGTCGCTTTTGTCGATTCCACTAAAGGCCAGCTGCAGTTGAACTCGGGGGCCATAATCGAAATCGAACCCGGGGCCACTATCTTGGAAAATTCGGAGCCAGTGCCATTGTCAAATGTCAGGATAGGGGATACGGTCACCGTGTTTGGCTTAACGGCTTGCGACACGAACCAGATCGATTTCTTCGGCGACATCGTTGTCGTGGAGTAGAAAACGGACCATTGGCAATCCCTCTTTCCGAGGGTTACGCGCCTATCCAACTTGCGTAGGGATTGCTCACCAACGGTTCATTGAGAAAAGCGGCGAGGCAGGGTGATAGTCGCCCTGCCTCGCTTCTGCCCAAATCACTTCCTGAAAGAGCCTGGATATTGTAAATCCCCCAAGCCGCTTCAGAAAATCATTGCGATCGGTATCCTCCCGGAAAATCTTCCGGCATTCCTTCATTTCATGATTTTGCGGACCAGACCGACGTACTCCTCCTCGGTGATGGTGCCATCGCCGTTGGCGTCCCAGTACTTGCAGCCCTTTTCAGCCTTGGATCAGGGCTCGCCCATAAACACAAACGCCCCCCAGTAAAAGGGGTGGGGGTAACCATAGCGCTGTTTGACCACGGCCATCTGCTTCAACGCGGCCTGCCGCAGCGCCTGGCACCGGTTCATTTTGCGCGACTGGGCGCCCCGGTAGAATTCGATCATCAATTCTTTGGTCTCCGCATCCGGCACGGACCACATGCTCATGACGACACTCTTCGCCCCGGCCTGGGTAAAAGCCCTGCGCAGCCCATAGACGCCCTCACCCGTGCGCACGTCCCCGAGGCCGGTTTCGCAGGCCGAAAGCACCACCATTTCGGTGCCCCAGAGTTTAAGTCCCAGGATCTTCTCGGCCGTGACGATGCCCTCGCTGCCCGGGGCGTCACCGCTCTCGGCCATGGAGCGGTTCGCACCGGCGAGGGCGATGCCGGAGCGCAACAGCGGGTTCTTGACTCCTGTCGCGGTTCCTGCAACCGCCACCGGAGCGGGAACCGGCGCATCGGCCCCCACGAGCCCCCGGTCGCCTATGAAATCCTCGGTTTCGGAGACCTCGGGACGCTTGGCATCTTCCAGGAAAAAGCCGTGGGTCGCCATATGGAGGATCCGCGGCGTTCCCCTTGCCCTCAGGACCTCCTCCAGGGCATCCTCACCAAGATAAGATTCGGTTTCATTTTTGCCGAAAAGCCCAAGGATGGCCAGGACCTCCTCCCGCGTGCCGGGCAGCCGGCTGAACCGCAGCCCGCGCATTTCAACCGACCGGCGGGCCTGGCCTTCGCGGCTTGGGCCTTTCAAGGCCAGCTTTTTCAAGGCGGACTCCTTCTTGTCTTCGCCCAGATCGAAATCCGGGTCGCCCATTAGCAGGGCTGGGCCCACTCCGCTCTTGATCTCTTTGAAGGACAGGACATCCCGGCCCGCCGCGAGGTAGTTGAAGTTGTAGTCTTCAATCAGGAACCTCTCCCCGGGTCCCCTGAGCACCTCAAAGGGAATCAAGTTGAGGTTCCCGTCCGGGGAGATGAAGATCTCCCTGGCCGATCCCAACTCCGGCGTGATGGGCCGGAAGACGAGATCATAGAGCCGCTGCGATGCGTCCTTGGCGCCGGCATGAGGGGCCCTGCGCTCGGCTGCGACCTCCGTCTTGAGGCGGGCCACGGCGGCGTCGATCTCGGCGGCATCGCCTAGATCGACCAGGCGGACCTCGCCTCCCTTCCCGGCATGCAGCACGAACGCCAGGTAGCGCGCCGGCAGCCACCGCCCCCTTCGGCCCTTCGCCCCAAAGTTGAACGTGTTGATCCGGGCGAACTCGATAAGCGCCGCTTGGCCGGGGAGTGCCTTGGCGATCGCTTCAGCATCGGCCGAGACGAATTTTTTCTGCAGGGCAAACGCCCGGCTCAGGCGCGTGAGCTGTTCGACCCATTTCTCCTTTTCGCGCTCCAGATCCTCCATCCGCTTCCGGTAGGCGTCCAGGTTCTCCTTTTCAAGTTGGCTGAAGGCAAGCGTTGACAAGCGGGCCCTGACCCGCTCGAGCTCCTGAAAGATCCTCAGCGCCTCGGGGTCCTCATGGTAAATCAGGCCCTCATAAAGCCGTTTCTGGGACTCGAGCACCAGCCCCTTGCGTTTGACCCAGGTCTCGAAGGCGCTTTTGACTGCCGGCGCCTGCCCGCGCATGTGCTGGGACACCAGGCTGAGGAAGGTGTGCAGGCTCTGCTCCTTGGTGGTCAGGTATTTGATCTTCAGCTCCTCCGAAGGGATATCCATCACCTGATCGAGCACCACCTGGTTGACCGCCTGGGCCTTCAGGCAGAAGGCAAAAGCCCCCGGGTAATCGTTCAGCGCGCCGCGCAGCGTGGCCAGGCTGTCAAAGCAAACAGCTGCTTTGGGGTGGTTCGGACCGAGCGCTTTTTCGTAGATGCTCAGGGCGCGCGTGTACAAGGCCTCCGCCTTCCCATAATCTCCGGTCGCATGGGACAGCTTGGCCAGATAAAACAGGCTGTGGGCCACCTGGACGCGGTTCGCCCCGAAGGCTTTTTCCCGGATGGCCAAAGCTCGGCGGTAACAATCGGCCGCCTCGGCGAAGTTGCCCAAGGCATAGTAGGCCCATCCCATCCCGTCCAGGCAGTTGGCCGCTTCGGGGTGTTCCGGTCCAACGGTTTTTTCGGTTATGTCCAGGGCCTGGCGGTAGCGCTGCAAGGACTGGCGGTAATCGCCGGAGGCCGCGTACAGCCCTCCCATTTTTTCCACGGCCCATGCCACCCTGGGATGATATGTCCCATAGGTCTTCTCAAGAATGTCCAGTGCCTGCCGTTGCAATTGCTCGGAGCGCTGGTAGTTTCCCAGCGTCGTGTACAAGCCGGCCAGGTTGCTCATGGCCTGGGCCGCGGCCGGGTGCTGCATGCCGACGGATTTGTCGTAAACATCCAATGCGCGTTTGTAAAAGGACTCGGCTTGGGCGTATTTTCCCATCATCACATAGATCAACGCGAGGTTGCTCAAATTTCTGGCAAGCAGGGGGGTATCGGGTCTGGCGGCTTTCTCACGGATGGCCAGCGCCCGCCGGGCGAGGGCTTCGGCCTCTGGTAGATCGCCCAGGTATTTGTGGATTTCGGAAAGGTTGTCCAGACACACGGCGACACGCCAATGATCCGGCCCGTGGGCGTGCTCGCTCATGGCCAGCGCACGCTGGTTGAGGGCCTCGGCGGCGCCGTAGTCGCCGGTGAACATCTTCAACCGCCCCAGACTGGCAAGGCAGGGCGCCACATCCGGATGGTTCACACCCGAGGCCTTCTCGCGGAGTTCGCGCGCCCGCTGCAGGAGCGGTTCCGCCCGCGCATAGTCTCCCTTGGTGACGTACAGGTCGCCCAGGTTGAGCAGGCTGACGGCGATGGCGAGGTTGCTGGGTCTCTTGGCTTTCTCTTTAATGTCCAGGGAGCGCAGATAGGCTTGTTCGGCCTGATCGTAATCTCCGAGGTGACTGTGAAGCAGGCCGAGCTGGTTCAGCCAGATCGCCGTCTGAAGATGGTCAGGGCCGAACTCTTTTTCACTCTGCGCCACCCGTTCCTGCGCCAAACGGACCGCATCCTGGAAGTTGCCTTGCTCTTTCAGCGCCAAAAACTCCTCGTCCACCGCCTTGGCTTTCTCGGTCCTGGAAGGTTGGGCGGGAGGTTGAGATGACGGCCGGGATGGAGACGGGGCTGCACATGCCGTCAGCAGAAGCAGACCCCAGAGACTGCAGACCCAAAAGGCTCTGTTCCGGCTCACGGGACACCCCCTTTTTGCGCCTCAGTGTGAAGGACGCAATGGCCCGGATCTTCAGATAGGCATTTTTCTGCAGGCCTATGCCCGCGATGATGATGGTCCGCACAACGCTGGTGGAGTTTCCCTATTCTATAAAATTCTGTGGCGGTTGATCAAGTGATACTGTGGATCGACCCGGATGTTCCGTCCAACAGAAATCTATCAGGGTGTTGAAAACCCGCGCCTCGGGCCGTGATCCGGCGTTGTGCGGCTTTTGTAAATGCTCACATATCGCTGAATATGCTGCGCTTTTCAAAACGCCGCACGCCTTGGCTGACGGCCTGATGCTTGTTTTTCAATACCCTGATAGGGGTAGTAACTTTTATTTGACGACGGCGATAACTTCTATCTCCACTCGCGCCCCCCGGGCGAGCCCGTTCACCCCCATGGCGCTGCGCGCCGGGAAGTGGTCGTGGAAATAGGTGACATAGACCTTGTTCATCTCGGCCCACTCGTTCATGTCCCCCAGCATGACTGTAGCCTTGACGACATGATTCAGCGAGGAGCCGCAGCGCTCCAGCGCGGCCTTGATGTTTTCCATGGTCTGGCGGGTTTCGGCGGCAATGCCGCCGGGCACCACCTTGCCGAAGCTGTCCGTTCCCAGCTTGCCGGACAGAT
>Ga0315273_10014732_pt1 | contig 10085 bp, 7 predicted proteins | sample YL17G02_0_MG_FD_205753 | JGI IMG/M metagenome (GOLD analysis project Ga0315273, IMG submission 205753) | Sediment microbial communities from Yellowstone Lake, YNP, Wyoming, USA - YL17G02_0 | ecosystem: Environmental > Aquatic > Freshwater > Lake > Sediment | place: USA: Wyoming | collected... | reverse complement strand
GGATGCGGCCTGGGTGCTGCGCGACGTGTCGTTCACCGCCTCACCGGGGCAAACCGTGGCCCTCGTCGGGCAGACCGGGGCGGGGAAGACCACCGTCATCAGCCTGCTGCTCCGGTTTTACGATCCGGAGCGGGGACGGATCACCCTCGACGGCGTGGACATCCGTGATCTGCCCACGCCCGAGCTGCGGCGGTGCATCGGCTTCGTGCAACAAGACCTCTTTCTTTTTTCCGGCGACATCCTCCACAATCTCCGGCTCGATGCGCCGGTGCCGGAGGAGACGGCCCATGCCGCCGCCCGGCGGGTCGGCGCGGACCGGTTCATCCAGCGGCTTCCGGCGGGATACGCCCACCGGCTGGGCGAGCGTGGGAAATCGCTGAGCGTGGGGGAGCGACAGCTCCTCAGCTTTGCCCGGGCGCTCACCCTCGACCCCTGTATCCTGGTGCTCGATGAGGCCACGAGCTCCGTGGACACGGAGGCCGAGGCCCAGATCCAGCAGGCTATCGGGGAGCTGATGGCTGGTCGAACCAGCCTGGTGGTGGCCCACCGGCTCAGCACGATCCTGCATGCCGACGAGATCCTCGTGTTCCACCACGGGGAAGTCCGGGAGCGCGGCAGCCACCGGGACCTGCTCGACCTCCGGGGTCTCTATGAGCGGCTCTACCGGCTCCAGCTGGCCGGACAGGGCGCGGGCGAGCGGGAGGGGACGGCCGCGTGACCGTGTCGCCTGGTGTGGGGGCGCTTCCTTGCGTCCCCGCCCGGCGGCTGGGTAGGTTTTCGTTCCCCCGTGCGCCTACCGACCGAGGCAGATGATTCAGCTCGAACTTGGCGGCCATCGCTGGCCGCTCGCTGCAGGAGAAACCGTCATCGGATCGTCATCCGCGGCGGCGGTGCGCCTCGAACAATCCGGGGTACTGCCGCGCCATGCGCTGGTGCACGCCGCCGCCGGTGGCGCGGCCATCCGGCCGGCCTCTTCGGAGGCGGTCGTGATGGTCAACGGCGTGCGGCTGGGCACCGATCCGGTGCCGCTGCTGCATGGCGACAAGGTGCAGCTGGGTGCCGTCGAGCTGGTGGTCGTCGATGAACGCCAGGCCGGCCAGACCCGGATGGCCGACGCGTCCGCGCTCCGTGAAGCCACTCCACGCCCGTCCCACGGAGCGGCGGCGGCCAGCCGGATGACCGGTGGGCGCCTCGTGAGCCTCGGCGATGGTCGTGAGTACCAGGTCGGGCAGGACCCCCTGGTGTTCGGCCGCGATGCGGCCTGCGGCGTCGTCATTGAATCCACCGACGTGTCCCGCCGCCACGCCTTCATTGCCCAGGGCCCCGAGGGGTATGTGCTCGAGGACACCAGTGCCAATGGCGTGCTGGTCAACGGGGAGCGCGTCGGCGGGCGCCGCGCCCTGGCCCGGGGCGACGTCCTCCGTTTCGGATCAGCCGAGTTCCGGTTCTATGCGGACGCCGCACCCGCCGCACCCGCCCCGCCCGCTGGGCCGCCGCCCGGCGCCGCGCATCGCCTGTTCGATACCGTGCACGGGATCCCGGCCATGGTCCCCGCGTTTCCTTCGCGGCCCACCGCGCCTCCCCCGCTCGCCACCGTGCTGGTGCGGAGCGGTGGACTGCGGGGCCAGCGGCTGCCGATCCGCACGCCGGTGGTCAACATCGGGCGGGCGGACTACAACGATCTCGTGTTCGGCGAGGAGAGCGTGAGCGCCTCGCATGCCAAGCTGCAGCGGCGCGAGGAAATCTGGGTCCTGACCGATCTGGGGTCGACCAACGGCACGTTTGTGGACGGGGACCAGGTCCGGGGCGAGGTGATCCTGATGCCGGGCTCCACGGTCCGTTTTGGCGACGTGACCGTCCTGTTCGATCCGACCGACGTTCGCGGCGCACAGCCGCCGGGCGGTGGTACGCGCGTCGTGGGCGCCGTCGTCATTCCTGAGACACCGCGAATGATTTCCATGCCACCGGCTCCGGCCCCGGCGCGCGCCGCGCGCACGCGCTCCCGGCGCCGGTCGGACGCCAAGTCCGCGTGGCCCGTGTGGGCGCTCGCGCTGGCCGTCGTCCTCGCCGCGATGGCGGTGGTCGTGGCTTTCTCCCTTTTTGGTCGCTGACGAGGCCCCGTGCACTTCACCTGCGCCGCCCGCACCGACGTCGGCATCGTCCGCTCCGGCAATGAGGACAACTATCTCATGCTGGCGGAGCGCGGCGTATTCATCGTGGCCGACGGCATGGGCGGTCACGCCGCCGGCGAGGTCGCGAGCGAGATGGCTGTGCGGATCATCTCCCGCGAAATCGGCTCCATTCGCGGTCTCCCCGACGACGAGGCCTCGGAACGGATCGCCCGGGCCATGGTCACCGCCAACGAAGCCATCTTCGAGCGTACCCTGTCGGAGCACGACAAGCGCGGCATGGGCACCACCGCCACCGCCCTGATCCTGCTGCCGGGGCGCTACTTCATCGGCCAGGTGGGCGACAGCCGGGCCTATCTCCTGCGCGACGGGGAGTTCCTCCAGGTCACTCGCGACCACTCGTACGTGCAGGAACAGGTGGACGCCGGGCTCCTCACGCCCGAACAGGCCAGAGTGCATCCGTACAGCAACGTCATCACCCGCTGCGTGGGCGCCGGGAGCGACGTCGTGCCCGACGTGTACTTCGGCGACCTGCGTGCTGGCGACGTGCTCCTGCTGGCCTCCGACGGTCTCACCGGCATGCTCGAAGACGAGCAGCTGGTTCGGCTCCTCGCCGACCCCCAGGGGCCCCAGGCCTGGGTCGACCGGATGATTGCCGAAGCCAATCGACGCGGGGGCCTCGACAACATCACCGCCATCGTGGTGCGGATCGAATCGCTCGACTGAGCAGGCGCGCCATGACCGCCTCCCTGTCTATCGCGCTCGGTACCCTCCTCGCCAATCCCCTCCGCACCGTCCTCTCCACCCTGGGCATCGTCATCGGCTCTGCCGCCCTCGTTGCCGTCCTGACGCTGGGAGACGGCATGGAGCGCTTTGGCCGTCAGCAGCTGGCCACGACCACCGATCTGCAGTCCATCGTGCTGGAGCCCCGTACCGCCGAAATCATCGACAATCAGGCCTATCCCATCGCGGACTATCTGGTACTCGACCGGGGTGATGCCGAGGCCATCCTCGCGGAGCTCCCCCAGGCCACGGCGGCGCTCCTCTCGCTGACCGGCTCGGCCCCAATGGACGGAGTCGGGGGGGCCACGGACACCGTGTCGGTGCAGGCCACCCTGCCCACGCAGGCGGTGGTGCTCAAACGGGAGTTGGCCGCCGGTCGCTACTTCACGCCGGATGAGGCCACCAGTGGCGCGCCGGTCGTCGTGCTCTCCTTCGGGCTTGGCACCGCGGTGGGCGGTGGCGACGCGGCCGCGGCGCCCGGGCGGAGCGTGCGGATTCGCGGCCACGCCTACCAGGTGGTCGGCGTCATGGCCCCCGCCGGCCAGGAGGGCGCCGGTACCGTGTACGTGCCCCTGGAGGCCGCGGGAGACGTGCTCGCGCCCACGCCCCGCCCCCGGGCGCCGACGCTGGTCCTGCAGGCGGACCGGGTGGAGGATGTCCGCGCGGTGCGGGACGGCGTGGAGCGTTGGCTGACGGCGCGCCTCGGCGCCGATTGGCCGCGGAAGGCTCGGGTGCACACCAACGTGCAGCGGGTCAACCAGGCGGAGCGGGCCATCCTGGTCTTCAAGCTCTTCCTCGGCGCCATCACCGGCATTTCCCTGCTGGTGGGCGGCATCGGCATCATGAATGTGCTGCTGGCTTCGGTCACGGAGCGCACCCGGGAGATCGGCGTACGGAAGGCGGTGGGTGCCCGGCGACGCGATCTGCTCGCGCAGTTTCTGCTGGAGTCAATCACCATCGCGGGGGTGGGGTCGCTGCTGGGGACGCTGCTCGGCTTCGGCGGGGCGTTCGGGGTGACGGCGTTCATCCGGCGGCAGGTGGACGCGCCGGTGTACGCGGCGTTCAGCTGGGGAACGCTTCTGGTGGCGGCGGCGGCCGCCATCCTGGTCGGGGTGGCGTTCGGGATCTACCCGGCGTTGCGTGCCGCGCGGCTCTCGCCGGTGGAGGCGATCCGGCACGAGTAGCTAGCGCAGCAACGGCACGCGCTCTCCCAGCCGGCGCGCCACCTCGGCGGCCGGCATTGCCACCAGGCCCATCAGCCCATCCAATCGCGCCGACGCGCGCCCTTCGGTGAACACCCGGAGCCGGCGCGCGCTCTCGTAGAGCGCGTCCGCGACCCGCGGGAGGCCGAGCTGGCCGGCGCGGCCAGCGTCGGTCAGGCGGTCAATGGCGCCGGAGCGGGTCCGGAGCGGCAGGTCCACGGCCAGCATCGAGGTGCGGGCGGGAAAGTCGAGGAGCAGCCGTCCGGGTGCCAGGCCGGATTCCGCGGCGAGGGCGTCCTCCACTCGTTCCAGCAGATTGGGGTCGTCCGACAGCCACGCCTGCGCATCGCCGGGCACGTCGCTGGCGGGAAGGTCCAGCGCACGCTTGTAGAGGCGTCGTTCCTGCACCCGCGCGGCCAGGCCGGTCGGGTCCGCGGTCAGGAGCGCCGTCATCAGCCCGCCATCGGTGGCCTCCGCGATCGCGGCGGGTAAGAGGAGCCCGGCCGCCACGGTGGTCCGCACCGCGCGCTTGAACATGCAGGTGGCGCTCCGCACGGCGTGATGCCAGTACACGTTGCGGTACATCTGGTACTTGGCGAAGAGCAGCGATTCCAGCGCGCTGATACCCTTCTCGTGCACTCCGATTTCCCAGCGCCCGGGCCCGCTTTCCACCACCGTGAGCGAGGAGAGGAGTCGGTCCACGTCGACCGCGCCGTACGGCACTCCGCACATCCGGGCGTCGCGGCTCAGGTACTCGATCTTGTCGAGGTCGAGCGAGCCGCTGATCAGGCCGCCGAGCGGGCTGGCGCTCCGGCCTCGAATCAGGTCGCCGATGCGGAGGGCCAGGCCGGGCCCGCCGATGGAGACCAGTACCTCGCTTAATTCACCCTGCGTGAGCTTGGCGACCCCCAGTTCTTCGTGGTGGAGGAACCCCGCTTCCTCGAGGCCGTGGGAAAACGGGTAGTGCCCGATGTCGTGCAGGAGGGCGGCCAGCCGGGCGGCGAGCCGGTCCTCCTCGCGCGCCGCGCCCAGCTCGCCGCGTTCGGCGAGCGCGGTCAGGGCCGACTTGGTGAGATGGTAGGCGCCGAGCGCGTGCTCGAAGCGGGAGTGGGTGGCGCCGGGGTAGACCAGGAAGGCGTGGCCGAGCTGGCGGACATAGCGAAGGCGTTGGACGGCCGGCGTATCGAGCACCCGCAAGGCCGCCCCGTCCAGCCGGATATTGTCCCAGAGCGGGTCGCGGACGACCTCGAACCGGTCAGGCAGCGGCCGGCCCGGCCGCGGCCACGGCGGGCTCCACCCCGGCCGCGAAGGTCGCGAAGTTGTCGCGGAACATGCGGGCCAGCTTGGCCGCCTGCGCGTCGTACGCCGCCGGGTCCCGCCAGGTGCTGCGCGGGTCGAGGATGCCCGTGGGCACGTCGGGCACCGTGGTGGGCACCTCGAAGCCGAAGACCGGGTCCGTCCGGAAGGTGGCCCCGTCGAGGGCGCCGGCGAGCGCGGCACGCACCATGGTGCGGGTGTGGGCGAGCTTCATCCGGGAACCGGTGCCGTACGCTCCGCCGGTCCACCCAGTGTTGACGAGCCAGACCTTGGCGCCGTGCTTCGCGATCTTCTCGCCGAGCATCTTGGCGTAGACGCCGGGGTGCCGCGGCAGGAAGGGCGCGCCGAAGCAGGCGGAGAAGGTGGCGCTCGGCTCCGTGACGCCGCGCTCGGTGCCGGCCACCTTGGCGGTGTAGCCCGAGAGGAAGTGGTACATCGCCTGCCGGGGGGTGAGCCGCGCGATGGGCGGGAGCACGCCGAACGCGTCGGCGGTCAGGAAGATCACCGTCTTCGGGTGCCCGCCCATGCCGCCCACCTCGTGGTTCGGGATGTACTCGATGGGGTAGCTCGCGCGGGTATTCTCGGTGATCGTGTCCTCGTCGAACATCGGGGAGCGGTCGTCGAGGTCGAGCACCACGTTTTCGAGCACGGTGCCGAACCTCTGGGTGGCGGCGTGAATTTCCGGCTCCCCCGACGCGCTCAGGCGAATGACCTTGGCGTAGCACCCGCCCTCGAAGTTGAACACCCCCCGGTCGCTCCAGCCATGTTCGTCATCGCCGATGAGGCGACGGGTGGGGTCGGCGGAAAGTGTCGTCTTGCCGGTGCCGGAGAGCCCGAAGAAGACGGCCGCGTCGCCGTCCGCCCCGATGTTGGCGGAGCAATGCATCGGAAACACCTGTCGTTCCGGCAGGAGCCAGTTGAGCACGGTGAAGATCGACTTCTTGAGCTCCCCGGCGTAGCGCGTGCCGCCGATCAGGATGATCCGCCTGACGAAATTCAGCACGATGAACGTGCTGGTGGCGGTGCCGTGCCGCGCGGGGTCGGCCTGGTATTCCGGGGCGTGCAGCACCGTGAAGCCCGGGGCGAACGCCGCCAGGTCGGCCACCGAGGGCCGGATGAACATGTTCCGGACGAACAGCATGTGCCATGCGTTGGGGCTCTGGAACCGCACCGACAACCGGTAGGCCGGGTCCGCGCCGGCGAAGAGGTCCTGCTGGAAGAGTTCCTGCCCGTCGAGGTGTGCCTGCACGTCGCGATGGAGCTGATCGAAGTGCGCGGCGGACATCTTCGCGTTCCTTTCCCACCAGACCGCGCCGGCCGTGGCGGCGTCCTCCACCACGAACTTGTCCTTGGGCGACCGGCCGGTGTGGGGGATGGTCACCGCCGTGAACGCCCCGTGGTCCGTCAGCTGGCCCTCGCCCTGCCGGATGGCATGCTCGACGAGGCGCGCCGGGCCGAGGTTGGAGTGGATGCGGGTCGCGACGGGAGACGTGGTGGTCATGGGGTGTGCGGGCGCCGGTGGCGCCCCTCCTTGGGGCCGCGAGTCAGGGCGCGGTCGGCGGCGCCGCCGCGCGCCGACGGAGGCGAGCGCGCTCTTGCGCATCGACGGCGGCGATGACGGCCAGGTTGACGATGGTGTCGACGTTGGACCCGCGCTGCAGGACGTGCACCGGGGCGGCGATTCCGACGAGAATCGGGCCGATGGCCTGGGCGCCAGCCAGCTCGCTCAACAACTTGTAGCAGATGTTGGCGCCGCTCAGCTCCGGGAAGATCAGGACGTTGGCCTTGCCGCCCAGTCGGCTGCCGGGGTAGTAGCGGGTCAGGACCGCTTGGACGAGTGCGGTGTCGGCCTGCATCTCACCGTCCACGGCCAGCTGCGGGTATTCCGCATGGAGCATGGCCACGGCCTCCCACACTTTGCGGGACGCCGGATGCTTGACGGAGCCGAAATTGGAGAACGACAGCATGGCGATGCGCGGTTCGATGCCGAGCTGTCGGACGAACGCGCCCGCGGCCAGCGCGATTTCCTTCAGGCGCTGGCTGTCCGGGTCGATGTTGACCGTACAGTCGGCCAGGAAGATCGTCTCGCCCTGGAAGACCATCATGTAGATGCCGGCGACCGCCTTGCCGGGCTCGGTGCCGATGACTCGCATGGCGGGCTTGATGGCGTCGGGGTAGTGCTGGTTTTCGCCGACCACCAGGGCGTCCGCGTCGCCGGCGGCCACCATGCCGGCGCCGAAGTAGGCCGGCTGCCGCATCCGGCGCTTGGCCTCGGCCTCGGTGATTCCCCGACGCCGGCGCCGTGCCCAGAGGCGCGCCGCGTAGTCCGCATGTCGGGGCGAGGTGTCGGGATCGGCCACCTGCATGCCCTCGAGCGACATGTCGAGCGCTGCCGCCGCCGCCTCGATGTCCGCCGCGTTCCCGATGAGCACCGGCAGCGCCGATCCTTCATCGCGGAGGATGCGGGCCGCCCGCAGGACGCGCGGGTCCTCCGCGTCGGTGAGTGCCACGCGCTGCGGCTCCGCCGAGGCCCGGTTGCTCAGGCCGCGCATGACGGCGCGCCCGCGGCTCTGGCGGCTTTCCAGCTTCTGCCGGTACTCATCGAGGTCGAGCACCTCGGAGGCGACGCCGCTGGCGATGGCGGCCCAGGCCACCGCCGGTGCCACCCAGAGCAGCACCCGCGGGTCGAACGGCTTCGGGATCAGGTACTCCCGGCCGAAGCGGATCTGTTCCACGCCGTAGGCGCGGAGTACCACCTCCGGGACGTCTTCCCGCGCCAGCGCGGCCAGCGCGCGGGTCGCGGCCATCTTCATCTCTTCGTTGATGGCGCGGGCGCGCACGTCGAGCGCGCCCCGGAAGATGAAGGGAAACCCGAGGACGTTGTTCACCTGGTTCGGGTAGTCGGTGCGCCCCGTGGCGATGACGGCGTCCGGCCGGACGGCGCGCACCTCCTCGGGGGTGATCTCGGGGTCCGGATTGGCCAGGGCGAATACCAGCGGATCCCGGGCCATCGCGGCAATTTCCGAGGCGGGCAGGGCGCGGGCGCTGCTCAGCCCGACAAACACATCGGCGCCGGCCAGCGCCTCGGCCCGAGTGCGATACGGCGACACATGGGCGAACCGCTGCTTGTAGGGATCGAGCCCGGTGCGGCCGGCGTGGATGACGCCGGTCTTGTCCACCAGCGTGATGTTCTCCCGGCGCACGCCGAGCTGCACGTAGTGCTCCGCCGTCGAGATGGCCGCCGCGCCGGCGCCGAGGAAGACGCAGCGGACGTCGCCGGGCTGCTTGCCCACGATCTCCAGGCCGTTGAGCAGCGCGGCGCCGCTGATGATGGCGGTGCCGTGCTGGTCGTCGTGGAACACGGGGATGGACAGTGTTTCCCGCAGCCGCTCCTCGATGTGGAAGCAGTCCGGGCTCTTGATGTCCTCGAGGTTGATGCCGCCGACGGTGGGCTCGAGGGCCTGGCAGAAGCGGATGACGTCCTCGGGATCCGGGGCGTTGATCTCGAGGTCGAAGACGTCGATGTCGGCAAAGGTCTTGAAGAGGACGCCCTTCCCCTCCATCACCGGCTTGCCGGCGAGCGGGCCGATGTTGCCCAGCCCGAGGACCGCGGTGCCGTTCGAGACCACCGCCACCAGATTGCCGCGGGCGGTGTAGCGGTACGCGTCCTCGGGCCGGGCCTGGATGGCCAGGCACGGTTCGGCTACCCCGGGCGTGTAGGCCAGCGAAAGGTCCCGCTGGTTCTCGGTCGGCTTGGTGGGGACGACCTGGATCTTCCCGGGACGGCCCTCTTCATGATACCGGAGGGCGTCCTGCTTGCGATCGCTCATCGTGTGGGCGTCATGTTGGCAGGCCAGTGCGACAGGACCTGCGCCGTGTTGATGTCCCGCGCGCTGAGCACCTGGGCCTTGGGCAGAACATACATGATGTCGAGCGTGTCGCTCGTGTGGCGGAACAGACCGAGGGAGTGCCCGAGTTCGTGCGTCGCGGTGATCCGGAAACACTCCGTCAGGTCCACCAGGGCCGGGTCGTACTTCGGCGTGAGATACATGCGCACCGGCAGCTGGAGCTGGAACCGCGTGGCGGCGGTGTCAATGTCGGTCGCGCCCTGGCAGCCCGGGAACATCGTGAGGAGGCGTCCCGCGGAGGCGGGGGACAAGGGCGGCGCGGAGGCCACACGCACGAGGACGTCGGCGGCCGAGGAGTCCGACACCACGATCGCGTCGTACTCGCCGTAGAGGAACGCGCTGCGCCACGCGGTGATTCCGTCGCGAATGTGGGTGGGCATGTCGAGCGAGTCTTCCACCCAGATGCGGACCGGCAGGGACGAGGTCGGCCAGTGGAAGCTGAGCGTGTCGGTCTGGACCACCAGCCGCCACTCGTAGAGGTTGGTGCGGTTTGGGGCCGTCGTATCGGCGCAGGAGAGGACTGCGCCACACACCGCGGCGATCGAGAAGAGTCGGCGGACGTTCATGGGAGAGTCCATGCGGCCCCCAGGGCGAGGCCAAGCCGCGAGACCTGCTGCGACCCGGCGAACCCGGCGGCCTCCAGGGCGGAGGTTGAAAACCTGTGATAATCGTACCGCAGGCCGAGGACACCGGCCCATCGCTCGGAAAGCGGCTGCTGCCACTCGAGGCCAGCCCCGAAGAGCGCG
>Ga0315273_10014730_pt1 | contig 10086 bp, 13 predicted proteins | sample YL17G02_0_MG_FD_205753 | JGI IMG/M metagenome (GOLD analysis project Ga0315273, IMG submission 205753) | Sediment microbial communities from Yellowstone Lake, YNP, Wyoming, USA - YL17G02_0 | ecosystem: Environmental > Aquatic > Freshwater > Lake > Sediment | place: USA: Wyoming | collected... | reverse complement strand
TCCGCACCCGGCCGGGGCCGACCAACGGGAGGCGGCACCACAGCCTCCTCATACCCAGGAGGGCGAAGCGGCCCCATAGCACTCACCCACAAATTCTGCTACAGAGCCCCTTTCCTATTCTACGACTCCCGCCGCTTCTGCCTACAATGATGAGGTGGCCCGCGATACGGTTGCAAGACGTTTTTTCGTGCGCGGCCGGGTTCAAGGGGTGGGGTTCCGGTACTTCGTCGAGCGCCACGCCGGCGAGTTGGGCGTCACAGGGTATGCACGCAACCTGGACGACGGCCGTGTGGAAGTCTATGCGGCCGGCTCGCGCGACGCCGTGACGGAACTGGCCCGCATGCTCCGCCAGGGGCCGCGCTGGTCCGATGTGCGGGGCGTCGAAGAACTGGATGCCAGCCCGGAGAACTGTTCCGGCTTTCGAATCGAGGATTGAGAATGGATCTGAAAAAACTCATACGCGAAGTGCCCGACTTCCCCAAACCGGGCATTCTTTTTTACGACATCACCACGCTGCTGAAGGACGCGGGCGGTCTGGGCGCGGTGATCGGCGCGCTGAAGGCGCGCTATGCCGCGACTCCGATCGACCTGGTCCTGGGCATCGAGGCGCGCGGTTTCGTCTTTGCGCCGGCCCTGGCCTGCGCGCTCGGCAAGGGGTTCGTGCCGGTCCGCAAGCCGAACAAGCTGCCCGCCGAAACGGTGCGGGCCGAATACGCCCTCGAGTACGGAACCGACGCGCTCGAAATCCACAAAGACGCCATCGAGCCGGGTCAGAAGGTCCTCATTGTCGACGACCTGCTGGCCACCGGAGGCACCGCCGCCGCGGTAGCCGGGCTGGTCGAGAAGCTGGGCGGAACGGTGGCCGGTCTGGCCTTCGTGGTCGAGCTGGATTTCCTGAGCGGCCGCGGAAAGCTCGCCGGCCGCGACGTCTTCTCGCTGGTCCACTACGACAAATGAGCGGCACGCCACGGCGTGCGCGCGTGCGCGCGCTCGCCAAGCTCAATCTCAGCCTCAAGGTGCTGAACAAGCGCCCGGACGGCTACCACGAGCTGCGGACCGTCTTCCAGACCATTTCCCTCGGCGACACGATCGACATCGAGTTCACGCCCGGGCGGCGTTCGGACGTCGAGCTGGTCTCGGATGTGGACATTCCCGACAACCTGGTCGAACGGGCCGCGCGCCTGGCGATGGAGGCGTTGCGGATTCGAGGGCGCGTCCGTTTCAATCTGGCCAAGCGCATTCCGGCGGGCGCGGGCCTGGGCGGCGGATCGAGCGACGCCGCGGCGGTGCTGCTGGCCTTGCCCGTGCTGGCGGGCAAGCGCGCGGACCTGGAGACGCTCATCGAGCTGGGCGGGCGGCTCGGCAGCGACGTGCCGTTCTTCCTCTTGGGCGGAACGGCGGTCGCGCTGGGCCGGGGAACCGAGCTCTATCCGTTGCCGGATGTTCCGGCGCGACAAGGACTTGTGGTGGCGCCGCCGGTTCAGGTCGCGACCCCGGAAGCCTACCGCGCGCTGCGGCGCGAATTGACACCGGCCGCCGGGTCACGTACCATTAATAGTTTCCAGGCTCTGGTCTGGCGGCTTGCTTCTGGTGCGCCGGAAGGGTCCTGGGAGGAACCGCTGGAAAACGATTTCGAAGCCGTCGTCTTCGACCAGTATCCTCAACTAAAGTCGATTAAGCGGAAACTCCGGAAACTGGGGGCGCGACCCGCGATGCTGACCGGCAGCGGCGCCGTGCTGTTCGGGCTGTTTCGCTCCCGAAGCGAGGCGGTTCGTGCGGCTGCCGCCTTCCCGGAGCAGGACGCGTTTCCGGTCTCCACCGTCGGCCGCGCCCGCTACCGGGCGATGTGGTGGAGATGCCTGGGGGCGCACCTGGGCCGAAAGTCCTGGCCGCCCGAGGGCCGGTATTCGTGAGAGCCGGTGCTGGCTATGAACTCATACAGACTCAAGGTGTTCTGTGGGAGCGCCAACCCGGCGCTGGCGGACGAGATCTGCCAGTCGCTGGGGACCGAGTTGGGACAGTGCGCGACGCGCAGTTTTTCCGACGGCGAGATCTATCTCCAGATTCTTGAGAATGTGCGCGGCGCCGACGTGTTCGTGGTCCAGCCGACCTCGACTCCGGTGGACCGCCACCTGTTCGAACTGCTGCTGATGATCGACGCGCTGAAACGGGCCTCGGCGGAGCGCATCACGGCAGTGTTACCATATTATGGGTATGCCCGCCAGGACCGCAAAGATCGTCCCAGGGTTCCGATCTCGGCCAAATTGATCGCCAGCCTGCTGGAAACGGCCGGGGCGGACCGGGTACTGGCGCTGGATTTGCACGCCGCGCAGATCCAGGGTTTCTTCGACATTCCGGTGGATCACCTGTTCGTGACGCCGGTGATGATCGAATACCTGGAGGGTCTCGCGATTCCGGATCTGACCGTCGTGTCGCCGGACGCGGGCGGCGTCGAGCGCGCGCGGGCTTTTGCCAAGCGGCTGAATGCGCCGCTGGCCATCATCGACAAGCGGCGGGTCGAGATGAACGTGGCCGAGGTGATGCACATCGTCGGCGACGTGGAGGGCCAGAACTGCCTGATGGTGGACGACCTGATCGACACCGCCGGCACGCTGGTCAAGGGCGCCGAGGCGCTCCAGAAGGCTGGTGCGGCGAGCGTCCGCGCCTGCGCAACGCACGGGGTGCTGTCGGGAGATGCGGTCGAGAGAATCGAGAACTCGCCGCTGGTGGAAGTGGTTTTGAGCAATTCGATCCCGCTCCGGGACGAGGCCCTGCGGTCGGCCAAGATCCGAACGCTGTCGGTGGCGCCGTTGCTGGCGGGGGCGATCCGGGCGATCCACGAGTGTGGATCGGTGAGCACGCTGTTTGTGTAGGGCCGCTGGCCCGCGCGCGCGGTTCGGCGCGCGGTACCGAGCCGCGACTGGGTGCCCTTTGGGCAAGGGAGCGGTTGAAATAGGTTTTGAGGAGTCGGAATGAAGCAGGAGATAACCATCACCGCCGAGTTGCGTGACTCGCGTGGGAAGAACGAAGCCCGCCGTATGCGAGCCGGCGGCAAGATCCCCGCCGTGGTGTATGGCGCGCGCCAGCAGTCGGTGGCGGTGGCGGTGAGCCCGAAAGATGTGAACCGGATTCTGCGCAGCAAGTCCGGCCATAACACGATTTTCAACGTCTACATCCAGGGCCTGGAGAACACGCCCGTGATGATCGTCGATTGGCAGAAAGATCCGGTGAAGGACAACCTCCTGCACGCGGACATGAAGCGCATCGACCTGACTCAGCGGATCGTCGTGAAGGTGCCCGTGCATACGACGGGAGAGCCGAAGGGCGTCAAACAGGAGGACGGCTTGCTCGAGCTGGTGGCGCGCGAGATCGAAATCGAGTGCCTGCCGGAGGAGATCCCCGAAGAGTTTGTCATCGACGTGGTCGAGTTGATGCTCGGCCAGAGCCGCCGCGCGAGCGACCTGGTGATGACCGGCTCGATGCAGTTGCTGAGCGCGCCGGACACGGTGATCGCGCACGTCATCGCCTTGAGGGCGGTGGAGGAGGTCAAGCCGGAAGAGGTGGCCGCCGAGGCCGCGCCCGCTGCCGCCGCCGAGCCCGAAGTGATCAAGAAGGGCAAGAAGGAAGAAGAGGGCGAGGCCGAGGGCAAGAAGAAGAAGTAGCCCGCTTTCGGCCGCGGCCCGAGACGCTCGCGTGGAACCCTCCGATAGCGTTTGTCCTTGGCTGATCGTCGGGCTGGGCAATCCCGGTCCCGAGTACAAGTGGACTTATCACAACCTCGGGTTCCTGGTTGCCGAGCGGGTGGCCGAGCGCAACGGAATCCGCCAGGCGCGCCGGGTGTGGGGGGCGCTGGTGGCGGAAGGCGTGATTTCCGGCCAGCCGGTTCTGATCGCCAAGCCGCAGACGTTCATGAACCTGAGCGGTAATTCGGTGCGGCTGCTGGTGGAGCAGTACTCGGTCGCCCCCGGGCGGCTGGTGCTGATCTTTGATGAATTGGCCCTGGAGTGGGGTTCGCTGCGGATTCGGCCGAAAGGCTCGGCTGGGGGGCATCACGGCGTCCAGGACGTCATCCGCGGCCTTGAAACGAAAGAGTTCGCCCGGGTTCGCCTGGGCATTCATCCCGGCCATCCCGTCTCCGACGGGGCGGCCTTCGTGCTCGCGCCCATTAAGCGCGCGCAAAGAAAGGAACTGGACCCTCTGCTGGACCAAGCGGCCCAGGCAGTGGAGTCCATAATCGCCGAAGGCGTCGAAAAGTCCATGACGAAATTCAATCGTCGCGCCCAAGGCGCAAATCCAGAGGAAGCATGAGGATTTACGAAGAGATGTTCATCATTCGGCCGGACGCGGCCGAAGAAGAGGTAGACGCCTACGTCGAGCAGATTAAGCAGTTGATCGCCGCCGGCGGCGGAACCATCGACAAGGTCGAGAAGTGGGGCAAGCGGAAGCTGGCTTACCGCGTCGCCAAGCGCGAGGAAGGCATCTACGTCCTGCTGCAGATCAGTTGCGGACCGGATGTGGTGAAGGAACTCGAGCGCCGGATGAGGGTCTCCGACCTGGTGCTGAAGTACCTGACCGTGCGCATCGACGAGAAGATGAAGCGCGTGGAAAAGCGGCGCAAGATGCGCGAGAAGCGCACCGCCCGCAAGCCCGCCCCGTCCACGGCGGCGCCGGGCGCGCCCACGGCGGAACAGTTGATGGCCGGAGCCGAGGCTCCGGGCGAGAAGGCAAAGGCATAGACGGAGGAGACCGACATGGCGGAAATGACCAGGGGTGGAAGGCCGGGGGCCGCGGGCCAGAGGCCAACGGGCGGCGACAAGGCGATCGTCACGCAGAGGAAGCAGTACTTCCGTCGCAAGAAGGTGTGCCGCTTCTGCGTCGACAAGATCGACGACATCAATTACAAGGACGTGAAGCTCCTGATGGCGTTCATCTCCGAACGCGGCAAGATCGTTCCACGCCGCATTTCGGGCGTGTGCACGCCGCACCAGCGCCGGCTGAGCGAGGCGGTCAAACAGGCGCGCAACATCGCGCTGGTGCCGTTCGCTTGCCAGAGTTGATCCGGCGGCTGACACGGTAGACCAACGAGGAGGTTTTCATGGAAGTCATCTTGAGAGCGGACGTCGAAAAGGTCGGCAGCCGGGGCCAGGTGGTGAAGGTGGCGAACGGGTATGCCCGTAACTACCTGCTGCCCAAGCACCTGGCCGTGGCGGCCAGCGAATCCAACAAGAAGATCGTCGAGCAGGAACGCCAGGCGCATGTGCGCCGCGAGGCGAAGGACAAGAGCGGCGCCCAGGACCTGGCCGAACTGATGACCGGGGTTAGCGTCACCATCGCGCACAAGGCCGGCGAGCACGAGCAACTGTTCGGCTCGGTCACGGCCAAGGACATCGCCGAGGCGCTCGAGAAACGCAACTTCACTATCGACCGCAAGAAGATCCATCTGGACGAGCCTATCCGGCAGTTGGGCGAGTTCAAGGTTCCGGTCAAGCTGCACCGCGACGTGACCATCGAGATCGGCGTTCAGGTCGTTAGAGAAGAGGAGTAGCCCCGGAGACCGCCGTGGGGACCTATCCCGATCCCAGCCAATACGCTCACGCTTCGGCCCGCGATCTTCTCGAGGCCGCGGCCAAGGGCTACATCGGCCTGGATCGCCGTCTGCTGCACGCGCTGCTGGACCACCCGGCAAGATCCCTGCCGGACTTGCTGCGGTTTGCGATGGAGAAGCGCCCGGACGACCGGGTCCTCCTGGAAGAGGATCTGATTTCCATCTTCCGCCACCTGAAGACGCCCGAAGCGCTGCCGTTTTTGGTCGAACTGGTCCGTCGCCAGCCGTTCGACATTCCGGACGAACTGGTCGAGGCGTTTGCGCTTTTTCCCGAGCCGTCTTCACAACTTTTGCTCGACCTGTACCAGGAATTGGGAGAGAAGGAAAGCGTTGAAGTGGCCTTCCTTCTGGCTTCGCTTCGGGTGCGCGACCCGCGCATTCTCGAGTTCCTGGTGCGCCGTCTGGAATCCGACCCCGCCGACGCGGCTTTCTGCCTTGGCCTTTACGGCGACCCCGCCGCCAAACCCCAACTCGAACGATTGCTTGCCTCGCTCGACGACAGCGGCGAGCAGGCAAAAGGGGTTCGCGGCAGCGTCGAGAATGCCCTTGCCGACATCGACCTGCCCGCGCCCCGCGTCGAACACCCGGTCTTCGACATCTGGGAGGAATACCCGGACCAGGCCCAGCCGCAGTTCTCGATTCTGAGCGAAGCCGAGCGCCTGGACTTTCTTTCCAGCCCGTCGGCCGAGTTTCGAGCCGCCGCGGCCGAGAGCTTCTGGAATGACGAACTGAGCGAGGCGGCTCGCGACAGACTGTTCGAGACGGCTCGGCGGGACCAGGACGCCGAGGTTCGCGCGCGCGCCTGGGAGGCGCTCGCCGGCGCTGTCGAGCGGCCCGAGATCCGGGAGTCGATGCTCGCCCTGCTCGCCGCCCCGGACGCTCCTCTGGAGGAACGCTGTGGCGCGCTGTTGGGTTTGGCCGCCGACGCCGACGACCCGGCCGTGAGACGGTGGATAACCGATTTCTACGGCGTCCCCGCCGCGCGTGCCAAGGCGCTCGAGGCGATGATCCGGTCGCTCGACCGCCGGTTTGCGCCCTATTTTCCCCCGCACATTGACGACCCCGACCCGGAGGTCCGCCGCCGTGCCCTGTGGGGCGTCGGCTACCTTGCCATTCAGACCGAAGCAGGCCGGGTCCGGGCCTTCTTCGCCGACCCGGAGTTCCGCGAGGACGCCCTGTTCGCCTACACCCTGGCTGTTCCAGCCGAGGTCTCCCGAGGCCGTGCCCAAGCCTTGCTCCGCAAAGTGAATTTCGACGCCAAGGGCCTATCTCAAGCCGAACTCGAGGTGGTCCAGTCCGCCATTGACGAACGCCTGGCGCGCCTGGGCCTGGATCCCGTCTTTGCGCGTGAGCAGGAGAAGGCGCCCGAGCAGATCGAACAGGCGTTGGGCCGAAACGATCCTTGCCGCTGCGGCAGCGGCAAGAAGTACAAGAAGTGCTGCGGCGCCTAAGAAAACTCGGGACGGAGTACTCTTTCCCCAGTTCGAATCCATGCCGGGGAGCCACACCATTTCTCCGCAAGGTTTTGCTGGTAGTTCGTTGACGGCGGCGGCGTCGCGAAACTCCCCAACTGGCCGTCGTTTCCCGATTCCCGCGCCTCTCAGTTTCTTCTCTCGGTCCGGCTTGGGATCCCCCCCACCCGTCTGCAACGTTGCTGGAGGGTTATTTCTCCACGTCTCTGGCTAAAGGCCGGATTTGGTTAACGCTTCCGCGTAATCGACCCATGAGAACACCATGAAAACGAAGTCGTCGCTTGTTGTTTTGGTCGTTCTCGTCGGTTTGGTCGGCGTCACCAAAGCGTGGCAGCAGACCCAAAAGCCGCCTCAGACTCCGGCGGCTAAAGCCCCAGCCAAACCAGTGGCACGAAAGCCGGCGCTAGTGCTGAATGAGGACAGCGCGACGGCGCTCATCAAGGAGGCCCTACAGAACGAACGCTACATGGTATCCACCGCGGCGGTTCTGCCGCTCATGTCCCAGTCGACAACCGACTACACGGCTTTTGGTGGTGAGAATGCCGATGCGCCGATCTTCCTCTTAATGAGACTTATCGGTGAGGGATTTGTCAAGAAGGAGGTCAGGGTTGACAGCTACCCGGTCATCTCTGGAGCTTGGGCGGGGGAGAACACCTGCGTTGACCAGGTTCCAGGCGAACCGAACGAACCTGCGGCGCGCATCGATTGGATGCTCAAGAACCAGAACACACGCTGTGAGGGCAGGCAAACCAAAATGCAGCTGCAAATGGTGCCGAACTCCAACCGCCTAACAGGAACGACATTGCATCGGTTTGCGCCCAGAGTGGAGGGCACGATCACAACTGACGACAAGGTTAAGCTCAACGGAGAGATCTACATGGGGGGCGGCTTCGTAACTGATGGATCTTGGACCTACATTGAACGGGGCCAAAGCGCGTACCTTGTGAGCAACCGAGACTACAGCCGCCAAGAGGGCTCTGTCAACCCTAATTATCTCGACTCCGGGACCGCCTCTGGAAAAAGAATCGAAGTGAAAATGTATAAGTACGCATTCATCCCCGCATTGGGGGAATCGCCTCGACAAGTGCCGGCTGGGAGGTTCGAGGTCGGAGCAGTCTCGAATCTACTATTGAGCATCGAGACTCGAGCCGCCGCGAACTTTACTTGGCGCGTGTTATTGGATGGGCTGGGACAGGTAATGCTGGAGAAGCCAAGCGAGGTGAACACTGTTCCTGATGGCATCGGTACGGCCGACTTCGCAAAGAAACCAGATGCAACCTGGGTGCTGGTTACCCCCCTTCGGTTCTGACTTTCCCACTGTGATGTGCGCCTCGATTTGCAAGATCCGGCGGGCCTGGCCCATTCGATTCGCTGAAGCCAAGAAAAAGATGCCAGAGGGTGAGCCGCCGCATACCTCTTGATGGTTCGTCGGCTGATCGCGTTCATGGCTCCATTGCTTCGATCTCATGCGCGGAAACATCCAGAATGCGGCACCGGCCACCGTGCTCCCGCAATCGTTGTGCAAGACCTTCGCCCATGAACGAGCATATCCGCGCAAAACGCCGTAGTGTTTACGGCCCTCATCGGATTCCCTGCTCGAAGATGCTCGTTCTCAGTCGTTCGAGAAGGATCTCGGCTGGGCACCCAGTCTGGATGGGCCTGCCAGTTTTGGGCGTACGCCATTGGCCCGAAAGAAATTGGACTGGTTCGAGCGGACCGCGTTTTAGGCCGCAAAAGTTCGAAACGTAATGCCGAGTACCGGATAACCCTGAGTGAATTGCTCGGAGCAGCCAGGAGCCGACGTTTGGCGGACTTGAACTCGGCATTATCCGGAGGGCCTCGGGGCTCTGTGACGCGGGCATTAGAGATCTCAGTGCTTGGCCAACTGCACGCCAATCGGGCTGTCTCCGCCTGAGAAGTCGAAGAACCAGCACGGCGGCACCCTCTTCAGGGCCCCGGATAATGCCGAGTGGCCCAATCACGAGGGGCTTGCGTCTGTTGGGCCAGAGGGAGCTTGATTCCATCTACTCTGGGTTATCCGGCACTCGGCATTACGTTTCTAACCCCGATCTCGGGGTTAGATACCTGTCCAGCGTGGGGAGCCAAACGAGGGCGCCGGTCATCCCGCCGGAGTGTTGTGCGCTTGTGCTATCATGTCGTTGTGCGAACTACTCTCGACATTTCAGATGAGGCCTACTACATTGCCAAGGCCATCGCCCGGGATCAGAACCGCAGCCTCGGACGAGTGGTTGGCGACCTCATTCTGCAATCGTCGAAAGGGGCGAAAGGCGCATCCATAGAGATGAGTGATTACGGATTCCCGACTTTCCGTTGCGCCCGGCCCGTGACCACCGAGGACGTCAAGGCTCTCGATGACGAAGAGTAAGGTCTACCTGCTCGACTCCAATGTCCTCATCGCGCTGGCGACTCCCGAACACAGTCTAAACGCGCGCGCGGCGGCGTGGTTCCTCAAGAGGCACCGGTTTGCAACATGCCCCATCACGCAAGGCGCGCTTTTACGTTTCCACCTGCGCGCCGGTGTGGAGGCGACGGCGAAATCCGCAAAGCTTCTGCTCGAATCCATTTCCTCCCTCCCGCGGCACGAATTCTGGCCGGACGATGTTTCTTATCTCGACATGCCAACCACAGGAATCGTCGGGCATAGGCAGGTCACGGACGCTTACCTTGTGCTGTTGGCGCGGAAACACGGCGGTTCAGTAGCCACTATGGACCAGGCGCTGGCCGCTGTTCACGCAGGAACCACACTCCTCGCGTAGCTCCCTTCTGCTCTGCGAATAGACATGCGGCGCCTCAGGCAGCCGTAACTGCTTGAATCCGCTGGAAAGCCGGCTGGACCGCTGGCGGCGGGCAAATGGCAAGAGTTCGAAACGTAATGCCGAGTGCCGGATAACCCAGAGTAGATGGAATCAAGCTCCCTCTGGCCCAACAGACGCAAGCCCCTCGTGATTGGGCCACTCGGCATTATCCGGGGCCCTGAAGAGGGTGCCG
>Ga0315273_10014729_pt1 | contig 10086 bp, 6 predicted proteins | sample YL17G02_0_MG_FD_205753 | JGI IMG/M metagenome (GOLD analysis project Ga0315273, IMG submission 205753) | Sediment microbial communities from Yellowstone Lake, YNP, Wyoming, USA - YL17G02_0 | ecosystem: Environmental > Aquatic > Freshwater > Lake > Sediment | place: USA: Wyoming | collected... | reverse complement strand
AGATTCCCATCGTCACCATGCCGGACGACGACATCACCCATCCGATCCCCGATCTCACCGGCTACATCACCGAGGGACAGGTGGTGCTCTCCCGGGAGCTGCATCGCCGGGGGATCTTCCCCCCGATCGACGTGCTGCCATCGCTCTCCCGGCTGATGAACGCGGGCATCGGCAAGGAGAAGACGGTTCCGGAGCATCGCGCGTGGGCAGATCAGCTCTACGCCGTCTACACCCGGGGCCGGGAGGCTCGGCTGATGGCGGCGATCGTGGGCGAAGCCGGTCTGGCCGAGGCCGATCGCCGCGCCCTCGGCTTTGCGCAGCAGTTCGAGGACGAGTTCGTGCGTCAGGCCGGTCGCCGCCGGAGCCTGACCGACACCGTCACCCTGGGCTGGCGGCTGCTGGAAACCCTGCCCCGCGAGGACCTGACCCGCCTGACGGACGCGGTCTGGGCGGCACGCCCGGGAGCCCCCGCCCCATGAGCGTCGAACGCCTCGCCCCCACCCGGCTCAACCTCATCCGTGCCGAGCGCCGTCTCGAGCGGGTCCGCCGGGGCGCGGCGCTGCTGCGCCGCAAGCGAGAGGCCCTGGTCAGCGAGCTGTTCAAGCTGGCTCGGCCCGCCGCCGACGCCCGCCGGCAGATCGAGGACGGCTCCCGCCGGGGCTACGAGCTCCTGCTCCGGGCGCTGGCGCTGCATGGCCGGGCGGGACTCCGAGCGCTGGCCTGGCCGGAGCGGGATCTGGAGGTCGAAATCGAGTCGGCCCAGGTCTGGGGGGTCCCGGTGGCGAGCATAGTCTCCCGCCCTCCCCTGACCCGGACCTTGGGGGCGAGGGGGAATGCGCCGGGTGCAGCCGGGCCCACGGTGGTCGGTGCTGCGGCGGAGTTCGAGCGGCTCACCGAGCTGCTGCTCGACGCTGCCACCCGGGAAATGCTGATCCGGCGCCTGGGGGAGGCGCTGTCCCAGACCTCCCGGCAGGTGCACACCCTGGAACGGCGGGTGGCGCCCTCGCTGCTGGGCCAGATGGGCTCGGTCCGCCGGACTCTCGAGGAACGGGAGCGCGAGGAGCACCTCCGGCTCCGGCACCTGTCCCGGCGGCGGGCGAGGTAGTGCTAGGGGAGGGCCTGCACCAGTCAGGCGACGCGACAGGTGGGGCCTGGGAATGCCACCCGCCCCGCCCACCTCATCCTGAGCGCAGCGAAGGATCTACTCACCCAGTCTCCCTGCCGGAGAGGGGAGGGCGCACGCGGGTCCGGGACCCCGGTTCAGAGCTTCCCTGTGGATGGACGATTGCGGCCGGAACCGGGGCGTGTTTGTTCAACGTTGCCTCGAATCAGGCCACAAGTAGGGAGATGTGAACGGATTATGTGGCAAAAATGAAGAACTCCTCAGCGAGTTTCGCTCTTGCGCATCATCATGAATCGAGTAGTCTAGTCCCGAACCTTTCACAACACGGGCACTCCTCAACACGGGCATACCTATGCACGCCTCCTCGATTAAGTCCCGCTTGGGAACCTTGGCCTTGGCGCTCTGTACCGTCGCATGGCTCGGCGCCTGTACCGACACCGTCACCGAGTTCGTCACCCGTCCTCCGTTCAACCCACCGCCGGACTCGACCAGCGGCTTCCTCGGCTTCTTCGACGCCGCCACGGAGCAGACCACCTGCGGCAACTGCCACGTCGAGACCCAGGCTGACTGGAAGGGCACGAAACACGCCGGCGCCTGGGCGGCGCTCGAGGCCATCGGTCAGTCGGGGAATGCCGGCTGCGTCGGCTGTCACACGGTGAACGAGAATGGCAATCTGACGCCAGGTCCTGCCGGTTATAGCAAGGTACAGGACGCGGCGTATCATAACGTGCAATGCGAGAACTGCCACGGCCCCGGCTACAACCATGTCCAGACTCCCGACGCCGGTACGGCGCCGCTGGCGAGCATTCACGTCGACACGACCAAGAATCCCGCAACCGCGGTGGCAGCTGGTTCGTGCGCTGCATGCCACCAGGACACGCACCATCCGCAATGGGAGGAGTGGCGGCAATCGCTGCACGCGAGCATGGGCCGCCACAACGATGAGGAATTGTGTCTGCAGTGCCACTCGGGCCAGGGCGCACTGACGGCCTGGGGCAACACGGCCGCCTACAAGGAACAGAATGCGATAAACGAGGGCATCACCTGTGCCGTCTGCCACGACCCGCACGACAGCACCAATGCGGGGCAGCTGCGGTACCCGCTCGCGTCGACCGATCCGAGTAAGCAGCTGTGCATGAAGTGCCACTGGCGGCGCACGGAACCGATAATCCTGGACTCGACCCGGGCGCCGGATGACCCGGCCGGCTTTAACGGCAGCAACTCGCCGCACGCACCGCAGGGAGCCGTGCTGCTCGCCCAGGCCGGGTATAGAAACATGAACTACCTCGATCCGGCCGTGCTCTCGCCATCGAGCCACGGACAGCTCGGCAAGAACCCGAAGCTCTGCGCCGGCTGTCACGTCTACTCGTACCCGGCTACGGATGATGCGGGGAATGCCGTCACTGTGTCCGGCCACTTGTTCCGCCCGATCCCCTGCTTCGGGTCGGATGGCCTGCCCACGGACACGATCAGGAACTGCGGTTACACCACGACGGATCGGTCGTTCAAGTCGTGCGCACAGGCGCAGTGCCACGGCGACGAAGGCACGGCGGCCTTGCTTCTGTCGGTCGTGCGCGGCCGGATCAAGCCTCTGACGGCGGCGCTGTGGGTGAATTCGGGCGTCGGTGCCGGTAGCTCGGCTAACGCGATCGACACCCTGGACGGGGGCATCATCCCCGCGATCTACAAGGCCACGTTTAGCCAGCGGGGGACGATCAGCAATCTGACCCTGCAGGTGAAGACCGCCGCCGCGGCGGGCGCGACCACCATCGACCTGTATACCACGAGTGCCACTGTGCTCTCGGGCAGGCTCGCGCCGGGAAACGAGTTCAGGATCGCCAATGATTTAACGGTCTACAGGGTTCAGAATACCGTCACCGCCGCGTCCCAGTCGCTCACCGGCGTGCAGATCTTGCCGGCTCTGGCACAGGCCGCCGCGGTCAATCTCAAAGTCACTTTCTATTACCTGGGGCCCCTGGTCGCGAATGACAGAGTGGTCACGCCGGTCGACGGGGCCGAGTGGAACGTGCGTGCGTTCGGCGAGGACGCCAACGGGGTGTTCCTGCCTGGCGGGACGGGCACACCCAGCTCAAACACCGACAGGTCGCACACCGTACACAACCCGTTCTACGCGGAGGCGATGCTGCGGGCGAACATCGCGGAGTTGACCGCCCTGTACGGGTCGCAGCCGTGGTTCCCGGCCCCGTCCGCCGCGGTTCGAGCCATCCTGGCGAGCCCGCTGGGTGGGAAGGCCAGCACCCTCCGGGCGTCGCGGTAGGACCAAGGAGCCTTGTCCCCCTTGCCCGGCCCCGGGTTTCGAAAGGAACCCGGGGCCGGGTTTTCTTGCCCGGCACGAGCCCTGTGGCGGGGAGTGCTCGCAGACCCCGACGTAGTATGAGCGGGGCTTCCCCAGGGCCTTCCGTCAGGCAAATGGATGATTTCGCGACCTCGACCAAGTGCACGTTGTCCAACGGTGCTGTGAATCAGGCCACTACCGCGAACTCTGAACAAAGAATGGCGCCAAGATGAAGAAGTTCTCAGCGGTTACTGGTCTTGCGCATCATCATGAATCGAGTACACTAAGCGCGAAACCTCCACAATTCGGGCACACCAACACGGGCGCTCCTGATGCACGCATCCTCGATTCCGCTGACACCGGCCAAGGGGGCGGCGTTCAACGTGCAGATGCTGGGCGAGGGTTACGCCAGCCACCCAGACGGGTCGAAGGGCGTGGACGCATCCCTGGGGCAGCGGTCCGCTGTGGCACGGGTAGGCTCCCGATAAACAAGGCGGGTATTCTTGTTCCGATCTGATGCCGGCCCCGGTGGCGTCCCGCTTGCCGGGGCCGGCTTCTTGCCCATGATCCAGCCGCTCTCCGTGGCGTTGTCGCTCCAGGACAGCGCCACGGGGTCGCGCTCGGCCGATTCCATTGTTACACAGCTCCAGCACGACAAGCTCACCCCCATCATCCAGTGGTTCTTCCAGAGGGCGCCATGGGTGATGTGGGGCGGCGTGGCCATCGCCCTGGTGGTGGCGTTCTTCATCCTGCGCTGGCTGTGGCCCCGGCGGCAGCAGATCATCCCCTGGATCCGAACCCGGAGTTCGACGGTCAAGTTCGCGCTGGTGGGCGCGGCGGTCGTCGCGGTGGGCCTCGCGGCGTCCGCCGGTTATGGCGGGTACCACTTCGTCGAGACGGACAAGCGGTTCTGCAACGGCTGCCACATCTTCATCGCCAGCGGGCAGCAGCTTGTGATTGCAGATTCCGGCAACTACACCGTGGTGCCGATGCTGGAAGGCAAGCACGACTCCATGGGCTGCCACACCTGCCATCCGCTCAAGCCGATGAAAGAGGCAGTCAAGCTCATCTTCTGGATGTCGGGGCTCCGGGAGAAGGAGATCCCGCTGCACGCCAGGGTGCCGCGCCAGATCTGCGAGCAGTGTCACGTCCAGGGACGGGCCGAGGATAAGGACAAGTGGAAGGCCGTCGCCGCCACCGCCGGTCATCGCACCCATCTCGAGTCAGACTCCTCGGCCCTCAAGGGGAAGGTCGAGTGCCTCACCTGCCATGCCCGAATCGCCCATCGCTTCCCGCCGGCGGACAGCACCTGCGGGCAGAGCAACTGCCATAAGCCGAACGAGACCCGAATCGTCCTGGGCAAGATGAAGGGTCAGGGCGACTTCCATTGCGTGGGTTGCCACCAGTTCACCGCCAGCGTCCCGGCGCTCGCCACTCGGGACTCGGCGGCCTCCACCCTCGTACCGGCGATCAAGAGTTGTTTCCGCTGCCACGCCATGCAGCAGCGGCTCCCCGACTTCGACGAGCGCAAGGATCCCCACATGGGGACCTGCGGGATGTGCCACAAGCCGCACACCCAAGCCAAGATTGAGGAGACGACCAAGACCTGCTCCACCCGGGAGTGTCATGGCCTCTGGAATCAGGTGCCGTTCCACGCCGGCGCCCAGCACCGCCGGAAGGCCACCCAGTGCACCCTCTGCCACCCGGCGCACGCCGCCCGGGTGGACGCCAGCGACTGCGTCGGATGCCATCAGCGGGTGCGTGACTACGCCCCCGGGCAGCGACTCTTCCCGCCGCTGCCGTTCGATACCACGAAGGCGCTCCGGCAGTCACTTGCCCCCGAGCCGCCTGTGGTCGAGCCGGAACGACCCAGCAAGGTGAAAGGCGACGCACCGCCCGGGGACGATCCCCCCGGGCGGGCGCTCGGCGCCCTCCCCGCCCTGCCAAGCGATACGTTCGCACACCCCTTGCACAAGAAGCTGGCCTGCCTGACCTGCCACCTCAGCACGTCGCAAAAGAAGCTCACGTTCGAAGCGCCGCGTGGCTGCCAGATCTGCCACCATCAGCAGCCGGCCAAGAGCGACTGCGTCAAGTGCCACGAGCAGGGGAGCCTCCCCGAAGCGGTCGCGGTCCAGGTGAGCATCGCCGCGGCGGGCAAGCCGGCGCGCCAGCGGGTGGTCGCGTTCCAGCACGAGGGCCATAAGGATCTCCACTGCACGGACTGCCACGGACAAGCGGTGACGCTGGCGCCCGTGGATTCCGCGGCGAGTTGCCAGGGCTGCCATGAGAAGCACCACGAGGACAAACGGCAGTGCGCTTCCTGTCACCGGACTGCGGCGATCACCCCGCCTCACTCACGGCCGGCCCGGACTCATATCGCCTGCGATGCCTGCCACGCGACGGCTGCCATCGCGCCGTTGTCGCCGACCCGGACGATGTGCCTGGCCTGTCATCCGCCGGGGGTGGACCACAATGACAGCAAGGAGTGTAGTACCTGCCACCTGCAGGCCCCCCCGGACCAGTACCGGGCGCGGCTCCTTAAGCAGGGGAAGGCCGGATGAAAGCCGGCCTTGGCTGGGGCGTGGTGCTGCTGCTCGGGGCCCCTGCTGCGGGCGGTGCCCAGGAGTATCTGGTTCGGATCGATTCCCGGGTTCAAACCGTGGCGTACCGGGGCGTTCAGCTGGACAGCATCCCTGTCACAGATGTCGTCCCCGGGCCAGGCGGCGGGCCCGGCACGCCCGAGGGCTATGCCGCCAACTGCCCAGCCGGCAGCCAATACTGCAGCTTCTACCGGGCGGGCCCGGAGTTGAATGGCGCGCCATGGACTACGAACGCGGACTTGACTGCCTGGGGCTTCGGCGTGACCGGGCTGAGCCTCCATGCCAATGCCCGGCTAGCGGTGGATCTGGGGAGCACGAAGGTGTGGCCGGGCACCGATCCTGCCGGGCAGGTGTTTGAAGCCTACGCTGAGTACGCCGATGCCCACATAACCGGCCGGCTGGGCCGCCAAATCGAGAGGGGTCGCCTCGGTTACACCGGCTACGATGGCGGGCGCCTGACATGGCGGATCGGCGGGATCGGCCTCGCGGCCACGGGCTATCTCGGCCTCGGCCTCGCCCGCGCGACCGCACTGCCCGTCACCAGCGACATCCTGAGTCCTCTCGACGACTTCCAGCCGACAGAACGCCAGATCGTCGCCGGGGGGGCGTTGGATTGGGCGGTGCCCAAGGCCGACGCACGGGTGGAGTACCAGCGCCAGGTCGACCAGACGACCAACTTCTTCGTGTCTGAACGCGCTGCCTTCTCCGCCACACTCCGGCCGCTCCGGGGCTGGAGCCTCACCGGCGGAACGGAATATGACTTTGACTACGGCTGGTGGGGCACCTCGGAGCTCACCCTTCACCATACCAGGCGCTGGGGCGGTGGATCCGTCGGAGTCCGGAAGTATCGTCCCTATTTCGACCTGTGGACCATCTGGGGGGCCTTCAGCCCGGTCCCCTACCATGGGGTGAACGGCTCGCTCTGGCTCGCTCCGGTCCGCCGCCTGCGGCTTCGTGGAGCCATCGAAACCTACAAGTACGATGCTTCCGAAGCCGACGCCCCGTTGGTACAGACCGTAGGCGAAGGGAGACGGTGGACGGCCGGGGCGACAGTCGACATCGCCAAGGGCCTGACCCTGGATGGCGGCTACCGGCATGAGTTCGGCTCTGGTGCTGCCTCAGAGGGGTTCGACGGGAACCTGAGCTACACGCCAGTTCGTCCCCTGACAATTATTGCGGAAGGGGGCCATCTGGTCCGGCCGCTCGAGTTCCGGATCAACGATCCGGAGCTCACCTGGTACGGGCTCTCCGCGGATCTCCGCGCCACGGAGCGGCTGCGAATCGGCTTAGCTGCGCTCCGCTACGACGAGAATCGGCGCCGCCCGGATGCCTCCGGCATCGAGTGGTCGCAGACCCGGTTCCGCGCGACATTTTCCTGGCTGTTTGGCTCGAGCACCGACCGCCTGCCATTGCCGCCGGCGGTTCGCCGGGAGGGACGCCGATGAGCGTTCAGCGCGTTCCTTTCGCACTCGGTTTGGTGCTCCTGCTCGGCGCCTTTGGTGGCGCCACACTCCATCAGGACCGGGACCATTTCGACCACGAGAAGCATCAGAAGGTCTTCCCGGAGTGCGCGGGGTGCCACGCCGGCATCACTGAGCAGGGCCGTCCGCTGTATCCGACGCCAGAATCCTGCGCCAGCTGCCACGACGGGACGGTCGAGGAGAGAGTGGACTGGGTCGCACCGCCGGCCCGCCCTTCAAACCTCCGCTTCACCCATGCGAAGCATGTGGAGAAGTCCGGCGAGGAGCGCCCAGCCGATTCCACCGTTGTCTGCACCGATTGCCACACCCCATCTGGCGGCGCTTGGCTGACCATCCGGCGCACGATCCCCACCCAGTGTCTCGACTGCCACAAGCACAAGGTGGCGCACTTCTCCGCCCCCGACACCGCCTGCGGCACCTGCCACTTCCCCCTGGCCGAGGCCACGGCGCTGCCGGAGGCGCGGGTGGCCAAGTTCGAGAAGCCCAAGTCCCATGAGGACAAGGCGTTCCTCACGCGCAAGGGCCATGGAGAGGTGGCCGAGAAGGGTGACCGGACCTGCACCATCTGCCACGCGCGCGACTTCTGTATTCAGTGCCACGTCGACGCGCCTGAGGTGAAGGCCATCCAGGCCCTCGAACCTGATCCCCGTTCGCTGGCGCTCAAGGCTGAGCTGAAGGCGCCGAAGTCCCATAAGGAAGCGGGGTTCCTTTCCGGGCACGGCGGGAGAGCCAAGCGGGACCCGGCAATTTGCGCGACCTGCCACACCCAGGAGAGCTGCATCGCTTGCCACCGGAGCCGACCAGCGGTCGTGCTGGCGCTCCACGACAGCGGCCCGGGCCGGGCCATCGGCGCGCGCATCGAACGAAGGAAACCGGCCTATCACCTGGTCAACTTCGCGGACCGGCACGCCAGCCAGGCCAGCTCTTCCCCCAAGAGTTGCAGCGCCTGCCACGCACGCCAGGAGTGTCTCGAATGCCATCGCCCCGCTGCGGGAGCCGCCAACGGCTACCACCCAGCCGGTTTCCTGACTCGGCATCCCGCTGCGGCATTCGGTCGGCAGACAGACTGCTCCGAGTGTCACAACCCGCAGCAGTTCTGCACCACCTGCCATGAGCAGGCCGGTCTCACCTCGAAGGGTCCCCTGCAGGGCGGCTATCACGACGCCTACGATAAGTTCCTCCTTGGACACGGTCCATCCGCCCGGCGCCAGCTGGAAAGCTGTGTGACCTGTCATACCGAGCGAGACTGTCTGTTCTGCCACTCCGCCCAGACCCGGCATTTCAACCCGCACGGCCCCGGCTTCGACGCGGACCGACTGCGCGAGCGCAATCCGCAGATGTGTTCGGCCTGCCACGGGCACAGTACTCCCGGCAACTGACCGATCGGGGGCGGGGCGGCCCAAGGGCCGCCCCGCCCCCGATCGGTCATCCCGAGGAGCGCCGCGACGAGGAATCCCTTCAGGCTCGTGCCAAACCTTGAGGGATCCCTCGGGCCTCCGGTCCTCGGGATGACAGGCCGTCCCCTTCTCCCCCTTCCGCTGAGAAGAGGCCAGGGGCCTAGGTCGCCTGATCGTGGGGCGGACCACACGAAAAGGGAGTGAGTCTCGAACCCGAGACCCACTCCCATTTCCATTCCAACGGAAATCTCACTTACGCCTCTCGATCCACCGACTCCTCGGCCTCACCCCCCGATCTCTACCTGCATTCCCCCTCTCCGCGACCGCGGAGACGGGAACAGGGGGTGAGGTCGTTACGGCCCTTTCGGTGGACCGGCGGAACCCTCGGACCCCATCATCTTCGCCGGGCCGCCTGCCTCGCCGCCCGGCATCAGGGCTGCCTCGCCCCAGCCGTGACCCGGCACCAGTCCGGCACCACCCATCGCACCCAGCAATGACGGCACGTTGAGCGAGTCGGCCAGCCCCGACGGCACCACCATCAGCGAGCCCCGCTTGACGATGCTCTCGTAGAGCATGTTCATCGCCCGCAGGTTCATCGCCCCCGGCTGGCCGCGGTAGGCGTTAGCCGCCTCGACAAACTTGTGGGCGATCTCGGTTTCCGCGGTACCGAGGATGATGCGTGCCTGCCGCTCCCGCTCGGCCTGCGCCTGGCGCGACATGGCGTCCTCTAGCGCGGCCGGAATGATGACGTCGCGGATCTCCACCGACTGCACTTGAATCCCCCAGTTCGCCATCTTCTGCTCCAGCGCCACCTTGAGCCCGTGCCCGAGTTCGACCCGGGACTGAATCAGTTCGGCCAGATCGTGCTTGCCGATGGCGTCCCGCAGCGCGGTCTGGGCCGAGAGGATGACCGCCTCATCGTAGTCCTGCACCTCGAGGGCGGCGCGCTCGGCGTCCCGCACGATCCAGAAAGCGATCGCGTCGACGTTTACCGGCACCGTGTCCCTGGTCAGGCACGATTCGGCCCCAAACGCCGCCGTCCGGATCCGCTGATCGACGATGTAGGCCACCCGGTCGATGATCGGCACGATGGCGAAATACCCGGGACCGCGCAGGCCCCGGTAGCGGCCCAGCCGCAGCAGCACTGCCTTCTCCCACTGGTCGGTGTACTTGATCGAGGCCGTGAGCA
>Ga0315273_10014726_pt1 | contig 10087 bp, 3 predicted proteins | sample YL17G02_0_MG_FD_205753 | JGI IMG/M metagenome (GOLD analysis project Ga0315273, IMG submission 205753) | Sediment microbial communities from Yellowstone Lake, YNP, Wyoming, USA - YL17G02_0 | ecosystem: Environmental > Aquatic > Freshwater > Lake > Sediment | place: USA: Wyoming | collected... | reverse complement strand
ATCGGCAGGGGCGCCTTTGCCCACGGACAGATATACGTGGCGCTGAGCAGGTGCACCAGCTTTGAAGGCATGGTGCTGAAAAAACCAATCAATAAAATAAATATACTGATGGATTACCGGGTAGTGAAATTCCTGACAAATTTCCAGTATAACAAAGCTGAGCTGGCATGCTCCTTTGAGCAGAAAATTAAGATAATTGAGAAAGCCATTAAGAATAAGGCAGAGCTGCGCATAGTTTACCTGAAGCCCAACGATGAGAAGTCCACAAGGAAAATAAAGCCCCTGAAAGTGGGAGAAAAGGAATTTAAAGGTGTCCGCTATATCGGCCTTGACGCCTTTTGTTTGAAGCGCAATGAAGATAGGGTTTTCCGGGTCGACAGGATACTGGAAATAGAAGAGCTTTAATAACGATCCTTAGCGGGCTATGACCTGGCCTGGCGTGCGTGGCTGACAAAAAACCACGACAAGGAAAATGAAATATGAGTACCAGGAGCGATATGGCTGTTGCCAGGTTTTCGGGAGGATTTAACTGTGCGCAGTCAATCGTCTATGCTTTCCAGTTAGTTAATATATAACTGTTGTCAGGGTAATTATGTTTTCCTGGATATAATAATTGAAGCCTCCGCCGGTTACCATGCGGCGGAGGCTTCTAATTGATTTAATATTCAGCTTATTGAACGAGGGGTCCAGGCATAACGCCCCTGAAAACGAACTTGAGGGTGAAGGTTATGCTGCCTCCCGTCGGCAGGTACTGGGTTGAATGTGAAACGCCCTCGAAGACGGAACTGGGCGGACCACCGGAGCTGTGATTGACACTGTAGTTGCCGGAAGGGGCATTGGAGTGACTATACGGTACGTGGCTGCCCGATTCAGGGTAAGGTCCGATCAATACGTAGTTGACGGCTCCTGACCACGGCTCACCATTGAGGGTGGCGTTAACGTGCACTGTACCCCTTGACTGTATGCGGAAATTGAGTGTAAATATTATGGTTCCGTTAGCTGTCAGGGTCTGTTCCGTGGATGGTGAAACGCCGGCGAAGGTGGCCCCGATAGGGCCTCCAGTTTCGTAGGTGATGATATAGTTGCCTTCCGGCTGGTTGGTGTAACTGTTGGGGATTGTGCTGCCGGAATTTGATCTTGGCCCCTGGATGGAATAGCTGATCGTGCCTGAGCCAGGCGCGGTCTGCCAGGGGGCTCCATCAAGGGTGGCGTGCACTACGATATTGCCGTAAGACTGCTGATGCGCGAAATTCAGGGTGAATGATACCATGCCGCCGGAACCCAGCGTCTGCTGGGCTGACGGAGTGATGCCCGAAAGTGTGGCTCCTTCGGGGCCGCCGGAATTGTAATTAAGCTGTACGTTCCCGGCTGACAGGCCGCTGACGGTGCCGGGGATAGAATGGCCCGTTTTTTCCACCGGGCCGTTTATGGTGTAATGGCTAATCGTGTAGTTCAAGGAACCAGACCATGGTGACCCGTTTAGTGTGGCGCTTATGAATGCGCCACCGGAGACGCTGCCGCTGCGGAAGATAAACGTGAAAGTGGTGCTGGCGCCTGCACTGAGGACCTGGGTCGGTCCGGGTGAGATGGCGCTCAAAGATGCCCCTGAAGGACCGCCGCTGTAGTATGTCACGTTATATGTCCCCGGTGACAAGCTGCCGAATGAATACGGAACAGAATATCCTGACGAACTCGAAGGGCCGCTGACGCTGTAATTAACCGACCCGTTCCAGGGTGAACCGTCAAGTACAGCGGCGACGATGATAATGCCTGGAGTAACGGGGGGTGGAGTCGGCGGGATGTTGCCGGAGGTCAGGAAATACGAGGCGGAGGTCCACCGGGAAGTCTCACCGCCCCTGAAGGCGCGCACGCGCCAGAAGTAGGTGCCGCCGTCACTTAGCGTGCCGGGAGGCACCGGGTAGAGCAGGTTGGTCACATTTGTGGCATTTATCACCAGGTTCTTGAAATTAGCATCAGGGGAGACCTGGACTTCATAAGTATTGTTCCCAACGCTAACCCAGGTAAGTACCGTATATTGTGGGTTAACTGTAGCTCCGTTGGAGGGTGTGGCAAGGACGACTCCCAGCGGGACAGGAATCACATCGCAGCCGAGCAGAAAAAGCAGTGAAAACAATAGAACCAGGGCAACCTTTCTCATTATAACCTCCTATGATTAAGCGATAAACCAGCGGGTCGTTGCCAGCCAATTCAAGGTAGACGCTATATATTAACACCTGGCAATCGATTTATCTACCATTTGATAAGCGGCTAAGGCTGGAGTTTCATGGCGCCAGGATCACCTCCAATGCAGGACTGCTGATATCTTAGGGCGGATAGGACGGCTAAGTCTGGCTCTTGGCTATCACACTGAGGGTGTACAGGCAGCCGGATGAAAAAGATAGGGGATGTGGTCTTTTTTCGGTAGGAAAGCTACTTCTGGGTTGCAAACAGGTGTTTTGGGGTGCGGGGTTGAGCTCCCGGGATTCTATGGGTTGTCCGGGGGTTCTGGGCAAGGATTGACTTACGGATGCAAAGGGTATATCTTAGTGTCATACTCAAAGGTGGACGAGGATCAGGTCACTACAAGTCGGTATGGGGAATGCCGGTTACAGTAGCCTTTGAGTAGAAGTCCGGTCAGGATAATATATCATTAAACAGGAGGCAGTTATGAACTTTATCAAGGCTACATTGGGTATACTATTTATTGTCACACTACTGGTTGGCTGCACCCCCGCGCCGGCGCCTGCTACACCACCGGCGTCTCAACCCGTTGCACCCTCAGGTTCACTCGAATTCACTAACCCTGCGCAAAGGATCACGATACCGGTAGGCATCGGCTTTACTATCAATGTGAAGGCCAACCCGACTACCGGCTATACCTGGGAGGTCGGATTCGATCAGAGCCTGCTCAAGTTAGTCAAACGCTACACCCCTTCCGGCACGGGTATGATTGGGGCAGGCGGTGTTGAAACGTTCGAATTCGAGGGGATGAAGGCGGGAGAAACCGAGATCTACCTGAACTACAAGCGTTCATTCGAACCGAACAATCCCTCACTTGAGACCAAGACATTCAAGGTAACTGTAAAGTAGTCTAGTCGAGGCTGGTTTTTTCCGGCCAGCCGGATAATCTGGCACCAATAATCAATTGCCCAATCCAGTGGTTTTGGCACGAGGAAATACAATATACAAATCCACAAATTGTTTAGAGGCTAACTAATCAGGTGGGGCTGAAGGGCCCCGCCTTTTTTAGTAGCTGTTCCATATATAGCGAAGGGTTCTAATTGAACTCATTACTATCTACAGGAAGGAGGTCAAGGCCGACTAATAATTGATTAAAGGCATATTATACGGATGGATTATATTTGGAACTTTTGTCCGGGTTTATCCCGAACATCGTGGGCATTTTATTTTTCTGGAGCTGAACGTGGGGATATTTAAAAAGGCCATACCTATCGCTACAATCCTGGCAGTACTTATGTCGCTGTTAACGCCTGCCACCCCGGCCTATGCCTGGCTACCACAGACGTGGAACACCCAGGCTGCTTTCAATGCCGGCGTCCTCACCAATGTTGATACCTCTTCCAGCCCCAACAACGTGCTGCTGGGCTCCAACCTGAATACGGGCGATGGCAGCGACGGCGCCCTGACGGTGACGGACGAAACTCGTTTCCCCAACACGATTGGCACCGCCGTGAGTTCAGCATCCTATATCGGCAGCATTTACATTGAAGTTAACTCAACCGCGGGGTTTGCTGCCGGCCAGGAGGTGCTCATCATCCAGATGACGGGCACGGGCGCCGGGACATGGGAGACTGATAATATCACAGGTGTGGAGCCGCAAGTACTGGTATTCACCAGACAGCTCAAGAACGCGTATTATGCGGATGCGAACAGCAAGGCACAGGTCATAAAGGTTCCGCACTATACAACAGTCACTATTAACTCCGGAGGTGTACTTATGTGCATGCCCTGGCTGTGGGACGGCCAGACGGGCGGCGTCATATTCTTCCGTGCCACGGGCACAGTTACAGTCAACCCGGGCGGCCTGATCGAAGCCTCTGGGTTGAGTTTTCAGGGTGGCAACGGCGGCTCCGGGGCATATGGAGGATCCGGCGGGGGAGGCGGTATAGGTGGTGGAGATAACTCTAACAGTTATCCAAATGGAGGTGATGGCTGGGTATCTGGAACAGGGGGTATAGGTGGTAATGGCGGCGTAGCGGTAGGCGGTGCAGGTTATGACGGTGGTGATGGTGCACAGTATGGAAATCCGGGCAGCAGGAGCAGCAGCGGGGGCAGTGGGGAAGGCCCGGGCGGAGGCTCTTCCGATCGTGGGGGTACGAATGGAAGCAGCGCCAGCCTGAGCCTGATGCAGATAGGTAGCGGCGGCGGCGGCGGGAGCAGCGGCGCGGGTGGTTATGGCGGAGGAGGAGGCGGTGGCGGCGGCTATAATACATGTAGAGAGAGTAAGAAACTTGGCGGGGGACCATATAATGGAAACAGCGGGAATTCAGGAGGTAATCCGGGATCAGGTGGAAACGGTAGCCAGGGGGGCGGGCTGATAGGCATTCACGCAAAATCCATCGTGGTGCAGGATTTAATAAAAGCGGATGGCGCCAATGGAACGGCGGGAAGCGCAGGCAGCAACGGCGGGTCCGGGGGCAGTGGAGGCAGAGGACAAAACTGGTGTTTTGTGAGCGAAGATAACCCGGCTTCAGCCGGTGGTGGCGGTGGCGGTGGCGGCGGTGCCCAGGGCGGCGGGGGTGGAAACGGCGGCTGTGGGGGTAGTGGTGGAACAATATGGCTTGCGGCTGACAATATTACTATATCGCAGACTAACGGTGTGGTGGCATTGGGTGGTTTGGGATTAGCAGGCGGAACGGGCGGTAATGGTGGCGGTGGCGGTGGCGGCGGATCAGGCGGTAGTGGTGACCATGATTCTGCTGGCCAAAATGGCGGCAATGGTCCGAATGGAGGAAACAGCGCAACGGGAACAACAGGCGGCGCAGGCGGCACGGGAACCATACGCCTTGATTATGCCACCCTGACAGGGAGCACCAACCCCGCGCCGGGCTACACCTCGGGCGTGTATTATGCCTCGGGGACGATTGCTTCCAATGTGTGGGACACGGGCGCGGCGGACCAGACCTGGACCTATTTGAACTGGCAGGAGACTATCCCGTCTGGAGCGGGCATCACCTTTGCGGCCAGAGCCAGCAACACTGCTTTTACCAAGAATGATAATTCTATCCCATGGATACCGGTTGGAAGCACCAGTCCCGTGACAACCGGGCTGCCGCCGGGGCGCTACATGCAGTGGCAGGCCACGCTCACCACCTCCAATAATTTCTATACCCCTGTGCTTAATAGCGTGACCGCGGCCTCTTCCCCTCTGCCCATCGTGGCCACAGATGCAGCCACATTTGTAGGTAATAATGGAGCTAATGCGAACGGCACTCTCTTGTCGCTTGGGCAGCGCAGCAGCACTGTTTACGTAGGCTTTGATTGGGGAACAACCGCAACCCCCGACCCGAGCTGGCAGTACACAGGAGGGATACCATTAACTGCGCCAGGCACATACACTTTCGGCCTGATCCCCTTATCACCAGGTACCACGTATTACTACAGGGCTCGGGCCTTTGACCTCGACGTTCACGATCCTGTGTACGGTGAGGTGGTGAGCTTCACCACGTTACCCGTCTCCCCCTCGGTCATCACCAACCCCGCCGGCTCGGTAACGTCCAGCTCAGCTATTTTGAACGGCAACCTGTCATCTTTGGGCGGCGCCTCTACGGTAAACGTGTCCTTCCAGTGGGGCACCAGGCAGGGCGGCCCCTATCCCAACTCCACAACGCCGCAGGCAAGGACTTCGGCCGGGGCTTTCCCGGCCAGCTTATCGAGCCTGGGGCCCAATACCACATATTACTACCGGGCTGTGGCTGACGGCGGCGCAAACGGCACTAATTATGGCGCTGAGGTGAGCTTCACTACTTCAAGAGTGCCGCCTTACGTAGCCACCAATAATGCCTCATCCGTAACCTCGAACTCGGCTACATTGAACGGCAACCTGTCCAACCTGGGGACGGCTGCAACGGTGAACGTGTCCTTACAGTGGGGCACCACACAGGGAGGCCCCTATCCCAACTCCACACCGGCGCAGGCCATGACCGCTACCGGCCCTTTCAGCGCCGGGCTGACCGGGCTGGCTCCCAAGACCACATATTATTTCAGGGCAAAGGCGGATGGCGGCGCGAGCGGCATCAGCTACGGGTCGGAGAACAGCTTCACCACTTCGGTAGTGCAGCCCACAGTGGAAACCGACGGGGCAACAGGCATAACGGCAAGCTCCGCGGTGCTGAACGGCAACCTGATTGCCCTGGGCACAGCAGCGAAAGTTGATGTGACCTTCTGCTATGGGCTGAACCCGGGTGATCTCAACCACACCGCCTGGCAGGCGCTGAGCGCTCCCGGTTCGTTTCAGGCTGAACTGACCGGGCTGGCCCCCAATACGCTATATTATTTCAGGGCTGTCGCGCAGGGCGATGGCTATAACGTGAACGGCGCAGAGCTGACCTTCCGCACCTCCAGGGTACCGCCTACTGTCACCACCAACGGCGTCACCCTGGTGACCGCTACCTCGGCCACGTTGAACGGTACGCTGACCGCTGTGGGCTCGGCCTCCTCGGATAACGTCTCCTTCCAGTGGGGCACCACGCCGGGCATGTACAGCGCGGAGACAACACCGCAGACCATGTCCGCCACAGGCGATTTCCTGGCCGACCTGAGCGGCTTAACGCCCGCCACAACCTATTACTACCGCGCCAAGGCCAACGGCGGCATAGCCGGCATCGGATATGGGGACGAGCATGCTTTCACCACGGGCGCGCTGCCGCCTTCAACAACCACAAACAATGCCGGCCAGTTAACGACCAACAGCGCCATGCTTAACGGCAGCCTGGACAGCCTTGGGACTGCCTCCACCGTGAACGTTTCTTTCCAGTGGGGCACGACGAGCGGAGGCCCTTATCCCAACTCCACCCCGCCGCAGGCGCGCAGCGCGATGGGCGCTTTCCAGGCCGGCCTCTCGGGAATTGCCTCCCGCACCACGTATTATTACCGGGCGAAGGCGGACGGCGGGCCATACGGCACCGGCTACGGGGTGGAGAAAAGCTTCAGCACATCCTCATTCCCGCCATACGTGACTACGGGCCAGCCCAGTGGTATAACGACTAACGCGGCCACGCTCAACGGAAATCTGTATTTCCTGGGCTCTGCCGATACGGTGAATGTGTATTTCGTTTATGGAACAACGCACAACGGACCATACACGGGTACGACGCCTTTGCAGCCGATGGCAGCAACCGGCCCTTTTACGGCTCCCCTGTCGGGGTTGAATCCCGCAACGACCTATTATTACCGGGCTATGGCCGATGCCGGCCAATATGGCATCAGCCGCGGCGAGGAATACGCTTTCACCACATCGGCTGTATCGCCCTCTGTCACGACTGACGATGCAAGCGGGGTGACCGCCGGCTCCGCCACCCTCAATGGTAACCTGACGGCACTGGGCACGGCCACAACGGTGAATGTTTCCTTCCAATATGGCACTATAGCGGGAGGACCCTATCCCGATTCCACAGCGGCGCAGGCAAAGACCACTGCAGGCGCTTTCCAGGCAAGCCTTAGCGGGCTGGATGCCAATACGACATATTATTGCAGGGCAAAGGGCGACGGCGGCAACTACGGCATCAACTATGGGGCTGAGAAGAGCTTCACCACTTCCAAAATCCCGCCGTCTGTCACCACCGACAATGCTACCAATATCTCGGCTTCAACAGCCACATTGAACGGCACGCTGTCCTCTCTGGGAACAGCCGGGACCGTGAACGTGTCCTTTAACTGGGGCACCACATCGGGAGGTCCTTATCCCAATCCCACGCCGCCGCAGGCCATGGCGGCCGGAGGGTCCTTCCACACAAATATAAGCGGCCTGGCTGCTCTGACCACGTATTATTTCAAGGCAGCAGCAGACGGCGGTGTGCACGGCTCGGACCTGGGGGCGGAGTGCAGTTTTACTACCGGCGCTGTCCCTCCCTCTGTTTCCACTGGCGCTGCAACACTTATCACTGCTAACTCGGCTACCCTCAACGGCGCACTGCAGGCCATGGGCACGTCCTCATCTGATAACGTCTCGTTCCAGTGGGGCACCAGCCCCGGCGTATATACCGGCCAGACTACGCCCCAGACGATGGGCGTCACCGGGGATTTCAACGCAGGCTTATCCGGCTTAAATGATCATACAACCTACTACTATCGGGCCGTGGCCAGTGGGGGCAGGCACGGGACCAGCTTTGGGTCCGAGCATGCCTTCACCACCAGCGCGCTGCCGCCGGCGGTGGCTACAAGCGCCGCTACGGACTGGACTACCAACACAGCTTTCTTAAACGGCAACCTGACCGCCCTGGGCACGGCAGCCTCGGTTAACGTGTCGTTTATTTATGGGACAAGCCCGGGCGGGCCTTACACCTTCGCTACACCCCCACAGGCAAAGACCTCGGCCGGCGCATTCCAGGCGGGTATAACAGGCCTGTCGTCCTTCACCACCTATTATTTCAAGGCAAAGGCCGACGGCGGAGTCTACGGCACCAGCTATGGAAGCGAGATGAACTTCACCACAAACCGCCTTCCTCCCGTCATGGGCACCGGTGGCGCGATCGATGTTATGACCAACGCTGCCATCCTAGAGGGCAACCTGTACCTGCCGGGCACCGCGACCATAGTGAATGTATCCTTTGAGTATGGCACGGTGCGAGGAGGGCCGTATACCGGCACGCCGCTGCAGGCGATGACCTGGCCGGACGCGTTCCAGGCCCAGTTAACGGGCCTGGCTCCTGCTACGACTTACTATTACCGGGCCAAGGGGAACGGCGGTGCCAGCGGCATCGGCTATGGCAGTGAGCGGGCCTTTACCACCGGCAGCCACCCGCCCATAGCGTCCACCGCTGACGCCGGCAGCATAACAGCCGGTTCTGCCTTGCTGAACGGCAACCTGGTCTCCGTCGGCAGTTCCCCGTCGGATAACGTCTCGTTCCAGTACGGCACCAGGCAGGGGGGCCCTTATCCTAATGTGACAACGTTGCAGGCAAAGGCTGCCCCCGGCGCCTTCCAGGCTGCCATATCAGGGCTATCTGCCCACACCGCTTATTACTTCAGGGCGGTAGCGGACGGCAGCACATACGGTATCAGCCATGGGGCGGAGATGAGCTTCATTACTCCCCTTACCCCACCTTCGGTAACGACCGGCGATGCCACTTCCATTACATCTAACTCGGCCATCCTGAGCGGCGAATTGACCTCCCTGGGCAGAGCCACCACAGTGAACGTGTCATTCCAGTGGGGGACCTCGCGGGGAGGCCCATATACCAACACAACGCCGCCGAGTTCGAAGGCCGGCCCCGCGTCCTTCTGGTCAAACCTGAGCGGCCTTTCCCCCAATACGACCTATTACTTCATGGCGAAAGCTGACGGTGGTGTGTATGGTGTCTCTTACGGTACTGAGAGAAGCTTCACCACCCTGCCTCCACCTCCGCCTCCACCAACTCCTGCGCCTCCGCCTCCACCGCACTCCTCCGGTCAAACGTCAACTGTTACACCGGCAATACCGGTACCCCTGCCCAACGTTGTCGTGCAGAGCGCTTCCCTGTCTGCAGCCAGGGTTGCGCCCGGTGACCCCGTCGCAGTGACTGCAACGGTAGTCAACAGGGGTACGGTCAATGGAAGCACGAATATACGGCTGTATATCAATGGGCAAGAGGAGGCCATCCAGGGCGTAACGCTGGAGAGTGGCAAGAATAAGCGTGTAATCTTTACCACTGTTAAAAACCAACCCGGCACATACACGGTCTATGTTAATGGCGCGCAGGCAGGCAGCTTTACGGTGGCTGAGTACATCGACCCTGATGTCGTCCTCTTTAGCAGCCTTACCCTGATCTTCTTCTCTTTCGTACTGGGGATCATATATATATGGAGAAGGAGACAGTGGGAGTATTGATGCGATAGCTAATTCGCAGTCAACTGACAGCTAAGTGGC
>Ga0315273_10014725_pt1 | contig 10087 bp, 6 predicted proteins | sample YL17G02_0_MG_FD_205753 | JGI IMG/M metagenome (GOLD analysis project Ga0315273, IMG submission 205753) | Sediment microbial communities from Yellowstone Lake, YNP, Wyoming, USA - YL17G02_0 | ecosystem: Environmental > Aquatic > Freshwater > Lake > Sediment | place: USA: Wyoming | collected... | reverse complement strand
AGATTAACCGTTTATTTACCATACATTGATAAAATGAAAATCCCCCCTCCCCCCCCTTTGGAAAAGGGGGGCTGGGGGGATTTTCAGATAAAGTCTGAAAAAGAGGATGTTTCCATACTGGATGCCGGTTGCGGCAGGGGAGAATGGCTGGAGCTTTTACAAGAAAATGGCTATCAAGCCAAAGGCATTGATATCAACAAGGTGGCATTGCTGCAATGCAGGGAACAGGGGCTTGATGTCACAGAATCAGATGTCATTGAATATCTAAAAGGACTGGAGAGAGATTCCTTAGACGTCATTACCGGATTCCATATTATTGAGCATCTTTCATTTAAGACATTGATTGCATTATTTGATGAGGCCCTGGTCGTTTTAAAATCGGGCGGAATGATTCTATTCGAAACGCCTAACCCTGCCAATATCCTTGTCAGCTCTTATGATTTTTACAGGGACCCCGACCATCAAAAACCACTCCATCCCGATACCCTAAATTTCGTCGCTGAAAGCAGGGGATTTGTGCGCACCGGCTCTTATTTTGTTTTCAATGAAGGGTCAGATTTGAGGCTCATCAAATCAACGGAATGGATGCTAAACGATATCAATGATTATATTAAGGCGCCGAGGGATTTTGCCCTGATCGGCTATAAGCCGTAGCGGACTATGATTTAAACAGTAGACCATAGACATTAGACCTGTCTGCCGGCAGGCAGGTCTGATGTCCGAAGTCTGGTGTCTGAATCACAGTATGGTGGGGTGTTTCTTGCAACAGGCAAAAGAATTTGTTAAGATTGCCAAGAAAATAAAAGTCAGTAGTGTACCGTTTTAGAAATGACTTTATCCAGAACGTCATTCCGGACTTGGTCCGGAATCCGGTCTTTTAAATTGGATTCCCGTTTTCACGGGAATGATAACCCGCATTATCATTGTAAAGAAGGGTTAGGTTCACTACACTATAAATCAATGGCAAAGGAGAAGTGAAGATCGATATAAAAAGCATACCCTTTTTAAGTGGAAAATATTATACAACCGTTGCAATCCATTCTTCAGATCATAGAACAACCTATGATTGGCATACCAAACTTTATTCATTCTCTGTCTTAAATAAAATGACAGATGTAGGATTTGTTGCCGTTGATTGTGAATTCATATTGAATGAAAAAATTTAAAGATCATGTTAAATAAATTAAAATCGGTTTTTATGGGTAATATTCAAAAAACCAGACAATTAAATCGTGGAGATCTTATAAAATCATATGTTGAAGGGAAATCAATTTCAGAAGGCTATCCAGTTGAATTGATCATAGAGCCAACAAATTATTGCAATTTAAATTGTATCATGTGTCCAAGAGATCGAATGAAACGTAAAATTGGGATGATGGATCTAAGTTTATTCAAAAAGATCATAGATGAATCAAAAAATTATGTGGAGTTCATATACCTTCACCTTTTTGGGGAATCTCTTTTTCATAAAGATATCTTCAGGATGATCACCTATGCTGAGAAAGCTGGCATAAATGTGGGATTATCCACAAATGTAACAATGCTCTCAGAAAAAAATACATTCAATTTATTAAATTCCAATTTGCATCTCCTAATCCTCAGCCTTGATAATCCCTCCAAAGATGCTTACAACAAGATAAGGGTGGGTGGGGATTACGAAAAGATTGAAAAAACCATTATTTACTTCTTAAATGAACTGGAAAAATTTAAATATAAACCGGAAGTAGTACTTCAAATGATAGATCTTGATTGCAGTAGGGCAGAACAGAATTTATTCAAAAATAAATTTTCAAAATATTCCAGTATTCATGTTAAAATAAAAGGATTCTGTGATTGGGCAGGTCAGGTGGAAGAGATCAATAAATTAGTTAGCTCAAAAGCCCCGTTGGGTAGCAATTCGAAATGTTTTGAACCCTGGCGGGCATTAACAATATACTGGGATGGGACTGTAGTGCCATGTTGTAATGATTTTGATGGAGCCTACATACTGGGTAATATGAGGAAATCCAATATTAAAGAAATATGGAATGGGGCTTTTATGCAGGAATTCAGAAAAAGCCATCTGGTTGATAAATCACAAATGAATTTATGCAAATCATGCTCTACCGTCAATCTGACTCATGAAGAGTGTTTAATAACCACTTCTCCATTTTATCCCTATGAACGTGAAATTGAATATTATTGTAGAGATAAATAATATCATATATATGAATCGAATATTACTAATACAAACGTATTAAGTAAATTGACGTAAATATATAATGTTGTCATTCCTGCCCCGGTTTTCCCCGGGATAAACTCCAGCAGGAATCCAGGAAAACAGATACTGGATGCCCCCGTATCAAGTACGGGGCAGGCTCCTCAGGTGCGGCATGACATGCCAATCAAAAGTAAAGAAGGATTAGATTCACTACACTAGAAAATAAATTCAACATCTTTCAGGGGGGTATTCGGGAAAGGTGCACGGAATAAATCATGAGGGCAGGACACAAATGAAAAACGAAATGCATGATAGAAGGAAACACCGTCACCCTTTCCGGCTCATCCTCTTGTTGATTTCTATCATCCTTCTTCAACCCGTCATCCCTCCATCTCTATTTGCCATGGATTTGATGGAGGCTTATACCCGGGCCAAAGAGCATGACCCTCTCTTTGGCTCTTCCTTTTACGAACGTGAAGCAGCCAGGACATTATCAAAGCAGGGACGATCTTTTCTTCTTCCACAAATTCGAATAGTCGGTTCCACATCCAGATATGAGTTTGACACTGCCCCGTCGGCTTATCAGGACCATACCGGCTACTCATCGGGCATCAACCTCAGGCAGCCGGTCTTTAATCTCCCCAAGTTTTATGAATTCCACCAGCACAACATTCGTGAGACCATTGGCGATGTGAGGTTTGCCTCCGCGGAACAGGATTTGATTCTCAGAGTTGCCGAAGCCTATTTCAATGGGATGGCTGCAAGGCAATTACTGGAACTCATCGATACCGAGAAGAAGGCTGTGTCAGAGCAGCTTGAGCAGGCAAAAAGGATGTTTCGGGCAGGTGTTGCTACCATCACCGATGTCCACGATGCGGAGGCGCGATATGATTCAATACTTTCAAAGGAAGTCGAAAATAAATACAATCTTGAGATTAAAATACAGGCGCTCAAAAGGATCGTAGGAATAGAACCTGATGGATTGAGTTTTCTTAAGGAGGACACCCCCCTTAGGGTACCCGAGCCTGAGAGTCTTGAAGGCTGGATTGAGATTGCAAAGAAGCATAATCCTATTTTGAAATCTTACGCCTATAATGTTGATTATTATAAAGAGGAACTCAAAAAGAACAAGGGGCAGCGGTTGCCCACTGTTGATCTGGTAGCAGGATATTCGTGGACAAACACGGTCAGCGAGTATTTGAAGACCCAACAGATCGCTTACACGAGTGTGGGCATCCAGGTCAATATCCCTGTTTTCAGCGGGGGTTACATTTTGGCAAAGGTGAAGGAATCGCAAGCAAGATTTGAGCAGACAAAGAAGGAATACGAAAATGCCCTTTTAGATAACGTTCAGAAACTGACCGAGGCATTTCTCGGCATTAAAGCAAGTATTGTTAGAATGAATATGCTTATGACCGCAATCAGGTCAGCCTCCACATCCCTTTACTCCAATAAGAAGGGATTAATCGCTGGCGTAAGGACGATCGTTGATGTCCTGAACGCCGAGAGGGAGCTTCACGATGTCAGGGGAAGGCTGCTTCAGGCGCGATACGACTACATGATGAATATGTTGAAACTGAAGTTCTATGCAGGAACCCTTTCAGAAGAGGATGTCCTCATGATCAATCAATGGCTACAAACCAGTCAGGCAAGGTGAACGATGTTGAATATCTTCCGGCGACCCTTTTCGGCAACAGGAGTTGAAAAAAAGGAACTGATGGCAGTTTTACTGTCATTCAAAAGTATCTTCGTTACCATCGGCTTTTTCAGTTTCGTTGTCAATATCCTTCTTCTGGTTCCGGCCATCTACATGCTTCAGATCTATGACCGTGTCATAACGAGTCGCAATCAGGACACCCTTTTAATGCTCACCATCATCATGGTTGTGGCGTACCTTATCGTCGGCTTTCTTGAGTGGATCAGGTCGCAACTTCTCATTCGGGTGGGCAACAGAATGGATCAGCGTTTAAGCGATAAGGTCTTCAGGGCAGCCTTTGAGAAGTCCCTGCATTTTGGTTCTGCCAACGCTACCCAGTACTTTTATGACCTTACCAATATCAGGCAGTTTCTTACGGGCAGGGGCCTTTTTGCATTTTTTGATTCCCCCTGGGCTCCCATTTTTATTGCAGTCATCTTTTATATGCATCCGTTACTTGGGGTCTTTTCAATTGTAAGCGCTGTATTTCTTTTCTGTATGGCTATTCTGACAGAGCTTGTAAGCAGAAAAACCCTTTCAGAGGCAAATAAACTTCACAACATCGCCAGCACCTTTGCCGGCGCCAATTTGCGAAACGCCGAGGCCATCGAGGCCATGGGGATGCTGAATCATGTGAAAGACCACTGGTATCAGAAGCATGAAAGGTTTCTGAAACTTCAGGCAGTGGCCAGCGAGCGGGTAAGTGTCATCGCCTCCATCAGTAAATTTGCCAGATTAACTTCCCAGTCCCTTATTCTCGGTGCGGGAGCCTATCTGGCGATAAAAAATATCATCACTCCAGGCATGATGATTGCTGGGTCCATCCTTATGGGCAGGGCATTGTCTCCTGTTGAACAGGCAATAGGCATGTGGAAGCAGTTTCTCTCCACAAGGACATCCTATAAGAGACTTGAAGAAATCTTAGGCGCTTTTTCCGAGAGAGGGAAGGGAATGTCCCTGCCCCCCCCAACAGGGAAGATGGTGGTTTCAAACCTCATCGCCGTTCCCCCGGGCTCAACCCGGCAGATTTTAAAAGGCGTCAGTTTCGGGACAGCGCCGGGTGAAGTAGTGGCCATTATAGGTCCCAGTGCAGCGGGAAAGACAACCCTTGCGAGGATGATCGTGGGCATCTGGCAGCCTTTTTCCGGTGTGGTGAGGCTTGATGGCATTGAGGTCTCAACCTGGGACAAAGCAGAGGTGGGTCCGTTCATAGGTTATCTGCCGCAGGATATAGAGCTCCTTGATGGCACCCTTGCGGAAAATATCGCCCGGTTTGGAGAGATAGACTCCGAGAAGGTGGTGGCGGCTGCCAAAGCTACCGGCATTCACGAAATGGTGCTTCAATTCCCAGGGGGATATGATACCCCGATTGGAGAGGGGGGTCTGTTCTTATCAGGGGGACAGAAGCAGCGGATCGCCCTTGCGCGGGCAATATATGATGACCCTGTGTTGATCGTCCTGGATGAGCCAAATTCCAACCTTGACGATGCGGGGGAGTTGGCCCTCCTTCAAACCCTTTCAAAATTAAAGGAGGCTAAAAAGACGGTCTTTGTCATTACCCACAGGACATCCATCCTTTCAACCGTGGATAAAATTCTTTTGCTGGTCAATGGCGTCATGCAGGCCTATGGTCCGAGAGATGAGGTCCTCGCTCATATGAAAAAGGCTCAACAACAGCAGATGCAAACAAGCAGTGGATAAAAAGATTAAGCGGTCAGTGTTCAGCGGTTCAACGGTTCAAGGTTAAAGAACAACGATGAAGATTGAACGGTTTGAGGATATTGAGGCTTGGCAATTGGCGCGCGAATTGCCCCGTAATAAATACGGGGGTATCGTCTAACAAAGAAGCCAGGAATTGCAAAGGACTCCGGGCTGAAGAGACAGATACAAGATGCTGCCGGATCATCGATGCATAATAACAGTCTCAAAATAGTAAAGACATCTATTTGTAAAATCCCTCCTAACCTCCCTCCTTCGACAGGCTCAGGATGGTGAGCATGCCGAACCATTTGCCTAAGGGAGTCCCGCGTCTCGCGGGATTTGGCAAAGAGGGGGAGGGGAGATTTTCCAATGCTTATGTCAATTCAATTATGAGACCGTTCGTGGATTCATTAGCTATCTGAAAAAATATGAAGAGCGCAATGTGACCAACCGTGAACCCTGAACCGTGGAAAGAGCATTATGAACAGGAATGAAAAGCAGGGATTGAAGGCAGAGGAAGAGATCCTTCTGAAGACAAGCACAAGGCCAATTATCCTTGTTGCCTTTTTCGTTTTGATCTTTGGTTTTGGCACCTTTCTGGTATGGGCCTTTTTTGCCCCCCTTGATGAGGGAGTGGTGGCACAAGGTGTGGTCACCGTGGTATCAAATAAAAAGACCGTTCAGCATCAGTATGGCGGGACCATTCAGGAGATACTTGTGAAAGAAGGCGATAGGGTGAAAAAAGAGCAGGTTCTCATACGTCTCAACGATGCACAGCCCAAGGCGAGCCTGACCTCAGTAAGAAGCGAATACTTTTTAGCCCTCGCAATGGAAGAAAGGCTTCTGACCGAAAGGAAAAGGGAGGCTGTGATCGGGTTTCCGAAGGAGATCACCTCCATGAGACACTTGCCAGAAATAGCCAATCTTATAAAGACACAACAGGAGCTGTTTAATGCAAGGCGGGGTTCCTTTGAGAATGAAATAAACATCCTCAGAGAAAATATAGTAGGGCAGGAGGAATACATCAAGGGACTTGAAGAACTCCAGAGTTCACGCTCAAAACAGATGGAGCTCCTGACCGGTGAGATGAATTCATTAAGAGAGATGGCTGAACAGGGCTATTATCCGCGCACTAAGATCATAGAAATGGAAAGGATGTGGGCTGAGCTCAGCGGTAGAAGGAGCGAAGACCTGGGTAATATTGCCAGGACAAGAAAGGCGGTAAGCGAATATAAAATCAGAATAGTGCGCCTTGAACAGGAATTTTTGAAAGAAGTGGAGGCACATCTCGGCGAGGTTCAAAAAAAGCTTGCGGCCCTCAAGGACCAATACGACGCCACCCTGGATGTGCTGAAAAAGACAGAGATCAAGGCGCCAGAAGATGGTTTTATCGTGGGCCTTATTGTGCACACCATCGGTGGAGTGGTCATGGCAGGACAGCACATTATGGACATCGTTCCGGTGAACGAGGAACTCATCGTAGAAGCGAAGGTCATGACCACGGATATAGACAGGTTGCATCTCAAACTAAAGGCTGATTTGAGGTTTATTGCCTTTGATGCCAAAAAGACCCCTGTGGTCGAGGGAGAGGTGATTCTGATCTCCGCAGACCGGTTTATTGATGAGGCCACAAGGATGCCCTATTATCTCTGCCGGATCAGGCTCACAGAAGATGGAATTCAACAACTCGGCAACCGGCATCTTCAGCCCGGTATGCCTGTGCAGGTCATCATAAAGATGGGTCAAAGGACATTGATGGAATATCTTATCAAACCCCTCTTTGACCGGCTTGCCATTTCCTTCAAAGAAAAATAGGGGAATAATAAATGAAATGCCTAAATCCTAATTTCTAATTGACAACGTTCAAGACATCGTAGACAGAAATAATGGTCACGACATCGTAGACTCTTTCGTCTCCACAAGTTCCGTGCTGAGCTATTATGATGATTCTAAACGCTCTAACCTTATCCCTATTCGTGTGTCTCCACCTGGTCTTTATCCAGCAGGAGGTTAAGCTTTGGTTGTTTGCCAGTGACAGGAATCTCAACACTCATTCAAGGGTAATCCACGATGTCCTGAACGTAAAATGTGTCTTCGATGTCTTGAACGTTATCATCTAATGTCTAATGAAATGCCTGATTTCTAATGAAATGTCTAAATCCTAATTTCTAATGTCTAATGAAATGTTAAATGTCAAAAAACCAAAATATGATTTAGAAGATAGAACCGCGAAGTTTGGTGAAAAAATTATTGAATTTGCAAAAAAGATACCCAAAACCCCAATAACGGTTCCTTTAATAAGTCAATTGGTCAAAGCCGGCACGAGTGTTGGCGCAAATTATTGTGAAGCGGATTGTGCCGAATCAAAAAAAGATTTTGAACACAAATTAGGTATTTGCAAAAAAGAATCTAAGGAATCTAAACACTGGTTAAGGATGATTTCCGTAGCTGTGCCCGAGCTCAAAGATGAAGCCAGAATTCTTTGGCAAGAAGCAAATGAATTAAACCTAATTTTTTCTTCAATTGTTAATAAATCGCGCCAAAAATTGGAAATTTAGTCATTGGATATTTTATTAGAATCTAAATTGAGCGATTTTATAAATTTAATTGTAGGGCGACCCTTTAGGGTTGCTTCCCATGCAAGGCTGAAGCCTTGCCCTACGAATCACCCCTGCCTGCGGCAGGCAGGCAACGGGTGAGAAGAAACCGCTCCGTCTCACACGGAGCGGCTACAGGTTCCTTTCAAAAGAATCGCTCAATTTAGGTAGAAATTAGACATTAGGATTTAGAAATTTTATTAGACATTAGAAATTAGGATTTAGACATTTCATATAGGCATTCACCTAAAATACAAAAAACCCAAAAATGAAGATCGCCATTGTCGCTCCCTCTCCAGTACCCTTTCTCATCGGAGGCGCTGAAAAACTCTACTGGGGCCTGCATCGCCATATGAATCAGCTTACGCCCCACGAGGTGGAACTCATCAAGGTTCCCTGCTACGACCAGGAATTCTGGCCCCTCATGGAGGCCTATCATCGCTTTAGCCAACTTGATCTCAGCTATTTTGACAGGGTCATCACGACCAAATACCCTGCCTGGATGGTCCCTCACAAAAACCACCACCTCTACATGCAGCACACCTGTAGAGGTGTCTACGACCTCTATCACTTGAGTGGCAGACCCCTTGCGTTTGTTCCAACCCACAGGGATTTGGAGCCGATCTTCAGGATGCTCAATCATCCCCATCCCGCCTATCCCGATCGCTCCCTGCTGGAGCCCTTCTTCAAAGAACTCTTCCGCCTCCGTGACCTCAAAGGCCTTACTCCTGAAACCTTTGCCTTTCCCGGACCCTTAACCCGCGCGGTCATCCGGTGGCTTGATTGCATTGCCATTTCACCTGAATCTATAAAGACCTACAGCGCCATATCGAGGAATGTGGCCCTGAGGGAGGGGTATTTACCGCCGGGGGTTGACATTGAGATCATCAATCATCCTTCAGACCTTGAAGGGCTCCATTCCACGGGTTACGACTACCTGTTCACAGCAAGCCGTCTTGAGGGCCTTAAGCGCATAGACTTATTAATAGAGGCATTTAAATCGATCGATGCCGGCATTGAGTTGAGGATTGCCGGCACAGGCGGGCAGGAGAAACAATTCAAAAAACTTGCCGCAGAGGACAGTCGTATACGATTTTTAGGCTTTATCACAGACTCCGAAATCCTCCATCAATATGCAGGCGCGCTTTTTGTGCCGTTTACCCCGTATGATGAAGACTATGGTCTTATCACCGTGGAGGCCATGCAGTCATCCAAGGCAGTGCTCACCACCCATGACTCAGGCGGGGTGAATGAGCTGGTAAAGGACGGCCATAACGGCAGGGTGGTTTTGCCCGACATAGAAGCCATTGCTGAAGCCATGAAGATGCTTATCGTTGACCCTGAGCGCACCATTGAGATGGGTTTGAATGGAAGGCAGTCCGTTTCACACATCAACTGGCCTAACACGGTGTTTGGTCTTCTCAGGGAGGATGCACCACACAGTCCAGGCATAAAGACCAGAAGAAAAAAAATTGTTGTAGCCGCCACCTTTCAGGTCTATCCGGCCATAGGCGGCGGACAGAAAAGGATTTATCATCTATATAGGGGCCTGACAAAAAAGGCCGATGTCGTTTTGGTGACCCTTTCGACAAACCCCGCACCACAGCCCCTCACCATCTCTCCGGGGTTTGTTGAAGTTGCGGTTGAAAGGTCGCAAAAACAGAACGCCCACATCAGTGAGCTTCAAACCTTATTGATGACCCCTGCCATTGAGGACATAGCGGCCATTGAAGGCTACAGGCTCAATCCCGGCTTTATTTCCGCCCTCTCCAAAGAATGCAACGACGCAGACCTCGTCATCGTATCCCACCCCTATCTCTACCGTGCCATCAGGGATGTCTATCAGGGCAGGCTCTGGTACGAAGCCCAGGATGTGGAGTATGATATGAAGGC
>Ga0315273_10014724_pt1 | contig 10087 bp, 8 predicted proteins | sample YL17G02_0_MG_FD_205753 | JGI IMG/M metagenome (GOLD analysis project Ga0315273, IMG submission 205753) | Sediment microbial communities from Yellowstone Lake, YNP, Wyoming, USA - YL17G02_0 | ecosystem: Environmental > Aquatic > Freshwater > Lake > Sediment | place: USA: Wyoming | collected... | reverse complement strand
CCGAATGTTAAGGCGAATGGGAAAAACCTCCACTAAATTTGTGGTTAGATAATGTTAAACTCAAACTATATTTTTCATTTATGAAACCTAAAGAACTTCGCATATCATTTGATGAGACCGCCACTGAAGGCGTTGCAATGAAAGCAGAGCTAAAACCCTGCTCGACGAGTCATGACATCTTTTTTCGCAGCAACGACATAACCCTCAACAAAACTACCGAAGCCCTCCTTTCCGTCGGGCTTCTGCCGGCTATGAAAACCGGCAGCACCCTGGTAGCAGATGGAGTTATCAGTCAGAAATTCTTCCATGCCATCGACCCTATCTGTGACTTCTATCGCACCTTAAACCCATCGCTCAAGAGAATAAAAATCGAAAACGTTACTGTTGAGCCGAAAGGCCCCCCAAAAGAAAACCGGGTTGGGATATTTTTTTCTGCCGGGGTGGATTCTTTTTATACGTTTTTAAAGCATCAAGAGGAGATTACCGACCTGATTTTTATTCATGGGTTTGATTTCGGTCTTAAGAGTTATTCCCGGAGGGAAAAAATGTCAAAAATAATCCGGGAAATCGGCTCACATTTTGGCAAAAGGGTTGTTGAGGTGGAAACCAACCTGCGCTCATTCGTCCAGCAGTCTTTCAAAAAACCTGATTTGCGTTGGGTTTTTGCTTACGGGGTTGTTCTTGCAAGCGTTGGCCACCTTTTGTTTCCCTTTTTTCGCCGGATATATATTCCTGCTACCTATACCTATGCTAATGCTGGTATCTATCCTTTGGGGTCGCACCCCTCATTAGATCCTCTATGGAGCACCGAGGCGCTTGAGTTTATTCACGATGGGTGCGAGGCAACGAGAATAGAGAAGGTCGCGCTTATTTCCCAATCCGAGATGGCACTAAAAACTTTGCAGGTTTGTCGTGAAAATACCGCCGTAGTTAATGATATGGGTCCTTTAAAAAATACGTTATTTCAGACTGGTACAGAAAACGCAACCAGTGTGTACAATTGTGGCTTATGCGAGAAGTGTATCCGGACAATGATCAGTTTACATATTGTCGGAGCCCTTGAGCGTTGCTCAACGCTACCAAAGAAGCTCGATCACAAAAAGATTTCCCAATCAATGATTTATAAAAAGGAAGACGGAGCCTTTCTAGAGGATAATCTTAAAGCATTAGAGAACCGTCCGGATGACCGGGAACTCTATAACGCCCTGTTCAAGGTTTGGAAACAGGCATGGTGGGTTCGCATTCCTGTTAAATATCCTAAGCTCTATCATCTCTATCAAATTCGATGGATATACCGAATCTTGAGGCGCCTGGGCAGACTCTCCAATAAATTTGTAGGCAGATAACACAAAAGCATTTTAAACTCAAACCTTGCTTTTTATTTATGAATTCTAAGGAACTCCGCATAACATTTGATGAGACAACCACCGAAGGCGTTTCCCTAAAGGCAGAAATAAGGCAATTATAGTGGATAACGCTCTCACGTTCATCTGTTTGTCCTTGACCTGCGGTTGTTTTCAGGTGCCTCTAAAAGAAAAAATCGCGGGGAACAAAGTATTCGTGTATGATGTCTAATAAAGTAGATCAAGCTCACTACGATGACTTCACCTTTATATCCCGATGTCAAAAGGGCGATGCCGAAGCCTTTGGGGTCCTGGTGGAAAGGTATCAGAAAAAAATGTTTAACATTGCCTACCGGATGACCGGAGATTACGAGGAGGCGGGCGAGGTTGTCCAGGAAGCCTTTCTTTCCGCCTTTAGGGCTATCAAGAAGTTTCGAGGCGAAGCAACCTTCGCCACCTGGATGACGAGCATTGTGCTCAACCACGCAAAAAACCGCCTGAAAAAGATAAAGGTCATCTCGCACCATGAACCGATCTCGCTTGACGAGGCCTCTGAGGCTCATGATGGCACCCCCCGTTTTGATCCTCCGGCGAGCGGGATGTCGGCTGTGGAACAGCTTGAGAAAAAGGATGTTCAGAAAACGGTCCAGGAGGCTATCACCTCCCTCGATGCGGAATTTCGGGAGGTACTTATCCTGAGAGACATTCAGGAGCTTTCCTACGAGGAGATCGGTGCTATCCTGAATATTCCCGGTGGTACGGTGAAATCACGAATTTTCAGGGCTCGTGAAGCCCTGAGAGAACGGTTAAAAAGAAATTTAGGAGACCTGTGATGGACTGCCAGGAAATCCAGAAAAATTTGTCTTCCTACCTTGAAGGACTTTTGTCCTCCGAAGAAAAGAAGCTCGTGGAAGGACACCTGCCATCCTGCGCACAGTGCACTGCCTCGCTTGCGGAGCTGAAGAAAACAAAAGACCTTCTCAGAAATCTCGACGACGTGGAGCCGCCGCCGTGGCTCACGGCAAAGATCATGGCCCGGGTTAGAGAGGAAAAGGAGCAACGGGCGAGCTTCCTCAAAAAGCTCTTCTTTCCTTTTCATATAAAGGTTCCCCTTCAGGCTTTGAGCGTTATTCTGGTTGGCGTAATAGTATTCCAGGTTTACCGGTTGGTGGAACCGGAGAGGAAAGGCACGCACGCGCCTTCTCCGCCTTCACTGGGGGAGGAAAAAAAAGCGCTGAAAGAAGAGACACCGCCAGGTGCTGCGAACTCAGCTGAAGCGCTATCTTCGCTGTCACAGCAAAACACGACCGCAGGCAAAGTCGCGGCGAAAAAGGATGAGAATGCTCAGCCAATCTCTGGTGCGCAGGGCAGGGGAGTTCAAAAGCCCGGTAACGTGCCGGTTCCGGCTGGAAAAAACGCTCCGTTAATGGCTCAGTCGGCCCCGGAAGACAAAAGCAAAAAAGAGGTAGTGGGGCTGGCGAATGCACCCAGGCAAACCGAGGCCTCTGGGCAACGCGCGTATGGAGGCGCACCAGAAGGTGCGGAGAAAGCCGCCGCTCTCCTTGCTAAAAAAGGGACGGAAGGAGAACCAGGAGCGCCTGTTCCCGCAGAAGCAATAAAAGAACAGCCTGCCCACCAGCAACCGATGCCTCTCATCATCGTAGGCGCACATGATAGTGCCACGGCCAAAAAGATTGCTGAGGACATTTTAAAACAGCTTGGTGGAAAAGAGATCGAGACAACCACCCAGGGCACCACTGAAATTATGATCGCGGAACTGCCGTCCGAGAAGATCAAAGAGCTCTCCGAAAAACTTAAAAGTCTGGGCGAGATAAAAGTCGAGCCACGGCTTTCCGACCTCCCGGAAGGAACGTTTCGGGTCCGCATAGAGATCACTCCCCAATAGCCGCGCCACCTTCCCCGGAAATCAAAAACCTTTTCCCCTGATTCGTAACAATTTCATGTCATCAAGTTTTTTTTTGGCAGACAAAATTTCCGGGAACATTTTTGAAACCTCCTTTGTCTCAAGGGACAGAAACCCTAATAATACCAAGTTGCATTCAAAAGCAGATCGAGGCGGCGACGAGGAATCGACGCAGGCGTAAATTTTAGTACGTCGAGGAGTATGCCGAGGAGATAACAAAGATATGCAAATGAAGGCGCCTTGGTATAAACCCAAAACCAAGGAGGTAAAACATGAACCCACTGAAACGATTCCCATTATCCCTCATCATTATGGTGCTTACGGTACTTATCGTTCCCTTCGGCACCGCCAGCCGCGCTCAGGAGAACGACAATGCTGACCGCACGCTCTCACCCTATTTTTTCGTCAAAAGTGACGACACCTCGATCGACCAGCTTCCGCTCAAAGCAACCTCGGCGGACGTGAATATCTCCGGGGTTATCGCTGACGTGCTGGTCACTCAGGTCTATAAAAACGAAGGCAGAAAGCCTTTGGAGGCGATCTACATCTTTCCCGCATCCACCCGGGCCGCGGTATACGGAATGAAGATGACCATCGGCGAGCGGGTCATCGTGGCAAAAATCGATAAGCGCGAGGCAGCCAGACGTCAGTACGAACAGGCGCGGGATTCGGGCAGGAGCGCGTCCCTGCTGGAACAGCAACGGCCCAATGTCTTTCAAATGAACGTTGCCAACATCATGCCCGGCGATGAAATCAAAGTCGAGCTTACATATACCGAATTGCTGGTTCCCGCTGATGGCATCTACGAATTCGTCTATCCCACGGTGGTCGGGCCGCGCTACTCTAATCAATCGGTGGATAACGTCCCCGCTTCGGAGCACTGGGTTCAGAACCCCTACCTGCGCCAGGACAACGCCCCGACCTATTCCTTTGATATAAACGCTACGGTCTCAGCCGGACTTTTCATCCAGGGACTGACCTGCACCTCCCACAAGGTGAAGACAACCTTCGAAGGTCCTTCGATTGCCAGCGTCGCGCTCGATCGCGCGGAAACAACCGGCGGCAACCGCGACTATATCCTGCGCTACCGTCTTGCCGGAGACAAAATCCAGTCCGGTCTTCTTCTCTATGAAGGGGAAAAAGAAAAGTTCTTTTTGCTCATGATGCAGCCGCCTAAGCGGATGCGCACCGCGGACATCCCCGGCCTTGAATACATTTTCATCGTTGATGTCTCCGGCTCCATGTATGGATTTCCCCTGGATATCTCCAAAAAGCTTTTGAAAGACCTCATCAGCAATCTGCGCGCTTCGGACCGCTTTAACGTGCTCCTTTTTGCCGGTGGATCATCCCTCCTGGCGGAGGAGTCTTTGCCCGCAACCGCGGATAACCTCGCTCGCGCCATCACATTTATCGAAAGCCAGCAAGGCGGAGGCGGCACGGAACTTCTTCCCGCGCTCACTCGAGCGCTCGCGCTGAAGCGCGCCGGGAAATTTTCCCGGACCGTGGTGATTGCAACCGACGGCTACGTGACCGTGGAGGAAGAAGCTTTTGACATTATCCGCGCGCGCTTGCACGAGGCCAACATATTTGCCTTCGGCATCGGCACCAGCGTAAACCGCCACCTTATTGAAGGTATGGCCCATGTGGGCATGGGCGAGCCTTTTGTGGTCACCAAGCCTGAAGAAGCACCGGCTGCCGCGCAACAATGCCGCGCCATGATTCAGTCTCCGGTCTTAACCCGGGGGAAAGTAGAATTTCAGGGGTTCGACACGTACGATGTTGAACCGCCGTCTATTCCTGACGTGTTTGCGGAACGCCCGGTCATCATGTTCGGAAAGTGGCGGGGCCATGCCCAGGGCAAAATAAAATTAACCGGTGTTACCGGTGAAGGTTCTTACTCAGAGACCATCACGGTAAAAGACGCCGCACCCTCCAAACACAATGCCGCTTTGCGCTATCTCTGGGCGCGGCATCGAATCACCGTGCTTTCTGACTACAACATTCTTCGCGTAGATGACAAACGAGTCAAAGAGGTTACTGACCTGGGCCTCACCTACAACCTCCTGACTGCCTACACCTCGTTTGTTGCCATTGATAATGAAGTTCGAAACCAGGACGGGAAGCCGACCATTGTCAAACAACCCCTTCCCCTGCCCCAGGGTGTTTCCGACTACGCGGTGGGTGGCCTGGGTATGGCGGCAGAAGCAATGCAAAAGTGCGCGTCCGCGCCTTATCTGGCCAGAGGAGCTTTGAACGCTCCGAAAAAAGATAAGGAGGAAAAAGCCCTGACTGTCCGCCTGGAAAACATCACTGCTTCCGAAGGAATGACGGAAGCGGACATCAGAACCGTGGCAAGCACTCACCTCGACGAACTAAAAGACTGCGTGATCACGCCCGGCGCAAAGGAAAAAATCACGCTCACAATCGTGATCAGCCCCGACGGAACAGTAAAAGCACTATCAGTCGCTCAAGACACAAAAACGAAAAATATTGACACGCACTGTCTCATAAAGAAGATGAAGACGTGGCGTTTTCCTGCCGGCAAAAAAGGCCGCGAAATTTCCGCGACCATCACCCTCGTGTTTGAGTCATAGAAATCCCTGGCTCGATTGCGGAGATTTACGAATACCTTTCTCCGCAATCGGGCCAACCCTCTTCAGTAAACCCCGTTAGAAGGATTTCACACGGGCAATTATCACGTGTGAAAGATTGTAAAAATTTTAAGTTTATCTCTTGCTTCTTCACCCTGTTAGATATTTGATATCTAATAGGGCAAGCGGAGCGTTCTAATGGGGTAACAATCGTATCCCCTTCGTCCGAAATTTTTTTGTTGCCTTTTCCCTTAGTTAGTATTAAAAAGATTAGAATTATCAAATCCCAAAAAAGTTAATCGCGGGACAGAAAAAAGGAGTATTCCATGGGAAGGGTTTTCACGATTGAGAAGAAAAAATAAGGCCGAATTGCCAGATATAAATGCGATAGGCATTTTTTGTTTGGGGAAGGGGGCAAAGGAGTGCGGAGTCCGGTCGATGCGTTGTAAAGGAAAAGGGAATCATTTAATCATTGTCCGATCAAAATAATAGACACAAAGAGAAAGGAAGAAATACAGATGAAATGGAAAACAAAAGACGGTGGATGGAGCCCTTACCTCGCCGGAGGCTTGGTGGGACTTTTAGCTATTGTTTCAGTGTATGCGACCACCCAGTGGATGGGGAAAACCAACTATTTAGGCGCGTCGACCACCTTCGTACGTGCCGCCGGCTTTCTTGAGCGAATGGTGGCTCCGGAGCGGGTAGAGGCAAACGAGTATTTTACCAAGGAGAAGGTTCGAGTTGATTGGCAGTTCATGCTGGTTCTCGGTATCTTCCTGGGTGCCCTTATCGCCTCGGTCACGGACAGAAGCTTCAAACTGGAGAGCGTTCCGCCGATATGGAAAGACCGCTTCGGGCGATCCATTGGGAAGCGGGCGGCAGGGGCAATCCTGGGCGGCATTGTCGCCATGGTGGGTGCCCGAATGGCTGATGGCTGCCCCAGTGGACACGGCCTGAGTGGAATGATGCAGCTCTCTGTGAGTGCCTTTGTTGCTCTTGGAATGTTTTTTAGTGTCGGCATTTTTATTGCCGCTCTGGTGTATGGAAGGAGGTCATCATGAGTGCTGATCAGTGGTTGGGCCTTTTCACCGGAGTGCTGTTTGGTTTTTTGCTACAGAAAGGCCGCGTTCTGCGCTTTGAAAAACAAGTCGGCGCCATGCTTTTAAAAGACATGACCATATTAAAGTTTATGCTCTCGGCGATACTCGTCGGCATGGTTGGAATAAATATACTTGCAGACGCGGGGGTTATCACCTTAAACCATAAAGCGATAAACCTCGGAGCCGTGCTTCTGGGAGGGGCTCTATTTGGAGCCGGGTGGGCGGTGATGGGTTTCTGCCCCGGCACATCGCTCGGCGCTCTGGGCGAAGGGCGCTGGCATGCCGGTTTCGCAATTGTGGGAATGGTGGCGGGGGCTGCCCTCTATGCGGAACTCTATCCCTTCTTCAAATCAACGGCTTTTGCGTGGAAAGACTTCGGCAAGATCGGGCTGCCGGAAGCGCTGGGTGTCTCTCCGTGGGTCATAATTCCTTTCTTCTGGGCCGGAACGACATTCTTGTTCTTCTGGTTTGAAAAAAGGGGACTCTAACCTTGAAGATAAGATGGAACGTTGACATCCAGATTTGTTGAGCGAGTTGCTTTGTTAAGGGATATACGGGACAGAATATAATAATTTCTGTTGCCTTTTCCCTTAGTTAGTATTAAAAAGAAAGAAATTATCAAACCCCAAAAAAGTTAATCGCGATACAGGAAAAAAGGTGGCTTTGATGGGAAAAATTTTTAAGATTGATGAGAATATAAAATAAGGCCGAATTGCCAGATATAAATGCGATGGGCCTTTTTTGTTTTGGCGTAGGACCCACAATAACGTTCGATTTTATCACTAATGGCTTCTACTGACACTGGATTGGTATTTGGTGTTTTACACGGATCAATATAAACATTGTTAGGCATTAGAACTATATGAAGACAAGAGATGCACAGTTAGTGTTAGGTAGGCTTCGTCAGACCATGGACGGACTGATACGTCAATTGGAATCTCTCGATAAGCCACCAGCTGGTCAGTATCGCGATATTGTTGCTCGGATTGCAGTAGAAGGGCGCGCCGTGACAAATGTAGCTCAGAATCTAAAGCATTGCTTTGAAGGTTTCGAGGAATGGTATGGAAAGTGGCAAGAGGAGATGGAGGGAGATCAGCTCTGCAAATTCTTCTATTGTCTCAGGACAGATAAACTGAAGAAGGGCAATGACCACATTTCCTCATTATCCCTTTCGAACTTGAAGCGGGGCTTCAATTTATCAATCATCGGCGGGAAAGTGTCATATAGCTTTCAAAGCGAAACGGGCGAACATATCACAAGGGTGATCGCCTCACCTGAGAAGGCCACTGGGTGTTTCATCGATAGCAATGGCATTGGGTGGAATATCCTGACCAAGGATGGAACAAGTGTAAAGCGGTACGCAGAAGTGCCGATGCACCAGATTGGAATCGATCTGTGGTTTGAGTCTCCCCCTCAAATGCATAGAGGAAGAGCAATAGAAGACAACTCTGCAGAAAATCTCTGCAGACTTTATGTGGAATATCTTGGTGAATTCGTCAGGCAGCTCGAAGCGAGATTCTATGTCACGTAACATGTGCTGCCCAACGTAGCGTTGTAGCTGACCGTCACGCTTGCATCACTGCCCTTTGAGGCTAAGGTCAGTGAATGTGCAATGGGCGAGTACGGACAAGCAAGCGCGCCGACAGCTAAACGCTACGTTAGCTCTTGAGATAAGGAAATGACATTCCCTGAAGCCATTACAAGTATTCTTTCCGTTGCTGCCACACCGATCACTCCACAGGAAATACGGGAGGCTATCAAAAACAAGTACCCTCAGTTTTATGAAACACCATCTCAGATACGCAATGTTAAGAACGGTCATTACAAGGACATAGACCACGCACTTGACCAGATCATTCTGGCTCATATCTATAGTACCGTCAGGACACATAAGCACTTTTTCTGTGACGGCAGCTCAAAGCCAATAAAGGTTTCCTTGCAAGCGGGCGAGGTAGTATATAGGCCCGATAGAACAGAAGTAGTGCACCAAAGGGAACGGAGGTCGTCCATTATTAGCCCTGAAAAGTTGAGAGAAAAGACTGTTGACATGCTCGTAAACTGCGAGAAATATCATGAAGCTTACTACAAGGCCGAGACTTTTCGAGGCCCGAGTCTCTACTTTCACCAGCGCGCCCTTGAAACACACCGTTCGCCCGGGTCCCTGGCGCACTTAGAGTACGTGTACGCTACCTTGGCATCGTGGGGAATGCATAGGATGGGCAAGGGCGGGTCAAAAATGCAGAGCTTTGATACGTTTCGTCGTAGTATCGAAGTTCTCGGAGATAGATTAACTGAGGCGCAAACATTTAACTTTCGGGAAATGAACGATAGAAAGTGGGCACTTCTAAGAGATATATTCCAAAGCCTTGCTGTGATGGCCAGCGGTACAAGCATAGTTGGTAACTCAAAAGTAATGCACCATATATTACCCAACATTGTGCCACCTATTGATCGGGAGTACACTCTTTGGTACTTGGTGGGTAACAAGAGCATAAAAAACGATTTGGACAGCGAGTGGAAACTTATGAAAGATATCATTTCCGACTTCTTTATACCTGTAGCGTCTAACCGAGAATTTGAACTGACGGCTATAGGATGGATTGCGAGAAAGGACCAATATCCTTGGGACACATCACTTCTGAAAATAGTAGACAACCTCGTTATTGGTTCAAAAAAGGTGATGAGCTAACCATTGGCTGCAGTGGATCGCCGAAAAAACCGGCTCCCACTGAGCCGTATGTTCGCTTTTCCTTCAAAAAACCCATTCCCCTATTTCACCGGTCAAGAGAATCCAAAGATTATAAATAGTAAGATGATAAATGCTGTCTAAATTGACTCAACAAAACAAACCACAACCCCTCTAACTCCCCTTTCTCAAAGGGGAGGATTGCAGGTAATTATTTTTAATCTTCAAGAGGTTCTGCTCTCCCTGACATTTTCTTCCTCCTTTTTCCCCGGTTGATATTGACTTTTTTAAAAACATAAAGTATTTCAAAAAGAGCACAAGAGAAGATTTTTATTATTTTCCTGGAAAGAAACATGCTCGTTTTATTTCGAACTATTTTCTTTTGGATCGCAACTTTTTCATCCCTTCTTTTTCTTGTCCCTTTTCTTTTTACTCTCCAATCG
>Ga0315273_10014722_pt1 | contig 10088 bp, 8 predicted proteins | sample YL17G02_0_MG_FD_205753 | JGI IMG/M metagenome (GOLD analysis project Ga0315273, IMG submission 205753) | Sediment microbial communities from Yellowstone Lake, YNP, Wyoming, USA - YL17G02_0 | ecosystem: Environmental > Aquatic > Freshwater > Lake > Sediment | place: USA: Wyoming | collected... | reverse complement strand
GGGCACAGCCTCCAGCGTCACACTGGCGCCGTTGGCGAACTGCCCCGACCAGGGCAGGGACTGGAGTGCGCCATTCACCCTGACTGAACCACTGCCCGTTCCAGTCAGAGCTAGCGTCCTGGGGATTACCTCCCCCATGACCGTGACATCGTCGACATAGCAGTAGTCGCCCGTTCCGCTGCCGTTGATCTTGAAGCGCAGGGCGAACGCCGCGTTATCGTCGGCGCTGGCAGGGAGGACGTACTGGAAGAAGTTGAGTAGGTTGTTCTCCTCGGGGTCGCCGTCGTTGATCTGTTTGAGCACGGTCCACGTCGAGCCGTTGTACCACAGCGCCTGCACGTTCTCGCTAACGTTGTCGAGGCTGTTGGCCCCCATGTAGAACGAGACAGTGATGTTTCTGAAGCCCCCGGTGGGGATGGTTCTCTGGATGCTCCCGGTGACGCGCAGTCGAACGCTGCGGTTACCATGCCTCGGCGATCCCCCATACCAAGTGACGTCGCCGCTCCGAGTCCAGTTGAGGCCGGCTTCGAAGTCGTCGGCGAAGATGGTGACCAACAGCGCCGGGTCCACCACCAGGATGTAGTCGCTCTTGCTCTCCGTGTCCGGCCCGTAGGCATTGGTGGCGGTGAGACTCACGGTGTAGAGGCCTGGGTCCTGGTACTCGTGGCTCGGGTTCTGCTCTGTGGAGAAGTCGCCGTCGCCAAAGTCCCAGTACCACGCGGTAGGGTTGTGGGTTGAGCTATCTGCGAACTCCACCGTCAGCGGAACGAAGCCGGCCGTGGGCGAGGTCGAGAAATCCGCGACCGGCGGCTCCGTCACCACTGCCGCGGCCTGCACCACGACGTTATCTACATATCCATAGTCGCCGGTGCCGCTCCCGTTTAGCTTGAAACGAAGGGCAAAGGCGCCGTTGTCGTCAGCGCCAACAGGAAGGGAGAACTCAAAGTAGTGTAGCTGATTGTCCTCCTCAGGGGCGCCGTCATTGATCTGCTTCAGCACGGTCCAGGCCGAGCCGTCGTACCACAGCGCCTGCATGTTCTCGTTCGCATCATCGAGGCTGTAGGCCCCCATGTAGAACGAGACAGTGATGCCCCGGTAGCCGGAAGTCGAGATGGTCCTCTGGATGCTGCCGGTAAACTGAAGGCGAACGTCGTAAGTGTCGAGCTTCGGCGACCCCGTGTACCAGGTGACGACCGCGCTCTGCGTCCAGCCAGAGAGGGCCGCCTCGAAGTCATCTGAGAACACGGTATCGGCAAATGCCGCCGCCCCGCAACATAGCAGCGCCGCTGCCACAAGGACTGCGACCAATACCCGCAGGGATGACCCCTTGCCGCCTATATCCCGCCTGTTATCGCTTGGTCTCAGTTTCATCTCTACCTCCCCAACAAGCCCTTGCGATCATCTCGCTCGACTCGCGGTGCGTCATCTCCGCTGACGGCAAGACGTGTCTCGCAGCATGCCCACACGATGCTGCCCGGAGGCAAGCTCCTCAGCGGAGCCGTCCTTGTTGGTCTCCGCCACCGAGCAGCACCCTGACGAGCCTGAAGACGAAGCCGATGGCGTGACGCGTCGGTCCTACCGTGCGTCGGGTGTTGACGACGGCCGGGGATAGGGCGCCTTCTCCAGCGTCCTTAGGAGAAGCGTGACCGGACTGCTGCCACGAAACGCCACCGCCTGCTGTCGGTACCCTTTGTTCCACAACCACCCGCTCCGTCCACACACTGTCGGTCTGCGGGTCCCCAAAAACGAAGGACCCGCCCCGGAGAGCCTATCGGCTCACGGGACGGGTCCAGGAAGTCTTCGGTGAGGAAGAAGACCGGGTCCGTCAGCTCTCCGGGCTGCCGCCCACCTCAGTTCGCCCGGGGCGAACTACGGCGGACGAGATCAACCAGATCTCCTTCGGCAACCTGGCAGTCATGGCCGTTGGGCGCGGGGTTCGTGAACCCCGCGATGGGGGCCTTCACGAAGGCCGCCCCCAAAGAGCTGTAGACCCATGGCTTTGCGTCCCCGCCTTTCGGTCCCTGGTTGCTCGGCGGCAACCAGAGAGGGCGGTGCGCTGTCCAGCGCACTTAGCCCCGGGTTTGCCGTTATCGGGATTTCATCGGTTTCAAAAGAACAGCGGCCTGGGCTGCCTGCATCAGCAGTCCCGGTCGCTTATGCTAGTGTGTTCCACAGTGCGGAGGCCATTATGAGATGGCCGCGGTCGGGGGATGAACGGAGTTTGGGAAGCAAGGACGACAAGCCGCAGCAGACGCCCGAACACCCCTCAGCGCTTCCTGCGCGGCGGCCGCCCGAGTTCGTAAGTGCGATCTATCTCGCCTGTCTCGGCGCGCTCGATCGCCGAGTAGTAGTGGGTCCGCTCGCGCAGGCCGCCTTCCTTCATCTGCTTGCGCAGCTCCCGGGCGGCGCTAGTGCCCTCGGCCTGAGGGTCAACGCGGCGGCCCGGCTTGGTTTGGGGCAGGCGGAGCGCCGGGGCTTCCTCGGGCAGCAAGCGGCTCCGGTTGGCATGGGTCTGCTGGTTGAGAGCCATCAACGCGTCGGCAAGCCCCTCCTTGCCGGCCCCGTCGAGCACCACCTCGTGGTAATCGTCAATGTGGTGCTGCTTGCCGGCCCGTACCTGCTGCGTTCTCCTCGGCTTGCGCGCCATCGTCTCCCCCGGACATTAGTCTCAGCCCATTAGATGCGAGGGGAGGCGCGTTGGTTCTCAGCGCGCCAAACGCGCTGTCGCCAACGATCACCCGGTCAGGCCCAGTAGCTTCGCCATCGTGCCGCCGAACACGGCCTGCTGAAGATCAGCGCGGAGGCCGATCGCATCCATCGTCCGCTGGTAGTCGCCCAACACGTCTTCGATCAGCGGGACGGCCACATCGGACCCGAAGATGATCTTCTCCCACGCGTGCCGCCCCTCCGGGTCGCGATACTGGCTCGTCTCCGTCCACCAGAGGATGGACTGGAAGAACTCGGGGGGATTGCACTTCAAGCTCGATCCGCTCAGATCGAAATAGAGGTTCGGATTCCAGCGGCAGGCCATCCCCGCTTCCTGGTACCACGGGTTGCCCAGATGGGCGCCGATGGTCTTCAGCTTCGGGAAGTGACGGGCGATGGTGTCCAGGTAGACCGGCCGATGCCGATCGTTGTTCACGTCGTATTGCCGGTCGAGCGGGGTGCGCGCGACGATGCCGGTGTGGAACAGGCAGACCAGCCCCCGCTCCTCGGCCGCTTCATAGACGGGGTAGAAACTCTTGTCATCGTAGTTCGCCGGCGGCCGGATGAACTTCAGCCCGCGGAAACCGCAGTCGGCCAGCTCGCGTACCGTCTGCTCGTCACAAGTCGCCAGCGGAAAGTAGGCGAAGCCTATGATGATGTCAGGGTACTTCGCCGCCGCTGCCGCCACCGCGTCGTTGGCGGTCCGGTGCTCCAGCCAGTCAGCCCCATTCAGGCAGACCTTGTCGAAGCCGAGCCGTAGCTCCTCTTCCACCAGACGGTCAATGTATCCATCCTCGGTGCTGTAGTGAACATGCGCGTCAATCCTCATCCCGGTGTCCTCCATCGCCGACCTCTTTGACAACTGGCCATCGCCCGCCTGCAGCTCGGTCAGAAACTTGCCCCTTTCGTGGAATAGGGCCGGCAGAAGCATGTGTGACCGTGTCTGCAACGGAGGATGTTAGATGCGGATTCATCGCCATCAGATGGGCAAAGCGAATCGGCGGCACTCAGTGAGAGCGCACCACGATCAGGCGTGGGACTGGTGCGCCCACCGCGAGGAGATCGAGCATCACCTCGTGACACAACGGCATCACTACCACCGATTGGAGTTGAGCGAACAGCTCAAGCTTCAGACCGCCAGCTAACGCCGGAGAGCGGAGACGGAACGATGATCTGCTGGATCTGCGCCGGTCTCTCGTTCTGGGGAGCCGCAGCCGTGTTCGGCATCTGCGCCGCCCTCGAAGCCGTCCATGCGCTTCGGCGCGGGCGGCTGCATTGGCCGCATATCGGCCGGCACATCAGCCAACCAGCGCGGTAACCCATCAGGTTACGACCATGCCTGTTGGGCAGGGGCGGTCACATCCTGCGCAGCTCCAGTCGCCTCGAGCGGCCCTGGCGAAGCAGGAAGCCCCTGCCATCCTGCCTTCCTTGTTCCCACCTTCGTTCTGTGGTAGCATATCCCCGGCATGGAGAGGTGGCCGAGATGGCTGAAGGCAACCGCCTGCTAAGTGGTTATAGGGCCAAAAGCTCTATCCCGGGTTCGAATCCCGGCCTCTCCGCCAGTGCGCATAGGTCCGAATCCGCCGGAGGCGGACAAGTCCCGGCCTCTCCGCCACCCACCCCCGTTCGGCATGGCAGTCATCCTATACGTCATCAAGGGCTCCAGCACCGGCAAGCGTTACGTCGGCATCACGGGCGACCTGAAGCGCCGACTACGGGAGCACGCCGCGGCCATGTCAAAGGCGGGCCAGTTACTGGGTGCCTTCTCGCTGCTGCACACTGAGGAGTTCCCGGATCACAGCAGCGCGCGAGAGCGCGAGCAGTTCCTCAAGAGCGGCCAAGGACGCAAGTGGCTAGACGAGCTCGAGAGGGGTCATAGGATCACTGGCAGCGGGTGACGCTGCCTCCGCCAGCACCGGGCTTGTGCGCCTCTGGCGCATTCGAATCCGCCGGAGGCGGACAAGTCCCGGCCTCTCCGTCACTCATCTCTGCAAGAGCAGAGATGAGTGACGGAGAGCGAGTGACCGGAGGTAGCGAGTCGAGGGGCTATTCCTGTTCCTACGCCCGACCTGTAGTCACGCTGCTTCCCTCTGTCTTCCGCTCCACCAGCGCTGGGTCGGCCCTCAGTCGTCTTGTTACACGACTGCACACGAGCGCAGTTGCATGCAGTCAGGGCCGGTCTCGCCTCAGTTGCCCCCTCCGTCCTTTTGTGGTAACATACCTGTGTTAGCCTACCCTTGGACCGATCAGTGCCAGAACTCATATACATCAACGGGAGCCTTGTTCCCCGATCTGAAGCGAAGGTCTCCGTTTTTGACCGTGGGTACCTCTATGGGGATGGGGTGTTTGAGGGGATACGGGGCTATAACGGCCGTATCTTCCGCCTCGATCAACACCTGGAACGGCTCTACCGCGGCGCAAAGGCCATCTGGCTGGAGATCTCGCTCACCCCGGAGGAACTCAAGGACGCCATCTGCGAGACAGTCCGCCGCAACGGCCTGAAAGACTGCTACGTCCGGGTGGTGGTGAGCCGGGGCGAAGGCGATCTGGGGCTCAACCCGCTCAACTGCCGCGGGCCGGCGACGGTCGTGGTGATCGCCTCCCACATCGCCCTCTACCCAGCAGAGGTGTACGAGCAAGGGCTGGAGCTGGTGACCTGCGCCACCCGGCGCAATGCCCCGGACGCGCTCAACCCGGAGATCAAGTCGCTCAACTACCTCAACAACATCCTCGCGAAGATCGAGGTCGTGCGCGCGGGCGCCCACGAGGGCCTGATGCTGAACGGTACGGGCCACGTCGCCGAGGCGACCGGCGATAATGTCTTCATCGCCCGCGGTGGTTTCCTGAAGACTCCGCCGGCGAACGCGGGTATCCTAGAAGGGATCACCCGGCAGGTCGTCATCGAGCTGGCCGACGAGATGGGCCTCCCACTGCGGGAGGACATGCTCACCCTGTACGAGGTCTATACTGCGGACGAGTGCTTCCTGACCGGGACGGCGGCGGAGATCGTCCCCGTCGCCCGGTGCGATGGACGGGTCATCGGCGATGGCAAGCCGGGCCCAGTCACGAAGCGGCTCATGGAACGGTTCAAGGAGGTGACAGTCACCGAAGGCGTGCCTGTCGGCTGAGCCCAGCGGGCGGCCGATAGCAGCGCCAGTTCTTCGGAGAGGACTGCCGGTCGCGGTTGTAGCGGGGCGAACGCCCCGGAGGAGGTAGAGATGGCGGACGGCGAGCTGTTGCAGCGTTTCACACCGCCTGCCATCCGCGTCGTTCAGTACGCGAAGGAAGAAGCGCGCCGTTTTCGCGGCAACACGGTAGGCACCGAGCACGTGCTGCTCGGGCTGATCCGGGAGCAGGACGGCGTCGCGGCGCGGGTGTTGGAGCGGCTCGGGGTAAGCCTGGGCCGCGCCCAGAACGAGATCCGGCGGCAGATGGAGATGACGGACACCCGCGCGCCGGGGCAGGGCTCCCGCAGTTGGAGCCCGGGGGCGCGCCGCGTGCTCGAGCTGGCGCTCGATGAGGCGCGGGAACTTAACCCGAAGCTCGGGCTCCCCAATTTCGTAGACACCGAGCACCTGCTGCTCGGCCTGGTGCGCGAGGCAGATAGCACCGCGGTGCGGGTGCTGCGCGCGCTAGGCGTCGAGCTCGAGACAGTACGGCGCGAGGTGATCAAGCTGCTGGGGGGCGGCGCAACCGTCGCACCCGCGGCGCGGAGTCGCTCCAGCACGCCCGTCCTGGACGCCTTCGGGCGCGACCTCACCAAGTACGCGACGGAGGACAAGCTAGACCCGGTCATCGGCCGGCATAAGGAGATCCAGCGGGTCGTCCAGATCCTCAGCCGCCGCACCAAGAACAACCCCTGCCTCATCGGCGAGCCAGGGGTGGGCAAGACCGCCATCGCCGAGGGGCTGGCTCAGCGGATCATCCGCAAGGATGTCCCGGAAGCGTTGCACGGCAAGCGCGTGATCTCGCTCGACCTGCCAGGCCTGGTGGCCGGCACCAAGTACCGGGGCGAGTTCGAGGAGCGGATGAAGCGCGTCACCGACGAAATCCGCAAGGCGGGCGGAGAGATCATTCTCTTCGTGGACGAGCTCCACACGCTCATCGGCGCTGGCGCGGCGGAAGGCGCGATTGACGCCTCCAACATCCTCAAGCCCGCGCTGGCGCGGGGTGAGCTGCAGTGCATCGGCGCCACCACCCTCACCGAATTCCGCAAGCACGTCGAGAAAGACCCGGCGTTGGAGCGACGCTTCCAGCCGGTGATGGTCGGAGAGCCCACCGTTGACGAAACGATCGAGATCCTCAAGGGCCTGCGGCCGCGCTACGAGTCCCATCACCACGTGCACATCAGCGATGAAGCCCTGCTTTCGTCAGCACGGCTGGCTGCCCGCTACATCGCCGACCGGTTCCTGCCGGACAAGGCAATAGATGTGATGGACGAGGCCGCCTCCCGCGTGCGCCTGCGCATCAGCGAGCCGCCGGAGGACATCAAGCGCGCCCGTCAATCGCTCGACGAAGTCTCCCGGGAGCTTCAGAAGGTCGTGAGTACGAGCCCGTTGGAGCGGGACGAGGCCGATTACCAGCGCGGCGTGCAGCTTCGCGATGAGCGACATCGGCTGCGCGAGGAGCTTACCTCGCTGGAAGAGCGCTGGCGCAAGGAGCGCGCCGAGCTGCACGATGTCGTAGGCGAGGAGGACATCGCCCACGTGGTATCGGTCTGGACCGGCGTCCCGGTTTCACGACTCGCCGAAGGCGAGACCGAGAAGCTGCTCCAGATGGAAGCGCGCATCCACGAGCGCATCGTGGGGCAAGACGACGGCGTGCAGGCGGTGTCCCGCGCCGTCCGACGCGGCCGCGCTGGGCTCAAGGACCCGCGCCGACCGATCGGCTCGTTTCTGTTCCTGGGCCCAACGGGCGTGGGCAAGACAGAGCTGGCGCGGGCGCTCGCCCAGTTCCTCTTCGACAACGAAGACGCGATGATACGCATTGACATGTCCGAGTATCGGGAGCGCCACACCGTCTCCCGTCTCATCGGCGCGCCCCCCGGATATGTCGGCTACGAAGAGGGCGGCCAGCTCACCGAGGCGGTTCGCCGCAAGCCCTACTCGGTTGTCTTGCTAGACGAGATCGAGAAGGCCCACCACGAGGTCTTCAACATTCTCCTCCAGGTGATGGAGGACGGTAGGCTGACCGATGCGCAGGGGCGCGTGGTGGACTTCCGCAACACTGTTCTCATCATGACCAGCAATGTCGGCACCAGCTCGGTTGACCTCGGCGTCGGCATCGGGTTCAGGAGTGACACCGACGCCGATCACGAGGCCCACTCCTACCAGCGGATGCGCAACGTCGTCCTCGACAAGCTCAAGCAGACCTTCCGGCCCGAGTTCCTCAACCGGGTTGATGAGGTGATAGTCTTCCACGCGCTCACCCAGGAGCAGGTCAAGCAGATAGTGGACCTGCTGCTCAGCCAGGTCGCCCAACGCGTCGTGGGTCAGGGGATGAGGCTCTCGGTCACCGACGAGGTGAAGGACCTGCTCGCCCGCGAGGGCTTCGATCGCACGTTGGGAGCCCGCCCGCTGCGACGGGCCATCCAAAGGCTCATCGAAGACCCGCTCTCAGAGGCCCTGCTTCACAGCCGGTTCCACGAGGGCGACGCGATCGAGGCGGTGCTGGAAGACGGGTTGATCGGATTCCATCGAGCGGAGGAGCTGGCCCCCCTCGCCCATTGACCCGGCCCCGGCGGCTCTGCCGCCGGAACGGTCTTGCGCACGCGGAAGCCAAGCTCCCGGCCCCGAAGTAGTATCAGGCCCCCGGGCATCGCCCGGGGGCCTCTGCATCTCTGCTCTGGCCTTGCAGGATGGTCTGCTCCTGCTGAACAAGAGAAACCGCGGAAGCGAAACGATGAACGGTTGCGGCGGCCACGCCGCCGCAGTTTGGCGTTCTGCACGAGCGGAGGGGAGATGGCGAAAGGTCGGGTCGCGTTCATGTGCGAGCGGTGCGGCGCCGAGTCGGCCCAGTGGCAGGGCCGGTGCCCCGCCTGCTCGGAGTGGAACACCATGGTGCAGTTCACCGTGCCGGCCTCGCCGGCCGCTCGCCGCATTGCCAGCGCGGCCGAGCCGGTTCCGGCAGCGACGCTGGACCTGTCGAGGGAGACGCGCCTTCCGACCGGCCTCGGTGAGCTCGATCGGGTCCTGGGCGGCGGTTTCGTCGCCGGGTCGGTCGTCCTCCTTGCCGGGGACCCCGGAATCGGCAAGTCAACGCTCGTGCTGCAGGCTGCCAACAGCTTCTCCGCCGCCCATGGCGCCTGTCTCTACGCCTCCGGGGAAGAGTCTATCGCTCAGATCGGGCTGAGAAGCCGGCGGCTCCAGGCAGCAGGCGAGCGGCTGCTGCTGGTCGCGGAAACCGATGTGGACGCCATCGCGCAGCACGTTCAGAAGATGATGCCGGCGCTCGTGGTGGTTGACTCCGTCCAGGCCATGTCGGCCGCGGCAGTCGAGGCCGCGCCGGGCTCGATCAGCCAGGTGCGCGAGTGTGGCGCCAGGATGCTCCGCCTCGCCAAGGAGCTGGGTATTCCCTGTGTGCTCGTGGGGCATGTAACCAAGGAGGGAACGCTGGCGGGCCCGAGGCTGCTCGAGCACATGGTTGACACGGTCATGTCCCTCGAGGGCGATCGCCACAGTGGCTACCGCATCCTCCGATGCACGAAGAACCGCTTCGGCTCTACCGATGAGCTTGGCCTGTTTCACATGACGGAAACGGGGCTTGAGGGAGTCCCCGACGCGAGTGCCGCGCTTCTCGCGGAGCGGCGCAACGGCACGCCGGGCTCCAGCGTCATCGCCGCGATCGAGGGGACCCGGCCGCTGCTGCTCGAGGTGCAGGCGCTGGTGAGTCAGGCGTCGCCGGGTGGCAATCCCAGGCGGAGCGTCACCGGCCTCGACTACGGTCGGGCGTGCCTCATCCTGGCGGTGCTGGAGAAGCGGGCGGGCATGCCGATGGCGAGCGCCGATGTTTTCCTCAATATACCTGGGGGGCTGCGCCTCTCCGAGCCGGCCGCCGATCTCGGCATCGCGATGGCGGTGGCAAGCAGCTTCCGCGAGGCGCCGGTCCTGGACGATACCGCCTGCGTAGGTGAGGTGGGGCTGGGCGGGGAGGTGCGGTCAGTTCCCCAGCTCGGCCGTCGCCTTGGCGAGCTGGCCCGACAAGGCTTTCGGCGCTGCCTGACTCCCCGGCAGGCGGATGCGGCGGGGCCGGCGAAGATCGAAGTAGTGCCGGTTGAGAACCTGGTAGACGCCTTCAGGGCCGGCCTCGCTCGTCGGGCCTAGCCGTCCATACGGCCGAGCCGGCGAACCCGCCGGAGGCGGGCAAGCAGCTGCGGCGGCCAG
>Ga0315273_10014721_pt1 | contig 10088 bp, 6 predicted proteins | sample YL17G02_0_MG_FD_205753 | JGI IMG/M metagenome (GOLD analysis project Ga0315273, IMG submission 205753) | Sediment microbial communities from Yellowstone Lake, YNP, Wyoming, USA - YL17G02_0 | ecosystem: Environmental > Aquatic > Freshwater > Lake > Sediment | place: USA: Wyoming | collected... | reverse complement strand
CCTCCATCACCTGGTCGAGCATTCTGCGCTCGACTACGTCGAAACCACCGGCCTTGACTAGGTAAGTCAGCAACACGTCCGCGACGTGGTTGCCCAGCGCGCTGGTCCGTCCTTCCATGGCGCTCGGCGCGGTCGCTTGGCCGTGGAGTTCGCGGAACGGCAGTACGGCGACCCTCCGCTTCTGGCCCGGACTGGCCTGGGCGGCGATCTGCCGCGCCAACTCCTTGACGCTATCGTCGACCGACCGCTGTGCCACGACAGGCTGCATAGCACCAGCAACGACCATGCTCACCAGGACGCCGGCCAGTTCCTTGGTGTTCATACGAATCTCACTCTACGTCTGTCGTGCGGCCGTCGGATCACACCAACGGCGGAATCGGCTTGATCCCCGTTCTTCGCGCGGCCGCCACGTCCACCGCGCACTCGAAGATCTCCGGCTTGCCGAGAATGAAGGCCGCTTCCTTCACGCACGCGTCGAACGGCTTGTGCTCAGAGGAGGCGAACGTCGTCGAGTTCAGCGGAAGCCAGGCGCGCCCCTCGCTCAACTGCTGCACGGTCCGGCGGTCGCGCAGCACGGGGGCCTCAAGCACCTTGTCAACCAGCCAGAGGCCAAAGAAGGCGTGGCCGTGCACGAGGAAGAGGAGCGGGTTCAGGCCCATCCGCTCGACGCAGGCCGCGGCAAACAGCGCGAGGTCCAGGCACGTGCCACGGCGATGTTCCAGAATCTGCTCCGGGAAGAACACTTTCTGCGACAGCGTGAACCCGCCGCCGGCAATGGGCTCCGGCGTTTCGAAGCTTGGCGGCGGGTTGATGTAGCTGAGCGCCAGGTCCTGCTGCAGCACGCCGTACAGCGCTTCGACCATCATGACGACCTTGTCCGGATCGCCTGACTGATACCCGCTCAGATCCGTCGCCCGGCGCTCCCGAACGAGCCGGTCGCGCACCAGCGAAACGACGCGCTCGATGGCGGGGGAGTTGGGCTGCACGAAGCAGGCAAGCGTCTGCGGGATGGCGGGGTGGTAGTACCACTCGTTGTAGGCGAGCACCTCCATCGGCCAGGTGTCCGAGTACTCGACGGAACCCTCGCAGGCCACGTCAAGCCGCAGGCTCGTCTTCTCGGCCTCGCGCACCTGCTGCAGGCGCGCCTTGCTGAGGGGCACGTGGATGCCCGTCTCCGTGTGCGTGGCGCCGGCGGGAATCGAGGCCACCGACTTCTGCCACGGCTCGCCGTAGTCGGTGGCGAGCCACGCTTTCAGCAGCACGTCGTTGGCCGGCTCGTTCGCCGAGTTGGTCACCTGGAGCTTCGGGATGAGCGGCAAACCGGCGTGGAGGAGCGCGTAGTTGACCTTGGGCAGCACGTGGCCCACCACGTCGAGATGGCGCGTGGTGACGCGTGCGAACGCCGGAGACGCGGGCCGGGTGACGCCGCCGGGCATCGGAGGCGCGCCGGGGGTGCGGCCCGGGAGCGCGATGCCAGGCGCCCGCGCGAACGACGGCGCCTTGTTGGCCGGGGGGGCCGCGGCCCGACCGGCCGGCACGTCGAGACCGCGCCTGGCGGCGTCAAGCGCCGACTGGACCTCCTGCCGGGCGCCGGTGACGATCTCCTGCTGCTGCTTTCGCAGCGAGTCGAGCAGGCCGGCGGTCATGCCGCGGACGTCCGGAACCCCTTCTGGCGCCGGCGCGGCCTGGCTGTAGTACTGGTGTCCGCATTTGTCGCAGTAGTTCTGCCGGTTCGGCGTTTCTCCGCCGCACTCCGGGCACGTCCACGTTCTGTCGAGCCACCCGGATGGCCGCTGGCCCTTCTTGCACACGTCGCAGATCGCGTTCTCGGCACGCTGCGCCGAATGATCGACAGAACACTCCCAACTTCGGCTGCTCGACCTGAACGCCGGCGCCGGGTCGCCGGCGAGGCCGGCGAAGGTGCCGCACGCGGGGCAGTACCGTTCGTTGTTGGCGTTCTTTCGCCCGCATTGCGGGCACGTCCACGTGCCGCGGTCCCAGTCGTGCGGGCGCCTGGTACCGCAGGTGCGGCACGTCTGCTCGTCGCCGGGATTCGCCGTGTGGCACTTCGGGCATCCCCAGTTCGGCATGACGACTCCTTCCGCGACTCCGGCCCCGGACGACGTCCGGTACTACCCGTAGAGACTGTGCGAGCAGTTCCCGCAGAACTTCACGCCCTCGTCCACGGGCAGGTGACACTGCGGGCACACTACCACGCGCCCGCCGCCCGCGGCGCCCGGCCCCACCACACCTGCGGCGCCCATGCCGGGCACGACGACGGTCGGGCCAGGCTGGATGCCGGAGCGGGTGGCCGCCACCGCCGTGTCGCGCTGCGTGTTCAGCGCATGTTCGAACATCTGCTGCATGGTCCGCTGGCTGGCGGCCGCCATGTCGCGCAGTTGCGCGGCGTGGTCGTCCTTCTCCTTGAGCATCCGCTCCATGAGTTGCCTGCCGGCTGTGCCGCTGAACTTCTCCTTGAGCGCCTCGGCCACCTGCGGGCTGTTCTGAGCGGCCATCGCCAGGATCTGCTCCTCGGTACAGTTCCTCAGCAGGTCGGTGCGCCGCAGCTCGGCGAGGATGGCCGCCTGGTCGGCCGGCGCCACCGCGATGAGCGCCTCGGGTGCCATCGACGCCAGCTTCGCGTACTTCTCCATCTCGCGCTGGTGGCGAAGCTGCTCCTCGGTCATCGCGATCTCGGACTCGCCCTTCTTGAGCCGCAACGCGCGGTCGGCCTCGGCGTCGGCCTCCTCGCGCTTGACACCCTTGATGGCCCTGAGCGCCTTGAGGCCGATCTCCAGGTCCTTCTCGTCGTCTTCACGCTCCTTGGCGGCCAGCGCGCGCTCCTGCCCGAGCTTCTGATCGAAGGCACGCTGGCTCTGGTCCAGCTCCTCCTGGAGCTGGGCCATCCGCTTCCCGCGTTCGTGGCCATCCATCATCGTGTCGAGCGAGAGCGTCTCGGCCAGGTGCGCCTTCTGGAGTTCGCCCTTGCGCCGCGCGTCGAGCATTTGCAGAAGATGGGTCCGCTCCAGCTCGTGGTCCTGGGTGCGCTCGGCGAAGCCGCGCGTCAGCGTCAGGATCTCCTCGTCGCGCAGCAGCTTGCCTTTGTTCTGCCCCAGGAGGAACGTCTCGAGCTGCGCCTGGTTCGACACCTCCGACATCTGCGCGCCGTTCACCGCCTGCTGCATCCGCTCGTAGACCTTCGCGCGGTCCTCGTACACTTCCACCTGCATCAACATCCGGGCCGTGTCCTGGTCGAGGAGCTTGCGCTCGAGCGGCATCGTGCCGCCGGCCGCGATCTGCGCCTTCAGGTCCTGCTCGTGGACCCAGTACTCCTCCATCTGGCCGCTCATCTTGTCGAGGTGCGGATGGCGGAGGTTGATCACGCGGACCTGGACGAACGAGAGACCCTTGCGCTCGAACGTCCTGGCCAGGTGGTTGGCCACCGCCTGTTCCATCTGGTGCTTGACAGCGATGTTCGACGAGAGGGTCTGTACCGAGCGGGCGCCGATGAACTCCGACAGCGCGTTGTGGACCTCGCCCTCGAGGAACTGCTGCAGCTCGGCCAGCCGGTAGTTCTGCCGGCCCTTCATCATGTTCTCGAAGAAGGCGGTGGGGTTGTCCATCTGCGCAACCACCGTGCAGTCCACCGAGAGCTTCAACGGGTCCGTGGTGGCCAGGCCGGCGCAGGAGAAGGTGACCTCAATGTCGCCGGTGTCGAGTAGCACGGCCGTGGTGGTCTTCGAGTCGAAGAGGTTCTTGATCTTCGCCAGGAGGCCCCCGACGTCGTACTTGCCGGGATCGACGATGCCGGAGTAGGCGCCGTTGACGAAGAAGATGGCCTTGGTGCCGGCCTCGACGATGAGGCCCTTCTTGAAGAAGCCATCGACGTCGGTGACCTCCACCTTGGTGGCGAAATCACCCTCCTTGCGCGCCCAGCGGTTGCCGGTGAGCGAGGGCGCGGCGCTTTCGCCGAGCGGCTTGCCGCACTGGCCGCAGAAGCGCTTGTCGGCCGCCGCCGGGGCGCCGCAGCTGTTGCAGGTCACCATGGAGCCGGCGAGCGGCGAGCCGCACTCGCCGCAGAAGCGTGCCCCGGACTTGTTGCCGGCTCCGCACTTGCCGCACGTCACACCGAAAATGCCGACCATCTGAGCCTCCTCGTGTCCGGATCCCGCGTCATGCGGATGGGCCGGGCGCCTGGGCCCCGGCCGCGCGATTGCGTCCAATCTCGAGCGTCAGTTCCGACGGAGTGCCAGTCAGGCACTCGACCAGCGCGTGATGCTCGCCCACCTGGATGGTGCCATGGCCGTCGAGCGCGACAGGTTGCTTGAGCAGGTGTTGGCCAGGCGAGCCCTTCACTTCGAACAGCGCCTGGGATGGCGATTCCTTGCGCCAGAGAAAGCCGTGGTGCCTGGTCTGAATTCCGTGCAGCCGCACCTGCCACAGCCGTTCCCCGTCCCACAGACGCCAGCCGTCACCGACGTGCAGGGTGCGATGGCCGCGCATGGGGCGCAGCGGGTCGAAGACCGTCGAGGGCAGCTCGAGGCCCCTGCGCAGGGCACTGAGGATCTCTTCAGGCGATGCCTGCTGTGCGGCCGATTCCTCGATGGCGCGCGCCAGCAGGGCGCGCTCCGAGGGCAGGAGGCCCTGCAACGCACCGCCCTGCGCCGCCTGGAACTGGAACTCCTCGGCCAGTTCGCGCGCGGAACGCAGCGCATCGGCTCGCCGCTTCAACACCGCCTGGAACGTCGCGTGCAGCGCCTCCTCGCGCCGGTGCCACATCTCCAGGCGCGCTTCGATGTCCTCGAGTTCCGCGTGCGCGATCTCCCGGTCGCGCGCATTGCCGGAAAGCAGTCGCTCCTGGGCGAGCACCCGCAGTTGCTCGTCGAAGGCCTCGCGTGCCTGGACCTCGGCCAGGTGCTCGCCGAGTCGCGCCTGGCGCAGCGCGCCACGAAGGCGGCTCTGCTCAACCGCCAGCTCGATATTGGCCTTGTCCTGTGCCAGGCCGGCCCGCCGGCCAAAGACCGTCTCGAGGAACGAGTTGCCGAGCGTCAGCGAATCGAGGGCGACCAGTTCGAGGCCCTGAGAGCCGAGCGCCTCGGAGAGGGGAGCCGTCAGGGCACCCCGGAGGCGATCCCGGAACGCCGCGTCGCGGTAGACCGCTTCGCCCGCCCCCGCCGCGACCTCGGCCTCGATGACCGGCCGCGCGGCGCGCACGATGTCGGGGTCGATGCCGGCGCTGGTCCGGTCGTTCTCACTGGCGTCAGCGTTCGTCGGCACTGGCATGCGGACGCGTGCCCGCAGGCGCAGCGTAATCTCGAACTCGTGCTGATCGCTGGAGAACACGCGGTCGAACGTGCAGCCGATCGGGACAACGCCGCGCGACCAGACTAGCACCACGGCGTCCGGCGACAATCGGTGCTTCCTCTCTCTCGACTGGAGCTGGAACGGACGATGGTAGCCGGCGCGGAGCGTGGCCTGGCAGGCGTCCCGGTCCACGATGGCGCCCGCCCAGCCGGGCGGCACGTAGAAGCCGCGCCGCGCCTGCGACAGGGGCAGCGACCGGAGGTACGGCGCGTCCGGCTTCGTGGCAGGCTCCGTCGGAGCGTGCCGGACGAACCGCCAGGCAAGACAGGCCAGATCCTTCAAGACGCTGTAGCTGACGATTTCGAGCATCGCACGTTCTCGGCTTCGTCCAAAGCGCTGCTATCGCTCCCGCCGCACCTCGAGCCGTACTTCGATGCCGCCGCTCGTGATGCGGAACGGGCCGTCTGGCGGCAGCGGCGTCAGCTTCTGCCGTAACAGCAGGTCGTACCCGATCGGATCGCGGTCACGTATCTCCAGGAACATGTCGTCGCCGGGCGCCAGCAGCAGCCGGTAGCGCTCGTTCCACGCGGGCGCCGGGTTGTCCAGCACCGCCAGCGACTGGTAGACCGCGTTCTTGCCGCGCACGATCACGAAGTAGGCGTCCGGCTGCTCGCGGCCGACGAGCGTCGTGTCGGTCGGCGGAAGCCCCGAAGCCCCGAGCACCGACAGCTCGGCGTACCCCCTGTAGCCGGCGAGTTGCGCGATCCAGAACGCCGAGCGCTCCGTGGCCTGCGTCTTCCGGAACCCGGTAGTCTGTTGTGCCAGGAACTCGATCCACCGCGCCAGCTTCTCGGAGATTTTCGCGGCCGGCCGGCTCTCGGTGTCGGCGACGGCCTGGAACAGTGCCGCCTCGCGCTCCCACGCCTGCAGGTGTCGCGAAGCCTCGGTGGCTTCGGCAGTGCCGGCGTAGGATACTGCGAAGGTCCGGAGCGCGCGCGTCCGATCGTCGTAGGATCCCGCCGTTGACGCTTCGAGATCCCGGGCCTGTTGCCAGAGCGCCTGGCCTTCGCGCACCGACGCGAGCGCCCGATCGACGCGGGCTCGAAGCAACTGCGGCCACACCGTGGCCGGCGCCGTCCGCAGGGTCGCCTCGCGCGCCTCGAGGGTCAGTCCTGGCCGGTTCGCGTCATCGAGCGCCGCCCGCACCGCTCCTGCGTCAGGCGCCACGACAAACGCGCCATAGCCGCCGAAGGCGACGAGCGCCAGGACGGCGATGACGGCGGTCCGCCGGAGCGCGCGGCGCGGTTGCGGTTGCGCGCCGACAGTCGGGACCTCGCCCGGTGCCGGCCTGGCCACGGTCGTTGCGTGCAACCGCGGCCGGTCTTCGACGAACGTGCACTCGGGACAATTGGCGCCGGCCGCCGGGAGAGGGGCACGACAGTGCGGGCAGCGCGCCTCCTCGCCCTCGAGCGCGAGTGACAGCGCGGAGGCAAGCGCGCGCGCCGACCGCGGCCGCTGCGCCGGGTCGCGCTGCAGGCACTGCCGCGCGAGGCCGGCCAGGCGCTCGGGCACGCGGGAGGAGTCGAGGTGGATCGTTCCGGCTGCGATCTGCTCCTGGTAGTCGCGCGGCGATGCGCCGCGAAACGGCGGCTCGCCCGCCAGCATTTCCCAGAGCAGCACGCCCACGGCCCACAGGTCCGAAGCCTGACAGGGCTTGCCGGCAAACTGCTCGGGCGCCATGTAGGCCGGCGAGCCGGCGACCGGGGCGGTGCCCGACACGCCGTTGCCCAGCAGGTGCGCCAGGCCGAAGTCGGTGATCCGCACCGTGCCGTCGGGTTGCACCAGCACGTTGCCGGGCTTCAGATCGAGGTGAGCCACGTCGCGGCCGTTCTCGAAGCGGAGTCCGTGCACGTAGTCGAGCGCCTCGCAGATCGCCATGGCGATGCCCACCGCGCGCTCGGGAGCGAGCGGCCCGCCGGCGTCGAGCACCTGGCGGAGCGTCTGGCCCTCGACGTAGTCCATCGCGATGACGAGCCGGCCGTCGATGCGGTCGGCGAACTGCACCGAGACGACGTGCGGGTGCCGGAGGCGCGACATGATCTTCGCGCCCTCGCGCTCGCGGTCCTCGGCCACCGCGCTGCGGATGATCTTGAGGGCGACGTCCTGCTCGAGCAGCACGTGGCGGGCGAGGTAGACGTCGGCAAACGCGCCGCTGCCGAGCGGGCGCCGCACCTCGTAGGCGCCGAGGCGGGAGCCGGCCGGGAGCAGCACGCCAAGCGGAGCCGCGTCCATCACGGTTCAGATCCTCGTTCGCAGGGCTGAAGTCCTGCGCCGCCACCACCAGAGAATGCGTCGGCTGAAGGCTTAGGACTCAAGGCTCAGGGCCTGTCTGGCTGAAGGCCGGTTGGCACCCTCCGACCCAGGAGGGCCGCCATTGGCCCGATTCCGTCATGGCTCAGGCCCTTGAGCCGACGAGGCCGTAAGTTTTGAGCCATAAGTCCTAAGCCAATTTCTCCACACGCCCTGACGCCTCGCCCTACGAGACAACCCGCAGCGCGAACGGCGACACCTGCGCCACCAGGCCGTTGGGCGACAGCACGTCCGCGTTCAGCGCCCGCTCCAGTTCCTTGTGCAGCGCCGGTCCCGCCGTCGCCACATCGTCGGCGCCGAGCGTCGCCACGCGCGAGTGCAGCCACGGCTCGGCCCAGTCCCACACCAGCGCGTCGAGTGCCGCGGTGCGCACCACGCCGTCGCGCGCCAGGTGCCACTCCAGCACCCGCCCGGCCGTCGCCGTGTCCACGCGGAGGCTCACCTTCACGGTGGCGTCGAAGGCCTGCCCGCCGCGGCACGCCAGGCCCGTCACGTCGTGCGCCATCTCGAACGGGCTCGTCGTGTGCTGCAGCACCATCGCCGACTTGATCGCGTGCCGGCGGAACAGCGTTCCCACGCGGCCGGCGTCGTAGGTGCCCGGATCGAGCGCGAACTGCTGGACCCCGCGCTCAAGAACCACCAGCCGCGTGCCGGGTGACACCACGAACCCGTCGCGCAACTGGTCGGCCAGAAACGTGCGCGCCAGCTCGTCGGCCGGCCACGTCGTGCGCGGGCGGACGATGGGCGCATGGGGCGGCGATTCCTGGACGGCCACGCCGACGTGGCGCAGCATGCGGCGGGCGATGAACGCCACCGTGCCGCCGACTAGTGTGGACACCGTCGCGTAGGCGATCCACAGCGGGATGTTTTCCTGGATCTTCTGCCACACGCCCTGGTCGAGCATCTCGGTCCCCTTAGACATCTTCCAAGGCCGGGATCGTGAAACTCGAGGCGAGTTTCACGCGACCGCCTTGGAATCTGTCCCAGGCCCCTTCGGGGCCAGCTGGTCGTTGGTCGGGTCGGCCCTCGAAGATGTTGTCAATTGCTCGCCGCGAACTCCGCGAACCGCTTCTCCAGTTCCTTGTACCGCCCGGTGTCCACGCGGATGCGGGCGAAGGCCGCGTCGAAGTCCTGCTGGTTGAGGGGCCGCACCCGGATCTCGTACCCCTCGATGGGCTTACGCCCCTGATCGACGACGCGCGGAATGTCGGCGTTCAGCGATTCCACCATCGCGTTGACGGCCTGGTTGGCCAGCCGTTCGAGATCTCGCCCGCTGAAGCGGTCCGTGCGCCGCACGATCTCGTCGATCGGGTAGTCGAGCGCGTGGCCCTGCTTCAGGAGCAGCAGCTCGACGATGGCGCGGCGCGCCTGCTCGTCGGGAAGCGGGATGTAGATCCGCTTCTGAAACCGGCTCAGCACCGCATCGTCGAGGTCCCAGGGCGCGTTGGTGGCTGCGATCGTGAGCACGAAACGGTCCTCGCCCTTGTCGGCCAGGCCATCGAGCTCCGAGAGGATCGTGGACAGCACACGTCGCTCGGCGCCGCTGTCCGAGCCGTCGCCGCGCTGCAGGCACAGCGACTCGATCTCGTCGATGAACACCACGGCGAACCCCTCGTCGGCTTCGCTGCGGGCGGCATCGAAGAGCGCCGAGATCAACTTGGACGACTCGCCGAAGTACTTCGAGAGGAGGTTGCTGACGCGCACGTTGAAGAACGTGGCGCCCAGGCCGTTGCTGGTGGCCGCGGCCAGCAGCGTCTTGCCCGTGCCGGGCGGGCCGTAGAAGAGCATGCGGCGCCACCCGGCCAGGCGCACGCCCTCCGGCTTCTGCGCCAGCGCCAGGCCGTAGGTGAACTTGATCTCACGCTTGGTCGCCTCGAGACCGGCGATGTCGTCCCAGGTGACCTTGCTGCGGTGGATCAGGCTCGCGATCTCGCTCGAGTACTGATCCTCGTTGCGATCGGCCTGCGGCTCGTGGAGCTGGCCGCCGGCCGAGGGTGATGGCTGGGCCGCGGGCTTCGCGCCGCGCGCGCCGCGCGATCTCAGGAGCTCGGCTTGCCGCAGGTACATCTGCGCCTTCTGGCGCCGCCGCGCCTGGTCGCCGCGGGTCAACGCGTAGTCGGCATAGCTCACCATCAGCTTGGCCGCCTTGAGCCACGCTGCCGCAGCCTCGGTGCCGCTGCCTTCGCCCTCGGCCTTGCGGGCCTCGGCCACCGCCTGGTCGAGGCTCACCTTCAACGCACCGCTCAGATCGACCTTCATGAATCGTGCTCCACGGGGCGCAACGGCCCCGGCCCCTCTCGCGGCAAGGCTGAAGCCTTGCCCTACCGGACCCCGCCAGACGACCCTTCAGGGTTGCCGCCCGGCAAGGCTGAAGCCTTGCCCTACCAGACTCCGGTAGGGCGACCCTTCAGGGT
>Ga0315273_10014720_pt1 | contig 10088 bp, 6 predicted proteins | sample YL17G02_0_MG_FD_205753 | JGI IMG/M metagenome (GOLD analysis project Ga0315273, IMG submission 205753) | Sediment microbial communities from Yellowstone Lake, YNP, Wyoming, USA - YL17G02_0 | ecosystem: Environmental > Aquatic > Freshwater > Lake > Sediment | place: USA: Wyoming | collected... | reverse complement strand
GTTGCCTCGGCTCTCGGGCAGGACGCTTCCAACGCGTTCCCGAAACTCCCGATCCGCAACATCCACATGTCCGGTGGCCTTGCCATTGGTACCACGTTCACCGCTGGCACCGCAGCCGAGGGCGTCCCCCACCTGTACGCAGCGTTCGGTGACTACCAGTCAGGCATCACCTATGTCGGGTCCGACTTCGCGTACACCGCCCCGAACCTTGCCGGTGGGGTGCATTACATCCCTTTGACAGCACCCACCCCGTCGGGAACAGTAAAGATCACACCTCTGTCACCCATTTCTGTTGCCAACACCCGCATCATGGGGCCAATGCATTGCATGTGGCATCAGCAGCGGCTCATTGTGTTCGCCTCCGGTTCGGACGCGTCGATGTCCACCGGCCTCGCGTCGGGCATCATGCGTAACGGCAGCAACAACCTGATCTACTGGACGAACCCCGGCGCGAACACAATGCCGTACGAAACGGATTCCACCGCGCAACTTCTACTCACCGCCGAGGACCGCCAGTTCGGGTCGTGGGTCAGCATGAACGCCAACGAAATGTTCGTCGCCCTTCAGGACGGCGGCGGGTACGCGGTGCGTGGCGACATCGAATACCCGCAGATTGTTCACCTGCCCGCTGTGGCCTCCACCAGTGGCGCAGGGTCCATTGGTTGTACCACCCCCCTCGGGTACGTCTACGGCACCCGTGACGGGGTGTTCGCGTGGGCTGGCGGTGACACCACCGAGAACGTGTCCCCGAACCTTGAGGGCTGGTTCTGGGATGTGGAGAACGGCACGAACGCCTACCGGGGGTACAACACCCCCAAAGGCAAGTTTGCGTACCGTTACCCGTGGGTATTCGCCCCGAACAACTATGTCATGGATGTCCGCACGAAAGGCTGGTTCCGCCTCGAAGCCCCGGTGGACAGCACAGTTGGTGGCCTCCGCAAACAATGGTGGGGGTACGAGGCTGGGTTCAAGGGGGTGTACGCGTTCAACGCGTACTGCCCGATAACTGTTGCGCCCACATCACATGAGATGATCTACCGTTACGACCTCGAAATGGGTCAGTCGGTGTACACGGCTCTGCTTCACCCGTTGCCCATCGCCAAGACCCGCAGCATCGAAATACGTGAGGTCATTGTCAAAGCCCAATGTGATCCCGGCTCCGCGTCGCAGTTCTCCATTGGGTTCCTCGACAAAGCAGGCACGGTGGTACATGAGGTGACGTTGGCTTTGGACAACGCCAGCCGCAACGTGCAAGTTGTTCGTGTCCCCCTGTCACACGAATGTACCGACCTGCAACCGATCATCACCGCCCTGTCCGCGTCGTATTCGGCTGCCCCCCGGCTTCACTCAATTGCGTTCGGGTACCGCGAAGGCACCCTGTATTCCAACTCGAACCCGGTCATCACCGTCCCCAACCCCAGTGGGTACGGGCCGTTCATTCTTGGCGAGTCGCTCCTCGGTGGTACCGATGTGTTGGGTGAGCACGGTCCGTTCCTCATTGAGACATCAGTTCTTGATGGTACGGATGTGATTATCTGATGCCGGTACCAGAGCAGGCCCGGTTCACCACCCCGTCGATGGCGGACACTGACGACACACGCCGCCTCGACCAGCAGTTCAACGGGTTGCCCATCTTCGCCCGTGCGGAACGCGCGTACGGGGCTGCCACCCTGTCAACCGCTAGAACTCTTGGCACTTACGCCGATGTGGCCGGGGTCAGCGTCATCAACTTCTTCAAGAACTACGACTGGACCGACATCTTTGTTCGCGTGGATCTCACGTCGTTCATGTCAGCACCAGCGCAGCATCAGTTCGGAATGTCGGTCAATGGTGCCGCTGCCATTGAGATCGTTGAGTGTTACCACAACCCTACTATTTCAACCCACATGACGAACAGTGGGTGGAAACGTCTCGCTGGTGGGGTGCGTGGAACCAACTACAACGCGGGGAAGCACACGTTTCAACTCCAATGGAAATCCGATGCCACCAATTCGGCGAACCTTGACACGAACGACCGTATTCGCATTGTCATCGAAGAAGTGATACCGGCGCAAGCCGGGTCCACCACCTAGGAGTATGATTCCATCATGCCGCAGACCCTTACTCAGCTCACGGTTCTGCTTCGTGCGAAACTGAACGAGGCGACCGCCGCCGCGTGGTCCGACACTGACCTTGCACAGTGGTTGAACGAGGGTGCCCGTGAGGTGGCCCGCTCCACGATGCACTTGGAAACCTCCGCCACGTTCTCCGCTGTCGCGGGGACGCAGCAGTACACCCCGGTCCCCCTCAACGCCCCGACCGGCAGCCCGACACCCGGTTCGGTCATCATGATAAACCGGCTGGAGTACGTCCCCACCGGCACCACCACCTCGTATCCCATTGAGTACGCCGATTTCAACAATCTGGATCAGGTGTGGTGGACAGGGCAAACCCAGCAGCAGGGCACCCCCATGTACTTCTCGTGTTGGGGCATGGTCCCCAACTTGAAGATCGTCCTGTACCCCACCCCCTCGCAGGCTGGCACGTTCACCTGTTACTTCTGGCGGTACCCGGCCACGATGGCGTCGTCGGGTGACGTGCTGGAAGTGCCCGAGGGTTGGCATGACGTGGTTGTCGATTACGCCGCCTACATGGCCCTGCTACGGGACTCCGATGACCGCTGGCAGCAGTACCTCCAGATGTTCACCGAGCGCCTCGACAACCTGCTGAAAGCGTCGCAGCGGCACACCCCGCACACGGGTGGCATCGACACATGGTCCGCCAGCGGTAACGCTTTGGCCCCGTTCGCAGGAGGCTGGTGATGGCAGGATTCGGTCAAAGCTTGAGCAGCACCATATGGGGTGGAAGTAACGGCCTCAAGAAACCTGCGCCTAGAAACACGGGTGGTGGCGGTGCTACTACCACCATCAACTACGGCGGGTTCTTCGGTGCTGGAGGTGGTGCCTTCGGTGGCGGTGGTGGCGGTGGTGGCGGTGGAACCCCTGCCCAGCAGCTCGCCATGGCAAACTGGAAACGCGACAACGAGATCAGCACCCTCGGGTACCAACGCTCCGACTACGACATCCGTGGCCGTGGCTACGCCGACACCGCCGCCCACCTCAACGCACTCCAAGGCACCAACAACTCACGGTACGGCAGTCAACTCTCCGGCCTCACCGCGCAGCGCGGCATCGACGCCGCCGACAACGCCGCGTCCATCGCGTTCTACAAGAACCGTATGGGGTTGCAGAACGCAGCGTCCACCCAAGCACAGAAGATCGCCAACTGGAAACAGGGATCTGAGGCTGTGACCCGCGGCGCGTACGGCGGGTACGGCGACAGCAAAATCAAAGCCGACCTGTTGTTCCAGATGCAAAACCAGATCGGCCAACAAACCGCTGAAGGCCAAAACTTCATTGACCGCAATCAGTATCAGGACAATCGGTCAGCGCAGCAGTACGCCACCGACACAGCCAACCTTGGGTACAGCCTTGCTGACTTCGATGAGAACACCCGGCAAGGGTTGGCTCAGAACGCCATGGACCAGCAAACCCTTCAGAACGCATACGGGGTCAACACCAACCAGCAGGCCCTCTCGAATCAGCAGGCGGTGTGGGCGGCGCAGGCGGCAGGCCAAGCCCCAGCCGCAGCAGGCTTCGGTGCCGGGTTGACTGGTACGGCGTTGGCGAACTTCAACCGCATGTTCGGCAAACGATAGGATCGCGTTATGCCCGGTGCTTACCCAACTGATTGGCTACACGGAGCCATGAGAGCCATGAACCCCGGCAACAGGGTGTACCCCATGCCGCCAACGGTTCAGGCTGTGACTCGCACCCCACTTTCTGTGCCTCCTGCGCGTGGCAACATCGCTGATTCGATCCGTGCTGCCATCGCACGCGCTGGTATCGACCACGGCAAGGGTGACCGTGGCGGCCCCGCTGGTACTTATGTTATGAAACCAAACGGTACGGGTGGCATGGCGAAACACTTTGTTCCCAGCGGGTTCATTCCCAATGATTCGGTACGCCCACAGAAACGCCATGAACAGCCATCGTTCCCACAAGATGTGGGGTCGAGGGGTGGTCGGATTGTTTATGAGAAAAACGGCACAGGTGGTTTGACTCCGCGTTGGGTGCCTGATGCTGGGTCGCTTCCCCCCACCGCTGACCTTGCTCATTCTCCGCAGGGCACATTGGGTGGGTATGACCGGGCACCTATCCAGCCATACACCAACTTGGGTGCGTCACCTGTTGGGACAGCCGGTGGGTATGATCCGGTGTCGGGTGGAGTGGCTCCACCTACTCCACGTTCTCCGTACGCTGTCGGCCAGCACCGTAACCCCAGCGCGGCACCGGCCCCGTTCGGTGTTGGGGCACTAGGCCCATACGCCAGCGCCATGGAGCGGGATCAGGACATGGCCCAACGCAACGAACGCGCCATGACGGGTGGCGACATGCGCCCGCGTGTCGGCCCCGCTGGTTTGGGTGGGGCATGGCACGCCCCTCTGCTTGGGCAGATCACACCCGAGCAGGAACGGGACTACGGTTCCAAAGAGGGTAAGAAACTCCTTGCTGCGATGACCCCCGAGGCCCGTAACGAACGCGACCGGCAACTTCAGTACCGCGACCAGATCCAGTGGATCAACAACGTCACGGCTAACTACGACTTGACTGACACGGGCCGTGCGGAGATTTACGGTAACGCTAATGCCCTCATGGAAAAGATGCCGAAACGTGGCACCAAGGGGTACACCAAAGCCAACACTGAGTTCCAGATGGTCTTGAAGAACATGATCGCTGAACGTGTCGGCATGGGCACCGCTCAAAGGGAAGCTGAACAAACTGGTGCGTTGTCGGCTGAGGCTCAAGCAGCCATCAACGGTGAGTTGGCGAACCCTTCGGGTGCTGGTGGCAAAGTCAACACAACTGCGATAAACGCGATCTTGGCTGTGGACAAGCAGAACCAGCCCGCGGCGTTTGATGAGCGGTACAGCTCGAACCCGTTGGATGTGTACAACCAAGTGGTGTACGCCGCCAAGCAGGCTGCGGACGCCAAGCAGGCGGCCAAGGTCAAGGCTGACGCCGCTGCCGCTAAAACTGGTACCGTTCCAACCCTCGGCTCCGACAAGTAAGGTAACTCCTTATGGCCGATCCGTACACCCCCAAGGGGCCGGGGCCTGTCAGTCTGAAGCGGCAGGAACATGAGCGTGTCGCCAGCACCAAGTGGCAGACCATTCAGTCCCAACTGATCCAGCAGAACGCCACACCACGGTGGCAGGCTGCGGCTGCTTCTGCTCGGATCAACGACAAGGCCCGTCTGTCTCAAGGTAAGGCCCCGCTGACAACGAAGCAGACGTATGCGCAGATGCAGGCCGCGCATGACATGAAGCCGGTGACGAAGCCTCCTGAACGTGAGATTGGTGGCTTGCACTCCTTGGGCAACCTTGTGTCTGACATCAAGGACATCGGTATTGGCCTTGGGCATATGATCGCTGCCCCGTTCGCGGACATCAGCAACATCAGCCAAACCAAGATCCTGCATGACAAGTTGTACAAGGAGATTGACCGGCAGTCGAACCCGCTGACGAAGATGCAGCACGCGTTGGGGTCTGGTGTCCAGATGATCCCGGTGGTCAGGTCGTTGCCGTTTGTGAAGGAGTTGGGTGACACGATCTTGCATCCGTTCGGTGCGGGGATCGACTCCGAGAACAATGCTGAGCGTAAGGCCATGGTGGCCGAGGGGTTGCGTAACGGCGTGGACCGTAAGACTGCTATTGAGGCCGCCAACGAGAAATACGGTACAGTCCAGCGTGGAGTAAGCGGCGTCGTTGACGATGTTGTCAACGTCCTCAACTCCCCCGGCATCCGCATGATCCCCGGTGCCATGCCCCTCGCGGCCCTCGCCTCAACAGGCGACCAACGCCCCGGTGGAGGGGCCGCCGAAATCCTCCGCCACCCCGGTTTCAACATCGCGTCCGTGCTCCCCCTCGCTCACGGTCTTGCCAAGACCACTGAAGCAGGGGCGCTCGAAACCACCCTTGCCAGAGCTGAAGGTCGATTCCCCCGGCCCATGTCCGCCGCCATCAAGAAAACTGTGGAGATCGGACCAGACGGGGAACCCATGCTGGCCCTCAAACCATGGGCGCAAGACGCTGCCAACAAGTTCAACGACACCAAGATCGGGGCCGGGTTGCACTCAGGGTTCGGTGGCCGTGAACCCGTCCAGTTCGCCTACGGCCTCAACCAGACCCTCGACAACGTGATGGAACGCAACAACAAGGGCGTCCTCCACAAGTACATCTCGTCGTTCAACAAGAACGAGAACATCTACAAGCCCTTGCGACGGGCCGAGGAGTTCAGCCAGAAACTCAAGAACGGCGACTACGAGGGTTTGACCCTTCTTGACGCCGGGCCGTTGTATCACAAGTCTGCCGAGATGACGATGGATGAGATCCTTGCCCTCCCCAAACCCCATCAGGCCGCCATCGCTGAAGCGGCAGGAATCTCAGCGGACGTGACCGAAGCTCAGATCGCTGACGGGATGCTCACCCGCATCATGGTCAACGGTCGCCCCGAGGTGTTCTCCAACCCCGAAGCCAAAGTCATCCTCAAAGCCATCGAACGCCCCCACATGTACACCGAGCTGGCCCGCAAGTTCGTTACCAAGTATGTCTCCCCCAAGTTGGGCGACTACCGACTCGACCCACGGTTCAACGAACTGTCCACCGCCATCGCTGACGGCGACATCGCAGCAGCACGAACACTCGCCCACGACATTCGCAACAACGGGTACGGGCACGGTGCTGTCACCCCCGAAGGGATGGTGTCACCACGGTTCGCCCACCCTCTCGTTGCCGACTGGAAAGAGAACATCACCCCGGTCAACTTCCAGTTGGGCAAGGTCAACGAGGTGATCGACAGCACTCAGGCCATCATCAAGAGCATGGGGAGAAGCGACACGTCCGCTTATCGAGAACGCCTCAATGGCCTCTACGATCAGCAGGCTGAACTTCAGGCGAAACTCAGTACCGGCATGGGTGTCATCAAGGAACGCTACGGTGCTGAGCTGATTCGGATGGCCGAAGGGGCAAACGTCACCGATGCCAACTTCTTGAAGTTCGCGTTCGGGGTAGACAAAGGCAACGCCGGGATCGCCAGTGAAGCTGCGTTCCGAGCGTTGGAAAACAAAGGGTCGAAGGCACCATGGGGGCCTGCGTACATGGACGCCCGCACCAAACTGGTGTCCTCCCGGCAACAGGCGATGCTGGAACGCATACTCGACAAGGCGTACAAAGCACAGAAAGAAGCCGAAGGTATTTGGGATGTCCACCATCCCTCACGTTTCGACCCGCTGCTCCGTGTGAAACTGGCGGAGAAACTTGCCGACGAGGAATCCACTCTCGCCGCCAAAGCCAAGGCCATCGCTGACGGTAAACCCACCGACCACATCGTCAACGTCGTGGACCCGGCCACCCGCGACCGTTACATCCAGATGATTCAGGAGGGCCGCGCCAAAGACATGGTGATCGTGCCCAGCGTCAACCCTGAAACCGGGTTGGCTTTCACCAAAGAGGAAGCCAACGCCTACACGCTGTCAAAGATCGCGTCGGACGGCGCAGAAATCGCTGCCACATGGCAGGAGTTGGCCGACGCCGGGCACAACCCCGTGTTCTATGTGAACGCATCCGCCCGCGAGATCGAACAGATCGGCCACTCGTCCATGGTGCGCATCTCCAAGCAGGCCACCGAGAAGGAACGCGGCCAGTTCTACAACCCGGCACCCCACGTCCAACGCATCGACGTGGCCCTCACACACCCGGCGTGGAAGATGCTGGAAAACAAAAACCAGCGGGTGTTCGCCCAGTACGTCAGGGACCAGTTCGGTGTGTCGTATGATGATCTTGTCGCCCGGTACTCGGCCAAGGCACGCATCATGGCGGATCGCCCCGGCGAACTGCGCGGGTACGAGGAACTGCTTGACGGGTTGATCGGCAAAGGCCACACCCGGTACAACCCTGAAACCTACTTCCAGTTCCAGAACACCGGCCCCCACCAGATGTTCAAGAACGAGGACATCTACATCCCCAAGTGGTTCGCCCAAACCCTCGAAGGTATGGGTCGCAGGGAGGTGTCATGGGTTGAGAAGGCCGGGTCGATGCCACTCACAGCGTTCCGTATCGCTGTGATCGGGTTGTCCCCTCGGACCCAGCTCAACAACATCACCGGCAACATCATCAACGCCGCGGTCGAGTTGCCGAGCGCCGTGCGGAACATGCGCATCTCCCGTGCCATGGTGTCAGGCGACCCTGAGCGCATCGCTGCCATGTTCAACAAGCTCATCGCCAAAGGGCGGATCGAACGTGGGTACGTCAACAATCTCGTTGAGGACGGTGGGAGTTGGGAACAGATCCTCAGTGAAATGGGGTCCACCCACAAGGACTACGCCGAGCAGCTTCTTCTGGCATCCAACACGGTTGGTCGGATGTGGGACGATTTCCACGCCTCGAAGAACCCTCTAGTACGGGGCATGGCTAACGTTGGCACGGGCCTCAACAAAGTCACCGGCAAACCCGCCCAAGCGATCAGCAACCGAATGATGGTAGCGAACTCATGGGTTGACGATTTGACCCGTGGGTCGGTGGCTCTCAGCAAGGTGCTCAAAGAGTTCAAGCGTGACTCCAACCCGGCGTCGGCTGAGGCTGCCGCAGCGTTCGCATTGAACATGGCACGCAAGACCACGATGAACTGGAAAGCACTCACCCCGTTCGAGCGGAGCACGCTACGCCCCATCATCCCGTTCTACTCATGGCTCCGCCACATCACAGCGTTCACGTTCAACTACGCGTTGGATCACCCGTTGCGTACGGCGCTGTTGGGGGAGCTGATGGACCTTGAGCGTTCCGATGAGGAAACCGGGATGCCTGCCATCATGCGCAACATGTTCTACCTCGGTCACGACGGCACCGGGGCACCAGAGTTGGGTGCTGTCGGGGTGAACATTGGGGCCATGAACCCGTTTGCTCAGATGGCAAACTCGTGGGGGGTGTTGGGGTTCCTGTCCGGTGACACCCAACAGGCCGGTGCCGCCGCTGGTGGGCTGTCACCGCTGGTCAAATGGGGGATGCAAACCCTTGGCATGGACCCGATTTCGGGTAACGCCGAGCTGTACCCTGAGCTGTCTTACAACGCTGCCACCGGGATGATCGACAGTCACAGCACCGAACCGTTGGGGAACTTGGCGCAGTCCATCATCCCGCAAGTTGGACTCATCGGCCCTGCGTTGAAAGCAGTGGGAGCTGAGCAGGTTGGGGAGATGCTGTCCACCAACTCCGACATGGAACGCCTGCGCCGCACCGACCCGCAAGGGTACAGGCGCAAGATTTACTCCACGTTGAACATGCCCCTGCTGACCCGTGGGTTCGACCCCGGCTCGGAGGTCGCCAAACAGGAGACACGCCTTGCCACCAGTCTGGAAGCTGTGTGGAAGAAAGCACTTGAAACGGGTGACATGACCGAGGCGAAACGCTGGCCTGATCTAGTACCGCGCGTACGCAGGTTCCGTAAATGGGCCAAAGACAACCCCGCCGAGTTCAAGGCCATGCGTATGCCACAGGACAGCCCCGAGGCCACGGCGTACCAGCAGCAGTTGGACACCCTCACCCAGCTCCCAGCGAACGGGAGGTAACCCCCCCTTCCCATTGAAAGGATGAGGGGGAGGTGTAACCTGCGACGTGTGAACATCATCTCGCAGCGCACGCCGTTGGGTCGCCATATCAAGGCCGAGGGAATCACCGTGACGAGGCTGTCGAACGTCACTCAGATCCACCCTCGGACCATCAGTGATTACCTTGCAGGGCGGCGGCAGTTCAACCCCGGCCACCTCGCCAAGATTGCCGAGGCGCTTGACGTGGAACCGGACGAGTTGTACTACACGCCGGAGATGGTCGATGCTGGCTGAAGTGTTCGACCCACCGCATTGGATGCAGTACACCGTCTACATAGGAGCAGCTCTTATCGTGTTAGCAGGGGTGTGGACGAAAGTGGTTGGGCCGTGGGTTATCAAACCGGCAGCGAAGGCGATGCATGAGCAGATGATCGACGTGGTGGAAG
>Ga0315273_10014717_pt1 | contig 10088 bp, 10 predicted proteins | sample YL17G02_0_MG_FD_205753 | JGI IMG/M metagenome (GOLD analysis project Ga0315273, IMG submission 205753) | Sediment microbial communities from Yellowstone Lake, YNP, Wyoming, USA - YL17G02_0 | ecosystem: Environmental > Aquatic > Freshwater > Lake > Sediment | place: USA: Wyoming | collected... | reverse complement strand
GCAAGGTGCGCGATCGGTTCAACGACCCGAGGGAGCGGCGCGGGATGGAGGCGTTCGGGAAGGCGGCCGCGTCGCCGGCGCTCTTCGCCCTCGGACAGCGGCTCGCCGGCGCGTTCTGGCCGGTGGTGCGCGCCCTGGGCGGGAAAGACGTGGCGGGAAGGATGCCGGCGCCCGCGAAGACCCCCTTGCGCCGGAGGCTGCCATGAGCGGAGCGGACAGGGGACGGCTCTTCCTCGAGAACGCCGCGAAGGCGGCCGCCGGCACCCACTTCGTTTCGGACACGGAGGATCTTCTCGCGGCGCTCGGACGGGTCGTCGCGATCGATTCGGCGGTCTATTGCCCCGGCGTCACGCCGATCGAGCGGGCGGCCGCGGCGCTCTTCCCGAACCGCGTGTCCGATTACGCGGCCGCGACGGTGACGGTGGAGGAGGTGTTCGGAGCGATCGCCGAGACCGGCACGCTCGTCTGCTCGAGCGAGGGAGGGCGGGCGGTCCAGGCGGGGCTGCTTCCCGCGCACCACGTGGCGATCGTGCGCCGGGACCGGATCTTCGACACGCTGGACGACCTCTTCGCCGCGGTGGCGGCCGCCCCGCCCACGAACATCACTCTGGTCACGGGTCCCAGCCGAACCGCCGATATCGAGCTCACCCTGGCGATCGGGGTGCACGGCCCGGAGAAGCTCGACATCATCGTCTTGTAGCGCCTCACCCTCGGGTCGGAGCGCCGCCCTCTTCGATTTTCGAGTTGCTCATCCGCTCCAGCACGAGCATCAGCGCCTGGGTGCCGTGTTTCCCGCCCCCGTTGGCCTGCAGCGCCACGTACATCTGGTGGACCAGCGCGAGGCCGGGCAACGGGAGGTTCATCCTTCGCGCCTCGTCGAGGGCGATCCCCATGTCTTTCACGAAGTGCTCAACGAAAAAACCCGGATCGAAGTTGCGTTTCAGGATCCGCGGGGCGAGGTTGGAGAGCGCCCAGCATCCCGCCGCGCCGCCGCTGATCGATGAGAGCATCGTTTCGAGGGAAAGCCCCGCCTTGTGTCCGTAGATCAGCGATTCGCAGACGCCGATCATCGTCCCCGCGATCACGATCTGGTTGCACATCTTCGCGTGCTGCCCGGCCCCGGGACCGCCCTGGCGGACGATCGTCTTTCCCATCGCCTCGAACAGGGAAGTGAGGGCAGCGACGGGCTCCGGGTCGCCCCCGACCATGATGGAAAGGCGCGCCTCGCGGGCTCCCACGTCGCCGCCGGAGACGGGAGCGTCCACGGCGTGGACGTCTCCCCGGACCTTCGCCGCATCGTAGATCTCCTTCGCCAGCGACGGCTCCGTGGTGGTCATGTCCACGACGATGGTCCCGGGCTTTGAGGATGCCAACACGCCGTTCGGTCCGAGGTAGACCTCCCGCACGTCCGCGGGGAACCCCACCATCGTGAACACTACGTCGGAGGATTCCGCGACGGCCTTCGGAGAGTCTGCCCATTTCGCTCCCTTTACGAGGAGAGGGCGCGCCTTTTCCTTTGTCCGGGAGAACACGGTGACGGCATACCCTTTCGCGAGTATGTGGCCGCACATCGACAGCCCCATCACCCCGGTCCCGATCCACCCGATTCGCGTCGTCTCCGGTGATATGTTCATCATCTTCGCAGGCCCCCTTGTTTTGATCGTTACCGTTTCACGGTGGTGGCGAGGCCGATCGCCAGGTCGGCGACATTCGTTCCCGTCGATCCGGTGACGACCAGGTCTCCCAACGCCTCGAAAAACGGGTACGCGTCGTTGTTCTCCAGGTGCGCGCCCGGGTCGAGCCCAAGGGACGAGGCGCGCGCGACGGTGGTTCCGTCGGCGTACGCCCCCGCGGCGTCGGTCGGCCCGTCGATCCCGTCCGTTCCCGCGGCCAGGACGGCCATCGCTCCCTCACCGGCCAGTTCCACCGCCGCGGCGAGGGCGAACTCCTGGTTCCGCCCCCCCTTGCCGCCGCCGTGCACGTTCACCGTCGTCTCTCCGCCGGCGATCATCGCGACCGCGTGTCCCGGGGAAAGCGCCTCCGCGGCCTTCCGCAACCGGGCACAGAACGAACGGGTGCATTCCCTCGCCTCTCCGCGAAGGAAGCCGGGCAGGAGGACGATCGCGGTGGGGCCCACGTCCCGCTCCCGCGCCATCCGCAGCGCCGCCGCGTCCATCGCCGTCCGGTTCGTCCCGACGAGCGCCGAGGTTGTCCCGAGGAAAGCGGGGTCGTCCGGTTTCGGGGTTTCGGGGAGGGTGCCGGCCGCGCCTTCGGCGAGGTGTCGACGCACCGGGGAGGGGACCGCGTAAAAGATGCCGTACCGCTCGAGGACCCCGATCGCGTCCGCATACGTCGTCGGGTCGGGGGAAAAAGGGCCGGAGGCGATCACGGACGGGTCGTCGCCGGGAACATCCGACAGGAGCAGCGCCCATACGGTCGCGGGCTGCGCCGCCCGGGCGAGCAGCCCCCCCTTGACCTCGGAGAGATGCTTGCGCACCGCGTTGAACGATGCGATGTCGGCTCCCACCCGCAGGAGGAGGCGGAACGTTTCCGCCTTCTCTTCCATCGTGATCCCTGCCGCCGGCGCGGACAGCATGGCGGAACCGCCGCCCGACACGAGGGCGACCACGAGGTCCCCTTTCCCGGCGCGTTCCAGAAGCGACAGGATCTCGCGCGCCGCCGCGAAGCTGAAGATGTCGGGGACCGGGTGCCCGGCCGTCGCGAATCGCACCGGGCCCGACGGCCCTTCCGCGCCGCGCGGTACGGCGATCACCCCGCCCGCGACGTGTTTCCCCAGCGCCGCGAGAGCCGCCCCCCCCATCGCCCTTCCCGCCTTTCCGGCCCCGACGAGGTGGATCTTCCCCAGGGACGAAAGGGGGATCGCCGCCCGGACGCCCGGGGCGTCGAGCACGACGGCATCCCTTTCCACGCGCAGCGCGGACGCGACGAGGCGCGCCGGGTCGACCGCCTCCACGGCGGCACGGAAGCACCGGAACAACCGCTCCTTGTTCGAGGGAGGCATCTCCGTCAGGATCGCTTCCCTTGGAGGCAAGGGATCGCGTACGGCCCCTCCTTGATAAAAGCGACCGACGGCTTCCTTCCTCCCCATTTCGGGTGGTGGCAGGCGTACACAAGGGCGTTCCGGACCATCGCCTGCGTCGCCTCCCCGTCCCGGGGGAAGACGCGGGGCGGCAGGAAGTCCCACCCCGCCGTCCCGGGCACCAGCCGCTGCTCCTGCTCCGGGATGAAGGCGGTGCAGTAAAGAATCCCCTCCTCGCCGATCTTTCCGATCACCTTTCCCCACATCTGCGGCTCCCACTGGTCCCTGGTGAACTTCCATGCGGGGTTGAGCAGCGCGGCGAGGTAGCCGTCGGGCCCCTGCAGCTTCAGGAGATGGAGAAGGGTCTTGTAGGTGGCCGGGCCGACCGGGTCCTGGTCCCGCTCGCACGCCGCAAGGATCAGGAAGCCGTTCTCCCGTACGATGGGGAGGGCGTTGCATGCCGCCTTCGCGTTCTGATAGTGATTGATCCCCACGTACCCGCCGTGGGTGAGGACGATGTCGTACTCCCGCTCCACGGGGATCGCCACGACGCGGCGGACCAGTTCCACCGCCTTGTCGTGGGACTGCTCGAGGTCGCCGGAGAAGACGCCGATCAGCTCGAGGCGGCGGTTCAGGACGGTGTTGACGATGAAATCCACCTTGGTCTTGCGGGCGATCTCCAGCGATTCCTCGTGGCACGGGTTCCCTTCGAGGACCAGGTTCGTGGCCTTTGGGGAGGAGAGGAACTGCGCGCTGTGAAACCGCTCGATCGTCTTGCGGCTCACGAGGGCGGGACAGATCGCCTTCCGCCCGGCCGACACCCCCGCCATGAAGTGGCTCTCCACCAGCCCCGTGGCGATCTTGACATCCGCTTCGATGAAGTGGCGGTTGATGTGGATTTCCGTGCCGCTGCGGGTTCTGCCGATGTACGTCAGCATCGACTCGTCGTCGCAGACGTGGTCGATGATCCGGAACTCCGCCGACACCCGCTCGCCGAACATCGCGACTTTCTCCTCCGCGGTGCTGGGGCGGTGGGTCCCCGTCCCCACGAGGAGCGTCACATTTTCCCTCCGGACGCCGCATCCGTGGAGAATCCCGAGGAGAGGATCGAGGATCCCGCTCTCTCCCTTGTACGGTACGGGACGGGTGATGTCGGAGGTGGTGATGCACACCGAGAGCTTCCCCGCCGGCTTCCCCTTCGCCTCGATGATCTTCGGGAGGGCGGGCGTGCCGATGGGGGCCTCGAGAGAGCGGCGGATCTCGTCCGCCGGGCGGGCAAGGGGAGCGAACTCCCGCATCCCCAGCGTCTTGGCGCCGGGGGGCAGGAGGACCTCGATCGTGCGGTCCCCGTGCTCGATCTCCACCGGCTTCCATCCGCCGATGTCGGCGCCGCGGACGACGTCGGCGATGTCGGGCCGCACTTTTTCTCCCCCTACATCCCGAGGTACGCCTGGCGCACCAGGTCGGACTTCAGCAGCTCCTCCCCGCGCCCCTCGAGGACGATCCGCCCCGTCTGGAGCACATACGCCCGGTCGGAGATGTGGAGCGCCTCGAAGACGTTCTGCTCGACCAGGAGCACGGTGACCCCCTTCTTCGAGACCTCGTGGATGGTCTGGAAGATCTCGGAGACCAGCTTCGGCATGATCCCCAGGGACGGCTCGTCGAGCATCAGGAGGCTCGGCTGCGACATCAGCCCCCGGCCGATCGCCAGCTGCTGCTGCTCGCCGCCGGAGAGCGTCTCGGCCCGCTGCCCCTTGCGCTCCGCCAGCCGCGGGAAGAGGGCGAGAACCGTTTCGAGCGTCTCCTGCGTCCGCTGTTTCGAGTCGATGGCGTACGCCCCCATGAGCAGGTTGTCGATCACGGAGAGTCGACCGAAGAGTTGGCGCCCCTCCGGCACCATGGCGACCCCCCGCCGCACGATGTCGTACGGCGGGACGGTGTGGAGGGGCTTGCCGTTCAGGAGGATCTCCCCGGTCCGGGGCCGCAGGAGCCCCGAGATCGCGCGCAGGACGGTGCTCTTCCCCGCCCCGTTGGAGCCGATGAGGCTCACCACCTCGCCCTTTTTCACGGTGAAGGAGATCCCCTGGACCGCGAGGACTCCGCCCTTGTAACCGATCGAGGCGTTCTTGATTTCAAGCATGGTAGCGATCCCCCAGGTAGGCCTGGATGACTTCCGGATTCCGGACGATCTCGGCAGGCACCCCCTCGACGATTTTCCGCCCCGAGTTGATGACCACCACCCGGTCGGAAAGCTCCATGACCGCCTCCATCACGTGCTCCACGATGATCAGGGTGACGCCGTTTTCCCGGATTTTCCGGATCAGCGCCATCATTTCCCGCAGCTCCACGGGCGTCAACCCCGCCATCGCCTCGTCGAGCATCAACAGCGTGGGCTGCGTGCCCAGCGCCATCGAGACCTCCAGCCGCTTCTTGTCGGCGATCGTCAGGTCCGGCCCCAGGGTGTCCCGCTTCTCGTAGAGCCCGGTGAACCGGAGGATCTCCTCGGCTTTCTCCCGAACGTCCCGCCGGTTGTAGGTGCGCAGGTACGTCCCGGTCATGACGTTCTCAAGGACCGTCATGTCGCTGATGACCTGGACGACCTGGAACGTCCGCGCGACCCCCAGTTTGCAGATCTTGTGGGCGCTGTGTTGGGTGATGTCTTTCCCCCGGAAGAAGATCCGGCCGGCGTTGGGGCGGTAGAACCCCGTGATGCAGTTGAAGAGGGTACTCTTCCCCGCGCCGTTGGGCCCGATGATGCTCAGGATCTCGCCCTGGTTCACGGTGAAGGAGACGTCCTCGTTGGCGATCAGGCCGCCGAACCGCTTGGTGATTCCCTGGACCTCGAGGCAGGCCGCGTCGCTCATTTTGCCCTCTTACCGATGGCCGTCAGCAGCCCCCACACGCCTTTGGGCTGGTACGCAGAAATCAGCATGATCAGCACCCCGTAGAGCATCATGTCCACGCCCGTTCCCTTGGTCCCCAGCCACACCCGGGTGTACTCGGAGAGGGGGATGAGGATCACCGCGCCGATGACCGGCCCCATGATCGTGCCCGCCCCTCCCAGCATCGCCACCAGGACGACCTGCACGGAGATGGGCAGGATCAGCACGCTCTCCGGGTCGAGGTAGAGGATGTACTGGGCGTAGAAGGTCCCCGCCATCGCCGTGAGGAACGCGCTCACCATGATCGCGTAGAGGCGGTATCGGACGAAACTGATCCCCATCCCCTTTGCGAGTTCGTGGCTTTCCTTGATGGCCCGCAGGTAGAAGCCTCCCCGGTTCACCGTGATGTACCAGCAGATGAAGATCGAGAGGACCAGGAAGGCGAGCATGATGTAGTAGTAGGGGACTTTCGTGGAGTGGAACATGAAGTTCCCGAGGGACTCCGGGAGCAGGGGCAGGGAAAGCCCCTCGGCCGCGCCGACGAACTTCCAGTTGTTGAAGCAGATCCGCACGATTTCCGCGAAGGCGATGCTGGCGATGGCGAAGTAGTGCCCCCGCAGGTTGGAGCACGGGATGCCGATGGCCGCCCCGGTCAGGGCCGCGAGGATCCCGCCCACGACCAGGCCGATCCACGGGTTCACGTGATAGTTCATGAGGAGGATCGTGGAGGTGTACGCCCCGATCCCGAAGAACGCCGCCTGCCCGAAGGAGAACATCGCGGCGTAGCCGCCCAGGAGGTTCCACGCCACGCCCATCATGGCGAACATGAAGAACATGATCATGACGTGGGTGGGGAATGTCCCCTTGACCACCAACGGGAAGGCGATCAGGGCGACGAGGACGACGACGTACAAGGCGATCTGGCGGGGGGTGAATTTTCCCATGGTCACCACCCCAGCAGGCCTTGTGGCCGGATCCAGACGGTGACGAGGTACATCGCGAAGACGATGGCGTACTTGTACGCCGGGTCGAAGAAGTACCCCCCAAGGGTCTGCACGATGCCGATCAGGATCCCCGCGATGAACGCCCCCTCGATGCTCCCGAAGCCGCCCAGCGCGACGATGCAGAAGGAGATGAGGCCGAAGGTCCCGCCCACCCCCGGGTAGATGTAGTAGTACATCGAGAGGAAGGCCCCCGCGATCCCGACCAGGGACGACCCGATGGCGAAGGACAGGGCGTTCACCCGGTCGGTGTTGACTCCCATCAGCAGGGCCGAGTTGCGGTTCATCTCCGTGGCCAGGATCGCCTTTCCCGTCTTGCTCTTCCGCAGAAAGAGGAACAGGGCCAGCGACACCAGCACGCTGCCGGCGGAGGCCACCGCCTTCGGTATGGACAGCTGGATCGTGCCGAAGCTCCACGTCCCCGTAAGGAGCGGCTTCTCGATCATCTTGAAGTCCGGCGTCCACAGGAGGACCGCCGCGTTGGCGATGAAGATGGAAACACCGAAGGTCACCACCAGCTGCGCCAGGGCGGGGCCCGTCATCACCTTGCTCACCAGGTACTTGTAGATGAGCAGCCCCAGGAGGAAGAGGAGCCCCGTGCAGATCGGGATGGAGAAGATGGGGTCCAGGCCGTAGAGGGTGTAGAGCCAGAAGGAGATGAACATGCTCAGCATGAGGAAATCGCCGTGGGCGAAGTTGATGATGTTCATCACGCCCCAGATCATCGTCAGACCGATGGCGATCAGGGAGTACAGGAATCCTATGAGCAGGCCGTTGACCAGCTGCTGGATCAGTTGCTCGGACATCGTCGCCGCCTCTCCGGGGGTATGGGGGAGGGGGCGCCGGGACGGCGCCCCCCCTCCGGGTTTTTCGCTACTTCCGGGACTTCCAGGGTGGGAACGGCCAGATCACGGGTGCGGCGGCGGAGTCGAACGGCCACACGGTGACGTAGTTCTGGTCCTGGATCTGGACCAGGGTGCCCTGGGCGTAGATGTTCTGGTGGCTCTGCGGGTCGAACTTGATCCCTATCCAGGGGTAGATCACCTGGTCGCCGGGGATGTCCGTTGCAAGGAGCGCTTTCACCACCGCCTCCGCCTCGGTGGTCTTCGCCCTGTTCATCGCGTCCGCCAGGACGAAGGGGGCGGTGAAGCTGCGGGCGGCGTTCTCGCTCATGTCTATGCCGTATTTCTTCTTGAACAGCTCGTTCACCTTGGCGACCAGCGGTTTGCGCTTGGCGAGGTCGAGGGCGAAGGTGGAGCGAATCACGAAGTAGTTCCCGTCCCCCTTCACGGCGGGCAGGTACCCCGGTTCGATGTAGCCGGCGAACGTGGTGATCCCCTGGGGGTTGAACCCCATCTCCTTGAACGTCTTGGTGAAGAGGATGGCGTCGGTGATGTAGGAGGCGTGCAACAGCACGTCGGGGCTCGCCTTGATGAGCCGCCCGACCTCGCTCGTCACGTCCGTTGCGTTCGCCGCGTAGGAGATGTCGGCCACGACCCTGTAGCCATACTCCGGGGCCACCTTGAGGATCTGCTTCCCGACGTTGGACCCGAACTCCGTGTTTTCGTAAAGGGCCGCGATCGTATGGAACTTCACATTCCTTGCCTTCTCCAGGTCCCTGAGGAAATTGAACTGGTCGCGGACGAAGATGGCGTCGTGCGGGCTCACGCGGAAGAAGTACTTCAGGTCCCGCTCCGTGAGGGCCGGGGAGGAAGAGTCGGAGCAGACGTACGGGATCTTGAGCCGCTCGGTCGCCTGGCTCGCCGTCTTGGTCACGGAGCTCTGGTACGCCCCGATCATGGCGACCACCTTCTCCTGGGTGACCAGCCGCTCCGCCTCGGCCTGTCCGTTCCTGGGCTCCCCCTTGGTGTCCGCGAAGACGATCTCGATCTTCGCGCCCCCGAGGTTGGGCAGCCCCGCATCCTTGGCCAGCGGGAGGTTCAGGTCCGGGTACTTCCCGTTGATGATGTCCACGGCCAGCTCCACCCCGCGGCGGCAGTCCAGCCCCGTGGAGGCGATGTTCCCCGTCAGGGGATACACCGCCCCGATCTTGATCACCTTGTCCGCAGCGACACCCGCGGACGCCATCGACAATGACAGCAGCACCGTCAGTACGAACAGCAACCCCCGGCCCCGTTCTCCGCGCATCGTTTCCCCTCCTTCGTGGTGTTCGGTATGTATCGCGATACCGGGCCGTGCCGGCCCCGGCGGTTTCCGCCCTGTTTCGGGCCTTATTTCGCCTGCTTCCCAACGGCCTCCTTGCCTGCCTTCGCGCTCTCCCGTTTCCGCTTCCCCCGGGCCACCGCCTCTTTTCCGCCGCCGCCCCGCGCCCGGTCGTATTCGCTCCATGCACGTTTCACCGCCTCGATGTGCTCCGTGATGAGCACCTGCGCGGCGTAGCCGTCCCGTTTCCGGATCGCCTCCGCGATCTGCGGGTGGAAACGGTACGCCTTCTCGATCGTTCCCTTCAGCATGTGGGTGCGCTGCTGGAGGTAGTAGAGGAGGTCCTGGATATTCTCGAGGAAAGCGGATAGCAGGACGTTCTTTGACATCCGCGCGATGGCAAGGTGGAATTCGAGGTCTTTCTTCGTGTAGGCCACGTAGTCGCGGTTCCGGAAATCCTCCTCCATCACCGTGACAATCCGGTCGAGGAGCGCGTGATCCTCGACCGTCGTGTTTCTGGCAGCCAGGAGGCACGTCGCCATCTCCACGTACTTTCGCGCGTCGAGGATATCCATGATGGAGGGAATGTTCCGGTCGAGGAAGGTGCCGCCGCCCTGACGGATGTGGACCAGCCCCATCAGGGAGAGTTTCTGGATCGCCTCCCGGACGGAGACGGCGCTCATCCCGTACTCCCGGGTCATTTTCTCGATGGACGGGAGTTGCTCCCCGGCGCAGAGCTTTCCCTGGAAGATCCGGTCAAGGATGGTGCGGACGAGGCTGTCGCCGACCTTCTTCGCCACCCGGGCCCTCGGAAGTCATAGGATGATCCTATCTTCCGATTCGCCGCCCCCGGATGTCAAGGGGAAACGCGGGGGGTCAGATCGCTTTGCGCCAGGCCAACCGGCGCTCCAGCCAGGAACGCTTTCTGCACCGCCGTCTACTCCAGTCCCATCTTGTCGGCCGTGATCATGAAAATGCCGCGGTTGATCGGGCTTTCCGAAT
>Ga0315273_10014716_pt1 | contig 10089 bp, 10 predicted proteins | sample YL17G02_0_MG_FD_205753 | JGI IMG/M metagenome (GOLD analysis project Ga0315273, IMG submission 205753) | Sediment microbial communities from Yellowstone Lake, YNP, Wyoming, USA - YL17G02_0 | ecosystem: Environmental > Aquatic > Freshwater > Lake > Sediment | place: USA: Wyoming | collected... | reverse complement strand
GTCCGCCGTGAGCGACCCGACGCGCTCCTACCCACGCTCGGCGGCCAGACCGCGCTCAACCTCGCGATCGAGCTGTCCGAGGCCGGAGTGCTCGAGGAGCTGGGGGTGGAGCTGATCGGCGCGCGTGTCGACGTGATCCGGCGCGCAGAGGACAGGTCGCTGTTCCGCGATGCTGTCGAGAGCTGCGGGCTCCGAACGCCGCGCTCGCAGATCGTCACCTCGGTCGATCAGCTCGGCGAGATCTCGGCGCCCGCCGTCGTGCGGCCGGCGTTCACGCTCGGTGGTCACGGCGGCGGGTTTGCAGAGACCGAGTCGGAGTTGAGAGCAATCGTCGAGCGCGGCCTGCGGGAGAGCCCTATCACCCAGGTTCTCGTCGAGGAGTCCGTTCGTGGCTGGGACGAGTTCGAGCTCGAGGTGATCCGCGACCTGAACGACAACGTCGTGATCGTCTGCTCGATCGAGAACCTCGATCCGATGGGTGTACACACCGGCGACTCCGTCACGGTCGCCCCGCAGATGACACTCTCGGACGAGGCGTACCAGGAGTTGCGCGACGCGTCGGTCGCGATCATCAGGTCGGTCGGCGTCGAGACCGGCGGCTCGAACATCCAGTTCGCCCGCAGCCGCGAGACGGGCGAGATCCGGGTGATCGAGATGAACCCCAGGGTGTCGCGATCGTCGGCGCTTGCCTCGAAGGCGACCGGCTACCCGATCGCGAAGGTCGCCGCAAAGCTCGCAGTGGGCTACACACTGGACGAGATTCCGAACGACCTTACGAAGACGACGCCGGCGAGCTTCGAACCGACGCTCGACTACGTCGTCGTCAAGTTTCCCCGGTTCGCGTTCGAGAAGTTCCCGGGGGCAGACGCGACGCTGGGGACACAGATGAAATCGGTCGGAGAGGCGATGGGCATCGGCCGAACGTTCACAGAGGCATTCCTGAAAGGTTTCGGCTCCCGCGAGCTCGACCCCGGCTCGGCGACACCGTGGGCGACGTTCGACGACATTCCTGAAGGCGTCCATCCGTGGTTCAAGGAGCAACTCGCCCACGCACGTCGCGAGCTCGCCTCACTCGACATCCTGCGTGCCAAGCGGGCGGGCTGGGGTGACGATTCGATCGGCGCCGCCTGGGGCATGAGCGGTGACGACGTGCGCCGCGTGCGCTACGCCAAGGGCATCAGGCCGTCGTACCGTCGCGTCGACTCGTGCGCGGGAGAGGTCGAGGCGGGCTCGAACTACTACTATTCGACCTGGGGAGAGGAGGACGAGGCTCTGCCGCCGGCGACGAAGCCTCGGGTCGTGATCATCGGCTCGGGGCCGAACCGGATCGGCCAGGGGATCGAGTTCGACTACTGCTGTGTGCACGCGGTGCAGACGTTCCGCGCGCTCGGCTACGAGGCGGTGATGATCAACTGCAACCCGGAGACGGTGTCGACCGACTACGACACCTCCGACCGGCTGTACTTCGAGCCGCTTTCTCCCGAGGAGGTACTCGCCGTCATCGACCGAGAGCAGCCCGAGGGTGTCGTGACGCAATTCGGCGGCCAGACTCCCCTTCGGCTCGCCCGGCACATCGAGGCAGCGGGGTACAAGATCATGGGCACGCCCCTCTCGGCGATCGACCTCGCCGAGGACAGAGAACTGTTCGGCGCGCTGGCCGATGAGCTCGGCATCCGTTGCCCGCCGTGGGCGACGGTCGAGGGGGCCGATCAGGCGCTCGTTGCCGCGGCCGAGATCGGCTACCCGGTCCTCGTTCGGCCGTCGTACGTACTCGGCGGACGAGCGATGCGCGTGTGTTACGACGACGCGCAACTGCGTGACGCAATGAACGCCGTCTCCGGCTCGGTGCTGGTCGACCGGTTCGTCGAGAACGCTGTCGAGATCGATGTCGACGCCCTCTGTGACGGAGAAGACGTGTTCATCGCCGCCGTGATGCAGCACGTCGAGGAAGCAGGTGTCCACTCCGGCGATTCCTCCTGCGTGCTGCCGGCACAGTCACTCACGCTCGCGAACGCCCTCGAGGTCGAGCACATCGTCAAGCGCCTCGCGCCTGCACTCGGGGTTGTCGGGCTTCTGAACATCCAGCTCGCGATCGCCGGCTCGACGGTGTACGTCCTCGAGGCGAACCCCCGGGCTTCGCGCACCGTCCCGTTCGCCTCCAAGGCAATCGGAATCAATCTTGTGGAGGCAGCCTGCAAGCTTGCTTCAGGGCAGAAACTGCGTGACCTGGACCTCCCGACGCCGCGTCCGCTGCAGGTCAGCGTCAAGGCCGCCGTCCTCCCGTTCGCCCGTTTCCCGGGCGCCGACCCGGTGCTCGGCCCCGAGATGCGCTCGACGGGCGAGGTGATGGCGAGCGCCTCCGATCTGCCGACCGCATTCGCGAAGGCCGAGCGCGCAGCAGGGAGGCCCCTCCCGGCCTCGGGGACGGCTTTCCTCTCCGTGAACGACACCGACAAACCGAGCGTCGTGTCGATCGCGGCCGCGCTGGCCGGCCTCGGCTTCGAACTGGTGGCCACCAACGGAACGGCGCGAACGCTTCGTGCGGCAGGGCTCGACGTGGGGGAGGTAGCCAAGGTCGCCGAGGCCGAGACCGGCGAGCAGACCGTCGTCGACCTTATCGCGGACGGCCGCTGCGCCCTGATCATCAACACGCCGCAGGGGTCAGGGGCCCGCGCGGACGGCTATCGGATCCGCGAGGCGGCGCTGGGCGCGCGCGTCCCCTGTATCACCACGATCTCGGGCGCGGCTGCGGCCGTCCATGCGATCGCGAACGCGCGCGCCGAGACGGCGCTCTCGCTCCAGGAGCGGATCGGAATCGGAGCGTGACACGCGCCGCACGTCGCGTCACCGAGGGCACGCTCAGCAGCAAGGGCGCGAACCTCCGCGTCACAGCGGCGGAGCCGATCGGCCCGTATACCTTGCTCAGAGTGGCCGCCGGACCGATCGAGCCCGGCGCTCCGGGTCAGTTCTTCATGCTCCATCCGCCGGGACATGTGCTGCCGCGCCCGATGTCGCTCTGCCTTGCCGAGGCAGGCGAGCTTGGCTTCCTGATCGACCCCATCGGACCCGGCACGCGGACCCTCTGCAATCTCTCGCCCGGGCAGAGCCTGCACGTCCTCGGCCCGCTCGGCAACGGGTTCGATCTCACGGTCCCCCGGCCGCTGCTCGTCGGAGGCGGCATCGGCGTGGCGCCGTTCCCGTACGTCTCACGGGTGCTCGGCGCCCCGCCCGCGATCCTTGGCTTTCGGTCGTCACACCACGCCGAGGCAGCCGTTCTTCTCCCGGGGGCGGAGGTCGTGATCGAGCCAACGCTCGTGACCGCGCTGCTCCCGGACGAGCCGAGGGATGTGCTCGCCTGCGGCCCGGAACCCATGCTCGAGGCAGTCCGGCAGCTCGCGCCGCGGGCCCAGCTCGCCTGGGAGGCTCCGATGGCATGTGGCTACGGCGCGTGCTACGGCTGTGTCGTCGAAGTCGATGGGCACTTGCAGCGGCTGTGTGTGACAGGGCCCGTCTTGAGGGCAGCGTGACGGTCGCACTCCTCAACGCGAGCGGGTGCCTCGACGCTCTGACGGCGCCGGATGTCGCTGCCGAGCTCGATGCCTTCGTTACGAAGACGATCACGCCGGAGCCGCGCGAAGGGAACCCACCGATCAGAATCGCCGAGACGGAGTCGGGAATGCTCAACTCGATCGGACTGCAAGGGCCGGGCATCGAGGCGCTGCTCGCCCACGTCCTGCCGGCTCTCGCGGAGCAGGGGTTGCGCGTCTGGGTCTCTGTGGGAGGCTTCTCGGTCGGCGACTATGCCGGGATCTGCGAGCGCCTCGAAGGTAGAACCGATGTCGAGGTGATCGAGTTAAACCTTTCCTGCCCTAACGTCGAAGAGGCGCCGGAATCGTCGGCCGAGATCGTCGCCGGCTGCCGCTCGCAGACGTCCAAGCCGCTCTACGCAAAGTTGTCGCCGGCGACCTGGGACATTGCCGAGTCGGCGAAGGCGGTCGTCGCAGCCGGTGCGGATGGGCTCTCGCTCGTCAACACGATGCGTGGCATGGCTCTCGATCCGGTGACCCTCCGGCCGAAACTCGGCCGTGGGATCGGTGGGTACTCGGGCCCTGCCCTGAAGCCGGTGGCCCTCGCATGCGTGTCGGCGTGTGCGCGCGCAGTCGACGTTCCCATCGTCGGCATGGGCGGCGTCCAGTCCGGACTCGACGCCCTCGAGCTCATCGCAGTGGGCGCGAGCGTTGTCTCTATTGGCACCATCTTGTTTCGCGATCCGGCAGCTCCGGCTCGCATTCGCAGGGAGTTGATGGACGAAGCCACGGCGCGTGGCTTCCGAGATCCGCTCGAAGTCCGCGCAACTGCCAACAGTTAGCGATGTGAAAGGCCTGCAAACACGCGAAAACGGTTCGACTTGACCGGGGCTGCTGGATTGCTAGACTCGTGCCCTCATGGTCGCGTCCAAGATTCAGGTGCAGGCACCAGCCCGGTCGCTCGATCAGAGGATGGAAGCACTGAAGCGTGCGAACGACATTCGCATCCGGCGCGCACAGCTCAAGAAGGACCTGAAGGACGGCACTGCTCAGATAGAGGGCGTCCTGCTCGACCCTCCGGAGTACGTCTCGACGGCCAAGGTGTTCGACATGCTCATGGCTGTTCCGAAGTTCGGCCGGGTAAAGGCAGCCCGGCTCCTGAACCAGTGCAGGATCAGTCAGTCGAAGACGGTTGGCGGCCTCTCCGAGCGGCAGCGCGCGGAGCTCGTGTCGCTGTTCAACCGCTAGTGAGGCCTCCTCAAACGTTTGACCCGGAACTCGTTGTCGGCTTGGGACGCCGCACAAGAGCAGGCATTTAGAGGCGTGCCTGACGCTCCCGTCTTCGTCATCACCGGCCCGTCCGGCGCCGGCAAAGGAACACTGATCAAAGCTCTCGTCGAACGAGTGCCGACCCTGGAAGTCGCGATCTCCGCAACGACACGCGCGCAGCGGCCTGGTGAGACCGATGGTGTCGAGTATCACTTTCTCAGCGAGGACACGTTCGTCTCCCGGATTGAAGAAGGTGCGTTCCTCGAGCACGTGAAGTATGTCTCCGGCAAGCGGTACGGCACGCTCCGTTCGGAGATGCAGCGCGTGGCAGACGAGGGACGGGTGTGCGTGCTCGAGCTCGAGCTCGACGGCGCCCTGCGGGTCCAGGCAAATGTCCCCCGGAGCGTCACACTCTTCATTGCGGCGCCGGTCGAGGAGCTCGAGCGCCGGCTGCGTGACCGTGCCACCGAGTCGACAGGCGAGATCGGTGACCGGATCGAGCTCGCTCGCAACCAGCTCGAGCAGGCGCACCGGTTTCGCTACATGGTGCGGAACGATGACGTCGCTCGGGCGACCGGGACATTGTGCGCAATCGTCGAGCAGGAGCTCGAGTTCGCAGCTACCATGACACCCTCGTGATCGAACCCCGCATCGATGATCTGCTCGAGCATGTCGACTCGCGCTACGCGCTTGTAATCGTGGCTGCCAAGCGTGCCCGCCAGATCAACAGCTACCACCACCAGCTCGGTGAGGGCGTGGGGTTTGACTCGGCGCCACCGCCGCTGATCGAGTCACGGTCTAAGAACTACCTGACGATGGCGATGGAAGAAGTTGCGCAAGGGAAGATTCGCTACACCTCCCCGAAGTAGCTCCAGGCCGTTCTAGCCTCTAGTGCGAGTGCGGCCTCCCGCGCCCGACAAACAGCTTCAGGTCAAACGTTAGGGGCCGCAGGGGCTCAACGTGAACGTGGTGTCCGCGAGGCCGAGGGCCTGCCTTGTGCCCCGCGCCCGCCCCGACAGGCGCGGCTCAGCTCGCAGCAAGCCTCCAACGCGCGCAATCGGCACACTACGCCTGTGGCGCGGATCATCCTCGGCATCACCGGTGGCATAGCGGCGTACAAGGCGTGCGAGATTATTCGCCTGCTTGTCAGCGCGGGCCACGACGTCCTACCGCTGCCGACTCGCGGGGCCGAGCGGTTCGTCGCTGCGGAGACCTTCTACGCGCTCGCCCGCACGGTCGCGCCGGCCGATCCGTATCCGCATCTTCAGCGTGCCGACCTGATCATTGTCGCCCCGCTCACCGCACACACGATGGCACGACTCGCCCACGGCCTCGCCGATGACGTCCTCACCGAGGCGGTTCTCGCCCACGACGGCCCTATCCTCGTCGCACCGGCCATGAACACGCGCATGTGGGAGCACCCTGCAACCCGGGCGAATCACGAGCTGCTGTGCACGCGCGGTGTCGAGATCGTGGGGCCTGCGAGCGGCGAGCTCGCCGAGGGCGAGGTCGGCATCGGTCGCATGGCAGAGCCGACCGAGATCGTCGCGCGCGCCGAGGCTCTGTTGCGACCGTCGACCTCGCTTCAGGGCAAGCGCGTCCTCGTGACGGCGGGAGGCACGCGTGAGCCGATCGACTCGGTCCGCTTCATCGGCAACCGCTCCTCAGGGCGCATGGGGATCGCACTCGCAGGCGAGGCGCGTCGGCGTGGGGCAGACGTGACACTGCTCGCTGCCAACATTGCAGCAGCCGCGCCGCGGGGTGTCGAGGTGGTATCGACGCCGACCGTATCGGATCTCGAGCGCGAGGTCCTGGCGCGCGCCGACGCCGACGTCATCGTGATGGTCGCCGCCGTCGCCGACTACCGCGCCGCAACAGTGGTCGAAGGGAAGCGTTCGAAGGACGGGAGCCCGTGGAGCCTCGAGCTCACTCCGACGCCCGACATCGCCCACGCGCTCGGCCAGACCCGTCGGCAGGAACAGGTGCTCGTTGCCTTCGGCGCAGAGCACGGCGAAGCGGGGCTCGAGCGAAAGCGAACGATGCTCCGTGACAAGAATGTCGATCTCGTCGTCTACAACGATGTGGGACGCAGCGATATCGGTTTCGACAGCCCCGACAACGAGGTGACGCTCATCACCGCCGACGGCGACCGTCTCATCCCACGGGCGCCGAAGCCCGTCATCGCGGCAGCCGTGCTCGACGAGATCGAGCGGCTACTCGCGGGCCGCTGAAGGAAGGTGATATAGCGCGACGATCCTGCGCTCCCGGCTCGGGCCGGGAAGGCGGATCCGCGGTTTCCTTGCGGTGCGATCACTTCGCAGCGGTTGACGGGTTTGGCACGATACAAGCATGAGCGAGGCATACGACCTCTATCAGCTGGGCCGGGCACGCCTTCGCGACGGGATGGCGGCGCAGGCGACTGTTCCTCTGGAGAAAGCGCGGCGACTCGAGCCCGACAAGGCGTCGATCCGCGAAGCGCTCGGGATCGCCTACTTCAGGATCACCGACTGGCACGCAGCCGAGCGCGAGTTCCGCAAGGTGCTCGAGCTCTCTCCCGTTGACGACTACGCCCACTACGCCCTCGGGCGCTCGCTCGTGAAGCAAGGTCGGCAGGCGGAGGCGTCCACGCATCTCAAGCTCGCCCGCTGTCTGAGGCCGCGCGAGCCGGGCGACCTGCCGCTCGACGGCGGCAGCTGACCCGGGTTACGTCTCGTCGAGATCGGCGAGAAGGGTCGAGTAGCGACGGAAGCGCCGAGTCGCCTGACGGGTGAACTCGGCCGTGTACCCGGTCGACGCGTCGCCGTCGAGTGAGCTCGCGTAGGTCTCTCGGATGTCGAGCAGCCGGTCGGCGATCGCGTCGACGACGAGTTGGTAGTCGCCGAAGGCCTCCTCCGCGTCCTCTGCCGTGGCCGAGTTCCACACCGACTCTGCTTCGGCTGCCTCGGCGAGGAGATCCGCGTCATCGGCCGCAAACAGGTTGAGCTGCCGTTCGACGAGGTCATCGAAACGGTCACGCCGGCGGAACCTCACACGAGCTCCTCGTAGAGCGCCAGGTGCGCCGCTGCGGCGTTGTCCCAGGTGAGGGCGGCGCGGGCTCGCGATGCGCCGGCACGTGCTTCGGCGAGTGCATCGGCATCATCCAGAAGCTCGCGCAAAGCCTGCTTCAGGCCGTCGACGTCCCCGGGTGGGACGACGCGACCGGCCCCGAACGCACGGACGAGCTCACCCAGGCCGCCGACGTCGTAGACCACCGCCGGCACACCAGCCCCAATCGACTGCAAGAGGGTGGCTGACTGATCGGGGGTGTCGGCCTTGTAGGGGAACACCGCGACGGTAGCGGCCCCGAGCGCACGCACGATCTCGGCCTCGTCCAGGTACCCGAGGCGCCACTCGGCACGATCACCCGCTGCTACGCGGAGCGCGTCGAGCGGAATCCGTGGATCTCCGGCGACGAGGAGCCGCGCACCGGTGACGCCGAGCACGGCTTCGACGGCATCCGGGAGTCCCTTGTACGGCCGAATCAAGCCAAGCGCGAGCACCGTATGCCCATCGTCTTCCCGTGCCGGATCGCTGTGGGAGGCGGGAAGCGGGATGACGCGGAGCTTTCCCTCAGGGACGCCGAACGCGGCGAGCGTGCGTCGGCCGCGCTCGCTGTGAGTAACGACCCTGTCGAAGCCGCGAAACAGTCGCTTCCAGGTTCGTGTGTGGCGGGCTGTCCGTCGCGGCAGGAGGTCGTGAGCGGTGAAGACAAGAGGCTCCCGGGTACGCAGGAGCCAGGCGTCGACCTCCGGTGCCGCGACCCACTGGAGGTGGACGAGATCGCAGCGGGTCAGTCCGAGCCGGGCGAGGGCTAGCGGGTGCTCGACCGCCTTTACGGCAAGACGAGCGTACCGTGACCCAATCCCTGTCGACAGGCGGTAGAAGTGGTCGTCGACCGTGTACCCGACCGCAGGAGGCACGGATCCGTAGCGAAAGCGGGAGGTGAGCAGCCGTACGTCGACTCCCTGTCGCACGAGTGCTGCTGCGAGTGCGTGGTCGTACGGCGGCGTGTAGGCGGGGGGGTCGGCGATCACAACGCGCATCGGGCACCTAGGCTACTTCCCCCTCCGGCTCGGCCGCGCCGTACCGACCTCGTTCTTCCGGGGGAAGTAGCCACAATGGGCGAATGCAGTCCGCTGATGCAGCGAGCCTTTCACTCCTGACCTTCGAAGAGGCGCGGGCTCAGTTCCCGGTACTACAGAGAATCGCCTACCTCAACGCCGGCACGTTCGGCCCTCTTGCCAGGGCGACCTTCGACGCGGTGCAGAGTGAGCTCGAGTACGACTTCAACGAGGGGCGCAGCGGTCTGCCGTACTTCAGGCGCGTGATGAAGCTTCGGGAGCAGGTGCGCACCCGCCTCGCATCGCTCGTCTCGGCCGACCCGCTTCACGTCGCGCTCACCGCGAGCACGACGGACGGCTGCAACATCGTGCTCGCGGGACTCGGCCTCAACCCCGGAGACGAGATCGTGACGACGACGGACGAGCACTTTGGCCTGCTCGGGCCACTCTCCACGTCGGGCGCTCGAGTGGTGGTCGTCGACCCCGAGCCCGAGACGATTCGTGCTGCGGTGACGCCCCGGACGCGCCTGCTGGCGCTGTCGCAGGTTCTCTGGACGACCGGGCGGGTGCTGCCCGTCCGTGAGTTACGCGCCGAGACCGGTATCCCCGTGCTCGTCGACGGAGCACAGTCGGTCGGCGCGATCCCCGTCGATGCGGCAGGGCTCGACTACCTCACGATCTCGGGCCAGAAGTGGCTGTGCGGCCCGGATTCGACGGGTGCCCTGATCGTGGCCGATCCCGACCGACTTCGGGTCGTTGCGCCGAGCTACTTCTCGCAGGCCGGGTACGAGACCCACGGAAGCTTCGAACCTCGTCCCGGCGCAGCGCGCTTCGAGCCGAACTGGTGGTCGACATCGTCCCTCGTGGGCCTTCTCGCAGCGATCGAGGCGCGACCGGTATGGGGCTTCGACCACGCCGCCGCCGTCGCCGACCGCTGCCGAGCGCTGCTGGCAACTCGCGCGGACGTCGTAATTCCCGACGTGTGCTCGACCCTCGTGGCCTTTCGCGCGCCGGGCGACCCGGCGGGGCTCGTCGAGTCGCTCCACGGGACCGGCGTGCACGTTCGCGAGATCCCGGGAACCGGACTGATCCGGGTCTCGTGTGGCTGGTGGACGTCGGACGGCGATCTCGACCGGCTCATGGCCGCACTGCCCACGTGAGGCGCGAGGGCGCCTGCCCCTGCGGGGCCGTCC
>Ga0315273_10014714_pt1 | contig 10089 bp, 12 predicted proteins | sample YL17G02_0_MG_FD_205753 | JGI IMG/M metagenome (GOLD analysis project Ga0315273, IMG submission 205753) | Sediment microbial communities from Yellowstone Lake, YNP, Wyoming, USA - YL17G02_0 | ecosystem: Environmental > Aquatic > Freshwater > Lake > Sediment | place: USA: Wyoming | collected... | reverse complement strand
CGGCCGGAAGCGCGGCACGGGCCGGCATGGGCGTCGAACGGTCATCCGATGAGCCGATGCCGACGATCACGAAGACCACGAGCCCGACGGCCGGAATCGTCCAGACCCAATCGCCCCCGGAGTGCACCGCGAAGTACGCGGCCGTCCCGAGGGCTCCCGCGGCCGTGAGCGAGAACCGCGCCCGTCTGGCCACGGCCAGGAGCGCCAGCACGCCCGCGCCGACGACGAGAAGAAACCCGGGAACCCCCGTCTCGCTGAGCGCGTCCATTTCGAGCGAGTGGGCACGCTGCGGGGTCTCGTTGCTGTCGCCGTGCCGAAGATACGCACTACCCCAGCCGTACGCGCCGATCCCGGCCGCGGGGTGTCGCTCGAACTCGTCCCACGCGACGCGCCAGAAGTCGTAGCGGTTCGAGCCCAGGGAACCGAAGTGGCTGGCGGAAGGTCGGTCGCTAGAGAGCCGCTTGAACTCGTCCCAGCGGGCTTGTGTTGAAGCCGCGGGATGGTCTACGGAGACGAAGAAGCCCGCGATCCCTGTGAGAACGCAGACGCAGACGCCTGCGAGGACGATCCGCCCGACCCACGCGCGCGCCCGTTCGGAGACGCGGAGGCGACGGTCACCGAGCGCGTAAACGAGTCCCGCGAGAGCGCCTGCGACTACGAGGACGAGCGTAATCGTCCCTGCATGGCGAACGGCTGCGTCGAAGGCGCGTCCATCCGTGCGGTACGGCTCGGTCAACGGGACCGCCCCAAATGCCGCGAGGCCGCCGGCGATGAAGGTTGGAACGAGGAGCCGCAGGCGGGCCGGCGAGACGGCGAAGACGACGGCCGCAGAGACGACGAGTGCGCCGCCGCCGCCCTTGCTTTGCGTCCCGAGCCAGAGCGCGAGCATGGCGGTCGCGCCTCCAAGGGCGATCGCTCGGATGGCCGGATGGATCTCGCGTCGAGCGCTGAGCGCGATTGCGGGCCAGAAGGCGACGAGCGTCATCGCGGCCTCGCCGTTCCAATACGACACGGGGAAGTCCAGGCGGCCCGCGGAGTAGAGGATCTCAGGATCGCCACCTTGACGAAGCCAGACGGCGGTCCACACGGCGAGCGCCGAGAGCCCGCCGACCACCACGACGAGCGCGACCAGGCGATCTGCGGCCGTGCGCAGGGTGACGAGTGGAGTGAGAAATGCGATGGCGTAGAACAGGGCGAGCAGGCCGTCGTCACGGGCGAGCGACGGTACGGGCGACCACGCGGCAGAAGCCGCAGTCCAGGCCGCGAACGCAATCAGCAACAAGGCGGCTGCGAGCGGGAGGCGGGCGGGAAGGACCGCGGCACCGGCCAGCAGCACCGCTGCGAGCACGAGCGTGACCACGACGGCGTACGGCAACCAGTCGGACGCGCGGATCGAGCCGCTCGTGTCCCAGGCGAGCGCCCAGGAAACGCCTACGAGTGCGGCGACAGGCACGGCGCGGACGAGCGCCACGAGGTCGAACCGCGGGTTTGAGGACGTTTCCAGAATCGTAGGCACTGTAGAGTGGACATCGGAGCGCGAACCGGGGTCCCAGGCCCCTTTGTTTCTTGCCCCATTCGAGGGATGCGCTTGACGACTGGCTGTTATGTGGTGACACTGTGTTACAGGTTCCGGAATCACCCGGGGCTAGGGGAGAATATGGAGGAGGAGGAGAGCATGATTCGCGCACGCACGAAAGCGATTGTCGTGTTCCTCTCTGCGGCTGCGTTGTTCGCGGTTTCGGGGGCGCTTGCCGCCTCGCCACAGGCGATCTACCGCGATTACGCCGACAACGGGAGGCTCGACGGCAAGTACTCGTCCAGCGATCTAGACAGGGCGCTGACGAATGCTGTCGTCCAGGCGTACGGCAACGACAAGCAAAAGGGTCTCAAGCCGGCCGTCGAGAAGCAGATCAAGGGGTCCAAGGGCCAGACGTCGGGTGGCATCGCAGGCCAGGCTGCTGGCGGCACGTCACCGAGGGCTGTCACGACCACGACGAGTGGCGGATTGCCGTTCACTGGTTTGGACCTGAGCCTGATCACGCTCGGCGCGCTCGGGTTGATCCTGTTCGGCGGGGCGTTGCGGCGCTTCGCCAGGCAACGGGCATAGGCGCGGCGACCAGCGGCTGACGAGGCACGGTGGAGACCGCGCTCTCAACTGCTAGGCCTGAGGCCGTCGAGCACGGCGTCGAATCGCGACGTCGGGCTCGGCTGCGCCCGCAGGCCGCCTGGACGCTTGGATCGCTCGCTGTGGACGGCGGGATGCTTTTCCTCGCCGCGTTCGCCGTCCTGTTGAGCGGGCACGCGGCGGGCGTTGCGTCACCGCCGCCGATGACGACGCTGTTGTTCGTCGCGCTCTGCCTGGCGCTGTACTGGTCTCGGGGGCTGTATCGGCTCCGGTTCCGCATCCATACCCTCGACGACCTGCGCTCCATCTTCGTAGCGACGACGATCGCCGCGATGATCGTGCTCACGGCGCGTATGCTCTTCGGCGCCGGCGGTGATGTGGCCTCCGAGATAGCTCGCTTGTGGGCGTTCGCGCTCGCGTACGTTTCGGCGGGACGTCTGGCCTGGTGTTGGTCGCACCAGCAGGCGCGTGAAGCAGGCGAGAGCGTCCGTCCTACGCTGATTGTCGGTGCCGGCCGTATCGGTGCGCTCGTCGCCAAGCGCTTCCTCGATAAGCCGGAGCTCGGCTTGCGCCCGGCCGCATTTCTGGACAAGGAGCCGCTCGTGGACACGTTCTCCGAGCTCGGTGTGCCGGTCGTGGGCGCGAGCTGGGATCTCGACGAGACCATCGCCCGCTACCGGATCGAGCAAGTCGTGATCACCTTCTCGACCGCCCCGGACGAGGTCCTCCTTAGGATCGTCCGACGCTGTGAGGAGCTCGGCATTCCGACCGCGATCGTCCCGCGGCTGTTCGAGCGCATGCCCGACCTGACGCAGATGGAGCATCTCGGCGGATTGCCCCTCGTGAGCCCACGCCGCGCCGATGCCCGCAGCTGGCAGTTCCGTGCCAAGTACGCGGGAGACCGCGTGCTTGCGGCACTTGCGCTCCTCGTTCTCTCGCCGGTGCTGCTCGTAGTGGCGCTCGCCATTGTCGCGACCATGGGCCGGCCGGTGTTCTTCCGGCAGACGCGTATCGGTCGTGACAGCCGTCCCTTCGAGATGTTGAAGTTCCGGACGATGGCAGGCCCCGCCACGTCCCGCGCGGTCGCGCCCGAGGGTGAGCTGGGCCCCGGAGGTATCGAGGGAGACGACCGGCGCACCCGCCTGGGAACCGTCCTCCGCCGGACGTCCATCGACGAGCTGCCACAGCTCATGAACGTTATGCGCGGTGACATGAGCCTCGTCGGCCCTCGTCCCGAGCGGCCCGAGTTCGTCAAGGACTTCGAGCAGCGGATCTACGGCTACAAGGATCGTCACCGCGTGAAGTCTGGGATCACGGGCTGGGCCCAGGTCAACGGCCTGCGTGGGCGTACGCCGCTCAGCGATCGCGCGGAGTGGGACAACTTCTACATAGAGAACTTCTCGCTCTGGCTCGACGTCAAGATCGCGCTGATGACGGTCTGGGCCGTGCTTAGCCCGAGCGCGAACGTCGAGTAAGCCCTTCGGAAGAAGCTCCTCCGCGTGCGGCCGTCGAGCGGGGGAAGGCCCTCGGTCGGCAGTTTTCTTGGGGTCTCTCGAAGGCTGTGGTGTCGTTTCCTTGCGCGCTTGCGATCACCCCGGACGACGACGCGCACATCCGTGAGGTGGCTTTGCTCCCTCACCTCGTGGGCGGATGGCCACTGGCGCGTCTAGCCCTTCTTGTGAAAGGTGGCCCGAGCCGAGCGGTCTCGATCCGCCTTCAGTACGCAGGCTCCGGTGCCACGGCAACTCCCGGCCCAGCCGACGAACCGATGCCCGCGTGAGGGGTTCGCCTTCAGGCGGATCGTCGACCCTGCCTGGAAGCTCGCAGAGCAGCGTGTCGGGCAGGAGATCGCTCCCGGGCTGCTCGTCACCTTGCCACTGCCGGTGACATTGACGGTCAAACGGACGCCAGTGACCACGAACATCGCAGTGACGGTCTTGGCAGCGTCTACCGCGACGGAACACGCGCCCGTGCCCGAGCATGCCCCGCGCCAGCCCAGGAAGCGGGTGCCCGCAGCGGGTGTGGCGACGAAAATCACCTGCGTGCCGGAATCGAGCTCGAGCGAGCAGTCCTGGTTGCACTCGAACGCGGACGGCGACGTCACCCGGACCGCTCCGGTCGCCTTGCCCGTGTTCTGGAACCGGATTGTGAGGAGGTGTTGCGGAAGGTGGGTGAGCCACCCCGAATCCTGGACGTCGAACCAGCCGCCGGGGTGTCCGTAGTAGTCGTCGCGGCCGACGTCGAGCGTTTGTGTGGCGATCCGCGTCTGGCTGCTCGCCTCGGGATAGAGCACGTCGGTCGTCGAGTCGCACACGTGCCCGTCGTCCGGCGGGGCGCATTCGTTCGGCGCCTTGCTGTCGACGAGGGCTCCGAGACCGTGTATGAGCTCGTGCACGGCGACGGCGGCATTCAGTCCTCCCGCGCCGACATCGAACCCACAGAGCGAGCGGAGCCAGACGAAGGCGATGCCGGCGAACCCGCCGGTGGTCGGCGCTGTCCGCGGGACGAACGTCGTGCCGCACACAAAGGTGTCGAAGACGGGCGGCCCGTCGTAGTAGACGAGGTGCTTCTGCGAGGAGAGCGCTCCCAGCTGGCCGAGATCGGAAAGCAGCCTGTCGGCGCCGGCATCCCCGACGTAGAGGCTCCCGACACGCGGCAGGCGGATGAAGCCGAGGTCGAGCCTGCCCGACTTCGATGCGCAGCCGGGGAAGGCGAACAGATCGAAGCGAATCGTTCGCGTCGGGTCTTGCCCGCGCCACCACATGTCCATGGCGGCCGCGTCGGTCGCGATCTTCGAGCTGAGGGCGGCGAACTGGTCAGCGCCGTCGGCCGGTATCGCGTAGGTGACGTGCACCTGTCGTGGCGAGGACAAGTCAGCATCCGGCTTGCGGTCGACGGTGGGTGGTTGCCCTGCACCGCACCAGTCGACGGTCTGTCGCGTTATGAGGCCGAGAGGAGGCAAGCCCGCCAGCCGAATCGAATGCCTGGAGAACGCCGGCTGCGGCGATGCGGTACCAGCAGTCGTAGCAAGCGCCGCGGCGGCGACAACCATCATGGACGCCCCCCGGCGCATTCGGGGGAGGCTAGCTGCCGCAGTCGTCGCGCGCAATCGCAAAGGGCGTGATAATCGCCACGTGAGCGAACCGAAGACCGTGGCGGCGACAGCCGAGGAGATCGTCCCGGGGCTCTGGTACTGGGGGATCCGCGACGAGCGGATCGGCGGCAATCCCGGCGCTGCGCACGCGGTGCCTGCGAACGAGGGAATCGTCCTCATCGACCCGCTGCCGCTGGCTGAGGAGCCGATGAGCAGGCTCGGCACCGTCTCGGCGATCTGTCTGACGACGAGCTCCCACCAGCGTTCTTCGTGGCGGCTGCGGCGAGAGCTCGGCGTACCCGTCTGGGCGCCGGCGCTCGTCCAGGAGATCGAGGAGGAGCCGGACGAGCGCTATGGCGAAGGCGACCAGCTACCCGCGGGGCTTGAGGCGATCTTCACGCCGGGTGCGGGCACGACGCAACACTCGCTGCTTCACCCGCCGACGGGTGCGCTGTTCACGCCTGATCTCTTCGCCCGCCTGCCAGACGGGCCCTTGGGGATGGTGCCGGCGGAGCACATGCATGACCCCGAAGAGGCGCTGCGAAGTGCCGAGAACCTGCTTGCGCTCGACTTCTCGATCCTCTGCCTCGGCCACGGGCCACCGGTCACGCAGGATCCACACGGCGCCATCCGTGCAGCGCTTACGCTCGCGTCTTAGTCTGCTTCGGCCTCGGCCTCCATCACCGCGAGCCGCGTGTAGTAGTCGGGAAGCTCCTTGAGGTGAGCCCAGGCGATCTTGCCGGTGAGGATCTCGTCGTCACCGGTCACGTTGGTCTCCATGTCGTGGGCGCCGTGCTCGAGCTCGACGTCGAGGCCCATCCGAAACTGCTCCGCGTCGAACGGCGACGTCGCCAAGTCGATGCCGATCTCCTCGCCGATTCGCTGTGCGTCCTCGAGTGTGAAGCCTGTCTTCAGCATTGCTCCTCCCGTTTCGAGTTTCGCCTCGGATCCTGCTCTCGAGAGTCGCCGGCCGCATCAGCGTCGATGCCGATTCGCCGCGCGGTGAACTACGCAGCAGGGGAGACACCACGACGCCAACACGACGGCTCTGACCTGCGTCGAATGGGGCACTGAGAGTGCGCCTGACGGGCGCGGCCCACGTGCCTATCTCACGATTGACGACGAAGCAGCGGCGCGATGGCGTCGAGGAAGCTCATCGCTAGTCGTCTCTCCTCCTGCGGATTACGGTGATCAGCACGATCACTGCGATCAGCGCAAAGGCCGTCAGCGTCACCAGGAGCGTCCAGAGTACGTGGTGGTCTATGTCGCGCTTGACGTGAAAGGCGAAATGGGCCAGCGACAGGCTCATGCCTCGATCGCCAGTGTCTTGAGCCGCGCGACCAAATCCGACATCGAGACCATCCACCCGCCAGGGTGCCACCCGCGCGCACCCGGGCCATCAGGGAATCCGCTGACCGCTGAACCCCGGATCTGACCCTCCCGGATTGAGGAGGCGGTTCCTACGCGCGTCAGCCGGGATCGCTCATACCCGGTCATCGAGGAATCGACCACCTGCGCCAGTCCGTGCATTTGAGAAATGCTATCTAGCGCCGGCACAACGGCTCTACTATGGGCGAATCCGGGTAGTAGTGCCAGCAGGGGAGACAGGACTCAAACCGTGAACACGAGGACTGGCAGCGCGATCAGCTCCGTCGCCGCTCTCGCGATGGCGTTCCTCGGAGTGTTTCCGGCACTGGCGTCGACCGTTGTCGGGACGAACGGCCCGGACACGATTCGCGGCACGCCTGGAGCCGACAGGATCTCCGCTCGAGGCGGAAACGACAAGGTGTTCGGGCTCACAGGCGCCGACGTGCTGAGCGGCGGGAGCGGTCGAGACTACGTTGACGGCGGTCGAGGTTCCGATCGGCTCTCGACGAGGGACGGCGCCCGCGACACGGTCGTCTGCGGGCCCGGCGCCGACACGGTTATCGCGGATCGGGGGGACGCTGTGCGCGCGGACTGTGAGACCGTGCTCAGACCGTCGCCGCCGCTGCCTCCGTCCCCGCCACCTCGTACCCTGGTCACCGGGAAGTACGAGGGTCGTACGTCGCAAGCCGAGAGCGTGGCGTTCGAGGTACGTCCCGGCGGGACGCTCTCGAAGCTCGTCTTTCCGGCCATTCGTCTTTCCTGCGAGCCAGCCGACGGCCCAGCCGTCTCGTGGTCGCAAGATTTCGGAGCTTCGGTCTACCCGATCAGAGCCGATGGCAGCTTCACCGTCGACGAGTCCGGCACCGGAGTCGTCCTGGGAACGTCGGGCTCGTATCGAGTCGTTGTCACGGGTCGCTTGGCGAGTGGAATCGCAACGGGCGCGGTGACGCTCGACGTCCAGTACGTGAGCGGGGCTGCGACACGCGCCTGCACTGCGCCGAACGTGACGTGGACGGCGGCAGCAGGCGTGCTGAACGAACCGCGCCGAAGATAGAAACGAGCTTGGTGAGCCGGGCCGTGCGATCATCGACGGCACGATGGCGGAATGGGAGATCGTCTTCAGCGCTCGCGAGTACGAGCCGGACGGCGGGCGCGATGCGACCGTCGGCTGGGCGTTCGACATCGAGCGCGACGGCGTGCGCCGTACGATCAGCGTGGAGGTCGCGCGTACGCTGGCCGTTTCCGACAAGCGCGCCGCGCCGGACGATGTGCGTCGGGCTCTCACGAGCCGGGGTAGCTCGGCGGTGATGGCTGTCCTCGACCGTGATGTACCTCCGCGACGGCTCCTCGTCGACACGCGAGGCATCGACGAGATCGCCTAGCTGCTCCGTTGGTGGGAGGCGGCGGGAGCCGCTGTCAAGTCATGCGATGGGAAATTCGCCGCGGCGTCCAACATGCGCGAGCGCGGCTCACAACGGAACTCGGAGAACGCCTCTCGCCCGAAAGTCGTGAGACTTTCGGGCGACAAAGCAGGGGAGACAGGATGCGAACCTGCAGCCCACGGGTTTGGAGCACGGACTATTTCAAGTGTCCTTCTGATCCATGGGCGGGCATTTCAAGGCGTAGAAGAGCCGGTCGAATGCCTCGTCGCGACGATGGATCTGGAACCGATGACGGGCGAACTCCTGCTCGAGCGAGTCCACGGTGATGCCGCCGTGGTCGACCTCCCAGACGTGATAAGGCTCGTCAATACGGCCCTTGTTGACCTTCCACTCCAGCGACTTCGCCTTGAGCTTCGGGAGCTTCACGCGCAAGCCGACGAGGGCCTTCCTGTTGCGTGGGACGCCCAAGAAGACGTAGCGCTGCGCGGCCGTGGCTAGCCTTGGCAATACCGAGCAGAAATCGTCGTAAGGCATGTGCTCGAAGACCTCGAACGCAAGAATCGCGGCGTAGGCCGTGGGAAAGTCATAGAGAGCAACGTTCGCGACAATGTCAGGCTGTTTGCCAGCATCGATGTCCAGCGTGCTGACGAATACGCCCTTGGACCGCAGGTAGTTGGCCGCAAATCCAGTGCCGACGCCTATCTCCAGCACCCGGTCGTCCCGGCTCACGAGGTCTCGCATCAACTTCTGCTGCCGCCAATAGAGACGCCAGTGCGGTTCGCTCTCAAATTCGTGAATCCAGTCGGTCGAGTACCGATACTCGACGCCTTCCACCGCATCTGTCCTTTCGTCCATGGGTGTCACTTTATGGGGTCATGGATCGCTTCGCCGACACGGTCGGCTGCGCGCGGGCGCTTCGCTCACATCCGAACGGCCCGTCGGGGCGCGACGGCCCCGACGAGACCGCGGGCCGTCAGGAGACGACCAGCTTGCCCTTCATGCCGGCATCCTCGTGGCCGGGCACCGAGCAGTAGAAGTTGTACGTGCCCTTCTTCAGGGAGAAGTAGGCGATCGTTTGCCCCTTTCCGATCGTCTTCGTGCCCCCGAGCTCGTCCTCGCCGCTCTCGATCCGCACGTTGTGCCGGAGCGTGGACCGGTTCGTGAACACGAGCTTGATCTTGCCAGGGTGTGCGCGGAGCACCTTCGTGTTGTACTTCAGGCCGCTTGCGAGCGCCGACACCTTCACGACGCTCGGCGCCGTCGAGGGTCGGGCACTGGCGGGGCCTGTGACGACAACCGCTGTCGCGATTGCGATGACGAGGGCGAGTACAGTAGTGACTCTCATTCGGTCTCCTTGCTCGTGGGTAGGCGCATGACACGGGGCCGCGCGTCCGACGAACCCTGCCAGCCGCTCCGCCTAGGGCGTACCAAGAATCGGTTACGCCAGGGTTAAGTCGGCCCCCGGCGTCGGCCTCCGGCCGGTGCCGCCACGACGACGGTATTTCTGTTTCGCGGCCGCGTCTGAGGCGCTGCCGCCTCGGGCGTCCTCTCCAGCATAGGACACACATACTGCAAATCGCTCAAGGTCAGATGGACCGCACGCCGCATCTCGTGACCGACTCGACTCGGGCTAGCGCACTTACGGCGCCCTCAAGTCGCTGGCGCCGTCACCGAACACCATCACGCCCCTGCAGCGGCCACCGCCGTAGCAGTGGGCCGGGGGCATGATCTCGTAGAACTCGGCCGAGTCCACCTGCGCGATCCTCGGTCCGAACTTCGGCGCCTCATGCTCGCGGTGGCGCAGATCGCGGCGGTGAACGAGGAGCTTGTGCACGAGGCGGTAGCGGGTCTGACGCCGAAGGCGAAGTCGGAAGCCGTGAAGGAGCTTCAAGACGCGCGGCTCCGGCTCGCGCGCCTGTCGAAGTCGTAGCGTAGGCCAGTAATCGGCCAGTGCAGGCCCCAACTGAGCGGTTCCCAGCGGTTCCAGGCGGTAGATGGAGGGGAGAGGCCGACACCCCGCAGGCCAGTGGTGACGCGGGATTCGGCTCTAGAGAAGAGACAGGGGCGGCAGGACTCGAACCTGCAACCCCCGGTTTTGGAGACCGGTGCTCTGCCAATTG
>Ga0315273_10014713_pt1 | contig 10089 bp, 10 predicted proteins | sample YL17G02_0_MG_FD_205753 | JGI IMG/M metagenome (GOLD analysis project Ga0315273, IMG submission 205753) | Sediment microbial communities from Yellowstone Lake, YNP, Wyoming, USA - YL17G02_0 | ecosystem: Environmental > Aquatic > Freshwater > Lake > Sediment | place: USA: Wyoming | collected... | reverse complement strand
AAAGCCACCACTAAACCGAACCCGGCCGACCAAAGCAAGCCTTTTCGCAAGCCCGCGCTCCACCACCTTTTATCCAGACCAATACTCGCGAACCCCTGCTCAAACCTGAAAACAATCCAAATTATAAGCGCTGTCTGCACCAACCGCGCCACGCCTGTGACTGCCAAAGAAGGAAAACCCATATACAAGATCAACAGTACAGCCTGAATCTCGACCATGATGGTCATGGCCAAAGCCATGACAACTGTTTTTAAGGTAACGGTTTTTGGTGCCATCCTAATTTCCTTAATGCGCCATATCCATACCACTGCACATACCAATGGTCTGAAAAGGCTATATGCGCGCGAATAGATTCGATCGCCCGGGCCTCGGCCCGTTGTCCCAAAGCATATAAAGCCTGACAGCGCACAATCGGCTCCGGATCGCTCAATAACTCCAATAAATAGTCATAACTTGCCGACCGGCGGCTATAAGCCAACGCACGCGCCAGCCAATAACGTTCCGACACGTCCGCACTGCGCAACAGTCCTTCATAATGCGGGAAGCCGGTGATCTCCAGTTTCTGCTGCTCCATGAACCGCAAGGCGAGCAGGTGATCCGCACGTTTGTCTGATTTCAACAAATCAGCCAAATTCATCCGATCTTGATTTTGATTATTAAAAGACCATATGGGTAGCAGCAATAATATGCCGAGCGCAATACATATCCCGGCGACCATCCAAGTCGCCATGATCGGTTTAAAAAAGAACCCGATCATCATTTTCAGAAAGCCGTATAAAACCATGTATAACAAAATGGGGAAAGCCAGAACCAGGGAGGCAAAGATCAATGACCGCAATCCCTCGTATGAGTCGCTTTGAACGGAAAACCGGATCAGCCATGAGGACGGATCAGCCTCAAACGCTTTGATCGGAACGGTTAAAACCGCAGAGCCGTTCGTTTTAAAAACAAGTTGATCTTGAACTTCCTGAATGCTTAGATCATTCTGTGGAAAATGATTCAAAGGAAGAACATTCAAGGCAATCAACCGATCAGCCAACCGCCGGGCCAGTTGTGGGTCCCGGATACCGGAGAGCGCACAGGTCCGCACGGTTTTTTGATCAAAAGACTTAAACGCTTCAGCCGGATAAAGAGTGTAGCGGTAATAGAAAGTATTGACGGCCTGGCCTGCCGGATTGGAAAGCAACAACTGATCGCGGATATTAATAAACAGATCACTATTATACTGTGAAAACCATAAGCCGGACAATAGGATCAGAGAAGCCGGTGCCGTGAAACGTAAATAACGCGGACCGGCTGTCACAAGATCGGAACGGCATTTCAAATAAACCCAACCAAAAACCAATGGAACCAGAAAAACAAAAAGCGACTCCCCTAGCATGATACCATTGGAATTGATTGTCAGCAGGATAATGGTCCAGATCAAAGCAACAACAATTCGTCCAAACCAATTCCGCAGCCCGTTCCGCCCAAAGATGGATAGAACACCCCAAGTCAGCAAGCTCAGACCGGCTCCCAGGCTCAAAGTGAAAAACAAACCACCCCAAAAAGCCGCCTTAAAAGTTACCAACCCAGCCATTGCCGGTCCGCAAGGAATAGACAACCAGCCGGCTTCGGTTATGGCTTGCGATTGTCTTAAAATATGCTGATTGGATTGCCAGACCCGCCATGTGGCTAATACTTGAGACATGGCCAGCCCGACGCACAAAGGCGCGATACGGTACCAAATGGATTTCAGATGGGTCAGCATAATCTGGTTATATACCCATTCTTTATAGATATCCGCACAAAATAAAACAGTGTTGTTTTACAACTGATTTATATTGCAAAAATAAGAATCGGACTTGCCAAATATGAGTGTTACTCCATTTTAATCGAGCAGGCACAGGGAATCGTCTCTGAGAAGGGCACAGAATACTGTGCCCCTACATCCTCACTCCCCTGCTTTTTACCTATTGGTCTCTCTTCCCCTTCATGATTCGATATTCATTATTCGTTATTGGATATTTTCTCTTTTCGTTTGCGACTCCGCGTGAGATCTTCCTGCTCTAAACCCTTGGCCCCTCAACCCCTTGAACCCTGGACCCCTTTCTTATTACCCTTGATCCCTCGACCCCCTTGATCCCTCGGACCCTCTCTTCTTCCCTCCACGCCAGCATCCCCCCTGCCAGCACTTCCACCTTGGGGAACCCGGCCATGCCCAGAATCTGGGCCGCAGTGGTGGCGCGGCCGCCGGACCTGCAAACCGTAACGATCTCCTTGCTTTTGTATTTTTCGAGCTCCGCCAGCTTCGAGGCCAGACCGGCAATGGGCACATGCACAATACCCGGCAAATGCCCGAGCGGACCTTCCAGTTCATCCGCCTCGCGGACATCTAGCAGCACCAGATCTTCTTTACTCTCCATTTTCTGCTTCAGGATCTTCGGCGGCAAAGAAGCGACCTGAAGTTGGTTGGCATTGGGCTCCATGGTGCCTTTGACTTCGCAAGCCGGTGCATCCGCCGGAATCCAGGCTGCCTTGGGGTCATGCGCGCAGGCGTAATTGGCCTTGAGCACGTCCTTCATCCAATCCGCCGGACCCAGTTTCAAATCGTTGATGAAATATATAAATTCCTGTTTGGTGCGCGGCTTAAGATGGGGGTTGGTCTTTTTCTGCTGCTTGAGGTTGGAGGACTCCCGGCCGTGGTAATCATGGGCCGGATAAACAACCAGATCTTCGGGTAATGAAATGAATTTCTGTAAGGTCTCCCAATGCTCTCCTGGATCGCCGCCAGGCAGATCGTCCCGCCCGGCGCCGCCGTCATCCAGAAAAAGGGCGTCGCCCGTGAAGACCCGGTCCGGAAAAACCAGGCTCATGGAATCCTTGGTATGACCCGGCGTATAAAGAATGCGGACGGGGATTTTATTGAAAAGCTTCCATTCAAAACCGTCCTTAACCCTGAAATTCGCGCATTGCGAAGGCGCCAGGGCGTACATGACATAGTCGCAGTCGAATATGTCTTTTAACGAAGCACTGCCGGAAATATGATCGGCATGCGAATGGGTGTCGATGACCTTGCTGACTTTAAGCCCGCGCTTTTTGACCAGGTCCGCGTAATCGTTAACATGCTCGATGACCGGATCGATAAAGACCACTTCCGGGTTGCCTTCAATGCCGACCAAATAGGTCTTGCAGGCATGGGGGTTCAGTTGTTCGCTGAAAATTTTCATAAGATCTCTCCCTGATTAAATTATTCACCACCCCAGGATTGCATGAACCACGCAATCCTTCGCTTTGCTCACTCGAGGCACAGAGGGCGCAGAGTGATTTATTTTTCTCTAAAAACAGTTTTGTAAACCTTAAAACTGTTGATCCGTTGAGAGGCCGGCAAAGAGAAAGATCTCAGCGACTTCACCGTAATTTACAATAGCCTGAAAGGTAGATTGATTTTTCCTTTTAGCCCTCTCAGCGCAACAGTTTTAAGGTTTACAAAACTGTTCCAAAAGGAAAAAAGAAAAACAATCTCTGTGCCTCTGTGGTGAAAATTTCATGTTCCCAGCTTTCGACCCAATATCGCCATCATTCTCCTGACGATCAATTTGTGAAACGGCTTGATCGACAGAAAATATAATCTACCCGAAAAATGATTGAATTGCACGACCGTGGCAACACTGGCCGTATATTCGTTTCCACCTTTTGTATTTAACCTGATCGAGACCCGGAAATCAAGATGCTTGTCTTCCTCGCCCATGAGGATCTCGTTGGCATTTTTCTCGATAACCTTAAAAATCCCAAAAGGCTTGCCTGGTTCGATCGCATCGTTTTCCAAACGCGCCAGCACCTCCCGGGCATTCTCGCCCTTTAGCCCGAACCATTTCACCACCCAATTTCTTAAATCGAGCAGAAAATGGACCCAACCCGGAATGGATTTGAAAAATGCTCGCGCAATCTCTTCAACCGTAATGGCCCGTTCATGGTGAAAATCCACGCTGTAACAGTCGGCATAATGGATTTGGTTTAAAGTGCCATGAATGAGCGAGTCGGCCGGTATGGATATCTTAGTTATTTTCATTAAGTTTCTCTTTCAGTTAACCGCGGATGACCGCAGGAATGTTTGACAGGATTAATCCCGCGAAACGCGGGATTTACAGGATTTTATAACAGCCCATTGCCTGAAAATCAATAATTACGATAGGTTAAGTATTGAAGATCATAGAGAGACAGAGGGGCGGCAATCCCAAATTTTTAAGTTGCAATTCATGTTAATATATTGTAATTATTGATAAATAATCCATCCTTAAAAATGATTACCATCCTGCCAAAGAGGAGAAAACCGGGAACAATATGGTTAATATCCGTACCCCAAAAAAGGATTTTGCACGAATCATCGCCTCGATATTGACGGCGTTGATTGTTGCGATTTTTGTCCATCTCTATGGCTTGTTGCAGGCCAATTTCCTGCAGTACGGGCACAAGATCCAGATGAACATCCTGCCTTTGCCCACCTGGTTTTACTACCATTATTCGGTTCTCGGCTATCTTCTGCCTCTTGTTCTGATATTTGGGCTATTCATCAAGAATATGGATCAGGAAAGTCAACGCTTAAAATTGGAAATGCTTTTAAAAATAATCGGCCTTGTCGCCTTGATCTGGCTACTTGGCTGCCTGTTGGCCTGGCAGTTACCATTGTATTATCCGGTTGCGGTTATTAAGTAAAACGAAAATAAAAAAGTGATCTAAGATGTTTAAAAATTTAGTGATAAGAACATCGGGACAATGGTGGAAATGGCGGCTTGGCCAGGGGTTACAATTAGTCGGTTGGCTTTTAATGATTCTTCAAGGAGCTTTTCATTATTTATCCAAAGACAATACTAGTCTACAAGTTATACTAACACTCATCGGAACAATGTTGGTTTTGACAGGGATGATATTCTTGTGGATTTCCATAAAATGTCCTTTCTGTAAGACCAGGTGGTTGTGGCTTGAAGCAAGCAAAAGAGATATTTTCAATTTTAAAAAGTGGGGACCTTCAATGCCGAATTATGAGATCTGCCCGGAATGCAAAAATACCGGTATTATTAAAAAAGCAACACATGAAATTTAATCTATGTCCAAAACTTGACCCTCAGGGGGTAATTTACCGGAAGGAAATTCTTATGATGATTTGGATGCTTTTTATTTGCGGTATGATAATATTTCTCTACGCTCTTTTTAACTATTATATCGGCTGGAGCTCAAAACACTGGTCTTCCACGTCCGGTCGTGTCTTATCCGCTGTCGTTCAGGAAAGAAAAAACAAAAATCAATCCGCCTATCATCCGTCAGTAATTTATGAATACATAGTGGATTCACAAAAATATAAAAGAAAACGATTGGGCAATTATATAGCATTCGGCAACAATAAAGGAAAAGCGGAAAATATTATAAAGCCCTTTTCTTCAGGTCAAGATGTCAAAGTATATTATCACCCCTGGATTCCTTCTTTATCAGCCCTGATACCAGGAGCACATCAAACCGGCATACATATCACTTTCATTATTATTGGAGGCTTAATTGCATTACAATGCGGAATTGTGCTATTCACGGATAATCCGTATCTGGCGAGTTTCAGGACATCGCTTACACTATTTGTTTCAAGACATCGTTTACACATTATATAATCGACCGAGTTTAGAAAAGGAGATTATTTAATGGTTAAAAAAAAATGTTAATGATAATGAAATAGAATTACGTAAACTGTGTTTTCAATTAAAAAATGATGGAAAAACCACAACTGAAATTTCTAAGGCCCTGGATCGATCTCGAGTTTGGGTTTATAAATGGCTCCAAAAAGCTCAATCAGGAAACCCCGAATGGTATCACGATGAATCAAGGGCTCCTCATCGTCAACCTGAAAAAATCGATCATGAGGTTGAACGGTCTATCGTTAAAATCAGGAAAAAATTGGTCAAACAAGACACGCCAGAGACCAAATACTCTTTTTGTGGCGCCATTGCCATCCATCAGGAACTGGATAAATTGGGATATCGGGATAAACCTTCTACCTCGACTATCAATAGGGTATTAAAGCGAAACGATCTTATCATCAATCCTAATAGGCAAAGAAAGGGGCATTCTTCAAGAAAATTTTATCCTGAAATTCTGGCCAAGTATCCTGGTCACGTGCATCAACTTGATTTGGTAACCCCGCGCTACATTAAAGGATACGGTGCCGTTATTTCAGTTAATCGAATCGATGTCTATACGGGGCAGGCCAATTTGAAACCATATCCGAACAAAGGCGTTGATAGCATTTTAGACTTTTTAACCGATGATTGGAAGGTTTTCGGAATACCCCGATATTTACAACTCGATAATGAGGCTGCCTTTAAAGGCGGCCTGTATCACCCCAGAACCTTCGGCAAGCTGAGCCGATTCTGTTTGAATTTCAGCGTGGAGATCGTTTTTATTCCATTTAACGAACCTTGGCGCAATGCCCATATTGAAAGTTTTAACAGTCGATACGATAAAATGCTCTGGCGAAAAATGGTTTTCAAAGATCTGAATCAATTGTGCTTGGAATCCATTAAATTTCGAGAAAAGCACAATGATTATCAAAAATATCGAAAAACGACGTTCAAGAAACAATATCCGAAAAGTTATACGATCCGATATTTACCTGAAAATTTTGTATTCGATTCCTCGCAAAACCTGCCGATCACTCAAGGCAGACTGCATTTTGTGCGTTTAATCGACGAACATGGAAACATCAATATCCTAAACGAAGATTTTTATATCGACAAAAATTTAAGTTTCGACTACGCATGGGGCATCATCAATACAAAAGATCAAGATTTAAAAATTTGGTATCGGGCCAGTAAAGAGGCTCCGAAACAGTTGATAAAAACCATACCTTATGAACTCAGAGAACCGATTAAAAACAGGATTCCGATCAAACGGTTTTGTACAGTGTAAACGATGTCCTGACACACTTAGTGTCACTAAAAAGTGTAAGCGATGTGGTGATATTTGCCACGTATCTATTAATTGATTATTTTATTAAAAATTGGTGACCACTTAGAAACCAGAATGCCAATTTATAATTTTGCAATCGGATATAAAACGGATCGCGATGTCTAATTTTGAAAACTCTCTTAGTTACCAATTGATCGACAAGGATCAAGTCCTGTCTACGGACGATTACAAGCGTCTAGAACAGTCGATTGCGATTATTGTGCAGGACATGTATCAGGAATTTATTGTGTGCTTTATCCAGGCCGTGCCGAATCGAGATTTCCGCAAACATGCCGTCGCCTTACGGCAAGAATTATCCAAAGACACCAATAACAGCATTATCCTGGTGGTTTCCTTGGGTGACCGCCATGCCGAGATCACGACCGCGCCCAGATTCGCCCACTTGTTCACGCCGCGGGCATCGACCGGGCTTCTGCGAAAAACACTCACGCCTCTGATGAAAGAAGGCAAAACCGTTGCCGCAGTCATCTCCACCCTTAAAGATATGTGCAGGCTGGCCCAAATGAAAAAAAAGACAACCACGAAAATCGCGTCCGCATTCCTTAAATTCATTCTGATCTCCATTATGGTGGTTCTGCTGGGCTGGATCGGCTATGTGCATGTCAAAGCCCATCTTTGCATGGAATGCGGCCACTGGGTCCGCATTGAAACCGTGGTCAAACAAGCAGCTACTTATTCCTCAACCGGATTGGAAGAAATCAATTATATTTGCGGCAACTGCGGAACGCATTACAAAAAAACCGTTATCATCCCGGAAATATCATCATCCAGAAGTTATTCTAACGATAATTCAAGCAATAGTTCAAGCGACAGCTCAAGCGATAGCGACTCCGGCGGAAGTTCCGACGGCGGCGGCGGGACGGATTGGTAAAATCGTTGGAATTTCTCGCGCAAAAGACGTAATTTCAGAGTTTTTTGAAATTACGTCCTTTGCGCGAGAATAATGCTTATTGATCCGCCTCTGAAACCGCCTACCGTGTATCCCGAGCTTCTCTTCATTGCCGGAAAGGGTGTATAGGCGCTTAGCTCAACCATTTCAACAAAAAGTTGTCGATAGGATTTAAAATTTTTGACAGGATTAACAGGATTATTTTTTTTAAGCAGGGCTAAAGGTCGTCATGACGTGATTGATTGCGAAGTTTCCGCTTTATTGGCCGACTATCCTTGTGCGAATATCTTGAAAAAGACCTTATCGTTCAGCCGGCCGATCCTTTAGGGGGCCATTATATTTTAAAATGACCTGATTTTTAAATTGAACCGGTTAAGCGTTTAACGTTACTATATAATTGATTTCTAAATTCCAAATCATAGGAGGAACAAAAAATGAAATATAAGAGAACCTTTACATTCTTTTTAACAATCACCATGATCATAGCCATGCATTCCTTTGCATTCGCGGCCGGGGTCACCAAAGCGCCCGGGCCAGGTCCGGTGCCGGTCTGTTCCGACCTGGTCGCCGGCCTTAAACTAACCAAAACGCTCAATGGCGGCATCGGCATCATTACCTTGGAAGCGACCATCTGCAACAAAGGCAATGCCGATTATATCGGCCAGGATCCCCTGGATGCCTATTTCTTTGTCATTACCTGGCATCCGCCCAAAACCCCCGCCCAAGAAAGCGACTTCAAAGAGATCAGTCATAATGCCGTCACCAAACGTCTGAATAAGGGCGAATGCAAAACCGTCACGATCCGTTATACGATTCCCGGAACAGTCACACGCTGGGCTGACGGCCCTGGGCGGATCAAACCGGCAGCGGGCGAACGTCTGGCTTTCAAAGAATTCACGGTCAGGATTGAAAAGAAATATCCGACCCAGCCAGGCGATAAAGGCTTCACGCCCCAGGAAGACTGCAATATTCAAAACACCACAGCCTTCAAAGCCATAAGCTATATGGAAAAAATCTAATATTCAGTAAACTTAACAAAGGGCCGACATCCTGGTCGGCCCTTTTTCTCTACTTCTGGATCGGCATAACAAAATAAATCTTCTTGCCGGCCATATCGTAATACTCATAAGGCTCGGCCAAGCGATATCCTTTAGATCCGGCGTAATCCATCAAGGCTTCATATCCTTTCATGGGACCCAGCATATAGGAGAGCATATTCTTTACCGGAAAAACGGCAACCATGCTCGGCTTTTTTTCCAGGACCATTATTTTGTGTTTTTGCTGTAATTCCGGGACCCGCCCTAAATCCTTCTCCGGCAACACGCTGCCGCAATCGCTGCGTCGCTGACCGGCCGGTACCTTGGCGGGATCGTCATGATAAATGCCGATACCGTCATTCGCCATAATACCCTCCTTAAGCAATGTTTGATTTACCCGCTCGAACACCGGCCCCGTATCCTTATAATCGCCCACGAACGAGTCGTAAACCAGCGTATAGGGACCCATTTCTTTTTCAATGACCAGCACGCTGGAAAACATGCCCATATAGGCCCAAAAGCCGATAAACACCAACACCAGAACTCCCAGCCCGACGGCTGTCCATTTAAAGGTTTTCATGATAGCTCCTCCTGATAAATGAGGTATTCACCACAGAGACATAGAGAACACAGAGATTATTTATTTTTTTGTTTTTGGTTGAGAGGACCAAAAACAAAAATCAATCTGCTCTATGAGGCGGAAAAAACTCATTAAAAAATTAAAATTACTGAGCTTATTTATCCCTGCCGGCCTCTCACCGGCAGGGATAAAAAATGATCTCTCTATGTCCTCTGTGTCTCTGTGGTGCATTCCGCTTGTTTCATTGTAACGCACACAAACCGAGCTTAACGTTTCAAGGATTGCAACCGCTGCTCCGCCATATACTCGGCAAAACCCTCATAACCCTTATCTTTGATCATATCGATGCAGGCCTTGCGGTTCGAACGGAAAATAAACCCGAATATTTTGGAGATAAAATTGTTGTAATCCTTGCATTCCATCACCAGGCTATACTGCTTGCAATCCGCGCAACTTTGATAGCCCTTTTCCAGGCAGCAAGTCCGGGGCTTGCACCATTTGGCTGCCTTTACGTTCTCACGACACCCGGGACATTTTTCATTCAAATAACGCTTACACGCCCCGCAGTATAATCCGCAGGCCGCAATCAA
>Ga0315273_10014712_pt1 | contig 10089 bp, 9 predicted proteins | sample YL17G02_0_MG_FD_205753 | JGI IMG/M metagenome (GOLD analysis project Ga0315273, IMG submission 205753) | Sediment microbial communities from Yellowstone Lake, YNP, Wyoming, USA - YL17G02_0 | ecosystem: Environmental > Aquatic > Freshwater > Lake > Sediment | place: USA: Wyoming | collected... | reverse complement strand
GCCCTCGTTGCGGTTGCAATGGCAGCGGCCGCAGAAGTCCTTTCCGCAGCAGTCGTTGTAGGAAATGATGTAGTCCTTGCCGTCGCCAGGATTGCGGCAGGTCCCGATCCACGTCACCCGCGACATCTCCGTCCCCGGCGGACACGCGTTCTGCGACCCGCCGCAGCACGAGCAGAGCAGCCCGTCGATCGCGCAGTGGCGCCAGTACTCGCAGCTCGCCGGATCTGCGAGTTTCCCGGTAAGACCCGACTCGTCGGGCGCCGGCGCGCGTGGCGGGTCCGACTCGCGCGCCGATGCCGCGCGCGCCACCGGCAGCAGCGGGAACGCGGCGGAACCAACGAGCACGGTCCCGAGCCGTGCCAGGAATCCGCGCCGGGAGGCGCGCAGCGCGACCCTGCGCGCCGCGTCTTCGAGCCAGCGATCGAGACCCCGTGTTGCCTGCGCCACGCCTACGCCACCTCCGTTCGGTCCGAGGAGCGCTCCGCGCCGGTCGATCGCGCGAAGTAGTCCTGGATCGATGCCACACCTCGCTCGTCGGCCTCGAAGAGGCTGTCGAGGTGCTCCCGCGAGTTCACGAGCCCCTTCGCGCGCACGATTCCCGCGCCGTCGATCAGCGCGGCGTAGGGCAGCTTCCCGACCTGCCACGCGAGACCGAGTGCGCCCGACACGAGATAGGGGAACGCATCGAGCTGGTGCTCGCGCACGAACGCCGCGTGGTCGTCCCGCGGACCATCGCTCGCGAGCACGACCCGCAGACCGGCCTCCTGGCCGCGCGCGAGGGCTGCGAGCGCCGGGAGGAGTGTCTTGCACACCGGACACGTCGGCGAGAGGAAGAACAGCAGCGTGCGGCGCCCCTGCGGATCCGGGCCGCCGACCGTCCGCACCGCTCCCGCGAGATCGGCGGCGGCGACGAGCGGAGCCGCCTCACCGATGCGCGGACCCGACTGGACCATGAGCGCGCCCGCAGGCGCGACGCGCGCGTGCAGCACGCCGACCTGCCGCACGAGCGCGAAGAGGACGGCGCAGAGCGCGACGACGATCGCCCACAGCACGAGGTTCGAGACGACGAGCGCCTGCTCCATTCTCAACTCCTCGAACGCGCCCGGGCCGGCGCGAGCGCGAGCAGGTGATCGGATGCGGTGTACAGCGCAGCGATCGCGCAGACACCGGCGAGCAGAGTGACCCCGTCGACCCACGTGAACGCCCGCGCGCGGATCGGCCAGAGCACCGAGAGCGCAATCGCGGCGACGAGCCCGTTCCGCGCCACCAGCCACGCGCTCACGGGCTGGCGCCGCGCCGGGCCGGCGCAGCCGCAGTCGATGTGGCGCCGTCCGCGCAGCAGGTTGGCGCCGATCGCGGCGGCGTAGAGCACGAGCAGCAGCGCTGACGCCAGCAGGGCCGGCGAGCGCGTCGGCGTCGTGAGGAGCGCGATCCCCGTCGCGATCTCGGCGGCTACCAGCGCCCCTGCAACCGGACGCGTCGCCACCTCGGGAACGATCTCGTAGTCGGCGACGGCCGCACGGAACGCCGCGAGGTCGCGCAGCTTGTGCGCGGCCGACGAGAGCCAGAGCAGCGCGAGAGCGCCTCGCAGGATCGCGTCGACTACCGGATCCATCGCCGCCCGCAGGGACCCGCGCGTCCGTCCCTCACGGCGCGACCAGCATGCCGCCCGCCACGCCAGTCTCGGAGACGTCGCGCAGGAACTTCCCGCTCATCGCGTCGTGCACGCCGAGCGTCGAGGGAAAGGTCGTCGACGTGACGAGGACGGGCTGCGCGTCCTGGGTGACGAGGATGCGGTCGACACCGGGATTCGGCAGGACCTCGTCGATGAGCCAGCTGATCCAGCGGGACATCCGGTCCCGATCGTCCAGGCCGAGCGCGTAGCGCACCCACCCCATGAGCGGGTTCGCGAGCACGATGCGCTGCACGCGGGTGTGCTTCTCGACGTCGTACACCCAGGCCTCGCGGCCCGGCGCCTTGTGCGAGTCGGGCCCGCCCTGGTGAACGAGCGAGTAGAGGCGACCCGACGCAGCGTGCACCGTGAGGTGCTGCGCGCCGCCCACGCGCCAGGACGCGGCGCGATCCGTCTCGTCCACGAGCGGCCAGGTCTCGGGAAACGCCAGGCGGTCGCCCCCCACGTCGACAGGATGCACGACGCCGTCGAACGACACGAAGAGCCATTGGTCGCGGAAGCGCGCAGCCTTCTCGGTGACGGGATCCTGCTGCGGATCGAAGAACGGCTCGCTGCGGTCCTTGCGCAGCTCACGCCCCTGCCCGTCGAGCACGACGGCGAGCGCCGCACCGTCACCGCACAGCATCAGGAATCGGCGTGCGCCCGCGCCGTACACCAGGCTGCAGCCCGGCGTCGGGATCTCCGCCACGAACTCGCGCGCCTTCACGTCGACGATGCTGAGCGAGCTCGCGGGCGTCAAGTTGAAGACTGCGAGGAGGCTCCCATCGTCAGAGAGCGCCGCCGCCGCCACGCCCGACGCATGATTGGCGCGATGCGGAGGGATCGGGATCTCCGCGGTCGGAGCGAGCGTCGTGGCGTCGTACACGGTGACAACGTCGGTGCGGACGCCGCGCGTGCCGCGCGACCAGTAGGTCTCCGGAAGGTAGATCTCGCGCCGATCCGGCGACGTGAGCGGCGCGACGATCCCCATGCCCGCGCTCAGCATCCCCCGCATCGACGCCGCGTCGGCATCGAAGAGCGCGGCGCGCCGCATCAGCATGTCCCCGAGCCAGACCCAGTGCGCCCCGGGCGGCGCCGGCAGGGTCGCAACGCGGCCGATCGGGTCGTTCGCCGCGGCGCTCCAGCCGGCGCCGGAGCCAAGCAACGCTGCCAGGACGAGGACGGGGGTGCGGGCGCGCATGCCCCGTTCTACCACACCGATCGGCGAGCGGTGCAGGCCGAGGCGCCGCTCACGGCCGCTCGATCTCGAGCAGCGGAGGCCGTTCCTCGAGCTGGAACGTCGTGTGCTCGATGGCGAATCGGCGCAGCGCGAGGTCCGACAGCGGATGGAGCACGCCGTGCGCGTCCACCCCCGCGCGCACGTCCACGTGGGCGCTCATCGCGTGGTAACCCGAAGTCAGCGTCCAGACGTGCAGGTCGTGCACGCTGAGCACGCCCGGCACTGCACAGATCGCACGCTCGAGCTCCACCACATCGACGTGACTCGGTGTAGCCTCCATCAGGACGTCGACGGACTCCCGGACCAATCTTGCCGCCGAGACCAGGATCAGACCGGCGATCACGAGCGCGACGATCGGGTCAGCGAGCGTCCAGCCGAAGAGCGCGATGGCGAGACCGGCCACGATCGCGCCGACGGAGCCGAGCGCGTCGCTCGCGACGTGCTGGAACGCGGCGCGGAGGTTCAAGCTGTGCTCGCGCCCCTGGTAGAGCGCTGCCGCGGCGACGAGATTCGCACCGAGGCCGGCGACGGCGACGGCGAGCATCAGCCCGGTCTTGACGGGCGGCGGATTGCCGAACCGCCCCACGGCCTCGATCGCGATGAACACCGCGACGGCGCCGAGCGCGGTGCCGTTCGCGAGCGCAGCCAGGATCTCCGTCCGCCGATAACCGAAGGTCTTCTGCGCCGTGGGCCCGCGCTCCGACAGATGGAGCGCGAACAGCGCGAGCGCGAGTGAAGCCAGATCGGTCGCGAGGTGCCCGGCGTCGGCGAGGAGCGCCAGGCTGCCCGACGCGAGCCCCCCGGCCACCTCGATCGCGAGGAAGCTGCCGGTGATGACGAGAGCCCTGCGGAGCGCGCGCCGATCCTCGCCGCGGCGCGAGTCAGCGCTGGGAGCGCCAGGCGCGCCGGCGCGCGGGGCGTGCACGTGCCCGGCGTGGCCGCGGTGCGCGTAGCTCAGGTGAACCAGCTCCTGCGCTCCGCGAGACCCGCTGCGATCAGTCCGCGGATCGCGTCCTTCACCACCTCCACCTTCTTTTCTACAGCGGAGTCGTCCTCATCGGGGTCACCGTCGAAGCGGAGCGGCTCCCCGAAGTGAAGCCGGAATTTTACCGGCAGCGGCAAGAAGCCCGCGAGGCCGAGCCAGGGAAACGTCGGTGTGATCGGGAACGCCGGGGAGCCGATGAGGCGCCCGACCCAGGGCAGGTTCGCGAGGCCCGGCGACTGCTCCTCCGCGCCGACGATCCCGACCGGAACGATCGGCGTCTCGGTCTCGAGCGCGAGCCGGAGGAAGCCGAGCCCGAAGCGCTGGAGCTGATAGCGCTTGCGGTACGGCTTCACGAAGCCGCGCTCGCCTTCCGGGAACACCATGATCGCCTCGCCCTGCTCCAGCAGCTGCACGCAGTTCGACGGCGTCCCCACCACCGAGCCCATCCGGTGCATGAAGACGTTGAACCAGGGAATCTGCGGCAGGTAGTACTCGGCCATCCCGCGCACCATCCGAGGGGGCTGGGCCTCGAGGAACATCGCCGCGCCGAGCATCGCGCCGTCGTACGCGAACGTGTTGCCGGCGTGGTTCGCGATCAGCAGCACACGGCCCTGCGGCACGCGCTCGATGCCCCGGGTCTCGACGCGCAGCCAGTAGCGGTAGAGGAGCGCCAGCGCGGCCATGAACGGCCGGACGTATCTGGGGTCGAACCCGAAGGGGTCGACACCGAACTCGTTCACGTGCGTCGGCAGCGCGGCGGCCCGCGCGTCGAGCTCGTCGAGCAGCGCGCGCACGGGAGCGGGCAGAGGCCAGCGCGCGCCCGTCGGCCCCGCCGCGCGGCGACCCGTCGGGACCGGGAGGGACCGGGACGGCCGCTCGGTCGTCCGCGCACCGACCGTCACGAGAGCTCCTGCCGGAGGAACGCCAGCGTGTCGGCGAACGCCGCCCCCGCAGCGGCGGCGTCGTAGACGTCGGGCCGCGTGTCGTTGAAGAACGCGTGGTCGACGTCCGGGAAGAGACGGATCTGGACGCGCTTTCCGGCCGCGCGCAGATCAGCTTCGAGCTTGCGGGCGGCCTCCGGCGGCACGAACGCATCGCGCTCGGCGAAGACCCCGAACACCGCTGCTTGCAGCAACGAGAGATCGAGCTTCACCCTGGGATGGATGCCGTAGAAGTCCGCCACGGCGGCGATCCGCGGGTTGTGGGTCGCCGCGAACAGCGCGAGCTGGCCGCCCATGCAGAAGCCCACGGCGCCGATCTTCGGGCCCGTCACCGCCGTGTGTCCGAGGAGGAACTGCCCGGCCGCGGCGAGGTCGCTCTCGGCCCGCGGGATCTCGAGCGCCATCATCAGGACGCCGGCGGCGTCGGGGTGGTTCGCGCGGTCCCCGCGATACAGGTCGGGCGCGAGCGCGACGAAGCCTTCCCGCGCGAGGCGGTCGCACACGTCGCGGATGTGATCGACGAGGCCCCACCACTCCTGGATCACGAGCACGCCCGGCCCGCGGGCGCGCGCCGGCAGCGCGAGGTAACCGCGCAGCCCGTCGCCGAGATCGACATCCGTCCCGCCGCGCGCGCGGGCTCCCGCGCGCTGCTCCTGCGACCGCTCTTCGGGCACGCTCCCCTCCTGTTCTCGCCGCGAAGCTTAGGCGCGGCGCGGCGAGCGCGGGAGTCTCGGTGCGTGCCTCCCGGTTAGAACGGCGGGAGCGCGGGGCTCCCCGGCTGCTCCACGGGCGTCAGGCCCTGGGTCGGCGGAGGCGGCGGTGAGCTGGCCCCCGTCGCGCACGGGCTCACCACGCAGACCCCGACCGGTCCCGGGTTGCCCGGTGCCACGCCCGGCGGGCCGGGCGGCGCCGCCGCGACGTCGGTCGGCGAGAAGCGGTCCGCGGGGCTCCCGATCAGCTTGTCGAGATCGTTGCTCCCGAGCGCGAGCGGCGGCGGCACGTTGCGGCCCTGGGCGCAGTCGCCCGGCGAGGCGAGGCGGCCCTTGCCCTTCCGCGCCCCGGCCACGTCCATCCGGCGCACGCGCGCATTGCCCTTGTCCACGGCGACCTTCGGGGCGCCGTCCTTGCCGCGCGTCACCGTGACCTCGGAGCCGCCTTCGATCTGCGCAAACACGTCCTTGGCCTGGAGCCCGACCCGGGCGCCCGGCCCGGTGACGACGCGGTCGCCTTCGCCGATCGCATCGCCGCAGGCCAGCGCGCGGCGCGCTCCGCCCGCCGGCTCGATCCACGCGTCTCCGTCCACGGCGACGACCTTGCCGAGAGACGTCTCCGCCGCGCTCGCGCGCTCGCCCGCGAGCACGCCCATCGCGATCACGACTCCGGCGAGAAACGCCATCCGCCGGGACCGACCGAGAAGCTCGAAACTCTTCCGCATGACGATTCTCCTTCCGCTCAGCTTGTCCAGCTTCCGCTCAATCGTGCAGATAGATCGTGAGATAACCGCCCACGATATGACGGTCATAGTGAAAGACGTCGGTGTTCGAGTCGTTCCACAGATAGTTGTAACGAATCGACGCCGTGAGCCACTTGAGAATGGGCCGCTCGAGCACCAGGTCGAACTCTAGAGCGTTGTCGCGTCGGTGGGCCGAGACGAGCCGGTAGGGCTGGCCGAGGCGCAGCGCCTGGCGCTCCGCGCTCGGGTTGGGGTAGGTCGAGCTGTTCTCGTAAGCTCGGTAGGTGTACGACCCGAGCGTGTGGAGCCGCACCTTCCACGGCAACGCCGTGTGGAACCCGAGCGACAGCTCGTGCCCGGAGTACCGCCACTCCTGGCCGAGCGAGTAGTAGTAGAGGAAGTCGTAGCCGGCAGTGATCGTCGACTCGTTCCAGCCGAGCGGGAGGCCGTGCTCGACGCCGGCGCTGAAGCCGTAGCCGTCGGCGTTGCGCTCCGCCTTCGAGTCGACGCCCGGCGGAGCGCACGACACAAACTGGCAATTCACGCCCGGCTGGCCCGCCTGGGGCACGAAGTCGCGCGAGAAGAAGTAGCTGTTCTGGCTCGCGAGCGCCTGGACGATCGTGGTGCCCGCCGTGCCCCAATTCCTGAGGACGGACACCGTGGCGGTCTGGGCCGAGAGGTAGGGCTCGTAGCCCACCCACGCGTACGAGTAGTCGTACTCGAGGCGCAGCGTGGTGGCCGAGTCCATCCGCCGATCGAGCCAGAGCCCGACACCCGGGTACTGCTGATCGAGGTCGGAGATCCCGTCGTACGCATTGCCGTAATAGTGGGCGCGGATCCCGGCGGACCATTTTTCGGTGCGCAGGAACTCGACGCCGCCGTCGGCCCACCAGACGCCGCCGAGCGCGCTCTTGTTGCTGATGTCGCTCGGGGTGCTCACGCCCGAGCCTTGGAGCAGCACGTTCGTGTCGTACTCGAGGCCCGCGCCGATCCGCAGCCACCTGTGCGGGGCCCGCGTGTCGATGTCGTCGAGCGCGAGCTGCGCCGCGTCGGCCCACTGCGTGCCGGGGTACTGGGCGACCACGCGTTCCAGCGATTCTCGCGCCTTGGTGCGGTCGTCGAGGCTGCTGAAGGCGAGGCCGGAGTAGAACGACGCCACCGGCTCGACGCCCGGATCGGAGAGGCGAGCACGCTCGAGCGCTGCGGCCGCGTCGCGGGCGTCTGCCCTTTGGAGCAGCACGAGCCCTTCGTAGAGGTCGAGCTCGGCGTTCTTGTCGCCCTTGGCGCGCGCTGCCGCGAGGGCTTCGGCGGCGCCGTCGATGTCGCCGAGGTGGTAGCGCGCGATGCCGAGCGAGAGGTCGACGTTCGGGAGGTTCGGATCGAGCGAGCGGGCCTTTTCGAGCGACGTGCGGGCCGGCGCGTATTGCTTCGCGCGAATCTGACACTGTCCTGTGATGAGGAGGAGGCCGCCGTCGGTCTGCGCGGCCTCGCCGGCCTTCGCGATCACGCCGAGCGCCTCGTCACAACGCCCGGCCAGCGCCTCGGACTGCGCACGCGATCGCAGCGCGCTGACGTCCTGCGCCGCCGCCGGCAGCGCAGCGAGGAGGGCGAACGCGATCGGGAGGGCGGCGGCGCGAGACCCGACTAGTCGCATCGACGCCTGCGCGCGACGGCCAGCAACGCAGCGCCGCTCGCGACGAGCAGCAGCGTGCCCGGCTCGGGAATGGTGTAGCTGGTCAGCGCGGCGAGGCCGAAGGGCGGCATGACGAGTAGCGCTCCGTTGATCGGCAGATTGCCTGCCACGATATACCGCACCGTCTTCTCGACGGAAGCCCCCGGCGCGAGCGTCCCGAGCGCGAGCCCTGCGAAGTAGAACGCGCCCTGGCTGGCCGTGTTGTGCTTGACGACGAGCATCAGGTTGTCGTCGATCGCCACCGGGATGTCGGGATATCCACCCGGCACGAGCGACGTCGCCCCGAGCTGGATCTTCGTGAAGACGAGGATCGGATTCACCAGCGTCTCGCCGCTCGTGTTCGTGATCGTCCACGTCGAGTCCGCGACGTAGGGGTTCGTCGTCGAGGGTGTGCCGGCGGGCCCCGTCTTGTTGTTGGAGTCCTGCGGAGACTGCGGGTTCTGACGGACCGGCGTCGTCAGCTTGAACGAGTACGTGAGCAGCAGATTCGTCCCGGTTCCGGCGGCTCCGGCTTCCTTCCAAGCCGCGGGGTTCGGATCCGCGATCACGTCGTACGGCTCGGGCGAGGCGAAGCCGAACTGACCGCCGCTCTTGTAGTAGATCGGATCGACGACGATCGGCGTCGTGCCGCCGATCGGGAGCTCGCTGATCCCGAGCGCCGAGGCAGCCTGCGCGCCGAGCGCGACGCCGAGCGCGACGCCGATGAAGGTGTGCGCGATCCGAGCCGCGATGTTCCCACTCCGCATGGACGCGTCCTTCCCGCCACGACGTGGCGGCCTCGCCCCCCAGGCAGGCAGCCGTGCTGCCGGGCGCGACGCCCCGGGCCTCCCGGGACGGGCGCTCACGATTGAGTGGTCGCGAGAGGCGCAGAAGTGTCAGGAATCGTCACCCCGCGAGGCGCAGGAATCCCCAATCCCTACGCGGGGCTTCGGCTCAGCGGCGGGTTGCGCCGCGGCCTGCGTGCAAGCTGCCTGGACGGGGCGAACGCCCCCCGCCGCGGTGAGCGATCACGCCCTCGAAGGGGTCTCCTTCGGGAAAGCCCGCGAGCGACGGGAAGTCGACACCCGGTCCTGCGGGCTCGATGCCGGCGAGCACGCTGCCGGCCTGCTGGGCCGCGGCCGCGACGAGCGCGTCGAGCCCTCCGCGGGAGCCGCGATCGTTCCGCGAGACGAGGAGCGCCCCGCCCGGCGCGAGGCGCGCCAGCGCGGCCTCGACGAGGACCGGCAGGTCCCGCCGCACCGACCAGAACTTTCGCCCGGCGGCCGCCGCGGTGGGCGGATCGAGCACGATGCCGTCGAAGCGCAGCTCGGGGTCGAGGCGCTCCAGCACCCGACGGCCGTCGCCCTTCATCCCCCGGTGTCGCGCGTCGGCGAGCCCGTTCAGCGCGAGGTTCTCGTCCAGCCAGCGCAGCCACGCCGCCGAGAGGTCGACGCTCCACACCTCCGCCGCCCCGCCGGCGAGCAGCGCGGCGCTGAACGCTCCCGTGTGTGCGAACAGGTTGAGCCAGCGGCCCCCGCGCCGCGCGAGCCGCGCGAGCCGCTCGCGGTTCTCGCGCTGATCGAGGAACAGGCCCGCGCCGGGCGACGGCTGCTCGGGTCGAGCGAGGCCCGGCTCGACCCAGAACGAGAGGCCGCGCTCGCGCACGCGCAGGCGGCCGTCGGACGCGAGCGCGTCCGGCGGCAGCTTTCCTCGCAGCCACTCGACCGCGCGCAGCGCGCCCGCCGGCCGGTCGCGCAGGTGCACGACACGCAGGACCGCGGGCTCGGCGCCCAGGGCGGGAGTCAGCGCGCCGACGACCGCGTCGATCACGCGGTCCGCAAAGCCCTCGCTCGCGCGGCCGGTCACGAGCACGCGCAGCAGCGGCCCGAGGCGGTCGATCGCGAGCCCAGGGAGACCGTCGGCCTCGCCGTGGATCAGCCGGAACGCGTCCGTGGCCGGCACGCCCGGCGCGGGCGCGAGCAGCGCGGCGCGGCGCTCGAGCGCCCGCGCGACGCGCGCCTCGACGCTCGGCGCCTCCCGCGTGCGCGCAGCCCGCCGCGCCCAGACCCGTGCGGCGAGCACGCCCGGCCCCTCGATCCGCGCGAGCGGCCGGCCGGGGACACGAC
>Ga0315273_10014709_pt1 | contig 10089 bp, 6 predicted proteins | sample YL17G02_0_MG_FD_205753 | JGI IMG/M metagenome (GOLD analysis project Ga0315273, IMG submission 205753) | Sediment microbial communities from Yellowstone Lake, YNP, Wyoming, USA - YL17G02_0 | ecosystem: Environmental > Aquatic > Freshwater > Lake > Sediment | place: USA: Wyoming | collected... | reverse complement strand
GAAGAGACCAAGACCACGGTGAGCGGCAACAAGGTCGAATCTGAGTGGGAGTATGTCTATCCGGAGGAAACGGAGAAGAGCCTTGCCGGGGAGAATCCTGAGACAGCTGGCTATTCCTCGCCCACCTATTATTTCTTCGTGCATGTACAATCTTTGAAGACACGGTCCGATTTCCTTGAATACAAGGACTGGATAGAGATCGAACTCAAGGACCAGGACGACAAGCCTGTCCCTGATGAGGAATACATCGTGTATCTGAAAAACGGCGAGATCCGGAAGGGCAAGCTCGACAGCAGCGGGCATGCCAGGGAAGAACGCGTCCCGCCGGGTCACTACAGTGTCGAGTTTCCCAATGCTCAGGATAAGGACGTGGGACACGGCGAGGGACTATAGTGGACTGTCCATGGCTTAACAGTTGCCGGTGAGGGGGAAATGGGTAAAGGCGCGAAAATAGTCGGCAAGAAGGGCCCCCACAAAAAGAACCCCTCGGGCCAGAAGCAGATCTTCGGCAAGGCCGAGCAGAAATTCTATCTCCAGTTCAAGATGACTGATCCCGCCGATCCAGCCAAACTCATCGATTTCCCCGAGGGGATCACCGTCAAGCTCATGAACAAAGGCAAGCCCATTGCGAACCCAGTGGCGACCGCGGTCACGGATGCGGGCGGCAAGGTGGTCGTGGCCGCCGATAAAGCCACCTCCCATGCGTCGCCCAGCTACCATTTCCGTATCGACCTCGACGAGCGGACCTTTTACGACATCGACGCCAAGAAGATCATACCAGGGACCACGATCAAGGAGTCCGACGACAGGAACCTCATGGAGCTCCCCATGGTCATGGACACGAGTTCCGACGATTTCTACTATGACGATTCCAAGCTCCACCTAAAGAAAGGAATGCTCAAGAACTATCCGGCGCACAAGAAGGGCGAAGGGACTCCCGGAGCCAATATCATCCTGGAGGTGCGCTTCTACTGGTTCTACCTGAGGTTCAAATTTTACGATCCTATCAGGGATGACGTTCAGGACGTGCCGCGGGGATTGCCTGTGCTCCCTGTTGTCGACAATGAAGAGTACTTTGCCCGCATGGTGAAGAATGAGGCGGCATACGGGTATGCGATCGATACGAACGAGAAGAGGGCATTGCACTATCTGAAGCTCCTTGGCTTCTTCAAGGGCAAGGTGGATGCACCGCTCGGTAAAGACGGGAAGGATGCCATCAAACAGTTCCAGCAGCAGCATGGACTGGACAAGAACAGTACCCTGGACGACCCGACCAGGAACATGCTGGAGCGCGTATTCTATCGGAGGAACACGGGCATTTACAAGGGCGGGAGTTACTGGGTGCCGGTGTGGAAGAAAAAAAAGGCCATGACCGAAGTAAATTTCGAGCTGGCCGTCCCGGTCAACAAGCTCGTGACTGATGTGCAGTCGGCTGATTTTGACCTCTTCCTCTACACCAAGGAAAAGACCGCTACACCCGTTCTTGTGACCCGCAAGAAGATCGCCACGGACAACAAGGACAAAGACGGAAAAGAGGTTCCATACGACAAGCTCGATTACTTCAAGAAGAGGCTGTACTACGACCTTCCGGTGAAGTGGTCTTCGCGCAACTACTGGACGCGTTACAACAACGTCATGACCAACGGGGAGCGCTTCTCCGAGGTGATGAAAACCAAGGTGACGCTCTATCCCTTTGTCAACGACGAGGCCAAGCGACAGGACAAGACCAAGCCGCTGATGTTCAGTTTCGACGATATCGTGCTCGTGAAGGCGGACGGCTCCCAGGACATCGCAGACAAGGACGCCGCCGGTGTCTCCCTTGCCCCCAATCCTTTCAAGGCGGATACGGGGGCCAACAAGGACGGGTCGCGGCTTACCATGTTCCATGTGAATAACGGCGAGCTCGTGGTGTATGACCGCGAAGAGGTGAAGCGCCCGTATTTTTCAAAGGTCACTGCCACATCGGCCAACTTCACCTCCAACGTGATCCCCAATGCGCCCAAGAACGCCCGCCTCGTCGTGTTCGCGAGCGATTTCTATGACATCACGAACAAGCGCACAGCCCAGAAGGCCGAGCCATACAACAAGGCAAAGCACATCCTGGGTGCCCGTGCAGCCATGCTTAACGACCCGGACTGCCATTTCGGCGAGGGGCTTGTACAACCAGGCACACCGCTGGCCGCCCTCTTCAAGGAAGGGGCCGCATTTTCCCTCGGTAATTTCGAGCACCACTACCTGCACGACTGCTGTGCCATCACTGAGCCGGACAAGTGCGACAAGCTGGTCAAGCGATCGTTTCTGGTCTTGTACTGGAACGGCCGGTTCTCCACGAAGGACTATATACCTATAGCGAACAGGACCATTGATCATGTGGATCCTAGTGGAACCACTATCTATAAACAGGTACCCGACGCAACAGTCATGAATGACGGTCACAAGAAGAACTTCGAGATCGAGGGCATGGAAAATGCCAAGAAACGCTGGGATGACAAGGGGTATACCATGGAACCCATCAAGCTCATTGCAGACGGCGGTACATGTTACCACCAGATCAAGCCGATCTGTTTCTTCGAGGCTAAAAAATCCGGCATTGGAGGAAAGGAAAAATGCCGAGTTGATATCACCAATGATCAAAAAGAAAAAGGGTGGATGACACCCGTTACATCGAAGATGTTCTGGGAGGTTTATCAGGACCAACTTGATTGGTATAAGTATACGGATATTGATGGGAAAGTCTATAAGTGGCTGACGGTGGCCCACGAGCTCGGTCATGCCCTGGGCAGGCATGACGATTATTCTTATGCCGATAGATTCGGCCAGTATTATACCGGGATGCCCTACCAGTTTGACGAGGGCTCCATGATGCTGGACAACAGGGCACCCCGTATGAGGCACTTCTACAACGCATTGAACTGGGTGAACCAATGTTCTGTCGACCCCAACAAACTGAAGAAATTCTTCGATAATACCCAGTTTGCTGTGGTGCACCGGTTCGGCAAGAACACCCTTCGCTTCCATCTGCCCGATGCCCTGAGGGACATTTATATTTATTTCAAGGTCAAGAAGGGGCTCAACGTGGGTACAGGAACGGTGGACCTTGCCCTGTACCGACTGGGAGTCGACGAGACGGCGTATAATCTTTCCATTAAGTCCGAGAGGCCGAAGCTTTCCAAAGACCCCTTCAACGCCATAGTGGTCGTGTACATCAAGATCGCAGTCATATTCAAGAACGGCTCTGCCGGTGCTTGGACGCCAAATGATAAGAACCATTACATAACATCGCTGAGAGCAATCCTCAACGATCTGAATCAGCGGTTCTACCTTGAGGCCGACGGCACTCATGACTACAAGAGGACCTACCTCGGCGTGTTTCCGGTTTGCCTGGAAAAATCAGCTCCGGATCCGGATTCGAACTATGACGTGGAAGTCACCCTTGACGATTCCTCGTCCATCACCGGCAGGACGGGAAAGTCCGTGAAAGTGGGCAACGAAGTGAACAAGCACTGGGTTGCCAACTACATCCTTGGCGATGACGACGGGGCGGTGGCGGCCTTTTTCAAGTGGACTTTAGGGTTATGGTCGCTCGGTGCGAGCGAGCTCAAGTTCGCCCGTGACTGGATGAGGACCGAGCTCGGCGATAACAGCATCGACATTGAGAGCTCGCTATGGTGATCAGGCAGGAGGAAGGGTCAGCGGCATGAGGCCGGGTGCAGATGGCCAGAGGCTAGCCGTCTTTATGAGCAAGGTGGGAAGGGTGCGCGTCGCTTTCCTTCTCTGTGCAATCATGACCGTCTGCTTCAGTTGCTGCGACGGCTTTGAAAAGACCTTTGAGCATAAGGGGATCATTCCCAAGGAGCGAGATACCATGTTCAAGCTGGATAGTGTAGAATACCCGGTTCAATATGCCAATGTCCAACAGAATTCCCGCATAGGCCTGAGCGCCGGGGCCAAGGGCATCCTGCGCTGGTCCAAGGAATACCGCGATGCGGAAGAGGGCATCACCCCCGCGCCCCGGACGGTCCTTGTCAGGGGCGACACCATCGGAGTCGTCTCCCCGGACAACCTCCTCGTGTACACAACAGACGGTTCGTACAAGTACATGCTCCCCATCGGACGGCATACTCCGGTGGTCTTCGGCAGCGGTGCCTTTGCCTATTTAGGACATTCCTATCTGTTGAACTATCAGGAGTATTCGAAGAAGGTGATCCTGGAGGGGGGAGAATTCCCTTCGATGGAGCAGTGGTCGTATGTGATGGTCTTCAAGCCCGGTATGGGCGATTTCCTGGCTGCCGTCCAGTTCACGGGCGGGCCGATGTCCTTCGGGGAACCTCCGCATTTTGACGTCTACCGCAAGGAGATCGAGAAATCCCGGGTACGTGCGGACTATTATGGGGAAGGAACCATAAAACACGCGATGCTCACGAACGACGGCGGAAGATTTGTACTCATTCAAGGACTGAGGGTCAACATGGTGGAGACGGTGAACATGAAGGTGGAGTCCCATTTCGACCATGGGTATACCGATGTTCAGAGTGCCTCGCTTGACCCTGCGGGGAACCTTGTCTTCATCGGCAGGGGGGCGAAGAACAGGGGTGAAAGGCCGTACCTCTCCACATTCACCTTGGCAGGCCGGCTGCTCTGGGAATGTCAGCTCCAGGACCCGCAACTGCAGCAGCCCCCCGTGTGCGGAGGCGCAGGACAGGTGTATGTCCTGGATGCCGGCAGCCTGAAGTCGGTCAGCAACGGCAGGGTCGCATGGAGCCATCCCGCAAACGGCAGGGACAAGGCTTGGATAACCGTCACCAAGGATGATGCCGCCATTGTCGTGCAGGCAGGCTGGCTGACAGTATACGACGCTACCGGCACGGTGAAGTTCTCGGTCCAGGCTTCAAAGGATGGGGAGTATTTCGATGCACCGCCTGTGGTGGATGCAAAGGGAAGGATCTACATGGCGGGCAACAAAAAGCTCTACTGTTTTGAATGACAATACACGGGTTTTGATGGGTGGTGGATATGAACGGACAGAGACAATCAGGTCAGGTCATACTGAACAACAGGTTCAGCATGAAGTTCCCACAGGAATGGAGCGATAAATCCGTCTACAGGTTCGAGGGGCCGATCGATGACGGCATCCAGGACAACATCATCGTGACCATCGAGAACAACGTGGACGTCCCCGACCTCGACACGTACGCCCGCCTCCAGATCAAGGCCGTCCAGGAAGAGCTCCAGGGCTTCAGCGAGCTCAAGCAGGGCCCGCTGGTGATGGACTGCAAGCTCCCGGCCTATGAGCTGGTGTACAAGTGGTATCCCATGGAGGGACGCGAGATCTATCAGCGGGTGATCTATGTCCTTCACAACGGAACAGGGTACATGCTGACCGCGAGTTTCTCTAAAAAGACGTGGAAGATACGGGCCGGGCACATTGACAGTATCCTCAAGAGTTTTACGATTGCATGACGGGGCAGAACCGGTGAAGGGAACAAGTGATGGCAGAGTTTAGCAAGGCCACAGACCAGGTACAGTCGGCGTCGCTCGCCTCCAAGATCGTGCATGCCTTGTGGGGCAGGAAGATGGCGGTGGCCGGGGACACCATTGAGATCGAGGTCTGGACGCACTTCGTAGGCAACGGCTCGGACATAGAGATCAAGGTGGAGGACAAGGACGGCAAGGTCGTGGCCCAGCTTGCCGGCAAGGCCTATGGAGACTATTACGGCAATTCACTGATCATACCTGAAGATTTACGCGAGAGCCTGGTGTTCACGGCAAAACTGACCAAGCACGGGCTCGACAAGAAGTCCAATGTCCTGCAGGTCATCCCTCCTGTCAAGGTAACCAACATGAAGTGGGGGCAGAAGGAGGCGCGCCGGGGCGACAAGGTGAAGCTCACAGGCGATATCCAGGGAGTGCCTGACGGGGTCGAGGCAGAGATAAGGATCTATGAGTATGACCAGGATGGCGCCCATGACTTCATCACCAAGTTCCCCTGGCGGGTGAAAAACAAAAAGATCGAGGCCGAGTGGGAGTACGAGTACCACGAGGACACGGATGAGATTCCCACGGATGAAGAGATGCAGAGATATGGGAGTAACTATAACCACCCGGAGTATTTCTTTATCATCGATGTGTTCGGCAAGAGGTTTGGGGAGAAACAGGAATCGGAGTTGCTGGAATTTAAGGACTGGATTGGGCTTCAATTAAACGATGCGAAAGGGAATCCCAAAAGTGGGCAAAAGTATATTATTAAACTATCAGATGGCAGTGAGAAAAATGGATCACTTGATTCCAGTGGTTATTCTAAAGTAGATGGTATCCCACCGGGACCAGTAAAGATTAATTTCCCTGAATTGGGATTATTTGAGTTTATTGAATAAATAGAAAAATTGCACAAGAACGAGGTCACTTTTCATTAAGAAAATTTCTTATGATTCTTTGAACAGACATATCAAGGAGTGACCTCATTTCCAATCATTAGATATAATAATTGAATATATATAGTAAAATGACACTTACGGCCTAAAGGCCAAGTAAATCAATGTGTACATAAACGAGCATATTGGTACTGATAAGAGGGAATCATATGGGCGATGATAAAAAAACCTCTACTGGTGGAGATAAGAAATTTCAAGAGTTACCCCGGAAAAATATAACTTTTTCCGCGTTTCCATTGAAAGACCCTCCCAAGACCAAGCCAGAATTATGGAATCATGCAGTAGAATATTATTTTAATGAAAAATATTCTGACTCAATTCATGTCTTTAGAATCAGCAATATCTTTTCAGAGATTATTTCATATTTAGATGGTGAGTTAAATCCGACTATCTCAGGTGAGAAACCATATGTACTAGGTGATTTAAATATATTTACTCATGGTAGGCAAGTTAAAAAGGCGGGGAAATTTGCCAGTACAGAATTCAATTTAAAATTTACTGCTCATGATAAGGATAATTGGGTTTCAGCGGAGGCTCTGGAAGGATATCTTGATGATTGGCTCAAAATCTCACCTAGCATTCGGTGGAATCTTCAAAGTATTAAAGACCGACTTGATTCAAAGTCCACCATTTGGTTTCGGGGATGCAATATTGGGAAATATAAAAAGATATTAAAGTTGGTGCATGAAATGTTTTTGGAAAAACCCAAAGTGTGTGGTTATGATTTGCGAGTGTGGTTATCATATGAATATAACCCACCTATAGCAGTTAAAGATTTTAAAAGCGTGTCGGTTGCTCTTTTAGATCCAACTAGAAAAAAGGGAAAGATACTGAAGGAAGGAACTCCTGAATTTAATAAACATGTGGTTTGTTATCCTTGATAATGGAAATAACTGAATAGAAAAAATAAAATGTAATAAATATAACCGCATATGAAACTTAAATTAATGCTAACTAACAATAAGTTGAATGGTAATTAACTTCCTCACATGAAATGAAGCACGCCACACGAGCTATGAAGCACAAAGTCGCTATTATATCCTCGAACAGGTGAATAATTCCTTAAACACCTCGCCCAGTCATTCCTTTATCAGAGACCACAAGAGAGAGGCTGAGTGTCTATTATGAAGAAACCTATTTCTTTCGGTTCCATCGGATTTGAAATTGTCGCCTCCATGGAAGGATCAATGGCAAGGCCGGAGCCGGGCGATCCCTTCAGAATCTGCATCATCGGCGATTTCAGCGGCAGGGCGAGTCGAAATGTCAAGGAACCTCTGACCTCAAGAAGACCTATCCTCATCGACAGAGATACCATTGAGGAGGTGATCCTTAAGATCAGGCCGAGGCTCGTTTTCGAGGTCATGGGCCAGACGATCGAGGCCTCATTCGAGGGCCTTGACTCCTTTCATCCCGATGAGCTTTTCAGCAGGCTTGATCTGTTCCGGGCACTGAAGGAGACCAGGGGAAAACTCGAGGACCCGCGGACCTACAACGCTGCCCTCAAGGAGCTGCGCATCCTGACCGGGGCGGAAGGCAAGGAAGCCGGACCCGGGGAGAAGGCGCAGGGAAAGCCTGTATCTCCTGGAGGAAACATCCTCGATCAGATCGTGAGTGACACCGAGGAAGGGACACTTGAAAAGACCGGCAGTTCCGGGCAGCCGGACCTGGCCGATTTCGTGAACGCCATCGTGAGGCCGTACCGTGTCGCACCGCATGACCCGGCCCAGGACCGCCTGAAGGAGGCAATCGATACTTACATCTCCGTGCTCATGGCAGAGGTCCTCCATCACGGATGCATGCAGGAGATCGAGGCTGCATGGCGCTGCATGCACTTCCTGGTCTCCCGGGTGGAAACGGACGAGGATCTCGAGATCCGCGTCCTCGACATCTCAAAGGAAGAGCTGGCCCGGGATCTGCTGGCAGCCGATGACCTCACCTCCACTGACTTCTACAGGCTTTTCGTCGAAGAGGCCGTATCCTCACCTGATGGGAAGCCCTGGGCAGTCCTGGTCGGGGACTATACCTTTGATCATGATGATGCGGCAGTCCTGGGCAGGATGGCAAAGATCGCGGCTGCTGCAGGGGCCCCTTTCATCGCCCGGGCCCATCCCCACCTGATCGGATGCAGGACATTTGCCGAGACGCCCGACCCTGCTGAGTGGAAATATACGCCCGGTCCGGATGCCGGAGAGGCATGGGATGCCCTGAGGAACCTTCCCGAGGCAGCTTATATCGGGCTTGCCGCACCCCGGTTTCTGCTGCGCCTTCCCTATGGCCGGGACACCGACCCTGTGGAGGTCTTTGATTTTGAGGAGACTGCCGGGGAATTTGCCCATGAGCACTACCTCTGGGGCAATCCTGCATTCGCATGCGCATGCCTGCTGGCACAGGCCTTCAGCCGCTTAGCGTGGTCCATGACCCCAGGGGTCGTGAATGACATTGAAGGTCTCCCGCTTCATTCGACCGAGGTGAACGGAGAATCCCGGCTCACACCCTGCGCCGAGATCCTTCTCACGGAAAAGGCCGCCCAGGCCATCCTCGATCAGGGCATCATGCCGCTTGCTACCATCAGGGGAACGGATTCAGCACGGCTTGTCCGTTTCCAGTCTCTGGCCTTGCCGCCAGCACGATTACAAGGCAGGTGGGAAGGCAGTACTCATTCAAGATGAACCGTGAAGAGAAAGAGCCATCGGTAAAGAGTACCCCGGCCATGCTTGTTAAGGTGATCAAGGGACAGGCGCGGGAATCAGAGAAGCGCTTCACCGGCACCTTCCTTGTCGGAAGGACCAAGGAATGCGACATTCAGATCACAGAGTCGTCTGTCAGCCGGAATCATTTGCAGATCTCATTCGACGGCAAGCAATGGCGGGTGAAAGACCTGGAAAGTGCAAACGGAACCTTCCTGAACGGCGCACGGATAAAGGATGAATTGCTGCCGGATCATGCCGAGATTGAGCTCGGCACCGGCGGTCCGCTCCTGGCTCTCATCGTCGAAAGGCCTCAGCCGCCCAAGGCCGAGGAGGCCTTGAGCACTACCAAAGACTTTGTTTCAGAGACCCAGATCATCAAGCACTACTTCGACAAGAAAGGCCCTGAAGACATCGGCGAACAGACCCTCATGTTCAGGCGCGCCTTCAATCGGGCGCACAAGAAGAAATCGAAAAAGTACTTCTACGTCATCGGTGCTGTAGTCGGTGTGGCCATTATTATTCTGGGCATTACGTCAGGGGTCATTCACCATCAGAAACAGGTTATTGCGCAACAGAAACACAAGCTCGATTCCTTAAGAAAAACTGCTGAAAATATTTACTATGCAATGAAATCCCTTGAGGTCCAGATCGGTCAACTCGAAGACATTGTCATTATGAATGCCAAGGCGGATCAGATAAGAGACCTCCTTGAAAAACGCAAGCAGCTTGCTGAGATGTCAAAGCAATATGATAATTTTGTATCAGAGATAGGGGTGTACAAGAAGTCGCCCGTAGAGAAGCAGGTCATCTTTAAAATGGCGCGCGTCTTCGGCGAGTGTGATGTCAATGTCCCCGAGGGCTTCGTACAGGAGGTACGCCGCTATATCGGCATATGGAAGTCAACAGGACTGCTCAAGAATGCATTGAACCGGGCAGAGTCGAGAGGCTATACGCCGGTGATAATCAAG
>Ga0315273_10014706_pt1 | contig 10090 bp, 4 predicted proteins | sample YL17G02_0_MG_FD_205753 | JGI IMG/M metagenome (GOLD analysis project Ga0315273, IMG submission 205753) | Sediment microbial communities from Yellowstone Lake, YNP, Wyoming, USA - YL17G02_0 | ecosystem: Environmental > Aquatic > Freshwater > Lake > Sediment | place: USA: Wyoming | collected... | reverse complement strand
CGGGGCCGGCTGGGGCATGGTGGCGGACGGCCAGGCGGGGAATTTTGCGTTCGACGACAACGGGACATTGTTCCACTACGGGAGCTATCACCCGCAGCTCGACGCCTGGCATGTGCTGAGGATGGTGAAGAGCGGAAATTCCTTCTCGTTCTACTTGGACGATGTATTGATCTTCAAGCATTTGAGCGCTGGGGCGCACATGGGGATCACGGAGATTTGGATTCGGGGGGGAGCCCTTTCGGGCAACGAGATGGACTGGCTGAGGATGACCAGGATTGCGCCCCGGCCAAGGGTGGAGAGTGTGGGGATTTCGGTGGGGAAGGCCATCTATGCGCCCGGGGAAACGGTAAATATCGGTTTAAAGGCGAACGCCATGCATCTGGACGCGTATTCTCCGGATTGGAACAGGACCATCCCGGGTGATTCATACGAATCGGCGAAGACGGCGACCGACGGAGAATTCCTGTACGTCATCGGGACGGGGAATACTACCGGGAGCAACAGCAGCGCGATGCTGATGAAATACGACGGGGACGGCAACGAGCTCTGGAACAGGAGCTGGGGCGGGGCACAACAGGACATTCCGCTCGACGTGATGGTGAATGATGGTGTCGTCTACGTTGTGGGGAACATGGGCGACGGCATATATCCGGACCCGATGTTCCTTCTGGCCTACAACGCCTCGGGCGCCGAGCTCTGGAACAGAACCTGGGGCGGGGCGGCCATGGACTGGGCCCAGGGCATGGTGGCCGTCAACGGCACATTGTACATCACAGGCTGGACGACGAGCTTCGGGGCCGGCGGGGTCGATGCGTTTGTTGTCGGCTTCAACATGTCCAGCAGGACCTTCGGGCAAAACTGGACATGGGGCGATTGGGGGGACGATTTCGGCTACGGGATAACCTGCATGAACGGCTCGCTGTACGTCTGCGTATATTCCTCCAATTCCGCGGGAAACGCCGGCATAGTCAAGTTTGACATGGACGGCAACGAGATTTGGAACGAGACTTGGGGTCTTGGAGGAGCGGCCAGCTCGATAGCGACCGACGGCAGCAGTGTTTTCGTGGCCGGGTCCATGAGGGATGGGGGTTCGCATGCAGCCTTCCTGCGCGCCTATTCCGGGGGGCGTCAGTTGCTGATGGAGAAGAGGTTTGGAGAGCAGGCATACGATGACATTTTCTGGGGCATCCGGGTCCAAAATGGCGTGGCGTATTGCATAGGGTCCACGCAAAGCTATTCCGGTGACCATTCCTGGAACGCCTGCCTTGTGGGATATGATACGGGATTTGGCAACGAGACCATGAACATCAGCTTCGGCGGCCCGGATGAAGATCGGGGGAGCGGGATAGCGGTGGACAGCGATTGGAGCATCTATTGCTCCGGAGGGTCGTTTGACAATTCGTCCGGCCGGTGGGAGATGTTTTTGGCCAAATATTCCGATATGCCGAAAATGGCGGGCATGCCCATCAGATTCGATGTTTTGGACCCGGCCGGACTGCCATATCATTATTTGGAGGACAGCACAGGTTCCGGCGGGGAGGGCGCCGATTCCTTCATGTTGCCGGAGGATGTCCCCGAGGGCATCTACAACTGCACCGTGACGGTCAATGATTCGGGCGTTTTGAGGCAGGCGAACGCCTCTTTCGAGGTGCGCTGGCCATGGTCCGGGGTGCTGGAGCTGGCCTCTTCGTTGGAGGCCAGGTCCTATTTGCCGGGAGAGACCGTCAGGGTCAGCTCGTACGCCGGCTACGAGTATCCTCCCGCGCTGGGGAAAAGGCCGGCGCCGGGGATGGAGCTGAGAGGAGATTTGCTGGATACGAACATGACGGCGGTGACAGGCTCTGCGGGAAGGACGAACGACACGGGCTGGGCGGGATTCGTTTTTGACATCCCGGCCAACGCCTCCGAGGGCATCCACACCGTGGAGGTTAGGGGTTTCGAGGGGTTGAACAGGACGGTCAGGTTCAATGTGATATTGCCTGAGAAGCAGGTGCCTACGAAAAGAGGGGGGCCGGCGGAGATTCCGCTCGTCCCGATTCTCGGGACGGCCGCTATAGGCCTCGTGGCCGTCGCATTGGCGATAGGGGCGACCGAGACCGGAAGGTTCGGGTTCTTCGTTTCGGTGGCGCCGCTTTACACGCGGATCAGGCGCGACAAGGCCCTGAGCCACCGCGTCCGCCACCTGATAATCGGTTATCTGGCGGACAACCCGGGACAGCACTACAACGGCCTGAAAAAGGCCTTGAAGCTATCAAACAGCGTGATGGTCTACCACCTCAGCGTCCTGGAAAGGGAAGGGTTCATCAAATCCCAGCGTGACGGCACCCTGAAGCGGTTCTATCCGATATCGGTCAAGACCCCGGAGACCAGAAAGCGGACACCAACAGAGATCGATTCCGATATTGTGGCTGCCATCGAAAAACGCCCCGGCATGACCCAGAAGGAACTGGTGAAGCACCTTGTCCTCAGCAATGACATTGTAAAAAATCATCTGCGCAATCTTTTGCGCGATGACCAAATTGTTGCGCGGAAGAAGGGGAAGGCGCGGGTATTCTTCCTACCGGGGAAAGGATGAACGATTTTGATGGGGGGTTAGGGTTTAGGGGTGGAATGGTTTAGGGTGTAGGTTGTCGGATGGTCGTCATCCGTCGTTACCCGGCCCCCGGCACCCGGCACCCGTCGTTCCGCCCGACAGCCCGACGCCCGATCGCCCGACAGCCTCCGTCGTCGTTCGTTACCCGGAACCCGCCGTCATCCATGGTTCCCGGAGGACCAGTCTGTTCGATACAAGTACTCCTTGCCGAGACGACCTGCGGGTGGTTCTCGGTCCCGTCCCGTCTGCCGACCTGCCGACCTGCCGACTGCCTCCGTCGTCCGTCGTTACCCGACTGCCGACTGCCGACCTGCCGACTGCCTAAAACGGTGCATTTTGGTAGGTACCATAATACTTTAATAATCTAGAACGGATGGTTATTCCAATGCGGGGCGGGGAACCGCCCGCAGAAGGTCAATGTCATGCAAAAATCCAACGGGTGGGCAAAAAGAGCGGCCAGGGCGACAGCGGTCGCCCTGGCCGCCATCATGTGTCTTTCGGGACTGCCGCTTCCTTTTTTGGGGGTTGGAGGGGCGAGCGCGGAAGGTAGCATTTCGGGTTTGAGCACCGGTCAAGAAGCGGCCGGAAACAAGGAAACGACGGGGCCGATAGGTGAGGCAGCGGCCGGCAACAATGGCAATGCGGCCGCTGTAACGCCGAAGTTCTGGATTGAGCCTGATAGCCCGTATGTGCCTCCGCCGGTGACGGCGGGTGTTGCGCTGGAAGATGCAAGAGGGGTGAACGGCTACGCCGTCCTGGTGGGCATAAACGCATACCCGTCCTCGCCTCTGCAGGGATGCATATCCGACATAACGGCGGTCAGGGACAAGCTTGTGAACAGTTATGGCTGGTCCTCGGCCAATATCCATTTCATAACGGACGCGGCGGCCACATCCACCAAGATAGTCCAGGAGCTCCAGTGGCTGGCCTCCGTGGCGGATTCCGGCTCCCAGACGGTATTTTCGTTCAGCGGCCACGGGAGCCCGCACACCATATACGCCTATCCCATGGACGGGGTGTCCGACACGACCCTGGCCACGGAGCTCAAGAAGCTGCGGTCCCAGGAGAACGTCTGCATCCTTGATTCCTGTTTTTCGGGCGCAAACACGGCCGTGAACATCACGGCCCCGGCGTTCATATCATTGATGGCCTGCGCCGCCGACGAAACGGCGGCGGACGGCAACACCTTCACGAAGGCCTGGGTCGAGGGCCTGGGGACGACGCAGTACGGCGAGGTGGAGGACGCCTTCCCGTATGCCTACAATAAGATAAAGGACTGGCAGCACCCGGTGATGTGGGACAATGTCGCCGGCAAGATGATGCTGGGCCGCAGGCCGCCCGTGATAGTGGGGACGATACCGGACCTGTCCGCTCCCGAGGACACTCCCGTGTCGATAAAGCTCACGGCCAACGAGAGCGACCCCGTGGACGGGAACGCACAGCTCAACTGGAGCGTGGCCTGGTGGAACGGCACCCACATATCCAACATAACAGGCCAGAGGAGCCACAACGACACGCTGACCTTCCTGCCTGCAAAGGACTGGAACGGAAAGACAGTCGTGACGCTCACATTGACCAACAGCGCCGGGCGGACCGCCAGCCAGAACATATCCATCACCTGGACCCCGGTGAACGATCTGCCGTCCGTGAAGTCCTTCGACAGGCTGTGGCCCTCGGTGGAGAGGATGAAGGGCGTGAAGGCGATAGTATACGGACACGATGTCGACAATGTGGAAAGCTTCCTGGGCATAGAGGTGGAGTACCGGCCTTCGGGCGGGAACTGGACATCGGCCGGGGCCAATATAACGTTCGTGACCAACCACTGGGAGCTCATGCTGATACCGGCCGCCAACTGCCCCCTGGGCCAGGCGGACATCCGGGCCAGGCTCAAGGACAATGAAGGATGGTCCGGCTGGACCGCGGCATCGGGGTTCGTCATGGTGACCAACTCGCCTCCGGTGGTCAGCTCTTTGACGGCGTCCTCGGCGTCGGTCCGCAGGGCTCAAAACATCACCCTGACCGTCAACGGGGCCGATGCCGAAGATCCAAAACAGACCATTTCCTGCGATGTGGAGGTCAAGCCGGCCAACCAGACCGATTGGGTAAAGCTGCCCAATGTCGGGCTGGCGGCAGACCGATGGACCGTGACGTTCAAGCCCCAGCCGCGGGCATCGCTGGGGAAATACGACGCCCGGGCAAGGCTTCGCGACGCGGATTCCGCCTGCGGCGACTGGAAGTACCTCTGGGGGTCCTTTGCGGTCCAAAACGCCATACCGGTGGCAAGCTCCCTGGGGCTGTCGACGGCCTCGGCGGAGCGAGGTTCTTTGGTGACCATCACCGTCCGCGGAAGCGACGTCGAGGACCCCATCCGGTCCCTGGTGTGCGACATACACTACAAGGGCCCCGCGGGGGTGTGGGCAAGGGTCGAGAACGTGACGGTCCGCGACGATCACTGGGAGGCCAGGTTCGTACCCCTGTCTTTCTTCAAGGAGGGCGGCTACAGCTTCCGCGCCATCATAAAGGACACCGCCGGGGAGTTCAGCGAGTGGGCTTACCAAAACGACAGCCTGGACGTATCCAACAGCCTGCCGAGGGTTTTGGCCGTCAACATCTCGGGGGCATCCGTCCTTCGGGGCCAGAACATTACCGTCACGGTCCCGGGCAGCGATTACGAGGACCCGCGCTCCAACCTCAGTTGCGCCGTGGAATACAGCCCGGGCGGGGGGCTGTGGCTGGACGCATGCATCAAGGATATCCGCTACGACGACAGGGCCTCGGGATGGAGCTGCGTCTTTTCGGCCCCATACGGCATAGGGGCAGGGACATACAGCTTCCGCGCAAGGCTCCAGGACAGGGACCACGACTGGGGAGAGTGGTTCGTCCCGGAGCAGTCCCTCAGGGTCCAAAACAACGGGCCGGTGGCGCGCATATCCACGCTTCCCGTGGTTGTCAACGCGCTTGCGGCGGTCAGCTTCGACGGCTCGTCGTCTTCCGACGCCGAGGGCGCGCTTGACTTCAGCTGGGACTTCGGGGACGGCGCACGCTCCGACGGTGAAACGGCAAGCCACGTTTTCGGCTCGGGGGGAATATTGCAGGTCATCCTGACGGTCAGGGACAGCGACGGCGAAACGGCCCAAACGATCGTCAGGCTGAGGGTCAACGCCCTCCCGGAGGCACGCGCAGGCTTCAGCCAGCCTTCCGGTGGTTTCGGCGTGAGATTCGACGCCACCGGCTCGACGGACGCGGAGGGTGTCGTGGTTGCCTATTCCTGGGATTTCGACATCCTGGTGGACAGCGACCTGGACGGCAGGCCGGACAACGATGTCGATTCCACATCGGCCTACCCGACCTTCGACTACAAGAAGGACGGGGTCTACAATGCCAGGCTGACCGTTTTGGACGCGGACGGAGGCAGCACATCTGTCATCCTGGTGGTTGGCGTGAGAAGCCCCGACAATACAAACATCCTTTGGGCCAATCTTCCGCTAATTGTGGTGGCGGTGATCGTCGCCGTGGTGGCGGTGGCGGCATACGGGCTCAGAAAACAGGACAGATGATATTTTGGTCATTTCGCCCCTCACTGTCTGTGCAGCTCGGGGCGAAAGGCCAGATCTCAGGCACGGGCGGCCTGCTGTGGGGCCGCCCGTTCCTTTATCACGAATTTCGCCACTTGCCAATTCGCCCGAGGCTAAAGCCCAAAGCATCGCAGCGAAATTCGTGAACCCGCGATAAGCTCATTACGCACCGGTCCCATAAGGGATATGCATGTCCAGCCCTGCACGCAACGGCGTTTGCCTGGTATTTGCGGTGGTGAGTGCCCTTCTGATGATGGTCCCGGCGGTGGCGGGACCCTCCCGCGCCGATATAGGGGCCGGTTCCAATCTGCATGTCAAGACCCAGACCCAGATGCTCTTCCAGCAGGGCGGGGGCTACATCACCTGGGAGATATCGGGCCCGGTGGCCAAAGACATCAGGGTCAACATCGACGGCGCCTTCGGGGACGGCGACGGCGATGTGACCGAGACCGAGGGGACGGCCTATACGGGCGAGATAGACAGCATCCTGGAAAACAACCTGTTCTTCGGCTGCGCCAGGATAATGCGCTCGGCCCTTCTGACGAAGGTGCTCCACACCTCCTCCGACGGGCTCCTGGGACAGGTGAACCAGACAGGCCCCATCAGCATCAGGTTCTACTTCAATGCCGACCTGCGGCCGGACAGGTCGACCGTTTCATTGGGCGACACCACGATTCCGATGGCGGTCTTTCGGGCCCTGCGGGGCGACGGCAACCGCACATTCGCAGGGACCCTGGACTGGGACCACCAGGAGATAATGGTGGGATTTTCGAGCTTCTCGAAGGTGGAGACGGACAAGGGGACCATCACGCGGCTGCGCGCGCCGGGCGCGGAGATATTCTGGTTCCACCTGACACTGACCGGCAACGAGACCTCCCTGGACAGGACAATGTTCGAGACCTTCGACGCCGCCCAGAGCCCGCTGGAGCTCTTCGTGGTCCTGTGCGTTTTCGGGTTTGTCGGGCTTTGGTTCCCGCGCAGATACCAAAAGATCTCGAGGATGAGGAAGGTGCGCTGGCTTCACCTGGCGGTGTGGCTGATGGCCATAGGCATCTTTTTGGTGTTCTTCCTGGGAGTCGACGGGCTGGCCATATGGACATTGGCGCCTATTTTTCTGGTGGCAAGCTGGCTCCTTTCATGGGGAGTATACATCAAAAGATGGAAGGGCATCGCAAAGCCCCTGCTTCCACCACGGCTTGCGCAGGGCCCGCCGCCGGACCCGCTTTCCCGTGAGGCGCGGGAGCTGGAGGCTGAGAAGATCTGGGAGGGTGAGGTCCAAAAGGAGATGGAGCGCCAGGGCAGGATGGCGCCCGCTCCTGCGGCCCCCTTGAAGTCGGAGGCGCCGCAGGCCTTTCCGGAGCTGGAGAGGACGGCCACCAAGACGCTCCGGTGCCCAAAGTGCAAGGGCACATTCGAAATAAAGGACCCGGGGACAAGGCCGCTTCCGATAAAGTGCACGGCGTGCGGTACCGAGGGCCTTTTGAAGAAATAATGGTACAGGGTGCCGGGTACGGGGTACAGGGTGACGACGAGCCGGCGCCGGGACTAGTCATCCGTCAGCAGTCGTCCCGACTGCCAACTGCCGGCTGCCGACTGCCTAATCAATCATTTCCCCCATCGCTGGTATAGGTCGTTGTCGATGCCCAAAACATCGAGGATTCTTCCGACGACGAAGTTGACCATATCGTCGATGGTCTTCGGCTTTCCGTAGAATGCGGGCATCGCCGGAAGCACTATCACGCCCATTTCCGAAAGCGCCGCAAGAGCGCGCAGGTGGGGCGTGCCGACGGGCGTCTCCCGCGGCACGACCACCAGCTTTCTGCGCTCCTTGAGGGCGACATGGGCCGCCCTGCATGTCAGGTTGTCGGATATCCCGGCGGCTATCTTCGATGCCGAAGACATCGTGCAGGGACAGATGACCATGGCGTCCCAGCGTGAGCTGCCGGAGGCTATCGGCGAGTCCATGTCTCCGTTGCGGAAGAAGCGTTCCGACATTTTCTTGATGTCGGCGGCCTTGAGGCCCGTCTCTATGCCGAGGACCTTCTCACCGTCGTCGGTGAGGATGACGGTGCGCTTGCAGCTGGCCTTGCCGAGGGCGTCGAGGAGGCGGACGCCGTATATCGAGCCGGAGGCGCCTGTTATTGCGACGATGACATGGAGCTTGCCGGCCACCATCAGATTCCCTCGAAGAACTTTCGATAGGCCTTCTCGGCGCAGAGAAGGTCCACCTTCGAGGATATCTCCATGGGCGCATGGAGGCTCAGAAGCGACGGCCCGAGGTCCACGACATCCATGCCGTGCTCGGCCATGTGCTTGGCGATGGTGCCTCCGCCGCCCTCATCGACCTTGCCGAGCTCTGCGCTCTGCCAGGGTATCTTTGCGCCATTGAGCATGCGGCGGATGCGGCCCACGAACTCGGCGCTGGCGTCGCTGGCCATGGCCTTCCCGCCGGAGCCGGTGAACTTGGTCAGGACCACGCCGTAACCCAGGCGGGCGGCGTTGGAGGCCTCGTGGACGTCTTTGAATATCGGGTCCAGGGCAGAGGTCGTGTCCGCCGAAATGGCAACAGAGCGCTCAAGCGCGGTGCGGACCGCGCTGTCGGGCCGCTCGCCCTCGTAGAGGGCCAAGAGCCTGGCCAGAAACGATATCATGAGCCGCGAGCGGGCGGAGGTGTTCCCCTCGGAGCCTATCTCCTCCTTGTCGTAGAAGAGGGCGATGGCGGCGCGCTGGGGCTTTTGCCCAAGCCCGCACATTGCGCTGAGGGCCGCAAATGCGCAGATGCGGTCGTCCTGTCCATAGCCCAGAACGAGAGAGCGGTCGAAGCCGGCCTCTCGCGCTTTTCCGGCGGGGACCAGCTCCAGCTCCGCGCTGGAGAAATCCTCCTCCGTCATCCCGTAGGCCTTGTTGAGATGGTCCAGCAGTGCAAGCTTGGTCCGGCATTTCGACTTCTTGTCGCCATCGACAGGCAGCGAGGCCGCAAGGGCCGAGAGCTCCTCGCCCTTCAGGCCCTCGTCGAGGTGGCGCTTGGCCTGCGACTGCCTGTAGAGGTGCGGCGCCAGGTCCTCGATGGTGAACACAGGGTCGTCGGGCGATTCGCCTATGCAGATATCGATCTCCTTCCCGCTGCCCAAGACGACCTTGCCGTGGAGGGCCAGGGGGATGGTGGCCCACTGGTATTTCTTGATGCCCCCGTAGTAATGGGTGCGGAAAAGGGCCATGCGTGTGTCTCCGTCCTCGTACAGGGGGTTCTGCTTGAGGTCCAGCCGGGGAGAGTCTATGTGCGAGGCAACGATGGAAACGCCCTCGGAGGGCGGCCTGGTCCCAGGCACGGCCAGGGCGATGCACTTGTTCTTCCATTCGTAATAAACACGGCTTTGGGGCCCGGTAGCTGATTCAAGGGGCACAAAACCGTTCTCCTCCGCCATCCGCCTTATGGCGCCGACAGCGTCCCTCTCGGTCTTGGCCGCATCCAGGAATCGGCGGTACCGGGCCGACAGTTCATCGGCCTCCGACCTCTCCTTCTTGGTGAACAGGTCCCAGGCATGCTCCCTTTTCATCTCGAGCCTCTGCTCGAGGGTCCCCTTCCGCTTCGCCATGTGAATCCCGCCTCCCCATATCGCAGGCCTGTATTCAACTTTGCGAAAAGCAGACAGGGCAATGATGAAATACAGGCCGGAGTTGGCCCGGATGGCGCCACCGGTTGAATTATATCCGCATGCGGCTTTTTCGAACCCGAGGGACTGCGGTGAAGCGGATAGGAATATTCTGTTCGGGAGGGGATGCGCCCGGGATGAACGCCACGATACGCGCGGTGGTGCGGACGGCGTTGTTCAACGGACTTGAGGTCTCGGGCATCCGGCGGGGATACACCGGCATGATAAATGGCGACATATATCCCATGGACGCGCGGTCGGTCTCAGGG
>Ga0315273_10014704_pt1 | contig 10091 bp, 11 predicted proteins | sample YL17G02_0_MG_FD_205753 | JGI IMG/M metagenome (GOLD analysis project Ga0315273, IMG submission 205753) | Sediment microbial communities from Yellowstone Lake, YNP, Wyoming, USA - YL17G02_0 | ecosystem: Environmental > Aquatic > Freshwater > Lake > Sediment | place: USA: Wyoming | collected... | reverse complement strand
AAAAGGGGGGGGGAAACTCACCGTGAAGGCACATCGTCCGGGGGTCGCCGGGGTCCAGCGTCAGGCACGCGAGGCGGAGCTCGGGAGCGAATTCCCTCCTCCAGCGGATGGTCCCGGCGGAAGAGTTGGTGCCGCCGACGCCGCTCGCCCCCGAAGAGAAGGAAGGAGAAGAGGAAGACGAGGGGACGACGTGCGGGCCCGCAGAAGGAGAAGAACCAGAAGAATCAGAAGAGGAAGAGGAGGGAATCGACCATGCCGCGAGCAGCCCCGGAGCCGCGAGGACGAGCAGCGTGTCCCCGCTCTCGGGCCCTCCCCAGGCGAGGGCGCGGACGCCCGTCGAGAGGCGGTGCAGGGAGAGCGGCGACGGCGACGAGGGAGGGCCGCCGCCCGGAGAGGGAGCTCCGGCCCCGGCGCGCTCGCGCGCCGCCGCGGCCGCCGCCGCCGCCGCCACGGCCGAGGCCTGCGACGAGCCCGTCGCCGCGAGGACGACGTCGTCGAGGCGGGCCAGCTGCGTGCCCGCGCGGGCGTCCCAGACGACGACGCGGCCCTCGGCGTCGCCCGACGCGATCCGGAGCGGGGAGGAGAAGGAGGAGGAGGAGGAGGGAGCGGAGGCGGCGGGAGCGGAGGCGGAGGCGAGGGAGGAGCACCCTCCGTCGCCGCCGCCGCCGCCGCCGCCGCCGCTCCTCCACCTATCCTCGTCAGGGGCCCAGGAGAGCGCCGTGACTGGCGCCGAGTGCCCCCCGACGAGCACGCACGCGACGTCGAGGGTGCGGATCTATGTTTTCGGTTTTTTTTTTAGAAGAGGTTGAGAAGGAACCTCGTCGTCGTCGCCGTTTTCTTTCCTCTCGACTTCGTTCATCCACCGCCTTTGAAAGAACCACAATCAAAAGAACTCACGTCCAAGACCACGACGGTCGCGCCCGCTGCGTACGCGAACAGCTCGTGGAGGCAGCATGATGCGCTGCCTCCGTTCCACGAGCTCGGCGCCGGAGGGAGGGCTCCCAGAAGGAGAGGAGAGGAAGCCATCAAAGGGAAGAGAAAGTGCCCGGCTTCTCGATCGATGGACGAGTTTGCTCACACAAGAAGAGAAAAACGAATTGCTCTCCAACTCTTTGCTCCGCCGCCGCCGCCGGCGTCCACGGCTCTGTGAGACCTCTCTCTCCTTTGGGGGCGAGTCTCTCGGTCCAGAGCAGCGCAAGAAATTCTTGGAGGACGAGACCCGAAGTGAGCCGAAGAGAAAAGAGAGGAAGGAAAGGTTGCGTTGCTTGCTTGCAAGATGGAGTTCGTGCCTTTTGACCTCTACGACCTCTCGACCCCCTTTGCTTCTTCTTAACCTCCTCGCTTTGGTTTGAGGTGGGAGGAGAGGGGGAGCCGCCCTTGGTCTCTTCTTCTTTGCTGCGTCTCTTTTGAGCCGCTGTCGTCGTCACTCTTTCTTCGAAACCCTCTTTTTTTGACCTCGACCTCGACCTTTTCTTTCATCGAAAAAAACCAAAAGACCAAAAACAAACGCAGGCCGCTTTTCTCGATGTCCTGCGCGGCAGCAGCAACGACCTCGGCATCGCCGCGGCGGGGCTTCGCTATCGCCTCCTCGGCCGCAAAAGAAGAAGGAAAGGAAGATTCTTCGCCCATCTCGATACCCGCGCGCTCGAGGAAGAGCCTCCTCGGCCTCCTGTCGCTGCCGCGGCAGCAGGCTGCGGCGAGGGCGGCCGCCTCTGGGGAGTCCGACCCCGCCGCTTCCTCCGCCGCCTCCTTCTTCGCCCTTTGCTACGCCGACGCGGGAGTCGCCGAGGCGCTGCGCTCCCTGGGCGTGGACGCCGAGGTGCTGGCCCGCGACGCGAGCGTCGCCCTGCTGTGCGACCTGGAAGGGGAGCAAGGAGGAGGAGGGGGAGGGGACGAGCGGGCGCCGGCGGCGATGGCGGCGGCGGCGAGCAAGGCGGCCTCGACCGCCGCCGCGCTGTGGCGGGGGCGCTGCGGGTTCGCGCCCGGGGTCCCAGACCAGCCGGGACACCTCTTCCTGCTGCTGTCGTCGTCTGGTTCTCTTGGAGCCGCCGCGCAGGTGCTGCGGGCGCACGCGAGCTGGGCGGTTCGCGGCGGCGGAGGCGGGGGCGGTGACTGTGAAGGCGGTCGCGGCGCCAACGGCAGAGCGTCGGCGGCAGCGACGGCGCAACGGCCCGCGTCTCCGAGGACGTCGATCCTCGTGTCCCCGGCCCTAGCCCGAGGCCCGAGGGCCCTGGCGGCCCTGGCGACCTCGCTTGAGGACGCGGCAGGGCTGCAGAGGCGCAGCCTCTCTGGCGGCGGCGGCGGCGGAGGGGGAGGAGGAGGAGAGAGCGGCAGCCCTCTTTCAACGGCGACGCCGCTGCTGCAGCAGCTGCGCGGGTGCGAGTGGAGCCTCGCTGGGGCCGGGCCGAGCTGGTTCGTGCTCCCGGAGCGATGCGAGGCCGGGCATCTCAGCAGGGGCGCGTGGCCGCTGGTCCCCGGAGGGGAAGAAAAAGGAGAGGCGGCGGCGGCGGAGGCTGCGGGAGAGTCGCCCTCCCTGGGGGCGAACGCCCTCGCTGCCGCTGCGGCGTTCTCGACGGCGGCGGCCCTCTCGGCCGGGGCTGCGTTCCATGCCGGTCTCAAGCTGGACCCCTTCGTCGTCGGGGAGAGCCCCGCCGCGAGGGCCGTCGCGGGGGCCGTGCTGGCGGCCAGCAGGGGGGGCGATCCCTCCGCCGCCGAAGCGCCCTCGTCGTCGCTGCTCGCCCGGGCTGCCAAGGCCGCCGCCGCCGCCTCGTCGGCCCTGCTGGCCCCCTCCTCGTCCGCGACAGAGGACGGCGGCGGCACCCTCCGCCGCGCCGCCCTCGTCGTCGTCGACTCCAGGGCCTTCTCCGCCGGCGCGGCCCTGCACGACGACCACCCGCTGACCCGGGCGCTCTGCTGCTGCTGCAGGAGCGATGGCGGCGGCGGCGGCGAGCTCCTCCCGAAATGTCGGCGCCGCGGCGGCGACGCCGACGTTTCCGTCTCGTCTTCCCTTTCCTCCTCCTCGTGCTTCTGCCCTCCCTCCTCCCTGCTCGACGCTGCGGACCCCTGGGTAGACGCGCTGGCCTGCCGCAGGCCCGCGGACGCCGCGCTGCTGCTGCGGAAGTGGCTGCGCGAGGCGGCGAGGGGCGCCGGGATCGCCGTGCCAGCGCGCGGCAGGGCGGGCTCAGCGCCGCCGGCGGAGCTCGGAGCTCTGGTCGACGCGCTGGGCGCGGCGACCAGGGGCCGGGTCTCGCGAACCGGGAGGCGCGCCAGGGCTCTAGCGGGCGCCTACGCCGAGGCGGCGGGGGCGAGCGGAGGAGCGCCGAGGTGGGAGGCGGCTGCGGCGGCGGAGGAGAGGCTGCTGAGTCTTTTGGTGGCCGAGGCGGGGGCGGAGGGGAGCTCGAGGACGGCTGCTGCTGCTGCTGCCTCCATCGCCGCCGTCGCCGACGAGCTCGTCGCCGCCTTCACGAGGTGCTGCGGCGCGAGAGGAGACGGCGGCGGCGGCGGCGGTTGCCCCGAGGTCGGGACCGGGGCCGCGCTCGCAGACGCGCTCCTCCTCGCCGCCGTCGGCGCCTCGGCCGCCGCCGACCTCCGCGCCTCGTCGTCTCCTCCGACCGCTCCTCCGCCTCCCTCCGCCTCGACCTCTTTCTCTTCGCTCTTCGGCGAGAGCGACGCATCGAGGATCCGAGAAGAGGCCCTGCGCGCCGCGCTGGGCGCGTACGAGGCAGCGGTGAGGGGGGCTCCGAAGGAGGCGAAGCGGGAGCTCGCGGGCGAGGTGGGGTGGCGGCCGGCGGCGGCGAAGAAGAAGAGCAGGAGCGGGAGCGCAGGAGCAGGCGGAGGCGGAGGGGGAGAAGGCGGCCCCGCGCCTCCTCCCCCGCTGGCAGAACAGGTGGCGGCGTTTGTGGACTCGTTCCTCGGCTCTGCCGCGCGGGCCGCCGACGCTCGGGCGTGGCTCCCGGCGGCGCTGAGGCTGGGAGGAGGAGCAGGAGGAGGAGGAGCAGCAGGAGCAGGAGGGCGAGGCGACAGGGCTCCCTCTCTGTCGCCCGCGGCCGAGATCGTCGCCCGGGTCCTGAGGCGGGAGCCGCTGCCCGGGGTCGACGGGAGCGGCGGCGACGCCGACGTCGCTGCCGCTGCTGCCGCTGTTGGCGGCGAGAGGCGCGAGAGAGGGGAGAGCTCCGACGACGACGACGACGACGACGACGGGGGGCCGTCGCTGCGCTCGCTGCTCCGCGGCGCGCTGGCCGGCGGCGCCGGCGGGTTTTCGACCCCGCCGAAAGCGAAAAGGAACCCAGCAGCGGCCGGAGCGAAACCGTCCCGGATCCGAGTCTCCGACTATGACGACGTTGTCCTGTTCTTCGTGGGCGGGCTGAGCCCCGCCGACGCGAGGGCCGCGGCGGCGGCGGTGGCCGCGGCGGCGGCGGCTTCGGAGGAGGCGGGTGCCGGAGACGGCCGCGACGGCGCCGGTGGAAACCTCCGCCCGCCTCCGAGGGTGATCTTGGGCGGGAGCAGGCTTTTGGCGCCAGGGGACGTCTACAGGGAGCTGGTTGCTGGTGGCGCTGAGGGGGAGAGGAGGAGGCGCGAGGGAGGTGGGGAGGTCGGGAGGGCGACGATGTAAAAAAAAGAAAGGAAAGAGGCGAGATTTGATTTTTTTTTTCGTTTTTTACTAGAACAAGACGACGTCGTGGTCGGAGACGCGGAGTCCGGGGCGGTCTCGCTCGTCCGGCCGGTCTTGTTCGTCTCCGGCGATGGGGGGGTCGAAAACTCGATTCCTACTCCTTTCTCCTCCCGCTTTTACCTCCCACTTTACCCGCAACACCTGGGTCCAGCAAGAAGCAAAAAAAATGTGCTTCCGGGGCGAGTTGAACGCCCGACCTCCTCCTCCTTGGTATAGAGCACGGAAAGCGTTTTCGAAGAAAAATCGCCTTTCGTGAAACAACCTACTAAAGAGACGCTCTAACCAACTGAGCTACGGAAGCTTACTTTCTTTTGTGCATTTTTATCATTTCCAAGGGTTCTTAAAACACAAAGGATAATGGAAGAAGTGGGGGAGCGGTTGGCTTCCAGGAAAAGAAGGAAAACAAAAAAGGTCGGGAAAACCCGACGTCGACCTTTTTTCTTTTCTCTCTCTCGTCCGCACAACTCGTTTTCTCTTTCTCTCTCGCCGCGCCTGCTCTCTCTCTCCCCCCAATTCCCATGCTCTACTCCTTCCCTTCATGCGCTCCTCGCGCGTCGCGGTGAGCAATTGGTAGTTCCCCGTGTTCTCCCTCCTCCTCCTCTCTCCCTCGATCGACAGATCGACGTCCATCGTCGACGTTGTCATCACCATTCGACTCACTTTTTTACCAAACCACCTCTCTCTCTCCTTCTCCCACCTGCAATACGGAACGCAGGTAATCGCCCTCGTCACAGCATCCACGGCGGCCGTCTCGCTCCTCGTCGCGGCGCCGAAGCTGGCGGTGGTGCCGCGCGAAGAAGAGGAGACCGGACATCGACCATCGTCGGCCACGTCGACGTCGACGCTGCATCGATCGTCTCCTGGCTTCCGTAAGGCCTCTGCGCGCTCGGCGATCCGCTCAAATGCTGCGCCTGGCCCTGACGGCAGCAAGGAGGAGTAGCGCTGCGGCCGTGGCGTCGTCGACGGCGCTCTCGACGCGAAGCGCGGCCGCCGCGACGACGGGATCGAAGTCATCGGCGGCGGCGTTCGAGGCGACGACGCCGGATTTTCTTCCTCTCCTCCGCCGCCGCACCTTCGCCTCTTCCTCTCCGTCCTCGCCTCCTCCTCCTCCGCGTCCGCCTCCTCCGCCCCCTCCCAGTCCGCGCCGCCGCGTCGTCTCCTCCTACGACCCGCGCCGCTCCAGCGAGCAGGCCCTCTACCTCGCGGCCCTCGTCCTCGGCATGGTGGGCGCGACCTACGGGGCCGTGCCGCTCTACCGCCTGTTCTGCCAGGCGACCGGCTTCGGCGGCACGGTCCGGTCGGGCGCGACCGTCGAGGAGAAGCTGGCGCTGCGCCGCAGGGCCCGGGCCGGGGACAGAAAGGCGAGGGCAGCGGCGGCGGAGGGGAGCAGCGAGGAAGCTCCCCGGCCCGCCTCGCGCCCCGCCCCGCGGGAGATCACGGTCACGTTCAACGCCGACGTCGCCGACGGGCTGCCGTGGCGCTTCTCGCCCGCGCAGCGCGCCGTCGTGGTGCGGCCGGGGCAGTCGGCGCTCGCGTTCTTCACCGCGAGGAACCTGGGCGAGAGGCCGGTCACGGGCGTGTCGACTTACAACGTGGCGCCGCAGCAGGCCGGAGCGCACTTCAACAAGGTGCAGTGCTTTTGCTTCGAGGAGCAGAGGCTGCAGCCCGGGGTGAGACGGTGGAGTTTTTGAGTCTTTTGAGTCTTTTGAGTCTTTTGAGAGAGAGAGAGAGAGAAAGAGAGAAAGAGAGAGAGAGAGAGATAAGGACAGCTCATCGCTCGCCTCTCGCTCGAAGAGGAGGAGGAAGAATTGTTTATTCCTCGCTCTCTTCTCCCGCCTCCTCGCTCCTCGCCAAGAGAAAGCCGGGGGAAAAGAGCGAGAAAATGAAGCAGGAAGTCTTCGGGCGTTTCTTCTTCGTGCTTGGAAAAGAGTTTAAAGAAAAGAGAGAAACTCACCCGACTTCTTCTTCTGCCAAAAAAAACTTTTTACTGCCAAAAACGAAAACAGGAGTCCGTCGACATGCCGGTTCTGTTCTACGTCGACCCGGAGATCGACGACGACCCGCGCCTCGCAGGGATAGACACGGTCACGCTGAGCTACACGTTCTTCCTGGTGGACGACGGGAAGAGCGCGGCGGGCGGAGAAGCGGAAGGAGGTGAAAAAGGAGAAGAAGCGAAAGGGGCGTCGTCGGCGGCGGCGGCAGCAGCGGCGGCGACGGCGGGTTGAGAGTAACTTCCTCGCTCGAAAGCGGCGTTCATTCCCTTCGTTCGTTATTCCTACATATTTCAGATCACTCGCTTGGTTAGTTGTATCGTTCCAGCGCACTTGTAGCAAAAACAGAAAGAAAAGGCAAATAGACAAAGAGGAACAGAGAAGCAAAAAAAACTTCTCACGCTGCCGCCGCCGCGACCGCTGCGCCTTCCTCCGCGACTGCTGCGCCTTCCTCCGCCGCCGTCGCCCCCTCCTTCCCCTTCCTCTCCTGCTCTTTGGCCACGGCCCTCTGCGCTGCCCGCTTGATGGTCCGTCGCACGCGCGCGTTGATGAAAGTCGCTCTCTGCTGCTGATGATGAGGAAAGGGCTGCTCCTCCTGCGCCTGCTGCTGCTGCGGCGGCGGCGGACGGTGCCGTTGCGAGACCTGGTGCGAAGAGGAAAAGAAAGGTGGAGCCGGAGAGGACCGCGGGCACCCCGCGGCCGCGTGATACGGGTAAAAGTAATTGTTATGTTGCTGCTGCTGGTGGTGGTGGTGGTAATCGACGTCCTGCGATGGAGCCGACTGCTGCTGCTGGTAAAAGTGGTGGATCTGCAGCGACAGAGCCGCTGCCGCCGCCGCCTGCTGCTGATAGTGGTGCCACTGATAGTGAAAGGAAGAAGCCTGAGCCGTCCCCCTTCTCATCCGCTGCTGCTCGACGAGCCAAAAGGCACCGTGGCCCTCCTGCGGGATGAAAAACGACGGAGGGGCCGCGACGGGAATGCCGACGACGACCGTTCCGGGCGGGGCCTGCGCGACTGGCATCGCCGCCGTCGTCGCCGGCGCCGCCGCCGTTGTTTCAGCAGCTCTTTTTTCGGCAGCCTCCTCTTTCGTCGTCGTCGCCCGAGAAGGCCGCCCCGAGCGGCTCGAAGGAACCACCCCTGCGCTCGCCCTCCAAAGGTCCTTGGCAGGGAGCGTCGCCGCGGGCGCGAGCCGGATCCCCCCAGGGCGGCCGCTCGCAAACGCCGCGCCGCCGCCACCGCCTCGCCCCGAGGAGTGGAGGCTCCCGAAGCGAGAGAGCAGCAGAGCGGGAGAACAGTGACCCGCGTCGTCGTCGCCGCCGCCGCTCCAGGGCCTTCCTCGGAGCGTCGGAGACGGGGTCTTGATGCCGTAGCTCGGAGAGAAGGAGACGGACGCGAGGCGGAGGGCGAGGTCGTCTTCGGAACCGGAACCGGAGCCATGGTCGCCGGCGGCGGGGGCGAGGCGGCGCGGGGGCTGCTCGAGGGAGCTCTCGGAGCCGCCGTTGGTGCTGCCGCCGGCTTCTCTCGCTCCTCTCTTCCTCTGCTTTGCCTCTGCGATCAGCAGCGTGGGGGCCCTGTGGAGCGGGATGCGCAGCTGGAGGGAGGAGGAAGAATTCGAGGCGGTCATATTTCGGAACTTTCTTGGGGGAAGGGCGGGAAAAAAAAATGAACGAGAAAAAGTGGGGCGAGGCAAAAGGAGGTTTTCATTTTCTGCTCTCAACGCCTTTCTTCTCAGTCCAAAAAAAATATCGCCTCGACGATGATGCTCTCTTTCTCTCTCGACGACGCCATTCTCCTTCTTCTTCGTTGTCGGAGAACGAAGAACGATGGATTATTCCTGTTCTTCCTCCTCCTCTTCTTCCTCCTCCTCCTCTCAACAATCCCGCGCCGCGGTCCACGTCCGCCCGCTGCTCCCGGGGGAGACGGGCCGATCTCGACTGCTTCTCGATCGAGGCAGGCAAGAAAGTGTTCTTCGGAGCAGCAGCAGCAGCAGCAGCTGGAGGCAATTCGACTAAGGAGCAGCAGCACCAGCAGCAGCAGCAGCATCGCTCGGCTGTCGCCTTCGACCTCGCCGCGGGCCTCTGAGGAAACCAAGTCTTTTCCTCCTTTCTTCTTTCTTGGTTTGCTTATTTTTTTTCTTCCTTCTTGCTGTCTCTGTTTTGTTCTCTGTGCACGCGCGAAGTAGCCCTTCTTTCTGTCTCTGTTTCGTTCTCTATGCACGCCCTTGTTTGTTTAATCTATTTTTAAAAAAGCGGGACAGAGAGAGAGGGGGAGCAACAGCTGCGGCGAATTCTCTCTTCTCTCCGTGCGCACGCGCTCAAAAAAACTTCTCTCTCTTTCAACTCGACCAACTCTCTCGACGGCTGCGACGGCGGGAAAAGCAACAACTCCAACTTAAACCTCTTCCTCCTCTTCTACTTCTTTTTTCCTCGGAGGAAGCGGTCTTCTCCCCACCGGCCGCAGGAGACGAAGCCTTAACCTCCTACGCGCTGACGCCGCCGCCGTGACCTCCTCATCCCCCGATCTTGATGCGGCGCGGTCCTTTCTCGCCCTTCTTCTCCTTCGGCACGCGCACGTGCAGCACGCCGTGCTCAAAGTCGGCCTTGAGCTCGTCCATCTTGGCCGAGGGAGGGAGGCGCACTGAGCGCGACTGGAAGCTCGCCGAGCGCTCCGAGCGGTAGTAGCGCGCCTGCGGGCCCTCTTCCTTCTTCTCGTGCTCCTCGGAGACCTCGATCGTGACGAGGTCACCGTCGACGGAGAGGTTGACGCGGGAGTCCTCGACGCCGGGGACGTCGGCGAGAATCTCGAACGCCTTGTCGGTCTCTGCGTTTTTTTGGTGAATTGGGGGGGGGGAAGAGGATGAGAAGGGTTGTGGAAGAGAGGGTACGAGTTTGATTGCATGCGTTGCCGGCGACGACGACGCGACGATGTGACGCGGCGACGACAAAACGCGACCGTCTTCGTCGCTTGTTTCGCCTTTTCCGCGAAATCCGCCTCCATCCGCCCTCACTTTCCCGCCAGCTCTTTCCCCCTTCAACGACACTTGTCTTCTTCGCGACGGAAAGGAGCAAAACAGAGAGAAACAATGAAAAAGAAAGAAAAGAAAAGGACAACCTTTGACGTCGAGGTGGATTGGGCGAAGCCGCTGCTCGAGGACCCCGCGGGAAGACGAAACCTGCCCTCCCCCCCCGATGGGCGTGCCCAGGAAGAGCGAGAAGGGGTCGTAGAGGGCCGAGCCCATGAAGGGGTCGTACAGGGAGAGGGCCATTGTCGGGTTTCCTCGGATGCGGGCGGAGACGGTTGAAAAAAAAGAGAAGGTTCCAAGAAGGTCAAAAAGAAAGATGTGATTCGTTTGTTAGAACACAGTGGGGGAAAAAAGTCTCTCTCTATGGTCTCACGTGGGGGGGGGGCGGCGCCCGCGCGGCGCCGCC
>Ga0315273_10014703_pt1 | contig 10092 bp, 8 predicted proteins | sample YL17G02_0_MG_FD_205753 | JGI IMG/M metagenome (GOLD analysis project Ga0315273, IMG submission 205753) | Sediment microbial communities from Yellowstone Lake, YNP, Wyoming, USA - YL17G02_0 | ecosystem: Environmental > Aquatic > Freshwater > Lake > Sediment | place: USA: Wyoming | collected... | reverse complement strand
ACGGGGGTAAAAAGCCATGTTCGGCAAAAGAATTACCCTTTTCAAGCTGTTCGGTTTTCCCATCCGCATTGAAATGAGTTGGCTCATTATCGCGGTTTTGATCACCTGGTCGCTAGCCGCGGGGTATTTCCCGCAGTCCTATAAAAATCTTTCACAAGCGGCCTACTGGATCATGGGCGTTATCGGGGCGCTCGGCCTTTTCATGTGCATCATTCTTCACGAGCTTGGACATTCGCTGGTCGCGCGGCACTACGGGCTGAAGATGAAGGGCATCGTGCTGTTCATCTTCGGCGGCGTATCCGAGATGCCGGATGAGCCGGCGGAGCCGAAAGTGGAGTTCCTGATGGCGCTCAGCGGGCCGGCGGTCAGCGGGGCAATCGCCGCCGTGTCCTATGCAGCAAGCCTGCCGGCCTGGCCCGTGCCTGTGAAGGCACTTTTGAGCTTTTTGTGGCAATTCAACGCGGTACTGCTGGTTTTCAACCTTGTGCCGGCGTTTCCTCTGGATGGCGGACGCGTCCTGCGCGCCGTACTTTGGCGGCAGAAGAACGACATGCTCTGGGCCACGAACATCACCTCGCAGATCGGATCCGCGTTTGGTTTCTTCATGGTGTGCATGGGCGTGCTGAGCCTGATTGCCGGCAACGTCATCGGGGCCGTGTGGTGGTTCCTGCTGGGCATGTTCCTCAGCAACGCCGCGAAGATGAGCTACCAGCAGCTCCTGTGGCGACAGATGCTGTCCAAGACCAAGGTCGAGCACCTGATGAACCCGGAGCCCAAGACCGTGCCGCCCGAAATCTCCACCGAGGAGTTCGTGGAGAACTACGTTTACCGCTATCATTTCAACATGTTCCCGGCGATGCGCAACGGCGAGATCGTCGGCTGCGTCAGCACCGAAGAGGTGAAAAAAGTGCCGCGCGAACAGTGGGCGACGCACCCCGTTGAGGAACTTCTGCGGCCCTGTTCACTCGAAAACACGATCGGCCCCGATGAAGGCGCGCAGGAGGCGCTGAAAAAAATGACGAGCAGCGGCGTCTCGCGCCTTTTGGTGATGCGGGAGAACCGCCTGGTTGGAATCATTACGCTCAAGGACATGCGCGGCTATATCGCCCAGAGGATGGAACTGGAAGGGGACGGGCGGAACACGTTCTGAGAACCGCGCGGCGCGCTTCATGGGCTGCGCCGGGATTTTAGCACGAATGCAAAGGAGACACTAAAATGAAAGCTCTTATATTGGCAGCGGACGGATTCGAGGATTCGGAACTCCTCTGCCCCTACTATCGTTTGCTCGAGGCCGGCATCGAGGTGGATATTGCGGGCCCTCAAAAGGGGACGATCACCGGCAAACACGGGTACGTGGTTAAAACGAACCTCCCTTTTTCCAAGCTGAAGGCCAAAAATTACGATCTGCTGATACTGCCGGGAGGGCGGGGACCGGAAACGGTGCGCCTGGATCGCAAAGCGGTCGAGGTCACCAGAAAGATGTTCGAGGCCGGCAAAATCGTGGCCGCCATCTGCCACGGCGCCCAGACGCTCCTGTCCGCGGGCGTGATAGCGGGCCGGACCGCCACCTCGTGGCAGGGCATCCGCGACGACTTGAAGATCGCGGGCGCGAACTTCAGGGACGCGGAGGTCGTCGTGGACGGCAACTTGATCACAAGCCGCTGCCCCGAGGACCTTCCCGCTTTCTGCCGGGAGATTTTCAAGAAGCTCTGAACGCTCCGCTGCCCGCCCTCTGCCCATGACTGAGCATCAGAATTGGAAGTCCATTCAATCGCCCCTGATGGGGCGCGGGGATGAGCCGCGCAGGTGGAATTGGAAAGGAGGCCCTCCGCCCCTTCAGGGCGGTTACTTTTTAAGATTCTGGTACCCAGGGTGGCGACCCTGGGCAATTCCCATTTGCGCCTTCAGCGCAAAAGTACAACGATCAGCGGATGCGCCCTAAAAAAAAACCGAACAAAATCGCTTTGACATCCCGGCCCGCTCGCGGTATATTATGGGCCCATGGATGAGTCATATTCCGCAAGTGTTTATATATCAGAGGCTTGCGCTATTTTAATAGACGCGGGAAGACAATACTCTCGAATGTTGTGGCCCTGGAAAATACGGGAGCAGCTTATTTCGTGGCGACTTCGGTAATCATTATTCCGGCGCGTTACGGGTCAACGCGCCTGGCCGGCAAGATGTTGCTGGCCGAAACCGGAAAACCCCTGATTCAGCACGTCTATGAAAACGCCGTCCGGGCGAAACGGCCGCGCGAGGTCATCGTGGCCGCGGACGACGAACGCATCAGACAGGCGGTCCTCTCCTTCGGCGGAAAGTGCGTCATGACGCGCCCCGACCACCCCAGCGGCAGCGACCGGATCGCCGGGGTCGCCCGCTCGCTGGACTGCGAGGTCGTGCTGAACGTGCAGGGGGACGAGCCCGAAATGGACCCCCGCGTGATGGACGAGGTGATCGAGGCCCTGGAAAACGACCCGGGCTCGGTGGTCTCGACCGCGGCCGTCCCGATCGCATCCGAGGAAGAGCTTCGCAGTCCCAACGTCGTGAAGGTGGCCCTCGACGGCGCCGGCCGCGCCCTGTATTTTTCGCGCGCGCCCATCCCTTACCCGCGCGACGGGTGGCCCGCGGGGAAAATCCTCGCCCTCAAGCACCTCGGCATCTACGCTTACCGGCGCGAGTTCCTGCTGCGTTACACCCGGATGAGCCAGACTCCGCTCGAAAAGCTCGAAAAACTGGAGCAGCTTCGGATCCTCGAAAACGGCCTTCGCATCCGCGTGATCGTGGCCGGCCACGACGGGCGCGGCATCGATACGATCGAGGATTACAGGCGTTTTGTGGAAAAAATAAAAATCGAGGAAAAAAGATGACCAAGCATATTTTCGTCACCGGCGGCGTGGTTTCGAGCCTCGGCAAGGGACTGACCTGCGCCAGCATCGGCCTTCTGCTGGAGGGCCGCGGCCTGCGCGTGGCGCTCCAGAAGCTCGACCCGTACCTCAACGTGGACCCGGGCACCATGAGCCCCTACCAGCACGGCGAGGTTTACGTCACCGAGGACGGCGCCGAGACCGACCTCGACCTGGGCCACTACGAGCGTTTCACCAGCGCGGTGACCAACCGCCACTGCAACTGCACCACGGGTTCCATCTACAACGCCATCATCACCAAGGAACGCCGCGGGGACTTCCTGGGCAACACGGTGCAGGTGATCCCGCACGTGACCACCGAGATCAAGAACTTCGTCAAGCAGCTCGCCCGCCCCGGCACCGACGTGGTCATCACCGAAATCGGGGGCACGGTCGGCGACATCGAAAGCCTTCCCTTCCTCGAAGCCATCCGCCAGATGCGCCAGGACGTGGGCCGCGAAAACTGCCTCTACATCCACCTGACCCTGGTGCCGTACCTGCGCGCCCCCCAGGAAATCAAGACCAAACCCACGCAGCACAGCGTCGGCAAACTGCGCGAAATCGGCATCCAGCCCGACATCCTCATCTGCCGCACCGAGGTCCCGCTGGCCGACGACGTGCGCGAGAAGATCGCGCTTTTCTGCAGCGTCGAGCGCAGCGCCGTGGTCGAGGAGCGGGACGTCGAGCTTTCGATCTACGAGGTGCCGCTCATGCTGAGCAACCAGCGCGTTGACGAGCTGATCGTGGACAAGCTGGGACTGAAGGCCGAGGAGCTCAACATCGACGCCTGGCTGGAGATGCTCAACATCATCCGCAACCCCGCGCACACGGTGTCGATCGCGGTGGTCGGCAAGTACATCGAGCACCAGGACGCCTACAAGTCCATCTACGAGGCCCTGACGCACGGCGGCGTCGCCTGCGCCAGCCGCGTCAACGTGGTGCGCGTGGAGGCCGAGAACATCACCAAGCACGGCCCCGAGCCGTTCCTGAGCGACGTCCACGGCCTGCTGGTGCCGGGGGGCTTCGGCAGCCGGGGCACCGAGGGCAAGGTCGAGGCCATCCGCTACGCGCGCGAAAAGAAGCTCCCCTTTCTGGGCATCTGCCTGGGGATGCAGTGCGCCACGATCGAGTTCGCTCGAAACGTGCTGGGCCTGGCCGGGGCGAACTCCACCGAGTTCGACTCCGCGACGGGCCACCCCGTCATCGACCTTTTGCCCGAGCAGAAGGAGGTTGTTCTGAAGGGGGGCACCATGCGCCTGGGGGCCTGGCCGGCGGTCCTGACGGCCAAATCGCTGGCGGCCCGCCTCTACGGCCGCACGGAGATCTCCGAGCGGCACCGGCACCGTTACGAGTTCAACAACCAGTACAGGGACGCTTTCCAGAACGCCGGCTTCGTCGCCTCCGGCGTCTCGCCCGACGGCCAGTTGGTGGAGATTGTCGAGCTGGCCGGCCATCCCTTCTTCATCGCCTCGCAGTTTCACCCCGAGTTCAAGAGCAAACCGGTCGCGGCGCATCCGTTTTTCGCCGGTTTTATCCACGCCGCTCTGAAGCACTCCGGCAAGACGGGCGCGACGCACGGGAGGATGGAGGAAAATGGAAAAGGAAAATGACAAAAACGCGGACGAACGAGCGCAGGCCGCCGCTCAAAATGCGCAGGGTTCCGCCGCGCAGTCCTCGGGGGCACGCCAAAGCCTTCCGCCCCAGGCCGCGTTCGTCACACTGGTCGAATCCCTGGCCGCCCAGGCGCTCGCCCAGATGGGCGATCCGGCCGAGCCGGCGGGCGGAAAAAGGGAAAAAGATCTCCAATCCGCGCGGTTTGTGATCGATATCTTGGATGTGCTCGAAGAAAAAACGCGGGGGAATCTTACGGAAAACGAACGGGCATTTCTGCAGGCCGTTCTCTACGACCTGCGCATACGCTTCGTCAAAGCGTCCGGGTGAGGAGGCCCTAAATACATGAGAATATTAGCGGACCTTGTGGCGGATCTGACCACGCTTCCGGCCCTGCCGCAGATGGTGACCCGCATCCTGGCCCTGGTCAACGATCCGCAATCCCAGGCCTCGGAGGTGGCGAAGCTGATGGTGCGCGAGCCCACCCTCGCGGCGCGCGTGCTCAAACTGGCCAACAGCCCCTATTACGGCTTGGAGCACAAGCTCAACGACATCAACCGCGCCATCGTCGTCATCGGCTTCAATACGCTTCGCACCGTGGTGGTGAGCGCCTCGATGGTCAATGCCTTCCGGATTGGCCTGCCCACGGGCTTCAGCCGCGCCAATTTCTGGAAACATTCCATCGTCTCGGCCGCGGCCGCCCGCGAGCTGGCGCTGCGGACCGGCATCGACCCCGAGCTGGCCTACAGCGCGGGCCTCCTGCACGACATCGGGAAGCTCGTCATGGACTACTACACCCCCAACGAAACGGAAAAAATCCTCCGCAAGGCGCGCAACGAATCCCTGTCTTTCAGGGAATCCGAGGTGTTCACGGACCTCAGCCACGCTTTCCTCGGCGGCGAACTGGCCCAGTGGTGGAACCTCGACGCCCCCCTGCGGGACGCCATCGCCACCCACCACGACCCTGAAAACGCAACGGACAAGATGCTTTTCGCCGCCGTCTCTTTCGCCAATTACCTCAGCCATATCACCGGGCTCGCCGCGGGAAGCTTCAGCAAGCCCGCCCTCGACCGAAACTCCTGGATCCGCTTGAAGCTGAAACAGGAGGATTTGCCGGAGCTTCTGGGGATGGTAAAAAATGAGATCAAGCTGGCCAACGCCATCCTCAGCGTCAGCGCCTGACACGAGATTGAGGGGCAAGGGTGCAGTTTTCATCTGTTATTGTTTTCAGGAGTAACCCGTTCATATCGCCAATCAAAAAAGGCAGTTACGGGGAAAAATGAGAGAGAAGGATACGTAACAGGGCGATTCTTTCCCGATCTCTTTTTCGCGCTGAAAGCGCGAGGAGAATCAGCCTGGGGCAACGCCCCAGGTGCCAGACTCCAAAATGAAGCGCCCTGAAGGGGCGCGGGGAATTGGCCACGGAAGGGGATTTTAAATAATGCCTCCGCCCCTTCAGGGCGGGGGATTTATAGGCACCAGGTACCCAGGGCGGCGGCCCTGGGCTGGTTCCCGCTTGCGCCTTCAGCGCAAAAATACAACGATCAGCGGCTGCACCCGGGGCAAAGGAAATTCCCCATTTTTCTTGACGGCGCGCGCCTGTTTGATTAAAGTTTCCCGCGGGAGGAACTATGCGTAAATCTTCATGGCGGCGTCTATTATGTGCGTTTTTGTTTTGCCTGACGGCGAAGGTTGCGGCGGCGCAGGAGTTGGCCAACCTGTTGCCCGAGGATATTCTCGGACTGATCTCGTTAAGTCCGGTCGCCAAGGCCAGGGACAACATCGACGCCCTGTCCGATTTCCTGTCCCTGCCCGAGCTCAGGAACGCGCTTTCCACCCGCATGGGCCACATCTTTCTGGACGAAAACCTGACGGCGGTTGACACGACCCGCGGCTTGGGCCTGGTCATGCTGAACCCGCAGGAGTTCAATTTCCCTTACGCCGTGGTGGTTCCCGTCACGGACTTCGAAAACTTCGTCCGGGCCTGCGCCGTCGATTCCAAGGTTTACCCCTTTTCCCAGGGCAACCAAGACCTTTTCTTCGCCCGGCTGGGCGAGGGTCGGATTTTCTTCGGCCGGATCCCCGGCTGTGCCATCGTCTCGGTCAACCAGAAGGCCGTCAGAAAGATCATGCGCGCCGGCTACTTCGGCGAAAAACGCCTGTATGAAAGCCTCTCGCAGATCGAACGGCAAAACCTTGAGACCAACCCCATCGCCTTCTATTTCAACATGCGTATGGTCACGGAGTCCAGCGAGGGCGCCCTGGATACGGCCAAGTTCGAAATGCTGGAAATGGCCATGACGGAGACCTCCGCCAGCAAACCCGCCGATGGCGGGTTCCAGGAGTTCAGCCGAATGCAGCTCGACTGTCTGTTCGCGCTGCTCAAGGAGGTCAAATCCGTCTCGGGTTCGCTTAAAATTGAAACCGACGGCGTCCGGGCGATGGTGGACGTAACACCGGTCTCCCAGGGCCCGCTCGAGACGCTTCTGAAAAGCGCCGTTGGCGGCGACGTCGAAGATTACCGCGGCCTGATCGGAAAAGAGACTTTCGCCGCCCTCAGTTGGCGCACGGACGGCCAGGCCGTGAGGAACTTCTCCGTTGACATCGCGCGCAACCTCGCCACGGAAGAGGCGCGCCAGAAATGGAAGGCCTACGTCAACCGTCACGTCGGCATGGCCCCCGCGGGCGTCCTGTGCGTGGAACAGGGAGAAAAAGCGGTCGCGGGTTTCAAACTTCCGGGCCTTCTCTACGCCGCCGCCGTCAAACAGGCGGCTCGGGGGGACTGGGACTCGGTGGTCAATGCCTATGCCTCGCTTCCTCTGGTCAAAGTCAAGCCCGCCTCCAAGAAGATCAACGACAAAATGTACGACACCGCGGATTTTGGCGCGGGCCCCTTGACCCTCCAGGCCACATACGGCTACGTGGAGGACCGTTTCTTCATGGCCTTCAACCAGTCCGACATTCGACTGACCGCTTTCCTCGGCGCGGTGGAGGCCAAGAAACTACCCGCGATGGACACGGATATCGCCGCCCTCGGCAAACTTGTGGAAATCCCGCCGAACTTGTTCTTCACCGCCTCGCCCACCACGATCCTGCGCATGGTGATAAGGGCGCAATCCGCCCAGCAGCCCGGCGCGGGCGCTGCCGAAAGACCCGGCATGGGCGGCCCGCCAATGGAAAGACCACCCGCTGGAATGCCGCCCGGCGAAAGATCACCGGCCGACATGGCCGGCATGGGCCCGGGCGGTGAACCGCGCCCAACGGGACCCGGTGGCGAAGGACCGGGCATGAGGCCGGGCGGCCCCGATGGGCCCGCCATGAGACCCGGCGGCCCTGATGGGCCTGCCATGACGCCCGGCGGCCCCGTCGGCATGGGGCCGGGCGGCGATAGACCCCCGGCCGGTCCAGCCGGCGCAAAACCGTCCGACGATTCCTCCGGCTTGGCCGTGCCCATTGCGATCCCAGCGCTGGTGGTGGCCTTCGGCGCGGATGGCGGGATCGGAAAAATCAGGATTTGGGCCGGCAAGGTCGAGATGCAGAACATGGGCCGGCTGTTTCTCGCCCTGCGAGGAGAAAAAACACAGGTCAGCGAGATGCCCTACGAAGGGCAGCCCTACATGGATTATCCCCCGGGCGGCCCCGACGGCCCCATGATGCGCCGGGAAGGTCCGGGGGCCGAAGATGCGCCGATGGGCGCTCAGCCCCGCGACGGCCCTCGCCCGAATCCCGACCGCGGGGGGCCGCCTCCCGGTTTTCGGGATCGCCCGGGCCCTCGTGGCCGGTGAGCAGCTAAAAATCGGCGCATAAAGCGGCCGCCTTGGACCGTTTAGATGCCGCGCTTTAGGGGGGGTGATGCCTTTTTGGCTCCAAATCCGCCGTGATTCCTCTTGAAAAGTCCCACGGATTATACAAACTATGCCTAACGTGCGGAGTCTTGGGTTTCCTTGACCGTTTTGCGCAGACCGCCTGTTTAAGGATCGGATCATGAGTGAAATCAAAATAACCCTCGACGAATCGGACATTCCGCGACAGTGGTACAATTTAGTGGCGGACCTTCCCTCCCCCCCTCAGCCGCCTCTGGGGCCGGACGGAAAACCGATCTCGCCCGAGATGCTGGCCCCGGTTTTCCCCATGAACCTGATCGAACAGGAGGTCAGCCAGAAGCGCTGGATCGACATCCCCGAGGAGATCTTGAACATCCTCTACCGCTGGAGGCCCACCCCGCTTCGCCGCGCGGTTTACCTTGAAAAACATCTGAAAACCCCCGCGCGGATTTACTACAAGGACGAAAGCGTCAGCCCCCCCGGCAGCCACAAGCCGAATACCGCGGTGCCCCAGGCGTGGTACAACAAGCAGTTCGGCATCAAGAAGCTGACCACCGAAACCGGCGCGGGCCAGTGGGGCAGCGCCCTGGCCTTCGCCTGCAAGCTGATCGGCCTGGAGTGCAAGGTTTTCATGGTGCGCATCAGCTTCGAGCAGAAGCCCTTCCGCAAGGCGCTGATGCAGGTTTGGGGGGCCGAGTGCGTGCCCAGTCCCAGCGATGAAACCAACGCGGGAAGGGCCATTCTCAAGCAGATGCCCGACACCCCGGGAAGCCTGGGGATCGCCATCAGCGAGGCCATCGAGGCGGCGGTCACCGACCCGACGGGCCAGACCCGTTACGCGCTCGGAAGCGTTTTGAACCACGTCATGCTGCACCAGACCATCATCGGCCTGGAGGCCAAGAAGCAACTGCTGAAGGCGGGCGAAAAGAAGCCCGATATCGTCATCGGCTGCGCGGGCGGGGGCAGCAACTTCGCCGGCCTTTCCTTCCCCTTCGTCCACGACAAGATCAACGGGGCCCAGATCAAGATCATCCCCGTCGAGCCCACCTCCTGCCCCTCGATGACCCGCGGCGAGTTCGCCTACGATTTCGGCGACACCGCGACCATGACCCCCCTTCTGGCGATGTACACGCTCGGCCACGCCTTCATCCCCCCCGCCATCCACGCGGGCGGATTGCGCTACCACGGCATGGCCCCGCTCGTCTGCCAGGGAATCGTCGAGGGCCTGCTCGAGCCCCGCGCCTACGACCAGACCAGGTGCTACGAGGCCGCGATGACCTGGTCCGCAACCGAGGGCACCGTCTGCGCGCCCGAGACCAGCCATGCCATCGCCGCGACCATCGACGAGGCGATCAAGGCCCGTGAAGAGGGCAAGGAGAAGGTCATCCTGTTCAACTATAGCGGCCACGGCCTGATGGACCTGGCGGGCTACGAAAAGTATCTGAGCGGCCAGTTGAAGGATTACCCGCTTCCGGAGGAGGACCTGAAAAAATCGCTCGAAGCCATCAAGAACCTGCCCAAGCCCAAGGCGGTAAAAACCGGACGGTGGTGAGCCGCTTGCGCGGCTTGTTTTTCCCGTAGGCGCGGACCCCTGTGTCCGCCCGGATGTGCCTTGAACACCTGACCTTCCGGCAAGCCTTTGTTTTTCCCGTAGGGGCGGACCCATGTGTCCGCCCCGTTTTTTTTGGATTCGCTTGCCGATCTTTGCCTTTTGTAGCGCAGACACTCCTGTCTGCGCCCCGTCTTAGCGTTTT
>Ga0315273_10014702_pt1 | contig 10092 bp, 13 predicted proteins | sample YL17G02_0_MG_FD_205753 | JGI IMG/M metagenome (GOLD analysis project Ga0315273, IMG submission 205753) | Sediment microbial communities from Yellowstone Lake, YNP, Wyoming, USA - YL17G02_0 | ecosystem: Environmental > Aquatic > Freshwater > Lake > Sediment | place: USA: Wyoming | collected... | reverse complement strand
TCAGTGCCAACCCCGTCTGTCGCAATAGCCGAACCTGTAACGCCCGCCAAGAGAGAAGCGGTGGCGCCTGCAAAAGTTGTTATTGTCATACCTATCAAGAAAGATCCGGCTGAACCCGACAAAAAGGATGCTTCAACTAAAGCCGACCCTGTTGTTCCAGTCAGAAAACCGGAGACACAGACAAGGAGCGAGCCTGCTGTTGCCACTGTCAAGGCAACTAGCAATGGCGAGGAAACACCACTGCTGCCACCCATGAAACCTTTGCGACCTGTTGCCATTCTGCTACCGACACCTGCCATCATTCCAAAAATTGCCTTGCCGGGCGACGAAGTACCAGACCAGCAGGATGCAAGCTGCCTGCAGCAACTGCGCCAGGTTGCCGACTACACGATTGCCGCCGATACGGTGGCCAGCGGCCTGTGCCACGTTTACAATCCGGTTCACCTGCTGTCTGTCATGGTACAAAAGCAGGTGATCCAGTTGCCTGAGGTACCATTGCTCAATTGCAAGTATGCCCTACAGCTGTCGAAGTGGGTGCGCGAGTCAGCGGCACCTATCCTCTCGGCCCAAACCGGTTCGCCCCTTGAGAAGATATCAACCGGGCCCGGCTTCCAATGTCGCGGCCGCAACGGCGACTCAACTGCCAAGGTCAGTGAGCACGGTTATGGCAATGCTGTAGATATCAGTGACTTCCGCATGGGTGACGGCAAGGACATCATCGTCAAGGATGCCATTGATCCTAACGCGGCAAACTACGCCATCCTCCACGGCCTGCGCAGTTCCGCCTGTGGATACTTTACCACGGTTCTGGGACCGGGTTCAAACGAGGCACACGCCACGCATTTCCACTTCGACATGGGCGTGCACGGCAAAAGCGGCAATTACCGCATTTGTGAGTAGCAGAACTCCGACCTTAGAAATTTCTGCCTTCGACGAAGTATCCATAAAGGCTGGTCAAAAGCGTGACGCCTAAGATAGTGGCAATCCAGTTGAGGACGACCTGGATAGCAAGGGCAATGGAAAGTCCGACCGCTCCAAATTTAGCAAATGCGAGGGCGACAACGTAAACGACGACGCCCATGAGAAGGGCACAGGCCAGGAAGAGCAGGAACAATCCCAACAGCTGCCAGAAATTCCCGTCCGTTGCTGCCCATGCGTCACGCAGGGTGAAGTCCCGGCGGCCGAGGGCAATGGCTGGCAATTTTACAGACAATCGGTAAGCTGAGACGATCATGATAGCATAAAGGGCAATGAGTCCAGCGAAGAGAACAAATTTGCCGAAATTTCCTGGCGCTTTGCCGAAAATGAGCCCTGCGAGCTCAATGGCGAAGATGCCAGCAAACGCACCTACCGCGATCAACAGAATAATTGCAAAGAAATTGCCGACGTAACGCCACATCAAACCATCAATGCGCAGCCTCTGCCAACCATCGACCATCTCATCAAGCAACACATAGCGGTGCCAGTTAACCGCAATGGAAGAATAGGCGATGAGGGGAACGACAATGAGCACCAGCAGTATAAGGCTGTTCTTGGCGTCAAATTTCTCGGCCTCGCTCACACCTCGGGAGATGAAGTAAAAATTTCCGGCGATATTCAGGGGCAGCATCAGCAGCATCCAGGGCCAGCTAATATGGAAAGCAAAGCCGATATTATCTATCGTCGACCTGATCGCGTGCCTGAAAGCGTCAAACACTGGCAATGTTCGCATAAATATCACTCTTGAATTTGATTCGAAATCGATACTGCCGTAAGTAGCCCCGTTTGCAAAGACAAGGAATTTGCAATGCGAACCATCACCATGGAAGCCGAATTGGCGCATCTCTACGATGCACCGGTTCCAACCTCTATCCTCAAGGAGGTGGACCACATCACGGCTGACTACGCAAGGCTCATTGCAGCTTTCCCCTTGCCATCCTGGCAACCCACAGGGCCTGAGGGGTTGGACTGTTCACCGCGCGGGGACCCCAGGCTTTGTATGGGTTGCCAATCCGAACAACCCCATGAACCCTGACCGACGCGGCAACAGCCGTGTTGACAGCCTGCGCAATATCGTGCGCGATCCGCGCGGGGCCCTCCTCTTCCTTATTCCCGGGACCGGCACCTCTATGCGAGTGAATGGCAAGGCACAACTTTGCCCCGATGAAGGGCTCCGCGCGTTCTTTGCCATGCACGGAAAATTGCCTAAATGCACGATCTTGATCACCGTGGAAAGTGCCTACACCCAATGCCAGAAAGCCATCGCGCGCTCAAAATTGTGGGACCCCACACGGGCCTCTGCCGCCAAGCGACCCATCCACCGTGGGTGAAATGATGAAGCGCCTGGCGCCTGGTGATTTTGACGGCATGGCCTATAACAAAGCCCATCCCGAGCGCAGGAAGCAAACCATCTATTGACGCATTTGCCCTTTAAGCTGCACTGAGCTACACCCCGCCCCATGAACAAGCATGTCCCCAAGGTTGGTCTCGTATCGCTGGGTTGCCCCAAGGCCCTAGTCGATTCCGAGCGCATTCTCACCCAGCTCCGCGCCGAGGGCTACCTCATAGCCCCTGGCTACGCCGATGCTGACGTGGTGCTGGTCAATACCTGTGGGTTTCTCGACAGCGCCAAGGCCGAAAGCCTTGCTGCCATCGGTGAGGCCATGGAAGAGAATGGCCGGGTAATCGTCACCGGCTGCTACGGCCTGGAGGCGGACGCCATTCGCGCGGCCCACCCGGGCGTTCTCGCCATCACCGGTCCGCACCAGTACGAAGCCGTGGTGGGTGCTGTGCACAACGCCCTGCCCCCAGTACACGACCCCAAGTACGACCTCGTACCGCCGCAAGGACTGCGCCTCACGCCCAAGCACTATGCCTATTTGAAGATTTCCGAGGGCTGCAACAACCGCTGTTCGTTCTGCATCATTCCCTCCATTCGCGGCGATCTTGTCTCAAGGCCGGCAGCATCCGTGCTCTACGAAGCAGAACGGCTGGTTAAGGCTGGTGTGAGGGAGTTGCTGGTTATCAGCCAGGACACCTCCGCCTATGGCATGGATACCAAATATGCCACCAGTAAGTTTTACGGCCGCGAGGTGCGCGCCAAGTTCTATGACATGGCGAAGGAACTGGGTGACCTTGGCGCCTGGGTGCGTATGCACTACGTCTATCCCTACCCCCATGTTGATGATGTCATCCCTTTGATGGCCGAGGGCAGGATTCTTCCCTATCTCGACATTCCCTTCCAGCATGCGGCACCTGGCGTACTGAAGGCCATGAAACGTCCGGCCAATCAGGAAAAAGTCCTGGACCGCCTGGCAAGCTGGCGCAAAATCTGCCCGGATCTTGCCATCCGCTCCACCTTCATCGTAGGCTTCCCCGGTGAAACCGATGCGGACTTTGACTATCTCCTGCAATGGATGAAGGAAGCCAGGCTCGACCGCGTGGGCTGCTTCAAGTATGAACCGGTCTCAGGCGCCAAGGCGAATGACCTGGGGTTAGTGCAGATTCCCGATGCCGTGAAGGAAGAGCGCTACCATCGCTTCATGGAAGCCCAACAGGAAATCTCCGCCGAAATCTTCCAGGCCAAGGTTGGCCGCGAGATCGACGTGCTGGTGGACGAGATCGACGCTGAGAACGACGAGGCAGTCGCCCGTTCCCCTTGGGACGCGCCGGAAATTGACGGCAACGTGTTCCTTCCCGGCGCCAATTTTCTCAAACCCGGCGACATGGTTCGCGCCCGCATAGTCGAAGCCGAGGAATACGATCTAGTGGGCGAAATAATCTAGCTACAACAATCCCAACTCCGCCAGGTCCCTACGCATCGCCTCTGTCATCTCGGAAACATCCGCTCCTGCCTTGATGTCGGGTGGCGCATCTTCCACACTAAGATAGCGCCAGCCCTGAAAGGCGCGACGCGGGCTCGGCCGCACCAGGATAATCTTCGGCTTGAAATCGATGCGGCAGCGTGTGATGCCATCGACCCCGGTCACTGGCACGAGGTCGGCAATGGGCTGGCGGCACAGGATCATGCCGCGGATTACCCAATAGAGCGAACCGCCGCTTAAGATTTCGTCGCGGCGCTTAGGAAACATGCGTGTCGTGTGATCAAGGGTATCGAGGCCTTTGCGGGTATCCCTGATCCACTGCCGCAGTTCGGCAACTTCGGAAACCCCAACGCATAATTTGAGCATATGAAGCGGCATTCTTGAATCTGACCTCTAGACTAAACCTGTGTGTCCTATGCTAATATCACTCCCAGGAAAACCGAAATGTGTCATTGGAGGCCCGCATGACAACCGTTGCAAAAGTTATTGAACTCACCTCATCCTCGCCCAAAAGCATTGAAGATGCCGTCGAAACCGGCATCAAGCGGGCCGACCAGACGCTGGACCAGATTGAAAGTGCCTGGGTGCAGGACATCAAATGCGTGGTCAAAAATGGCAAGGTTATCGAATGGCGGGTCAACATGAAGGTTACCTTCCTATTGAAGTAGAAGGTCACGACTTCGTGAGCGCCTAATCGCGCTAGTGATCGGCTCGTGAATGGGGGAGTGTCCAGTTTGTCAGCCTGACCAGCCTGGAGAAAATCAGTAACTTATTGCGATTGACGGAATATCTTGCCGTCGATCACGCCAACCTGCAATTATATATTGGCGCCGTGGCCTTCGCCAAGGCCGCCCAATGTTACGCCCTGAGGCATTCCCGGCTTGATCCCAACGTGCGCTGGTTCTCCCGCAACTTGCCGAAATTTCTCGGCGAAACTGCACCCTATTCGCGCAATCCCGAACTGGCCGAATTGGCATCCCTGGAGGATGCCCTGAACGCAGCCTTTGAAGCGTAGGATGCGCCGCTGCGCTCCATGGCTGAACTTACCCGCATTGCAACGCTGGGGCTGGACGATCCGACCATCCAGGTTCACCCCTCGGCCCGGCGCCTGCGTCTCAGGTCCAACGCAACAGGCCTGTGGGCGGTCTCGAAGTGTGATGAGGTTCCTCGGCTTCCAGAACGACTGGAAAGGCTCCAGAAATTGCTGGTATGGCGGCAGGGAACCAATTCCCGCTTCAGGATGCTGGGCCCCGACGAAGCTCTCGCCCTCGGTCTTGCCATGCAAGGCATCTCCTTCGCAAAGGTAAGAGAGGCGCTGGTAGCTTGCGGCCCGCTCGATAATACAACCGCGTGTGCCACACTACCTGCGAAGTTGGGTTGAAGCGGAGATGGTGTCGGAAATTAGGTGAGGGGCCCTCGCTTAAGAATCTATCCTGCTCACAAAGCAGCTGACACCGCCGGCCTTCAGCTTGGCGCATTTGGACTGAGCAGATTTCTGGTCGTCGAAGTCGGCAAAGCGCACGCGATAGAAAATACCCTTGGCGCCAAGATCAGCACGCACCACAATCGGCTTCTGGCCGGATAGGGCACGGTGCTTGGCCTGCATCTTCTTCCAGGTCGACCAGGCCGCATCTTCACTGCCGGCCGATGCGACCTGTACGCTCCAACCCTTCTGAATTGGCGCCGCACTTGGCGCGTCGTTGGCAGGCGCTGCTTCGGCGACAGCTTCCGTGGCCGGTGGCACATCATCGACAGCTTCCACTGCCACGATCTTTTCTTCTACAGCCGGGGCGGCTTCACCCTCAACAGGAATGCGATCAACAATCTTGGTGGAATGGGTGGCCGGGGCCGCCTCGGCCGTAGCCGTTGCGATGGGGTCTGCCTGCGTGTCATTTAAAAGCTCTGCGGTGGGGGCTACCGCTGCCGGCAACTCGGGCTTGCGCACCGTCACCTTGCCGCCCACCACATTCATGGCGGCAACCAGGATGGGATCACCGGAAGTCCTTGCAGGTGCTGTGCCTTGCAGGTTCGCCAGCTTGGCCCGGGCTTGCGCAAAACTGGGGTCTGTGGCGACTGCAAGTTTGAGCGAATTCTTGGTATCCGCAGGACGCTTGAGGTTTTCATAGGCCACCGCCTCGGAATAATAGACGCGCGCTTTGTCTGGATGGTCATAGCGCAGGGCCTTCTCATAGTCTGAAAGTGCGAAGAGAAACTGGCCGTTCGTACTCAACGCATTGCCGCGGCTGTAATAGGCCTGCGCAAATTTCGGATCAAGGAACAGCGCACTGGTGAAATCTTCGATCGCCGCCGATGACTTATCCAGCTTCTGCTGCGACAGTCCGCGGTTGTATAGCGCCTTGGCACGCAGTTCGCCGGTCATGGCGTCAAGCTGCATGGCTGCCGTGTAGTCATCAATGGCCATTTCATGCTCGCCTACTTGCTGGTGGGCCAGCGCACGGTTTAGCAGCGCATTGGCAAGCACTTCCGTCGGCAGGACGCGCGATTCAATGGCTTGTGAATAACCGGCAATAGCAGCCTGCTGGTCACCGCTCACCAGGGCCCTATAGGCTTGCGTGGCAATGGCAATATTGTTGTCACTTATTGCAGCGAATGCCGAACCGGATACAGCCACACTTGCAGCAAGAAACGCGGAACTAACAGACGCAAGAATTACACTACGAACACTCATACCCTTATTAGTACGTGGTTAGGGTTAAAACTCCGTTTCGGGGGGCGCGTTCAAAAATGAAACAGCACATTAACCTTCCCGTAAGGCGTGGGAGAATTGACCGGTGAAGGGCTTGAGGAAACTACTAAATGGTGTTTGTGCGCGGGTATGAATGAAAGCTTCCGCCGGCATTCCGGGCTTGAGCTTGTTGTTGCCAAGCTTAGCAGGTTCACAGGCCGAATTGATGAGCCGTACTATATAGATCGGTGGTAAATTCGCCTCCGCCCAACTCGTATCGGCAGAAACCTGCGTCACATCGGCAGAAAATTTCGGCGTGAGCCATGAGTTGAAGGCAGGAACCCTGACATGGATCACCTGGCCGGCTTGCACCTGGTCGATCTCCTGCGGTTTTACCCGAGCCTGCATCACCATGTCATTGGCCTCCGGCAGGATGAGCATGATGGTTTCGCCCGCACTAATCACACTACCAATGGTGTGCACGGCGAACTGCTAGATGCTGCCGGTGATGGGAGCCTTGATCACCATGCGCTCAAGCCGCGATGCCGCGGCGAGCTTGCGTTCCTTGTGCTCAGTCACCTTGCCTTCAATCTTACGGAGCTCGGTCACGGTTTGCAATTGATCCTCTTCGTCCACCTGCAGGATCTGAAATTCACTTCGCTGATATGGGCTTTAGCGGAAGCTTTGTTGGCCACCAGTTCACCGCGTTGCCCATCGAGGTTTCCGGTTTCACGGTCCATGGCCATCACACGGCTCACGGGAACCAGCCCGTGCTGTTGTCGGTCTTTCAGGTCGCCAAACTCGCCCTTGACGAGTGCAATCTGCTTGTCATTGGAAACTTTCTGGGGCTCAAGGTCGCTGATTTGCTCCGTCAACTGATCGCTTTTCGGGGAGAGCTTCTCCTTCTTGCATTGATGGTGATGAGTTTGGATGTAAACAGCTTTATCTGCCCCACCATGATGGCAGCCAGATCCGGTTCCTGCGCGGGCACCGAACTCGGGTGGGCGGGTGCTTTCCGCGGCCTTGTGGCGCTGGGCTTAAAAGCGCGCACGCATTGCCAGCGCCTCATCAAGCAGTCCGCCGATGGTGGTAAGCTTGGCTTTGGTTTCCGTGTTATTCAGGATCATTGGGTGTTGGCACGCTTCGACACGGTCACCATCCCTGACACGAAGTTCTGCAACGATGCCGCTGTCCTTGTGCTGCACTTACTTGGAGAAGGAGTCCACCGTGATAGTGGCGGGTGCGATGACGGCACCGTTCAACTTAGCAAGAACCGAGCAGCCGCCGACCGCACCCAGCATGAATTTCGCCCTTGGACTGTTTCTGCGAGTGATGCATCAAAACTCCCTGACCCGTGGCGGCAAATCCCGCTACTTCCATCTCACAATGCAGGGTCAAAGCCTAGGTTTAGCAATTGATCAGCGGTATCCAACCCTTTAACGGCCCCAGGAGAGTGGTGCCGCAGCATCGCGCAGGCTACTATTGACCTCTGCCATGGTGCCGCCCGTCGGCACCTGATCAGATTGCACGACCGGGGTCACCCGCCTCAGCATATCATGATAGGCCCTGACACCGCTCTCGAGGTCAGAAAGAATAAGCCCCTTGTAGCCGGAGGATTGCAACGCCTCGTAGGACCATGCAATCAGTTGCGTGTCTTCAAAGCCAGTCACGTCGTCAATGCGCTTGGCAAGGTAACGCGAGGCCTTTGTTTCGCGGCGCTCGTCGGGCAGCGCATAATAGGAAAAACGCTGAATTGTCTTGTCTACCGCTGTCGGGAACTCCTGGTAGAAGCCGACAAGGTCGGGATAGAGCATGATCACCATGTTGGGAAATAGGCCGTAGTAGTACCACGCCTTGCGCTGCTTCTCCGGAAGGTGGTCCATGCGGGCTAGCGATTTCTTGTAGTTGCGGACACTCCAGTAGCGATCGCGCGTCTCGTTGAATACGCCCATGGAGCGGGTGACGCCGAAGCCAACATTTTCGTCGACGTAGCCGCCGCCATAAAGATCGTGCAGAGCAGGGTGCGCCACCGGCACATGATAACCCTCATTATCCACATCACGCACAGCTTTCCAGTTTACATCCATTTTCTGGGCCGACATCTTGCCGTAGGGTTTGACCTCGGACATTTTATAGTGCCTGATGACGTCCTCATGCGGTGCCATCATCTGAGCCACCAATGGTTGGTCTCCCTTCATGAACCGCACGAACACGAAGCCATGCCAAATCTCGAATTCGATTGGAGGCAGGCCGTGCTCAACAGGATCGAGCTTGGGCAGCGACTTTGCCTGCGGCACGGCGCGCAACGTGCCGTCAAGGTTGTAGGACCAGCCATGGAACGGGCACACAATGGCAGATTTGCAGGTGCCGCGTTCCGTCGCCACCACGCGGCTGCCGCGGTGACGGCACACATTGTGGAAGGCACGCACCACATTGTCCTTGCCGCGTATGATCAGCGCGCGCTCACCAACGAGGTCAAAACTGTGGTAGTCGCCTGGGTTCGCCACGTCGCTCACATGGCAGGCAATCTGCCAAGTCTTGCGGAACAACTCCTGTTTCTCGATCTCGAGATATTCCGGACTGGTATAGGCCCATGTCGGCAGGCCGCCACGTTTGTCGTCAGCAAGCTTGTTCCCTTGGGCCAGTGGCTTATCCATGATCATCTCGATTTTATATTGAATGAATGTTCAATATAACATGATTTGAATCATTTGCCAAGGGCAAGCAGCCTGAGCCGCATCGTTGCGATCGAGACTGGCAACGTACTCAGCCTTGCGACGAAGCCACGGCGAGACCATGACAAAGCCGAAACACAAAGCAGAAACCGGTTGACGAAACAGCGCTTTAGCTGGCACACAGAAAGTGCTCGGTGCTCAAAAGCCAGACGGTGATAGAGCCTAACAGGGAACGCGGTGAGGATTACCCAATCGGGGCCGAACCCGCGACTGCCCCCGCAACTGTAAGCGGCGAGGTTTTGTGTGATAGACGCCACTGGGCAACCGGGAAGGCAACATGAAACCAGCGACCCGCGAAGTCAGGAGACCTGCCGCGCAAAGAACCGGAGCACAAGCTCCAAACCGAAATCGGTCGCACGGAGGGTGTCCATGACCAGTAGCAGAATTTCCAGCACTACTTTAGCCGTTTCGCAGCGCGTGAAGGCCGGTGCCGTGTGCTTGTTTCTCGGCGCGTCCTTGGTGTTTCTCGTTGGCCTGTCGCACATCAGTGCGGCCCACAACGCGGCCCACGACACACGCCACGCTATCGGCTTTCCCTGCCACTAGCATCAGGAACTAGGATTATGATCGGAAGACTTGTGCTCGCGGCACTTATCGCAGGGATGGCGGCTGGGTTAATCCTAGCCGGCATCCAGTATGTGCGCCTTACACCCCTCATTGTCCAGGCCGAGGTCTTTGAGAAGGCAGCAGAGGTTGCAGATGCTGCGACCACAACAATCAGTACTGCCCCCTCTGCAACTCAAGATCATTCAGCCCATGATCATGGCGCCGCCGCGTGGGAACCTGCAGACGGCTGGCAGCGCACGTTGTCAACGACTGTCGCTACGCTTCTCACCGGTGCCGGTTTTGCTTTGGCGCTTACCGGTGT
>Ga0315273_10014701_pt1 | contig 10093 bp, 9 predicted proteins | sample YL17G02_0_MG_FD_205753 | JGI IMG/M metagenome (GOLD analysis project Ga0315273, IMG submission 205753) | Sediment microbial communities from Yellowstone Lake, YNP, Wyoming, USA - YL17G02_0 | ecosystem: Environmental > Aquatic > Freshwater > Lake > Sediment | place: USA: Wyoming | collected... | reverse complement strand
CTTTTTCGCAGGCGGAATAAACCCGCACCGCCATCGGCTTCCCGTCAACGCCGTCCCAGGTCCAGCTCAGTCGCTCGTCCGGCCAGCCCCAGTAGCTGATCTTCTCCTCCTTCCCCTCCGGGATCGGGGCGTGGACCGCGATATACAGCCCGTTTCCGGCGCCCCAGAGGATGTCGCGGTAATACGACTGCGGACGCTTGAACCCGTCTATGTCGATGTCCCCGCAGTACGCCTGGTTCCACGGGAAATGGTCGTTCTCCGGCAGTCCGTCCCCCTCGTACCGGGCGTTCCCGATCGATGCCTCACCCAGGTAGTCCCACCCGGTCCAGACGAAGTCGCCCACGACGTACGGCAGGTCCCTGACTTTCATCCAGTACTCGAACGCCTCCTCGGCCGTGGACTCGGTCGCGAACATGACCCGGTCCGGGTACTTGGCGTGATCGGGTTCGTAGTTGCCCGCCTGGTAGTTGTATCCGCCGACGTCGAGCGGGGCAAAACTCCCCTGTACGTCCTCCCATTTTTCCTTGTCCGTCCACGTGCCGCAGATCGCCTCCGTGACCGGCCGGGTCCGGTCCAGTTCGCGTATACGGTCGGCCAGCATGCGCGAGGCCTGGTGGCCCCCCGGCTTGGCCCGCTCGATGATCTCGTTGCCCGTGGACCATACGATCACGCACGGGTGGTTCCGATCCCGCAACACCAGCGTGTCCAGGTCCCTCTGCCACCATTCCTCGAAATAGTTGTGGTAATCCTGGGACAGCTTGCCCTCCCGCCAGGCGTCGAACGCCTCGTCCAGCACCATCATCCCCAACCGATCGCAAGCCTCCAGAAGGCCGGGTGATGGCGGATTATGGCTGGTCCGGATCGCGTTGAATCCCGAGGCCTTCATGATCTCGACTCGGCGCTCCTCGGCCCGGTCGTATGACGCCGACCCCAATGGACCGTTGTCATGGTGGCAGCATCCGCCCTTCAGCTCGACCGGTTTTCCGTTGAGCGTGAATCCCGTCTTGGCGTCGAACCTGATCGTCCGGATCCCGAACACGGTCTCGACCCGGTCGACCAGGGTTCCGTTGACGGACACCTCGGTCACCGTCCGGTACAGGCTGGGCGTCTCCGGCGACCAGAGCGCGGGCCGGGGCACCCGGACATCCTGCGAGAATTCGTGCGTCCGTCCTGGCTCAAGCTCGCAGGTCTCCTCCACGGCTCCCGCCTCCTTGCCGGCGGGGTCGAGAATCCTGGTTGTCAGGGTCAGGTGCCGCGGGGTCGCCGACTCATTCTCGATCCTGGTGGCCACCCGGGCGACCGCCGAATCAGTCGCCACCTCCGGAGTCGTCACGAAAATCCCCCAGTGCCCGACATGGATCGGATCGGTCACGACCATCCGGACGTGCCGGTAGATCCCGGATCCCGAGTACCACCGGCTGTTCCGTTGTTTCGAGTTGTCCACCCGGACCGCGATGACGTTCAGCCCGCCGGGCGCGAGGTACGGGGTCAGGTCGTACCGGAAGCTCGAATACCCGAACGGCCGCAGTCCGAGGTAATGCCCGTTGATCCACGCTTCGGAGCGCATGTATACCCCGTCGAACTCGATCGACACCTTCCGGTCTTTCCACTCCGCCGAAGCGGTGAACTCCTTCCGGTACCAGCCCAGCCCGTTCTGGAAGAACCCGCCGTCCCGGCCGCACGCGGCGTCGGCCAGGATCGGCATCTCGATCGACCAGTCGTGCGGCACGTCCACGGTCCGCCACGACCCGTCGGCATACCCGGGGCCAGCCTCGGCCGGGGAGACAGCGGTCAGGTCGGCGTTGAAAACAACCGCCGGGCCCATCCGTCCCGGCCCGCCGGTGTTCTCGACCAGGACTACGAGCTCGTTCGGCCCGCCCGGCTTCCACGCAGAATCCAGCGCAACCGTGAACGGATCGTCCCAGCCTTCGTGGGTGGCAAGTTTCTTGCCGTTAAGGAAAACAATCCCGTTGTCGTCCACCATGGAGAAATAAATCGTCCGGCCGGAGCCCGGCAGGCCCGCCTGCCGCGGCGGCGCGGGCAGGTCGGGCAGACTGGCCTTGAACCAGCCGAATCCCTTCTTGTTGTCGAACTCATCGTCCCCGGGTTTCACCGCGCGCCACCCGGCGTCCGGAACCGGCTTCGCCAGCGCCTCGGCAATCGTGGTAACGCCCTCGGCCGGGTGGAACCGCCAGCTCGCGACCGGAAGGCCCTTGGGAGCCTCCATATCGACCTTCGTCCCGGCGAAGTGGAACTTCCATCCCGAATCGAAGTTGAGCGTGATCCTTCCGTCCCCGGCGGATCCCGCCGGCCCGGCGCCCAGCCCCAATGCTCCCAGAATGGCGGTCATCATCCCCATGATTGCCCTCCCCTTTCGGCGGTTCGCCTTGGCGGTATGCCCGGTTCCCCGAGCGGATATTCCTTCCTTATCATCAATCAACACAGGTGGGGACATCATACAACGTCTGAACGGACGGATTTATGCACGCTCCATCATTCCGTACTTTCCACCGACCGACCCGCCATCGCGGACAGGCACGACTTGAGACTTTTCATGTCGTTTGCGCGGCAGGCTTCGGTGAAAACGATCTCCGCCGTTTCCACGTCCACCAGCCGGACGATTACGTATCGCTTCCCCATGAACGTCCCGCACGCTCCCAGCACCATGTAGTTCGCGTTGAGCACCCGCCCTAGCTTGACCGCACAGCTAAGGTCCGTGCACCCGGTCTGCTGAAATGCCTGCTCTGAGAGCACCGTCAACAACCGGTCCCGCTCCACGACCTTGATGTCCCCCTGGGCAATCAGCCCGGCCCTGACCATCTGCGTGGCCCAGCCGGACAACCCCGCATCCGCGCCAATTTCCTCGAATTCCATGACCGCCACCAGCCGCTTTTCCCGGGACGGCCGGACCGGACCGGCGGGTTCCACCCCGCTAACTCCCGCCTCCACAATCCGTATGGCGACCGTGTCGGCGGCGAACCCAAGGTCTTTCCCGGATTTCATCCCCAGCATATAAGAAAACTTTGCAAAACCCGTCTCCATCGCTTCGTATCGGGCGGTCAGCACCCTGGATTCCCCCGGAGCCAAGTCGAACGTCCGCCACCAGTCGGGACCCTCGCACTCCACATCGGCCAACTTCGCGGAATCCCCCATGGGCTGGACCCGGACATTAATACCCTCCAGCTTCCGGGACCCCGTGTTGGTCATCGTTACGTCCACCCGTATTTCGTCTCCAACGGTCGCCCGGGGAGGATACACCGATGCGGTCACGTTAAACCGGTATTGGCTGTCGCTTCGATCGACCACCTCAAAACACAGTCCAGGCGAGTATACGGTTGCCGCCAGGCAAAACAGCGCCAGGCACGGCCATTTACGGCCACCGGAAGACTTCATCGCGTACGCTCGCAGACAGCCTTGGCAAACAACGCGATTCTCGATTCCATATCCAAGGCCGTGTTGGCGTCCGCCTCGTCCCAGTACCATCCGATGCCGATCGGGATGCTTCCCCAGTCCTTACGGATGTGTTCGTATAGCTTGTCGAAGGTGTTCACGTTCATAAGACCCATCTTGATCCGGCATGACCCCTCCTTTTTAACCAGGGCGCCGGTCACGATGTATTCCGCTTTCAAAAGCCTGCCCAGCTTTACCGCGCACTCCAGCTCGGTGCACCCGGTCTGCTGGAAGGCCTGTTCGGCCATAACCCGTTTCATGGCCCCCTTGTCCACAATCCGGCCCGCGCCACAGGAAAAAAGCTCCTGACGCAACAGCTCCGTCACCACCGCGGATTCTTCCGGAGATATGCCATAGGACGAAAAATCCGACACCATGATCGTCAAAGGGCCGGGAACAGGGACCGACCTGGAAAGGGAAGACACGACGAACTCATACGGTTCAACAATTTTATATTCCTTCTGATTCTCGTTTGTCTTGTAACCAAGCCGGACCTTGACCAATCCGGAACCGATCGCATTAAAGGACCACTTGCAAAGAACCGCCTTGTCCCTCTGTATCTGGCAGAGCGGCTTGAATCCGTCAATCTTGTCCCCGCCCTTCAAGACCTCCAACGATAACGGCCAAGAGGTAAGGTCGATCGCCGGATCGAACCGCAGGAACAGTCCCCCGTGCTGGCCGACCCTGATCAAGGCCGGCCTGATAAAAACATCCGTCTTAGGATCGGGCGGATTTGCGGCGGCTGACACGCATGAGAAAAGCAGTACGCAGGTAATCGGCAAGCTGATTGAGGACCGCCGGAAGTTCACGTCAAGCCAGACAGGGGGGGCAAGTCTTCCTCCATTTGCCCCGCGGACGTTATTCCACCTTCACCACGCCGCCCTGGCGGCGGGCGCGCTCGGCGGCGAAGACCATCAAGTGGGTCTCCAGCGACTCGTCGGGTCCGGACAGGATCAGGGACGGGTCCTTCTTAGCGCCCGCGGAGACGAACGAGGACATGAGCCCATAGTCGCCGCCGCCGTGGCCGCCCAGGATCGTGGAGTCCGGCGCGTTGGTGTCTATCTCACGCGTCTTCTTGGTAAGGAAGTCGTATATCCGTATCTTCTCCCCGTCCCCGTTGATCTCGCCCCGGGTCCCGAACAACCGGGTCTCCCGGTCGCGCTGGCGGGTAAACGCGGTCATGGTAAACGTTCCGGTCCGCCCTCCCTCGAACTCGAAGTTGACCACTTGGTGGTCCACGACGTCGTTGTCGCAGTCGTATACGCACCGACCGTAGGGGCCTTCCCGGAGCGCCTTCGTGACGCCCTCCTCGGTCAGGTCGGTCGTCAGCACGTCCACCGGCCACCACTTCTTGTCTTCCCGGATCATCCCGAGGTATAGCGCGACCGCCGAATACGGGCAGTCCTTCTCCACCACGCAGTCCAGGCACCGGTCCGCCGCGCCGATCCGCATGGCCTCCTTGCGGAAATGGGTCAGGCTCCCGAACGACGACACCCGTTCGCACCGGCGGCCCATGATGTGCCGGATCCAGTCCAGGTCGTGGCACGACTTGGCCAGGAGCATGAACGACGACTCGGTCTCGTTGCGCCAGTTTCCCCGGACGAACGAGTGCGCCTGGTGCCAGTGGCCGACCGGCTCCAGGTGCTGGATCGAGACCACGTCGCCGATCGCCCCCTCGTCCACCACCTTCTTGAGCGCCCGGGTGTATTTCGTGTACCGCATGACGTGGCACACGGCCATGATGACCCCGGCCTTCTTCACGGCCGCGACGATGGCCCGGCAGTCGGCCTCCACCGAAGCCATCGGTTTCTCGAGCAGGATGTCATAGCCCTTGCCCGCGAAAGCGATCGCCGGTGCGGCGTGCATCCGGTCCTGGGTGGCGATGATGACGGCGTCGGCGAACTTCGGCCTGGCGGCCATCTGCTCCCACGAGGTGAAGACGTTTTCCCGGGGAATGGCGTGGTCCTTCACCAGGTTTTCCCGGTAGTGTTCGCGGGGCTCGGCGACCCCGACAATGACCGCTTCTTCGGGCTTCTCCTTGGCGTATCCGGCGTAGCCGGACCCCCGGCCCCCGGCTCCCGCGACGATAATCTTTATCGGCGGCATGACGTGCCAACTCTAACACAGCGCCGGGGATGGATGCACCCCGGGCGCGTCACGGAACGACCAGCTCCCCTCCCGTATCATGCGCCCCCGCAACGATCCGGTCGTTGGCCTCCTCGAACGGGGTGATCCTCACCCAATCCACGGCCAGGATCTCGGTATCGTAGTCCGGCCGGCCCGCCCAGTCGTCCGGGAACCAGATCCCGATCCAGAGATGCCCCGCAATCGACGGCACGGTGCTTCGGCACGTCCGAAGCGGGCGGCCGTCCAGGTACCACTCCACCCGTGGCTCGATCCCGGGGCCCCCGGAGTGCCAGTCGAACCGGTAGTCGTGGAACTTCCCGTCGTTCACGGAAAAAGGCAGTCGGGTGTAACCGACCGTATACTCGCCGTCGCGCACACCCACCCAGGTGTTGAACAGGGCCCACATGTATCCCATGTCGCGGTGCGGATCGGCGGGTCGGCCCGGCAGTTCGATGTCGATCTCGTGGGCGGCCGCGCCACCGTCATCTTTCTCGTTGTAGTGGTAGGTCCAGACCGCGGAGCAGGCGCCCAGCCGGCGCGGCGTCCGCATCCTTACCTCGTATCGTCCGGACGCGTATTTCCCCGCGGTCACCAGCGCGGCGCCACACCTGCGGCCGTTGTCCAGGGCGGTCACCGTGCCGTCGCGCCTCCTTACTCCCCGAATCGGGCCGGAATAGCGGTCGCCGCGACCCGCAAGAATCGCCAGCCCGTCCTTAACCGCCACGTTTTCCGGCACGACTCCCCCGTTGTCGTCGTCCTCCTCCCACTGCGTCCGGGCCATCCGCCACCTGGCGGCGTCCAGCCGGGGAGCGGTGAAATCGTCGAAGAAAACCGTGGTTGAAGCTGCGACGACCGGAGCGTTGGCTGAAAGCAATACGGTCAAGATGCCGGACCAAAGACGATTACGGTTCACCGGCGATAGGCTTCCTTGCGGTGGGCAATCTTGACGATATTCAACTCCCTCTCATCGTCGTCTATCTCATACAGAATGCGCCACACGCCCTGCCGCAGTCGATAACGTTCCAGCGCCGACAGCTTTTCACAGCCCCGGGGCCGGGGATCGTTCCGCAGATTCTTGATGCGATCCATGATTCGACGGGTATCCTTCGCTGGAATCCCGGACAAATCCTTCTCGGCGTCCCGGTAGAAGTAGAGGTTATATGCGTCCGGCACGCTTCAGCGACTTGAGGACATCCTCATAAGCCCGGCGAGGCTGGCCGGCTCGCGCGTCGAACGCGGCGAGATCCTGGGCGTCCTCCTGAAGGGATCGCCGCAACGACTCGTTCACCAGCCGGGAAAGCGGCTTCCCGGAAACGGCCGCTTTGACCTTCGCCGCCCGGAACACGTCCCGGTCGAGGTACAGCGTCGCGCGAGTCGATTCAGCCATGGTTCATCTCTTCCCCAATCACGGTATCACCATAACGTTATAACGTCAAAATCCGCAGACTCCGTCCTTGTTACGACTCGACCCGGTCTTCCCTCACGGCTTTATCCTTCCGATCAAGCGCAGGAGCCCGTCCAGGATGGTTAGAGGATGCGGCGGACAGCCGGGAACGTAAAGGACGGCGGGGCCCATGAATTCCGCGCCGTCCCGTGTCTCGGGGTGACCCCGATAAGGTCCGCCGGATATCGCGCACGCGCCGACCAGGATCATGATTTTGGGAGGCGGAATCGCCTGGTATGTCCTGACCAGGGCCGAACTCATGTTGCGGGTGACCGGGCCGGTTATTAGAATGCCGTCGGCATGCCGGGGAGAAGCGACGAATTGAATGCCGAACCTGCCCAGATCGTATACGACGGTGTTAAGGACGGCGGTTTCCACTTCGCATCCGTTGCACCCGCCCGCGCTGACCGACCTCAACCGCAACGACCGTCCGAAAAGACGGAGGCAGGATTCCTCCAGGCTCCGGGCCAGCCGGTAAGTCCGGCCGTCGGTCACCAGGTCTTCCCTGTCGGATGTCGCTATCCGATATTCGGCGGTATGGACAAGCGCACCGGGCGCGCAGGCCTCCGCACATCGGCCGCAGAAGAGGCACCGGCCCAGGTCGATACTGACCGTCCCCGATCCCGCCTTGATCGCCTCCGTCGGGCAGTTTTCCGCGCATTTGGCGCAGTCGTCCGGGCACCCGTCCGGCCTTACGGACGGGCGACCCTGGAACCGGGCCGGCATGACCGGCGGCTCACCCGGAAACCGGATGGTCCGGTAGCCCTGGCGATAACGGGCCAGAAGGGCCCTGATCATCGGACCACCCCGCCGAACGGCCAGCAGGCCACCCAATGGTTCCAACGCGGGAACTCCCCCAGGTACATGATGGTAAAAACCACGAAAACCCCGAGGGTGATCGCCTCCTGCAGTATCTTGAGCTGCGGGGCCGAAAAGGTGCCGTGTCCCCATCGGTTGGCGGGCACCTGCAGGCAGTATTCGAAAAACGCGATCAACCAGCTCGCGATTATCACCCGGATCAGCGGGACGTGCTTGTAACGCAGGTGCCCGTACCAGGCGAAAGTCATGAACACGTTGCTCGCGATCAGCAGGAGCACGATCTTGATGGCGGTATATTTCACAGGTCGTGCCCGCAATACGACAGGTTGAAGCTCTTGTTGCACAGCGGGAAGTCCGATATCTGCTGGCCGCGCATCGCCCGGGCCAGCCCGAACCAGTTATGGAACGAGGGATCCACGACCTTGTAGGCGGCGAACCTTCCGCGGTCATCGGTCAGCGCGACATGGCAGATCGCGCCCCGCCATCCCTCCACCAGGGATACCGCCAGCAGGGACGGCCCCAGGTAGCCCACCGGCTCCCGGACCGTTCCCGCGGGCAGGCGGCCCAGGGTCTGGCGTACCAGCGAGGCCGACTGGTGGGTTTCCTGCCAGCGCACCCGTGCCCGTCCCATCACGTCGCCGGTCTGTTTCAAGGCGATCAGGACGGGCACCCGACGGTACCAACCGGAAGGGAAATTGACCCTGACGTCCCTCGGGATGCCGGACGCCCGGGCCACCGGACCGACCAGTCCGAGCTTCACCGCCTCGTGACGGGGCACCCTCCCGGTCTGCTCGAACCGGGCCGTCACGGACGGGGAATCCCATAGCAACCGGACCGCATCGGTGAAATCGCGCATGGCCGGCTCCAACCGGCCGAGTATTTCCGCCTCCTGGCCGGGATCCAGGTCGAAATGCACGCCGCCCGGCCGGACCAGGCCGCGCCCCAGCCGGCTTCCGCACATGACCGCGGTCATCCCGAGGAACTCCCCCCGCAGACGGCCGCAGTGCGACGCCGTGGGCAGGAACGCCACGTCCCCCGCCAGCGCGCCAAGGTCCCCGGTGTGATTCGCCATCCGCTCCAATTCCAGCGCCACGGCGCGAAGGGCCAGGGCCCGGTCGGACGGCTGGACCCCGGACAACGCCTCCTGTACCTGCGCTCCGGCGATCGCATGACCCACGGAAGTGTCGCCCGCGAGCGTCTCCATGTAGTGCGGCGTCCTGAGGTTCGGCCCCCCGATCAGCGCGTCCTCGATCCCCCGGTGCTGGTACCCCAGGGAAATCTCAAGGTGCAGGACGTTCTCACCGTGGCACTGGAAACGGAAATGACCGGGCTCGATTATCCCGGCATGAACCGGGCCGACCGCCACCTCGTGCACCTCGTCACCCGAGACGGCGAAGTAGTCGGTCACCCCCGGGGTGGACCCCGTTCCGGTGAACCTGATCGGCTTGAGCCACGGGTGCCCCCGGGGAACCACCCCGAAACGCTCGTTGATCTCGCGCTCGAACCAGTGGGCCGAAAGGCATCCGGGCGTGAGCGCCGGGTAGGAATCGCCCGGTTCGAACGCCAGCACGCGCAAGACGCCGGTTCTGGGACAGGCCAGCACGCCCGTGATCCGGAGAACGCCCCCGGACGGATGGCCGAACAGGGCAGCCAGCCAGTCGCCCGTTTCGATCCTCCGCTCCAGGATGCGGCGGAAATCCCGGGCGGGCACGACGGGAACGTCGCGGACCGGTACCGCCTTCCCCGGAACAAACTCGAAGGCATCGACAGCCACAGCTCCCCCTTCCTCCCGGGATTTCATATTCCCTCCAGAACCCGGGCGGCCTCGTTTATCATCCGCACGAGCGGGGATGGCAGCCAAAGTCCAAGCACCAAAAGAAGCACCGTGGTCCCCCAGACCAGCGCCTTGGCCCGGAGCCCGGCACGCTCGCCGACTTTTGGCTCCGGAGCCGTCCCATACGCGATGGCGATCGCGTGGCGGACGGCACCGATGAACACCGTCGCGACCGCGAGCAGGAACAGCGCGGCCGGCCATATCGCGTGCCGGGCCAGGGCGCCCCGGAAGATCGTCAGCTCGCTCATGAACAGGGCGAATGGCGCGACCCCGATCAGGGCGAGAAAACTCACCCACAACCCGGCCCCCCAGACCGGCGCCGCCTTAAGGGTCCCCCGCATCCGGTCCATTTCATGGGTGCCGTATAGCTGTCCCAACCTTCCCGCCGCGCAGAACCCCAGCGTCTTGCACGCCGAATG
>Ga0315273_10014700_pt1 | contig 10093 bp, 9 predicted proteins | sample YL17G02_0_MG_FD_205753 | JGI IMG/M metagenome (GOLD analysis project Ga0315273, IMG submission 205753) | Sediment microbial communities from Yellowstone Lake, YNP, Wyoming, USA - YL17G02_0 | ecosystem: Environmental > Aquatic > Freshwater > Lake > Sediment | place: USA: Wyoming | collected... | reverse complement strand
GAATCCGATATTTTCTTCAACGCCCGGCGCGAGCAGTTCGTCGCGCTGGCGGCACGCTACAAAGTGCCGGCGATCTACGAAGGACGCGAGTACGTCGCCGCCGGGGGCCTGATGAGCTACGGCGCCAGCCTGTCCGATGCCTGGCGCCAGGCCGGCATCTATGTCGGCAAGATCCTCAACGGCGCCAAACCGGCCGAGTTGCCGGTCCTGCAGTCCACGAAGATCGAGATGGTGATCAACCTCAAAACCGCGAAGGCGCTCGGCCTGACGGTGCCACAATCACTTCTCGCCCGCGCCGACGAGGTCATCCAGTGATGCCGAATGCGCCCCCGATGCCGCTCATGTGCATCCGTTGAAGGGCTGCTCTTGGGAATCGCGAACGGCTGGAGTGGGTCGTAAGCGCCCGTTCGATCCGCCGCCGGCAACGGCTGCAGTCCGTCTCGTGCGGACGTTCAACTCGGGTCCTCGACTGGCAGGTGGCCGCGTCTGGCCATTCGCGCCGAGTCGATCGGGGTATTGCTGTCGAATTAAGCCCGCCGTTTTGCGCGGCTTTTCGGGTTTCCAACCAGCACCGAGTGGGGCACCATGGGGCGGTGTCAAGACGGAAAGCCCTCGTTTGTGCCGTAAAGTGTGGCCCCTCTCTTGACAGCCCAGAATTCGGTAGCGTAGAAATCGTTTCACGTAGTGCAGGTAGCTTGCCATCCCTGTGCTCATCGCGAGCAACAAAGGCAAGCACGTTAGCTGGCCGCGTTGAAGTAGGCGAGCCTCAGACAGTAGAAGTCTTCGGACTGAAGAGCGCGAAGTCAATCCGTATTGCTTCGTGCGCGCCGTCAAGGCGTTACGGGTCGAGCAAGGCGCATTGCGTTTGCAAGACTGCGCTGGCGTCGCAAGACGCTGGCACGTAGCACGGCCGTCCCCGAGGCGGTTTGTAAGTCAGTTGCGCCGTCCTTGAGGCGGTGGAGTCGTCGCGGGCCGTCCTGGTGGCGGCCGGTCAGAGACATCCCGCGAGGGGTGGCCCGGTGTTGGTGCTTGACGCCAACGCCGGGTTCTTCGAGAGCGACCGAGCGAGGTTGTCTTATTGCTTCGGTGGCGGACGCTAACGCGTCCTAAGCGGCGTACCGATTTTGCGCTCGACGCGGATCGGTATGACCTGGTGCAACCTCACGGTGGCGGGAGCGGCGCGGTGTTTGTGCGCGGCTCAATTCTCGGCCGCGCGTCCCCCCGCCGCCCTGAGCGTTGCCACCTTCTGCCGGGTGCCCGCAGAACAGCGCAGGCGTCGCCGGCTATTCCCCGAGCCCTACCACGAGAGCGCCGCCTACGTGCGCTGCGCGTGCGCGAAACCTTCGCGCCGCGCGTGTGCCGTGAGCCTCGAGCTCGCCGCACGCCGTGGCGTGAGGTTGTGGCGCGCATGCACCACGCTTCGCGCGCGCGTCGTTACTAGCGGGTCACCGCTAGTGACGTACGCGCATATCACCGTTGTCGCCGATTGCAAGCGTCGGCGCTTCGCGTGATCGAGGGCTCCAACCCACGTGACGGCCTCTTGCGAGGCCGCCACGTCATCTCCGCGAGGGGTGCAACGCCCCTCGCCGAATGATCCGCGTAACGGATCGATGAGACGCGCCTTAACGGTGCTCCGTGAGTCCTGGATCAACGACTCTCGCGATGAGCGCTCCCCCCGGGGGGAGCGCGGTCGCGACGCCGAGTAAGCGCCGTGCGGCGCTGGCGAGCAACACAACCACCGCACACAACGGGAGTGGTGTCCCGTGCTCAGTCTTCCCCCTGCGGTCGCTACGGCGCCCCAGGCGAGCAGAAACACTTACCTGACCTACCTACACCAGCGCATGACGCAGAAACGCGTTAACGGACCAACGCAGTGCTCTGACGAAAGGAAAAGAATGATGCGGCCGAAACGATTTGCAGACAAACCGCCGCTGGCGATTCTGGCGGCAGTCCTCGAACAAATCGCGGGCATGGATGCCCTCCCGCGAGTTCCCTCTGACCCACGCGCCAAGGAGGCATCGATGCGTGACCTGAACTACGCCTTGAAGCAGCTCTGCCGACGCAACCGCGACGGCAGCTACGCCACCCAGGCCGACCGGGAACACATCCTCGACTTGATCGCCGACCAGCTCGAAGAGATGGGGTTCCGGCACATGGACGCGCATAGCCTGAGGTCCAAGCACGTCGAGAAGCTGGTCGAGCGCTGGCTGGCCGAAGGGCTGTCGCCCGGCACGATCAAGAATCGCACGACCGCGTTGCGCTGGTGGGCGGAAAAGGTCGGCAAGGAAAACGTCGTCGCCCGCTCGAACGCCGCGTACCGCATCCCGGATCGGGTGTACGTGACCAACGTCAGCAAGGCGAAGCCGCTTGACGTGGACCGCGTCCAGCAAATCCCCGATCTCTTCATTCACATGTCACTCGGCCTGCAGGCGCTCTTCGGCCTGCGGCGCGAGGAATCGATCAAGATCATTCCGGCCTGGGCGGATCGGGGCGAGCGCCTCGTGCTCAAGGCTTCGTGGACAAAAGGTGGACGGGAGCGGGAGATTCCCGTCCGGACCCAGGAGCAACGACAACTACTCGATGAAGCCAAGGCGCTCTCGAAGGGCAAGAGTCTCGTCGCGCCGGGCTATACGACCTATCGGGACTATCTCCAACATTTTCGCTACCAGTGCGACCGTGCCGGTATTCACGCCTTCCATGGCCATCGGCATTTCTACGCGCAAGCCCGCTACAAGGAATTGACCGGTTGGGACTGCCCGGCGCGCGGCGGCCCCACCGCCAAGCAACTCACGCCGAAACAAAGGGCGTTCGATCGCGAGGCTCGGCTCACGATCAGTCGCGAGATGGGTCACAACCGCGAGGCGATTACCGCGGTGTACCTGGGTCGATAGCGTAGTGGTTGTCGAACCTCAACAACGGCCGTTTTGATTCCTTCGATGAGCCAATGATCGGACCGTCGGCCACGTTTCTGAATCCCGACGACGTTGCGCTGCTGACGGGTTTCCGTCGCAAGGGACGCCAGGTTGAGCAGTTGCGGCGCATGGGCATCGCCTTCTACATCAACGGCTGTGGCCGTCCAGTCGTCGCGCGCACGTCGATCGAGGAAAGAGTCGAACGGGCGCCGCCATCTGGGTGGACTCCCTCAGTGGTCAAACTAGCAAGAGGAGCGTAGATTTGCTTACCGTGGGACGCCGACCAACCAAGCATTTGAATCTACCGTCGCGGCTGCGTGCGCGTACGCTGCCGAGCGGTCGGACGTATTACTACTACGATACCGGCGAAAAGCCGCGGCGCGAGATTCCGTTAGGCAGCGACTACGCGCTGGCAGTCAAGAAATGGGCTGAACTCGAGATCGATGCGCGGCCGCGGCACGCGGAAATCGTAACGTTTCGCTACGTCGCCGAACGCTATCAGCGCGAGGTGCTGCCGACGAAGGCACCCCTAACGCAGCGCGACAACCTGATCCAGATCGCACAGCTCTACAAGTTCTTCGACGCACCACCGGCACCACTTGAACGCATCACCCCGCAACATATCCGCCAGTATCTCGACTGGCGCAAAGCTGCGCCGGTACGCGCGAATCGCGAGAAGGCTTTGTTCTCGCATATTTTCAATAAGGCGCGGGAATGGGGGTATACCTCAGCACCGAATCCATGCGCGGGCGTTCGAGGATTCACCGAGCGGGGCCGCGAGGCATACATTGAGGACGCGACCTACAAAGCTGTGTGGGACGCCGCGGATTGGCCGACGCGCGACGCGATGGACCTCGCGTACCTGACCGGGCAGCGCCCGGCTGACGTGCTCAAGATGCGGCTACCTGATATTCGCGACGGCTACCTGTGGCTCACCCAGGGCAAGACGCGCAAGAAGTTGCGCATGGCGATCGCGGGCGAGCTCGCTGCGTTGATCGAGCGCATTCAGGGCCGCGCGTACAAGGTGACGAGCTTGGCATTGATCCGCAACGAAACGGGGCAGCCGCTTTCCTACCATGCGCTCTGGAACCGCTTCGAGGAAGCCCGGAAACGGGCAGCCAGTGCGGTCGACGCTGCCGGTAGTAGTGATGCCGCAGTCGCCATCAGAGGCTTCCAGTTCCGCGATCTAAGGGCCAAAGCGGGCACCGACAAGGCCGATTCGACGGACTTGCGGGAAGCGCAGCAGCAGCTCGGGCACAAGAGCGTCAAGACAACCGAGATTTACCTGCGCGCTCGGGCCGGCGATAAGGTCACGCCGACAAAGTAATCCACAGAATTGCGGAACGCGGCGGTTTTTGCGGAACGAAACGCATCCGCAAAAACCGCCGAAACCCGCGTGGATATTGGTGGCGAACCAGGGACTCGAACCCCGGACCAAAGGATTATGATTCCTCTGCTCTAACCAGCTGAGCTAGTTCGCCAAGGGCGCGAATTATAGGCGAATCCGGGGGCCGTGGTCAAAGTGGCCGAGCCTGGGGGAGCGGAGCGAAACCCGGGACCATCGCCCCACCGCAGCCCGGCCCCGGGGTTTCGCATTCGCTCGACACCGGGCCGGGTTACGCCAGGCGGCGCTTCAGGTACCGCAGCACCGGCCCGATCAGCGGCAGCTTCGCGTAGAGTTCGTCGGCGGCATCCCAGTAGTCGCGGTGATAGGCGATGCGGCCGGCGGCGTCGAACTTGAGATGCGACGCGCCTTGGATCAGCTGCGGCGTGTCCGGCCGGTAGCTGCGGAAGCGAAAGTGCATGTTCCACGTCAGCAGCGCGCCGCCGTCGGCGCAGACGGCATCCAGGAACTCGAACCGGCAGTCGGCAAGGCGAGCGAACATGTCGTCGAAGATGGGCTCGATGGCGGGGAAGCCGCGGACCTCGTTGAACGGATCGCGGAAATACGCGTTCTCGGCGTAGATCCCGGCAAGGCTTGCCAGGTTCTCGCGCGTCAGGCCCTCGAAGACGGCGACTGCGCGCGCGACGCGCTCGTCGCGGGGCGGCGGGTTCACAGTCCGGTCATCCGGTGGATCAGCGCGAAGTACGCGCGATACGGCAGCAGCCGCAACAGCTTGAGGACGCCGGTGAAGCGGCGCGGGAAGTGAATCTCGAACATGCCGGCGCGCAGGCCCGCGAGGATTTCGTCCGCGGCTTCCTCCGCCGTGATCAGCGCCGGCATCCTGAACTCGTTCCGGTCGGTGAGCGGCGTCTTCACGAAGCCGGGATTGATCAGGTAGACGCCCAGGCCGCGCGGCCGCAGATCCATATAAAGCGTCTCGGCGAAATTGATCAGTCCCGCCTTCGACGCGCCGTAGACCAGCGCTTTCGGCAACCCGCGGAAGCCGGCCACGCTCGACACCAGCCCGATCGCGCCCTTCCCCTGCGCGAGCAGCGCGGGCAGCACCGCGGCCGTTGCGGCGATCGGAGCGTTGAGATTGATTTTCAGCAGCGCGTCGGCGTCCTGCGCCGTCAGCTCCCACGCGCGGACCTCCTGGTGCGTGCCGGCGACGATCAGCACCAGGTCACAGCCGCCCCACGCGCCGAAGATGCGTTCGCGCGCCGCGTTCAGTTGCGCGCCATCGGTGAAATCGAGCGGCTCGACCAGTGCGCGCGTGCCAGCGAAACCGCCGGCGACCTCTTGCAGCTTGTCGCCCTGCCGCGCGGACAATGCCACCCTCGCGCCGGCCGCCAGCAGCTTCCTCGCGGCGGCCGCGCCGATGCCGGTCGATGCGCCGATGATCCACACCCGCGCGTCGGGCCACGCGGGCAGCGGCGGATTGAGTGGAGCGAACAGCGGCATCGTCACCGACCTTGCGCGGTGGCACGGCGCCTGGGAATGGCCAAGGCTGCGTCGATGCGGCCGCAGCCTGCGAAGGCGGCCACGGCACTCGCGGCGACGGCATGTCTGAGGGTCATGGGCTTCTCCTGGCGAAGGCGGCGAAGTGGAACAGGGCGGCGATCGCGCCGAGCTTCAACAGGCACGGCACCGCCGCGTAGACGAACGCCAGTGCCGAGACGGCGCCGGCCGCCTGCGCCCCCGGCGTGTAGCCCAGCGCCGCCAGGAGCGGCAGCCCGATGCCGGCCGCCAGCGCCAGGTTGAGCTTGGTCGCGAGCGTCCACAGGCCGAAGTACGCGCCGGCGGGGCGTGCGGTGCCGTCGCGCCCGATGACGTCGGCCAGCAGCGACGGCGGCAGCGCGAGATCGGCGCCGAGTGCCAGCCCCGACAACACGCAGATCGCGGCGAACGCCGCCGTGTCGCCGGGCCCGAGCCACCACGCCCAGATGAACGCAACGATCGCCGCCGCCATCGCGAGCGCCCACGCATTGGCCTTGCCGCTGCGCTCCGACAGCTTGACCCACAGCGGCATTCCGGCCGCGCCGGCGATGAAATACAGCGCCAGGAACAGGCCCTGGCGCGACTCCTCGCGCAGCACATCGGCAATGAAGAAGAGCACCAGCGTCGCCGGTATCGCCGAGGCGATGCCGTTGGCGAGGAACACGATGAGCAGCCGCCGGAACAGGGGATCGCCGAGCGGCACCCGCAATCCGGACCATGCGGTCCCGGTCGAGCGCGCAGGCATTGGCGCAGCGGGCGCCCGCAGCATAACTACCGTGCAGATGACGGTGAACCCGGCGAAGCACCACGCATAGGCGCCGAGCCCGGTCTCCGGCGCGCCGGGCGTACCCAACAGTGTGGGCGCCACGCTCGCGATGACCACGCCCACCAGGGCGAGCCCCTCGCGCACCGCTGTGATCCGGGTGCGCTCGACGGGATCTGCCGACAGTTCGGCACCCCAGGCGTTGTGGTTGATCATCGCCAGGCTGAAGGCGAGATAGACGAGTGCCAGCGCGATGCCGAGCCACACGAGCAGCGGCCCGTGGGCGCGCGGCAGCGGAATGAACAGCGCCACCATGCCGATGGCGAGCACCGGCGCTGCGCACGCGATCAGCACCTTGCGCGAGCGGGCACGGTCGCTCCAGACACCGAGCAGCGGGTCGAGCACGCCGTCGAAGAGGCGCAATACCAGCAACAGCACGCCGAGGGTGGCGAGATCGATGCCGAGATGGCCGCCGTAGTAATTGGGCAGATGAACGTAGAGCGGGAGCGCCGTCATCGCGAGTGGCATGCCGAAAACACCGTAGGTGGCGAGCGCAGCGAGCGGCAGCCGCGCGCGGGGTTCGGCCGGGGCGACCGCGGAGGAAGCCGGCACCGGCACCGGGGCTCCCACGGCAGGCGCGCTCATTGGCGCACCCGTGGCGCTGCGCGCCGTCCCTCCGAGAGGGAGCCATTCGCGCCTTGGGACGGCCCGGCGGCGCTCATTGGCGCACCCGTGGCGCTGCGCGCCGTCCCTCCGAGAGGGAGCCATTCGCGCCTTGGGACGGCCCGGCGGCGCTCACGGCTTGCCGAGCAGTTTCAGCCGGAAGTCCGCGCGCGAGGTCTTGGGGTCCATCCAGATGCCGAAGAAAGCCCGTGCGAACGACGGGTCGACGATTTCGCCGACCTGCTTGCCGTTCAGGAAATAGCGGACGATCCCCGGGGGCAGGAAGAGGCCGGTGATCTGGTCGCCGTTGACGACATCGGGAAAGATGCGGCGCATGGCGTCGCCCCAGCGCGTCAATTGCTCGGGGGTGCCGAGGCCGAGCTTTTCGATCTCGCTGACGCTGCGGTCGGCGATGTTCGAACCGCCGAGCTTGCGGTGGTAGTGCAGGTCGATCGCGAACGGCGCATCGAGCTTCCAGTCGTGGCCGGGACCCCAGTACCAGCCGTCGTAGATCGACAGGCCCAGGAACGTCATTTCGCCGCCGCCCTGCGCGGCGAGGCCGGGGGCCAGCGCCATCACGGTCGCCGGCAGGGGCGGGGCGGTGACGTGGAGGTGATTGGCCATGGCAATCGCAGGCACGACGAGTGCGACGAGTGCGACGAGGCCAGCACGGGGCGCGGCTTTCCACCGCGGGCGGCGCGGGAATGCGCGGTCAGCGCGCGACGAGCGTGTAGTGCGCGACATCGGTGGATCCGCTGGCAAAACCAGCGCCACAGTAGGCGAGGTAGAAGCGCCAGCAGCGGATGAAGCGCTCGGGAAATCCCTGCGCACGCACCGCATCGACGTCGGCGTCGAACGCAGCAAGCCAGCGTTTCAGCGTCTCGGCATAGTCACGGCCAAAGGTGAGACCGTTCGCGGGTTCCAGCGCGGCCGCGCCTGCTTCGGCCGCGAAACGCGCGGGCGAGGCGAGCATGCCGCCCGGGAATATGTATTGCTGGATGAAGTCGGATTGCGTGCGGTAGCGCTCGAAGCGCTCGTCGGCGATGGTGATGGTCTGGATGCACGCGCGGCCGCCGGGCTGCAACGCATTGCGTACGGCGCGGAAGTACGCGGGCCACCAGCGCTCGCCGACCGCTTCGAACATCTCGATCGACGCGACGCCGTCGAAGGTGCCGCGCACGTCGCGGTAGTCCTGGATGCGGAACTCCACCTGGTCGGCAAATCCTGCGCGCGCAATGCGCTCGCGCGCGAACGCCGTCTGCGCACTGGACAGCGACAGCCCGGTCACGCGGTAGCCGGCGCGCGCCGCGGCTTCGGCGAAACCACCCCAGCCGCAGCCGATCTCCAGGATGTGCGCGCCCCGCGGCAGGGCGAGCTCGTCCAGGATCCGCGCGTATTTGGCCTCCTGCGCGGCGGCGAGCGATTGCGTGCTGTCACCGCCGAACAGAGCCGACGAGTAGGTCATCGTCGGGTCGAGCCACAGGCCGTAGAAAGCGTTGCCGAGATCGTAATGGGCGACGATATTGCGCCGCGCCTGCCGCCGGGTATTCGCGTTGAGCCAGTGCTTCAAGCGGAACAGCGTGCGCTGCCAGGCGTGACCGTAGAACGCGCGTTCCAGTGCCTGCTGGTTGCACGCGAGCACGGTGAGCAGCGCCGTCAGGTCCGGCGTCTCCCACCGGCCGTCCATGTAGGCCTCGGCAAAGGCGACGTCGCCGCCGGTCAGCACCTCGCGCGCGACGCGCCAGTCGTTGAACGCGAGGTCGGCGCGGCCGGCGTGGCCATGACCGGACCCGAAGCGATGCGACAGGCCGTCGGGCGTGCGCAGCACGACTTCGCCGTGGGCGAGGCGCGTGAGCAGCGCGAACAGCAGGCGTGTGGCGGGCGGCGCATGGCGGGGTACCGAAAATTCGGCCGTGGCCTGTTGCTGCGCGGACAAGGGGGAGCGGGCGGTGTTTTCCACGGTCGTCATCGCGTCGTTGGTTCACGTGGGGGTTGCGGCTTGCGAAAATACGGCACGCCACCGAGCCATAGCCGCAATGCCCGCCAGTGGATGCGCGCGATCACGCCGAACGTGAACAGCCGGTAGCGGCGAGCGACAACGCGCGCGGCGGCGCGGTCGAGCAGCGCAGTGTACCCGGAGATGCGCGTTGCGAGCAGCGGCACTGCGCTGTCGTCGTCGAAGTAATCGATGCGCGCGAGCCAGCGCCGGGCGCCGAAGTGGAAGCGGAATTCGTACCGGCCTTTGACGTCGCAGAACGGCGAGACGTGGAATACCTTGCGCGTGCCGAGCGTCTCCCCGGAGGCGAGCGGGCGGCCGTCCGGGTGCGCGAGCAGATAGTTGTGGCGCTCGCCGAACGTGTTGCAGACTTCGCACAGCACCGCACGCACGCGGCCGGCGGGGTCGTGGCAGACCCAGAACGAAACCGGATTGAAGACGTAGCCGTACATGCGCGGAAAGGCGTACAGCACGACCTCGCCCTCGGCGACGATGCCCTCGGCGGCCAGCAGGCCGCGAATCCAGGGCAGCAGCGGGCTGCCGTCGCAGGCTCCATGGTCGCGATCGTGGAACGAGATGGCGCCGCGGCCGTTGTACGCGATGCCGCGAGTGGGCAGTGCCGCGAGTTGCGACAGCGGCAGCCGCAGGCAGAACGCGGGATAGGTGAACGCGTGCGTCGTGGGGCGGTGACGCGCATGCGCGACCTCGCCCTGCACGACCGCGAGCGCGGCATGCAGCCCGTCGGCGGTCGGCATCGGCGCGGCCGTCGCCGGCAGCGCGGGCGACGCGTCGGCGGGTGCGAACAGCGCAGTGGTCATCATCGGGCGAAGAGTCGAAGGCCACCGTCAGGCGGCCACGCGCTCCACCGCCGGCGCCGG
>Ga0315273_10014699_pt1 | contig 10094 bp, 19 predicted proteins | sample YL17G02_0_MG_FD_205753 | JGI IMG/M metagenome (GOLD analysis project Ga0315273, IMG submission 205753) | Sediment microbial communities from Yellowstone Lake, YNP, Wyoming, USA - YL17G02_0 | ecosystem: Environmental > Aquatic > Freshwater > Lake > Sediment | place: USA: Wyoming | collected... | reverse complement strand
GCAAGCTCGTCCCGTAGCCGCGCATTCTCCTCGCGCAGTTGGACGAGCGCGGCGGCGGCGTCATGGTGTCCGATGCCAAGTTCAAGCCGCTCGATCAGCCCATCCAGCTCATCCGGCCCCGACGATACTGCTAGTCCGCTCATAGCTTGGTCCCCAAGTATTTTCGCGGTCTCAGCATCCAGGGCTGCATCAACCGGCTTTCTGCGAGATCCCTGGGTAGACCCACCGTAGGTCTCAAGCCACCGTACCAGCAAGGCGCGAAGCGCACGGATCTCGATGTCCTTGGCGGCTTCGTGCATCCCGGCCATCTGCCGGGATGCCTCCATGATGTCTTTGTCGCTCATAACCCCCTCGCCTCGAGCATCCTCTCCTCTCTCCGGTCGGCCTCGTACTCTCCCCGCCTATCCTCCTGTTCGGCTTGCGCCGCCTCTGCCGCCTTGTCGAGCAGCTGGTCGTAGAGACTGGCGCCAAGATCGAATGCCCCGGTAATGTCGATCCCATTGCAAGTCGCCGACAAGACCTCGAGCTCGCACGGATCCCCGGGATACCCCGGATCTCCATTCGACAGATACATGACATCAGGAGTGCCGGGCCGGTAGGAGACGATGAACGTGATGTCGTTCTCTCCGAGCTGGCCGCAGTCCACGCATAGAGTGATGGTGTGGCTCATTTCGTGTTCTCGATCGCCTTGGCCATGCGCTGCAGTCCAACGCGCGCCTCACACCTGGAGACCGGTTCACGGATCTCGACGCCGTTGACCGTGAGCGTCATCGCTTCGATGAAGCGCAACGCGGCCTCGGCTTCCGCCAGCGCCGCCAACGCTTGATCGTGCGACAGGTACACCCTGCCTTTCGCTACCAGCGTTGCCGTGATCGACTTGGCGATCGAATGCAACGCCTCGCCTGCTGCCTGGACCTCGTCCTTTTCTTCCACGATTGCCGCTCCAATCAGACCCACTGAGATAGAAAAAAGGGCCGCGCCGATCGCGGCGTGGCCCCACCGGACCGCCGACGTCCAGTTACGACGCCGTTGCGGTTGCCTGTCCACTGCTCTCGACCGTGGCGGTGGTTATGTCTGCTGCCGGCATGGTGATGCGCTCCTTGGCGCGGTGATACGCCGCGTTCGCGAGGGCCTTGTCCTCCTCGCGCGTCAGGCCGCGGGCCAGGTCGATGCCCTCGACCAGATCGTCCTTCGTCTTGGCCTTGTCGAACTTGGCCAGAACGTCGGCCAGCCCCGGGCCGGCCGGAGCGTCGGCGGTTTTCAGCTTCTCCTTGAGCCTGGACGCCTTCGTGTCCGCCGGCGGGGCCGTCGGCTGCGGCGGCGGCGTGACGTCCTTCTCGCGCTCCACGTAGTCCAGAACCTCCTCGGCGACCGGCATCCCGCGCAGGACGTCGGTGAACTCGTCCCGCAGGGCCCAAGACCGCGCCCGCATCTGCAGCATCCGGCGCTCGTAGGCCTTCCACGTGTCGCGGTTCAGCAGGCCCGCCTTCACCGCATCGGCCCGCGAGAAGGTCCGAACGCAGGGCTGCGCCGCGCCGCGGCGCTTCACGCTGCAGGTGGCCGTGAAGGTCGCCTCGTCGTACGTCTCGCTGATTCCCTCGAGCACCCTGTTGCCAGCAACGTCCGTGGCCGAGCGCACGACCGCCAGAACAGCGTCTCCCCAAAGGGTAGGGCGCCCGTTGATGACGGCAATGGACTGCATGGCCTGCAGCACCGGCAGGCCGAGCTCGAATCCCCATTGCATGGCGATAAAACAATTCCCGGGCTTGTCGATGTAGTCCTTCGGCACGATGGTCGACTTCGCCATCATGTCCGCGAGCGCCATCGCTTCCGTCAGGTTCTTCGGCTTGAAGGGGTCGACGTACATCGTGACCGGAGGAACGGTGTGAAGCGCGATCTTCAATTCCTCCTTCGGCATTTCGATGATGTTGGTCATCAGGCCGGCCTTAGCCGCGACGTCCTTCGTCTTTTGTTCATTGAACTCCGCGAGTTGCGCACGTAGTTCGGGGGTCATCAGTTCTTCGGGCATTTCAGGTCTCCTGTGGTGGGTTCCATCCGTTCATCGCCGCCCACGCTTCCAGCTGCGAGCGATCGAAAACGTCCTGCGGGTTCATGTTGGCCGCGATCCATTCGACCGACGCCGCGAGAACCGAATCTACGTTGAAAAGCACATCCGAGACGAACTCGGCATTCTGCTGCTCAGGGGTCTTGTCCATCACGCCTTCCCCTTCTTGAACCGTGCCTGGTAGTGCTTGCTGGCCGCGACCGTGAACTCCTTGCGCTCGACCAGCTTGCGTTCGAGTGACGCTCCGCTCGGGAAGGTCAGGATCGCGCCCTCCCCAAGGACGGCCAGCAGATGCGCTTTGGCGTTCTCGGACATTTTCTCGTACATATTCGCCTTCTCCGCGGCCTCTTGGCAGACGAAGCGCCAGTGCTCCAGATCGTCGCCCCCCTCGACGGTTGACCCGTCGGTACCCGGATACACCCGCCGCAGGATTTCGAGCGCCCTGGGGCCTTCTACGTCGATCGCCGGCGGGACGCCCTCCAGGACGTTCTTGAACCAGAAGTCATGGGTCTTGGTGATGATGATCTCGTCCCAATCCTTGTCGCGCTGCAGTTCGTACAGGCGCAGATCATCGCCGCCGAAATACCCCGCGACCGTCCAGACCGGGTAATCCTTGATCAACATATAGGTCATCGGCTGCGGCAAATAGTAATCAGGAATCTCGTCGGTCCCCGGCTCGCCCCAATTACGGGCCGCGCGCGCCCCGACGTTCTTCAACTCGACGCCGCGGTCCTCTCCAACGACGTCGCGGTCGATATGGATTGTGAGCCAGTCGTACTTCGGGTGCGACAGGGTCAGGTTGCACCGGCGCAGCTTCACCGGACGCCCCCACTGGCGTGTCATGCGACTCGCGGCCAATTCCGCAATCCCGTTCTCGAGCACGTTGCCGGCCTCGACGGCCAGGTTGTCGCTCAGATCATCAACGTCAATCGTGCCGCGCTTTTCGTGGTAGAGCTCGACCACGCTCTTGAACGGGTTGAGCCCGAGTATCGTTGCCACATCGCTTCCGCCTACCTTGCGGGCTGCCAGCTGCTCTTTTGTCAGTGCCATTTTGGACTCGCATCAGTGAATTGCAGGTCAACAGACCAGGTGAGGTCGATGGTGTCACCTGGGTCAAGCCGTCTCGGCTTGTGGAATCTTTGTTCGCGCATCGGAGTTCCGTCGATTGTGTTAAAGCTGAACCCAAGAACATCGAGCGACCAGTTCGCTACGAACGTCCGCTTGAACCTTAAAGACGCCTTCCCGACGGTTTTTCCAACGTGCACCGGCAGAGAGTCGCCGATAGGGAAATACAGGGTGCTCTCTACCGCGGCGCGAAGTACGCGGACCCCAACCAGCGCCAGTCGCCGATCTGGCTGGACTGGCTTAATCAACTTAATCAACTCCGTCTTCGGTGTCATCTATACCTCCAGTTCCAATGGTGTCCCCCATGCCGGCGGCGTGTTCGGCTTCGGTCCCGGCCTTACCCTCGGTTCCACGTACTGCTTCTGCAGGCCCGGGAACCGTTTGCTCAGTTCATCGAAGGGCTTGTCCTTCGTTTTCAGCAGCAGGCGAATCGACAGGCTGGTCAGGCACTGCCCTGTCCCACTGTCGTACAACGACCCGGTAAGGCGATCCGCCCAGTAGGTCTCGTCCTTCACCTGCACCAAGATCACCTTCCGCCAGTCGTGGGACATTGCCGTCTCCACCACCATTGTCGACCCCGGCTTCCTGCCGATCGCTTTCAAGTCGCACTCCCGCAGGCAGCGGCCCGTGCTGCTGAACGTCTTGAACGCTGTCGGCTCCTTCACCTTTCTGACTCCCTTCGGCATTGCGTCTCCTCATGTGGCGCAAGAATTGGCCTGCACTGCGATGGTTGGGGGGCTGGTTCGGCCAGTGCCTGAGCCATGCCCGGTGTTCGGCTACGCTGCGGTCGATCTCCTCGGCGCCGAAGCGCAGCCGGGCGTCGACGTCGGCCATGATGAACATCATGGCTATGTGGATCTCCAACTCTACGATCATGGGTGGCTCACGGGATGCGCTTGATCAGCCACTGAGGGGTGTCGTCCGGGCTGTGCTTGCCCTCAAGGATCTTGAGGTTCGCGATCGCCCTGTCCCGCGACTCCATGGCCAAGGCAAGCCTTTCCTTGGCTCGCTCTATGTCTCGCTCGTTGTGGTGCACACACAGATGGGTCTGCGCCACGCGCAGGAGGAGGAACAGTTCTCGGATGGTTTTCATGCTTCAATGTAACTCGACTTTTACAGCATTGCAAGCCTTATTGACGCGCTTTTTCAAAAGGGGTAAATTCGGTTGCATGACACCTCAAGACATCGTTCAGCATTACGGCAACGGCAATGCAACCAAGGCGGCGATCGCGCTCGGGCTCACTCGACAGGCGGTCAATGTGTGGCTGCGCGCCGGGCTGGTACCGCTCGACTGGCAGCACTGGGTAGAGAGGGACACAGCCGGTCGTTACAAGGCCGATCCGCGAAGGCCGAATGACCCGCATCTGCGGGCTCTGCGGAAAAACAAGGTGACGGCGCCGGCCGCGGCCACGTAGAATCCGCCCAAGCCGGGAAAAGGGTAGCTCCCCTTCCTGCTGCATCAGGATACCGGCCCCTTTTCCACCCATGCAGGGGAGCCCATGAGCTTTGCCTTCCTTCCCATCTACACCGGGGACTACCGGCGCAAGACCGGGCATCTGTCGCCGTTGAAGCATGGCATCTACCTGCTGTTGCTCATGCACTGTTGGGACACCAAGGGTCCAGCCCCCCTGGACGAGCAGGAGTGCTCCGGGATCGCGAATTGCCGCAGCACCGACGAGATTGAGGCCCTGCGGTACATCCTCCTGCGCTTTTTCGTGAAGATGGAGGATGGGCACTACAACAAGCGGATCCAGATCGAGATCGAGCGCGCCGAGGCGATAAGCCGGGCCCGCTCCGACGCCGGGAAGCGTGGGTACGAAGCACTTGCCAAGCAACTGCGAGGCAAAAGCCGGGCAAATGCCGGGCACTTGCCGATAACCCCCACCCCCACACTCACACTCACCCCCACCCCCATAGAAAACCAGAAAGACATTGTCGGGCTGACGCCCGACCCATCACCAGAAAAGGCGGTCAGCAAGGGCTTCCAAACCAAAGCCAACAATGCGGTCGCTGTAGCCCTGCTCACCTTCCTCAACGAGAAGACCGGCTCGAAGTACCAGCCCGTCCAGGCCAACGTGAAGCTGATCGTCGGCCGCCTGCAGGAGGGGTTCACTGAGAAGCAGATCCGCCAGGTGATCGCGAACCGTTGCCTTGCCTGGGCGGATGACCCGAAGATGGACGAGTACCTGCGCCCCAAGACGTTGTTCAACGCGACCAATTTCGCCAACTATGCCGGCCAGTTGGGGAAGGTCGCTCCGGAGGTTGCGCCATGACGATTACCAGACGGTCTTTCCTTGCCGGCATCCTCGCCCTGGGGGTGGCGCCCGCTGTCGTCAAAGCATCGAGCATCATGCGGGTGCGGCCGATCATCCTTCCAGGCGACGACGAGTTCCGCTTGTTCACTGGAGAGATCGGCCGCTACGAGAGTGTGCGGTTCACTGAGTCCGCTCCAGACAGCTTCGCCAGTGAAATGTTTGAATTCAACAGACGCGAAGTATCGGCTGACGGCAAGACGCACACACTCGAGACTTGGTACGAGGACGGCAATGGTTTCCTGCTTCCAAGCGGAAGACTGGACCTTCCGCGAGGCGAGTACCGTGGGACTTCAAAGCTGTGGGGTGATCATGGATAGACGTTCGTTCCTCGGGGTCATCCTTGCTGCTGCGATTGCTCCGGCCATCGTGCGCGCCGAGTCGATCATGCGGGTGCGGCCGATTGTGCTGCCAGGTGATGCTGAGTTCGAGTTGATCGTTGGAGAAATAGGGCGCCTCGAAGGGGTTACGTTTCACGGTCCAGAAATGAGGGACTGGGGGGCGATTGCTGTCATGTCTATAGAAACGGCAGATGGACGTCGATACGGAGTAACCGCCCCAAACAAGATGTTCGGACACTCGTTGCAGTACCCTGAATTGGAAGTGATGATGCGCGAGAACTTACTCGAGCAGGCAGGCATCAAGGTGATCCGATGAAGTGCCCCTCCTGCTACGAGATCATCGCCGACGGGCTCGAATACTGCGAGTGCGGCTGGCGGAAGACCAAGAAGTCGGCAAAGCAGACCGGAGACTCAGCCGGCCGCGACTGGGTGTGTGCGTTCGTCCTAGACGATGGTTCGCGGTGCGCCCATGCCGTCGGTTGGCTTACGAGCGGGGCCAGGAACGGGTACTGCAACGAGCACATGAAGAAGGTTGACATAGGCATACCCTGCCCGCCCGAGATCCGCGCGCAGTTGAGGGCATTTCTGGAACGATCGGTCGTGACTCCAGGCAGGAGAATGCGCGAACCTGGGGAGGAAGGATGAGTGAGCAGATCCCTTTTAATTTCGACGCGGAGCCAGAAAAAGGTCCTCCGAAGAAAAGCAGGAAACGCAAGGGAATGGATTTGCGTGACGAAGGGATGCGAAAGGCCATTGAACACGCCGACGCCGTAAAGGCAGCGTGGTCCGATGGCGCCCTAGATTATGTTCGCGCTGTAGCTGAGGAAAGGCGAGAACTAACGGCAGAAAGAGTGCGTGAATATGCAATCGCCAAAGGGTTTGTCGAGCCACCTGACAGACGAGCATGGGGAGCAGTGATGATTCGAGGCCACAAGGCCGGAATTCTTACGCGCGGTCCGTGGGTGGAAGCTGACGACCCAAGGGTGCACCGAAATGCTGTTCGGTTGTGGTACTCCAACGTCTTCCGTCAGCCGCTGCGGGCAGTAGTGTGAAAACCATCAACCTTGAGGCGATGCTCCTGCGCTGGTCCGAGACCAGCAACGGCGGCGCTACCATCGTCCTGCAGCTGGCCGACCCCGACGACCTCGAGCAGTTCAAGCTGATGACGTTGGCGAAGGGCAAGATCGCCGGCCAGAGGCTCCAGTGCGTCATGGTCGAGATCGGCGACGACGAGTTGCCGAAGGACCTGCCCGACCCCGGGAAGGGCGGGCCGCTGTCGATTCTGGCGGCCAGGTGGTGCCGAGATCCGGAGTTTCAAAAATGGATCAATCAGGCATTGGCGCCGCCGTTTGCTGTGGGCCTAGACATGAACCTCACAGAAGAAGAAATTGCTACCAGCCTCCTACGCAGCGTTTGCGGTATAAAGTCCCGAGCTGAACTGGACCACGACGACCTTGCCTCGGCTAGGTTCGAGGCCCACATCCGCCGACCGTACATGGCACACCTGCAGTCCGGGAACAGGTTCGTGCCGTGACGGCCGTCTCTACCCTCGCCGAGAAGTGGTGGGTGGCTCGCGTGGTGAGCCTCGGCTGTGTCGTCTGCCGCAACCTGGGCCACGGCGAGACGCCGGCGAATTACCATCACATCCGCACAGGCCAGGGCGCTGGCCAGCGTTCCGGGAACGGCCTCGGCATTCCGTTATGCAAGGTTCACCACCAGGACGGCGGACAAGGTGTCGCCTACCACGCCGGCCCCAAGACGTTCGAGCGGATGTACGGATCGGAGCTCGAGCTGCTGAACCAGACGATTCTTGACGTTGCGGAGGGCATTCGTGGGTGAGCCGTTGAACGAGGCCAGGTTCAAAGCCTACCTGAACGACCGGTGGCGCGCGTTCATAGAGGGCGCCGGGAACGTGCCGTGCGGCAGCTGCAGGGGTTGCTGTCGCGCCGGCTACGCGATCGGCCTATCCAAGGTCGAGGCCGCAGAGTTGCCGCATCATGTGATCGACGGCCACGCCGTCATACTTCCCATGCCCGACGGGGCCTGCCCGTTCCTGGTCGATGAGGCTTGTTCCATCTACGCGAAACGCCCGGTATCCTGCAGGCAGTTCGATTGCCGTGACTTCGCGATGGCGGCGGTCAAGATCAAGCAACAGGAAAACTTGCGCGGCCTGGGGGTGGACGAGATCAACGCCTCGATCGAGCGGTTCCGGGCCGAGTACGGAGACATTTCATCGGTCGTGATGGCGAAGCTGGCGCGTGACTTCATAGGGAAGGGAGCAAGCGCAGTAGCTGCTGCGCAGAATGCGATGGTGATGGCGATGTTCAACGCACTGCCGGAAGAAAAAGCGCATACCGTTGGGGCGACGCTACTGGGGAAGGATGAAAAGGAGCGGGGCCTGGCCATGCAGGCTTACGACAAGCTCATGGAGACCAGGCATGGCCAATCTTCGTAAGCTGGTCGCCAGTGCCCTCAACAGTTCCGACCTCTCCCAGTCCGACATTGTCGAGTCGGCGATCGACCGGATCGGGGCGTTGGCTTTCTCGGACGCCCTGGGGAGCGAGTTGTGGTCGCTCAAGTACGCCGGCGACGTTCGCGGGTGGCATCGGGCCCTGGCGGTATTGTCGCGGCGCAGCAAGGTGATTGCTCCGCATGGCAAGATCCGGGCTACGCTCTGCCGGCTATGCTTGATCGAGTGGGTCGACGAGAATTGCCGCACCTGCGGCGGCCGGCGGTTCATCATGGCGGCACAGACGTCGGCCGCGCACGTGTGCACCACCTGTTCCGGTACCGGGCTGCGGCGGTATTCCGACCTCTGGCGGATGCGTGAAATGGGCCTTGACCGAAGGGCCTACACCCGATGGGAGGCCAAGTTCTCCGCGGTGCACCGCAAAATATCCGACGCGGATACTCAGGTATGGCATGACATTGCCGAACAACTGGGCCACGTGCCGGCCCGCATGATTCGTGAGAAAGTGCTTGACCAGCCTCGACGGATTCATATAATTGATGCAGGACACCCGGGGCAAAACTCGAAGATCATCCCGGGATTCGTGTTCTGCAGCACTGCCAGGGCATAACTAGAACACCATCCTGGTAGGCGCGGCGGGGTTCAAGCCCCCGCAGGCTCGCCCTCGCTCGCCCTCATTTTCTGTGCGCCAAACCGGACGGTAGTCGTACGCCGTTCATCCCCTGTGCCCGCCTGATCGGCGGGCTTTTTTTGCCCGTCGAAAGGAAGAACCATGTCCAAAAGCGATACCTTTGAAAACGATCTGCTCAAGTTGATTTTTCAAGCCACGGCGATCGCGAACCTGGCGGACAACGCCTCGTCCTCGCCGCTCGCGAGCCTGTTTGTCTCTCTGCATACGGGAGACCCGGGCGAAACGGGCGTCCAGACCACGTCGGAAGCGAACTACGGTGCCTACGCTCGCGCGACGATAGCGCGCACCACGGTTGGCTGGACGATCGCAACCAACACTGTGACGCCTGCGGCGACGATTTCTTTCCCGGCATCTACCTCGGGAACGAACACGGTCACGCACTTCTCGGTTGGTGCAGCGGTGTCCGGTGCGAGCAAGATCTTCTACTCCGGTACCGTCACGCCGAATATCGTCGTGACGAGTGGCGTCACGCCACAACTCACGACTGCATCGACGATAACAGAAGATTGATGTGAAACCCGTCGTACGCCTCGCGCTGGACCACTTCGTACGCATGGGGTGGAGTCCAGCGCAAAGCGCGGGAATCGTAGCGAATCTCCTTGCCGAGAGCCAACTGAATCCGACGGCAGTCGGAGACGGCGGGCAAGCCTATGGAATCGCGCAATGGCATCCTGACCGGCAGGCCAACTTCGCTGCGGTCATCGGCAAGGAGATCCGCGGATCCTCGCTCGAGGAGCAGCTGGCGTTCGTCCATGCCGAGCTGCGCAATTTCGAGAAGGCCGCGGGCGATGCGTTGGCTTCCTGCGTCACGGCGACCGAGGCCGGCGCCTGCGTGTCGTTGAAATACGAGCGCCCGCGCGACAAAGAGCGCGAGGCCAGAGAACGTGGCGAGCGCGCGCAGCAGCTGCATACCGAATACCTGGCAGCGACTGGCGCTGCCACACAGACCGACGAGCCTGCACCGGCGCCCGTCGCTCAAGGAGACAAGTCGATGGGTCCTCTCGCCCTGCTGCAGCTGTTCAGTGGATTTCTTGGTCCTCTCATTCCGCAGATCACCCCGTTGCTCAATCCAGGGTCGAAGGCCGCGACC
>Ga0315273_10014698_pt1 | contig 10094 bp, 9 predicted proteins | sample YL17G02_0_MG_FD_205753 | JGI IMG/M metagenome (GOLD analysis project Ga0315273, IMG submission 205753) | Sediment microbial communities from Yellowstone Lake, YNP, Wyoming, USA - YL17G02_0 | ecosystem: Environmental > Aquatic > Freshwater > Lake > Sediment | place: USA: Wyoming | collected... | reverse complement strand
AGAGTTGCCGGCAGCGCGGATTGCCCGTGTGGCAAAGGAAAAGGGAGCATCCGCCCCTCGCGAGGCATCGCTCCCCGACCGCCCTTGATGGGGTCAGCAGTTCCGTGAGTTCTCTGGCTTGCTCTCCGCGGCCATGTCGCCAGATAACCTCAGAACCTGTCCGGCCCTGTGGCCAGGAACTCGGGCGCGGCAGTAGCCGCCGCAACGCCAGGGCTCCTCGGCTACTCCGAAACGTGAATGCGCATCACGCGCATATCCTGAATCGTGAAGGAAATGCCTTCGTAGGTGAGGATGCAGTCGCGCGAGAAAGCGATGGCCTGGGTGTCCGAGAATCCGGTGACGCCAGCGCCCGCGGCTGCGGTCGCACCTGCAGCGCCCAATGGCGGCAACCCACCTCGTCCACCGCCTCCTCTGCCGCCGCCACGGCCGCCACCGCCACCGCGACCTCCCCCACCGCGGCCGCCACCACCACCGCGCCCACCACCGCCGCGGCCGCCACCGCCGCCGCGCATGCCACCACCACGACCTCCGCCCCCTCCGCCGCCTCCGCCGCGCCGGCCGCCGGTGAGAACCAACTCATACTGCTGACCGATCGACACGGGCGCCGAAGCGAACGCGGGAGCGTCAGCCGATGCCCGGCCGCCTCGGCCGCCGCCACCACGGCCGCCGCCGCCACCACGGCCGCCACCGCCGCCGCGGCCACCGCCACGTCCACCCCCACCGCGGCCGCCGCCCCCGGCTCTCATTCCGCCACCGCCGCGACCACCGCCTCCGCGGCCACCACCCCCGCGAGCGCCACCGCCGCGGCCACCGCCGCCGCGGCCGCCACCGCCGGCCGCGCGCATGGCGCCGCCTCCGGCGCGCGCCGCGCCGCCCCCGCCTGGAGTGTAGATCTCAATCAGCGGGGGATAGCCGTACTTCCGGAGGACGTCGGCGAAGGTGCTCTGGAGCGCGATGCCGCGCTCGCTGCGCACCGGCGTCGGCTTGCCCTTGAGGTACTTATCGAACCCGGCGACGACTACGTCTATCACCGCGGCATCGGAGCCCTCGCCATTGAGCACGATCCCGAGAGCGACGCCCTTCTTCGACCGGTAGTCATAGAACCACTCCGCTTGACCCGGGGCGAGGGAGCCGACGAGTACGGGGTTGACCCACACCGGCATCTCGGAGGGCGCCGCCTGGCCTCCGAACTGGGGCAGACCGGGCTGCGAGCGAGACATCGTCTGGTACATCATGCTGCCGCCGGTGCCAAGCAAGATGCCGTCGGGGGTTCCGAAGCGTCTGGTGAGTTCGCGGTAGGAGGCTCCTATCCGGACGCTCATCAGCCCATCCTCCACGGCCAGCGCCGGGCGGATGGAACTCACTCCCGCGGACAAGACGAACAGGACCAGGAAGGCGCGAGCGAAACCCGCTAGCGTCCCTCGTTGCGTCCCGCCAGCCTGCCGCGGTAGTCTCCCGGGCAGAGTTGAGCAGCGAGTCACGCGCATGTTATCGTTCCTCCGATCGACGCCACGTGGCGATCATCTCTACAGATAACCTCGCAGTTCCTCTGGAGAGAGGCCTACCGGCGGCGCCGCTTCCGGCGCAGGTGTGGCCGGGGCAGCCTCGACCGCACCGACGATTTCGGCGCCGATGGCAATACGCGTTACGCGCATGCCCTCCAGCGTGAAGCGGACACCATGGTCAACGTAAGTCAGCTCGATGGCGTTCCCCAGTGACACGGTCTGATCGGGGTAGCCATAGCGGGAGATCACGTCCATGTAGCTGCTGGCCAGTCCGATGTTGCGGGTAGTGCGCCCGGCATTGTAGGGGAGGGCGCCGCTCAGGGTGATCGCCTTCACCTCGCCGGTTAGGGTAAGACTCAGCACCATCACCGCGCCTGCGGCTCGCCGGTAGTACCAGTACATCCCGGCCCCGCTGACGCCGCCACCACCCCCTCCGCGAGCACCCGTCGCGCCGCCACCACCGCGGCCGCCTCGGCCACCACCGCGACCGCCGCCACCGCGACCGCCCCCTCCACCACGCATGCCGCCACCGCGGCCACCGCCGCCGCCGCCACCGCGCATGCCACCGCCTCTACCGCCGCCCCCTCGGCCACCGCCGCCGCGCATGCCGCCGCCTCGGCCTCCGCCACCACGGCCGCCACCGCCGCGCATGCCGCCTGTGAGGTTCGGGCCGGTGGTCGCCCCCGTGGGTCCGGAGGGACCGGAGCGGCCTGCGCCACCCGCGCCCGCGCCACCGGTCTGGTCTGCGCTGGGAAGCGCGATGGTGCCGATCGGGCCGATGTAGTTCGGCTGACCAAATCCAGGCTTGTCCAGGAGGCTCAATGCCTTCTCGCCCAAGCGGACGCCGGCCAGTTGTCTCTCGACGGCCCACGCACCGGAACTGATGGTGACGCCGAGAATCAACAGGGCGAGAGAAATCCAGCAGGTTCTTCGCATGCAACCGCCCTCCTTGGCCGCCTGGAGCGAGGCGCGCGGCCGAGGCTTTCCATCATCAAGAGTGTTGCCGGAGTCTAACACAAAGCTAAATTCGCTGTCAAACGCCTAACCCCGCCACGAGTGCACTCGTTTTCGCCGGGCCAGAGGGCGCGACTCTTGGCACTCTGGCCGGGATGGATGCTACCTCTCCATATATGACGACGGTTTCGGGAACAGAGTTCCTGGAATACCCGCTAACGGGGGGGAGGAAGATCGCCTTTCCCCCTGGGTTACAGACTGCCCTGGCTTCCACCAGGGCGGGGGTGTGACCGATCAAGGGGGCGAGCATCTGCTGCCCAGGTCTCGCGGGCAGTTCTGCCTTGACTGGTGGAGACGGCTGATAGTATAATTCGAGTAGACCGCGGTGGGGCTGTGGCGCAGTTGGGAGCGCGTTTCCTTGGCATGGAAGAGGTCGCGGGTTCGAATCCCGCCAGCTCCACCAATCTTCGCCTGGAGGCCGGAGGGCCGATCAGGCGATCGGGGCGGTCACGTGGGCTGACCATATGCGACTTCGAGAAAACTGTGGCATGACGCCCAAGTCCGCTGGCCGGCGGGCTTTTTGCTTTCCGCCGCGGGAGCTAGGGCGCGTTCGCGTCCTGATCGCTCTGCTGGCAGGCGCCATCTGGGGGGCGGTGTTCGCCGATGTTCGCGGCGCGATGGCGGCTCCCGCCTCCAATCCCTATGACATCATGGTGCTGGTCGCCGCGGCCGGCGGTAAGCCGGCCCAGGTGGCGATAAGCTATCCGGAGGCCATCGACCAGGCCTCGCTGCGCGCCGGGATCGAGGAACTGGGACGGAGAGGGCACTTCACGCCGGGGCAGGTGGTCATCCGCGACGCGCCACTGGCGCAGCAAGTTGCTACGCCCGGCACCGATGCCCAGTTCACTGCGCCGGGGTTCATCGATCCGAGCGGCCGCCTTCCGGTAGGCCCCATCGTCCGATCCCTGCCGGAGTGGAACCACATGCGGCTGGTCTTCCTACTGGGCCCGAACTACCCCTTTTCGGGTCCCGGCGATGCGGCGGCCGATGGCCTTGCCGTGCGACTGGTGAACCGCGTAGCAACCTATGAATATGATGTGGAAAGAATCAGCGGGAAGCTTCCCCCCGCGGACGAAGCGAGCGGCTCAGCGAGTGTTGCTGTCTCTCAAGCGTCGGGTGCGACAGACAAGTCCTCGCCCGCGCCGGGCGTCAGTCACCAGGTGTTGCCGGCCGTGCTCATCGGCCTTCCCAGCGGCCTGTTGGCGGGGTGGCTGCTATACGGCTGGCGGGGACGAAGAAGCCGGGCCCGCCGCGTGGTTGCGGTTCGACCCGGTGGCTCACAACCAACAACTGCAGACAAGTCGGGCGGGTCGGGGCAAAGCGCCTGACGGGAACGGGGGTAGACGATGGAACTCGAGCAGCTCTGTCGATTCGCAGTCGATAGCCAGGCCTCAGACTTGTTCGTGAAGGCGAACGCGCCTCCCAACCTGCGTGTGCATGGCCGCATCGTGCCCACGGACCTGCCTGTCCTCGCTCCGAAAGAGACGGAGCGCCTGGCTCAGTCGATCATGACCCAGGAGCAGATGGACGCGTTCAAGAGCTATCACGAGCTGGACCTGGCGTTCACCATCCCCGAGGTGGCGCGTTTCCGCTGCAACGTCTATATGCAGCGGGGCAGCTACTCGATGGTGCTCCGCATCGTGCCCCTGGAAATCAAGTCCATCGAAGATCTGGGACTCCCCAAGGCATTGGATGACCTGATTCGGCCCAAGCAGGGCCTGGTGCTCGTGACCGGACCGACCGGCTGCGGCAAGTCGACTACGCTGGCCGCCATGCTCGACCTGATCAACCGCACCAAGCACTGCAACATCATCACCGTCGAGGACCCGATCGAGTTCGTGCATGGAGATCGGCTGGCCATCGTCAGCCAACGAGAGGTCGGCATCGACACCGAGTCGTTCTACGACGCGATGAAGTACGTGGTGCGGGAAAGCCCGGACGTGATCCTGATCGGAGAAATGCGCGACGCGGAGACGATGCGCGTGGCGCTCAGCGCTTCCGAGACCGGTCACCTGGTGTTTTCCACCGTCCACACTACCAGCGCCGCCGATACCGTGGAGCGCATCGTCAGCATCTTCCCGCCGCACGAGAAGAATCAGATCTGTCTGCGGCTGTCCACCAGCCTCCTCGGGGTCATCTCGCAGAAGTTGGTCCCCAGGGCGGATGGCACGGGACGAGTGCCGGCGGTGGAGTTGATGATCAACACGCCGACCGTTGCCAAGCTGATCGAGGAAGGCCGGTCCTCCCAGATCTACCCCGCCATGAACGAAGGCGGATACTGGGGCATGCAGACGATGAACCAGTCTTTGCTGAAGTACTGGCGAGCGGGTGTGATCTCCGAGGATGACGCCCTGGTCTACGCCGGTAACCATACGGAGCTAAAGCAGATGCTGCGGCGGGGGGCCGGCTAGCTCCGGTCTCGCCGCATAGATGCTGGCCTGTTTCCGAGCCGCCTCCCCACACCGGATGGCGGCTCCCTTCTTGGCCCCCGCCGGGCGCTGATCTGAAGACACAGCGCTCCCGTGCGCCCAAGATTGCGCGCCGCTGCGGAAGGCGGCACGGGGACGGCGCCGAATCCTTCGAGTGCCGGGGGCCGGGCTACGTTCGGCGCTGCTATGGGCCCCTGGGGCAAATCGCACGGAGGCGCATGGCATGCCTGAGCGCTACCCAATCCCGCTCGATGACCTCCTGAAGCTGTTGGTTCAGCATGAGGGCTCCGACCTTCACGTCCGGGCCGGGGAGCCGCCGATATTCCGCGTTCACGGGGAGTTGCGCCGGACCAACTTCCCGGTCTGGCAGAGCGAGCAGATCAGAGCCTTGCTCTACGAGATCATGGGCCCGGATCGCATCGCCCGCTACGAACGCGATCTCGAATGCGACCTGGCTTACGCGATCAAGGGTCTGGCGCGCTTCCGCGTCAATGTCCTTAAGCAGCAGAACGCGGTGGGCTGCGTGATGCGGCTTATCCCCATCCGGGTGCAGACGCTGGAAGAGCTGGGATTGCCGCCGGTGCTGACCGAGATCGCCATGCTCCCCCGAGGCCTGGTGCTGGTGACGGGGCCGACGGGATCGGGGAAATCCACCTCCCTGGCGGCGATGGTCAACCACATCAACGAGAACAAGCCTGTCCACATCATCACCATCGAGGACCCCATCGAGTTCATGCACATGGACAAGGTGGCGGCGGTGAACCAGCGCGAGGTGGAGATGGACACCCACAGCTTCGCCGACGCGCTGAGACATGTCATGCGCCAGAATCCGGATGTGATTCTGGTGGGTGAGATGCGTGACAACGAGACCATGCAGCTTGCCATTACCGCCGCCGAGACGGGCCACCTGGTGTTCTCGACCGTGCACACCACGGATGCGGCGCAGACCATCGACCGCATCGTGGACGTGTTCGAGCCGGAGCGCCAGGAGCAGATCCGCATGCAGTTGGCGGTCACGCTGCAGGCGGTGATCTCCATGACGTTGCTGCCGCGGGTGGACCGGCCCGGACGGGTCGCGGCCTTCGAGATCATGCTGGCCACACCCGCCATCCGCAACCTGATCAGAGAGCGGAAGACCCACCAGATGTACAGCACCATTCAGACGGGCGCCGACCTCGGGATGCAGACGCTCGACAATCATCTGCTGGAGCTCTACCGCAACGGCACCGTCAGCTTCGAGATGGCGCTGTCCAAGTCATCGAACCCCGCCGAGTTCTCGGCGCGGGCCGCCGCCGGACGGAAGCCCGAGGAGTTGCTCGCAGCGGCGCCGGGGGAGATCTGAGGGGAAGGGAGTAGCTTATGTCCAATGGCCAACTGAACATCGACGACCTGCTGCGAACAGCAGTCGAGCGAGATGCCTCGGATATCCACATCAAGGCGGAAGCACCACCCCTGCTCCGGATCTACGGGGAACTCATCCCCACGGATCTGCCGCCGCTCTCCATTGAGGAGGCGAAGCGACTGTCATTTCACATCCTGACCGATGAAGAGCGCGACACGTTCGAGCGGGACTGGGAGCTCGACCTCGGCTACGACCTGCCCGGTTTGGCGCGCTTCCGGGTCAACGTCTTTGTGCAGCGGGGCATGGTCGGCTCCGTCTTCCGGGTGATCCCCCTGCACGTCCAGACCATCGATGAGCTGGGGCTGCCCGATGTATGCCGCTACTTCGCCGAGCGCCCTCGCGGCCTGATCTTGGTCACCGGGCCGGCCGGTTCGGGAAAATCCACGACCCAGGCGGCGATCATCGACCATGTGAACAAGACCTACGCCGTGCACGTGATGACGGTCGAAGACCCCATCGAGTTCGTCCACGAGCCGAGGATGGCGCTGGTGAATCAGCGCGAGCTGGGCCGGGATACCAGGAGCTTCGCCAATGCGCTCAAGTTCGTGCTCCGGCAGGACCCCGATGTGATCCTGGTGGGTGAGATGCGCGACCTGGAGACAGTGCAGTTGGCTATCCGCGCGGCCGAAACCGGCCACCTGGTGATCGGAACCCTGCACACGACGGACGCGGTGCAGACCGTCGACCGCGTGATCGACGTTTTCCCCACCCACCAGCAGCAGCAGATCCGCATGCAGCTCTCGGTGAACCTGCTCGGGGTCGTTTCCCAGATCCTGGTGCGGCGCGCCGATGGCCGGGGGCGGGTGGCGGCCTTCGAAACTCTGGTGGCGATCTCCGCGGTGCGGAACTCGATTCGAGAGCGGAAGACGCACCAGATCGCGTCGGTAATCCAGACCGGCTCCCAGCATGGGATGATGAGTCTCGACCAGTCCCTGTCTCACCTCGCGCGCTCCGGCGTCATCACCTTCGAAGAGGGCGAGGGGAAGTCCAAGGACAAGGTCGAGTACCAGCAGCTCGTGCGCACTGGCGAGGCGGTGAGCGCGTAGCTAATCCCGGCCGCAACTTGCGGCTCCCGCGTCTCACGCGCGGCGTTCTCTTGTCGCGTTGGCGAACGCGACTCCGCGGTGGGCGAGAGGAGGGGCCGCGCGTCGAAGAGAAGGAAAGCGGGTCGCTAGGCAAGGCTGTTGGACACAAGGCGCGGCCAGACACGCTGAGGAGAAAGAACCACCCATGGGTGCATTGATCGAGGCAACGGATCAGACGTTCGAGCAGGAGGTACTCAAGTCCGACCTGCCGGTTCTGGTTGACTTCTGGGCTCCAGGTTGCCCGCCGTGCGCCGCGCTGGCGCCGATCCTCGAAAAGATCGCCGGCGAGATGAGCGCCAAGGCCAAGTTCGTGAAAGTGAACGCGGCCCAGGAAAGACAGACGGCAGCCAAGTATCGCATTCAAGCGGTGCCGACCATCATGATCTTCAAGGGCGGCGAGGTGGCGGACAGCGCCATCGGCTTCCAGCCCGACCAGGAACTCCGCCGCAGGATCAACGCAGTTTCCGGGTGACGGTTCCGGTTGACAACACGAGAAGAGAGTCTGCCATAACCCATGGGTTCACCGCCTAGGCCTGACGGTGTCTGGGACGTAGTGATTCTGGGCGGGGGGCCCGCCGGACTCACCTGCGCCATCTACTCCTGCCGCGGCAGATTCAGCACCCTGCTGCTGGAGCGCATGATGCCCGGCGGCCAGGTGGTGCTGAACGACATCATCGAGAACTACCCCGGCTTCCCCGAAGGCTTGCACGGCTACGAGCTGGCCGACCGCTTCCATCGTCACGCGCAGAGGTTCGGCGCCCAGATCGAGAACGTCGAGGTTACCGGGGTCGACACCTCGGCCCGGCCCTTCCGTGTCGAGGTGGCGAGTAACGAGTCGCGGCTGGCGCGCTCCATTCTCATCTCAACCGGCAGCCGGCCGCGTCGGCTCGGCGTGCCCGGAGAGAAGGAATTCCTGGCGAAGGGGGTCTCCTACTGCGCCACCTGCGATGGCCCGCTCTTCGGCGACAAGCATCTGATGGTGGTCGGCGGCGGAGATACGGCTCTGGAGGAAGCGCTCTTCCTGGCCAACCTGGCGAGCAAAGTGACCGTCGTGCATCGCCGCGAGCAGTTCCGGGGCCAGCGCATCCTACAGGAGCGGGCCCTGGCTCACCCCAAGATCGAGTTCCTGTTGAGCCAGGTCGTCAGCGAGATCGTGGGCGAGGAGTCGGTGCGGGCGGCACGGGTGCGCCAGGTGGTCACACAGGAGGAAAGCGAAGTGCCGGTGGACGGCATCTTCATCGCGGTCGGCTCGTCGCCTCAGACCGATTTCCTGCCCCGAGAGTTGCGCCGCGATGGCGCGGGCTTCATCGAGACCGACGCCGATTTGATGACCAGCGTCAGGGGCATCTTCGCCGCGGGCGACGTCCGCGCGGGAGCCTATCGCCAGATTGCGTTCTCCGTTGGGGACGGCGCCCTCGCCTACCGCAGCATCTTCCGATACCTGGAAGAAGAGCCTGCGTAGAGTCGCACTTTCTCACCCAGCTAGACGCGCGCGGTCCACGCGCAACACCGGAGGAGAGACCATGAAATCCGTATACCTGCACGGTGTCCGCGACATTCGCGTCCACGAGGAACCAGTTCCGAAGCTCACCCGCCCCGACGAGGTGCTGGTGAAGATCTCGGCGGTCGGCGTCTGCGGCTCGGACTGTCACTTCTACGACCGGGGTCGCATCGGCCGCTTCGTGGTCTCCGAGCCGCTGATCCTCGGCCACGAGTGCGCGGGCGAGATCGTGGAGGTGGGGAAAGACGTCACCCATCTGGCGCCGGGTGATCTCGTCTGCATCGAGCCGGGTGTCCCGTGCCAGCGCTGCCGCAGGTGCCGGGAGGGTCGCTACAACCTGTGTGAGGTCGGCGTCTACTTCATGGCCGCTCCGCCCCGCGACCAGGGAGCCTTCCGCGAATACCTGACCTGGCCGGCCGATTTCGTCTACAAGCTGCCACCCGGGGTCAGCGTGGAGGATGGCGCCATGGTGGAGCCTCTCGCCGTCGGCCTGCATGCCTGCCGCCGCGGCGAGGTGCGGCCGGGCCAGAGCGCGGCGGTGCTGGGCGCAGGCCCCATCGGGCTGCTGGCGCTCCAGGCGGCGGCCGCCTACGGGGCGTATCCGGTATTCGCCACGGACGTGATCGACTTCCGCCTCGACCTGGTCCGTCGGCTCGGCGCGGAGGCCATCAACGGCCGGGAGACCGATGTCCCACAGCGCATCCGAGAGCTGACCGACGGCAAGGGCGCGGAGGTGGTGATCGAGACCGCGGGAACCGTCGCCACCATCCGGCAGGCGATGGCGGCCGTGCGCAACGGCGGCGTGGTGGTGCTGGTCGGCCTTCCGCCGGAGGACGAGGCGAACCTGGCGGTCATGGACATGCTGCAGCGGGAGTACGATGTCCGCCCGGTCTTCCGTTACGCCAACTGCTATCCGCCCGCGCTTTCCCTGATCGCCGCCGGCAAGATCGAGCTGGCGATGCTGCGGACGCACGAGTACCCACTCGAACAGGCGGAGGCGGCGATGAAGAAGACGATCGAAGGGAAGACGGAGGCGATCAAGGTGCTGGTGAAGCCGTAGGGGAACGTTGGCAGGAGCGCCGTTCTTGGCCGGATGGCCACCAAGCTGTCATTCCGAGCCTCGGAAGCGGGCGTTCAGACCGCTACGAGCGCGAGGAA
>Ga0315273_10014697_pt1 | contig 10094 bp, 10 predicted proteins | sample YL17G02_0_MG_FD_205753 | JGI IMG/M metagenome (GOLD analysis project Ga0315273, IMG submission 205753) | Sediment microbial communities from Yellowstone Lake, YNP, Wyoming, USA - YL17G02_0 | ecosystem: Environmental > Aquatic > Freshwater > Lake > Sediment | place: USA: Wyoming | collected... | reverse complement strand
CCCGCACGCAGTTGGAGCAGTCCGGCTTGGTGATGCACGTCTTCTCGTGCAGCGGGATGACCTCCTTGCCCAACTCCTCCTTCTCGCCTACGGTGATGACGGCGTCACCGCGCATCCTGCCGCCTTCACCCATCCCTCCGTGTAGCTTCGGCGGAATCGCCGTTGACCGTCGCGATATGGGCCACCTCTTCGAACGCTGCCTTCTCGAAGTCAGTGCCCTTTCTCGTGGAGCCCTCGCGGTCATCGCCGCGCTCTCATTCAGCCTCCGAGAACTCTAGCAGAGCTTCAGGGAACGCAGGATTCCCGGGCTCCGTTGGACGTGACTGTGAGAGGCCGTGGGGCCCCGGTTGTCCAGAGAGGGCGAGCCAACGGGGCCAGGCGGACCTCGTGGCTGGTTTGGGCGAGCGCAGCCGGAATTGCTGCCTGAGGCTCAGGCCAACCAGGGACCCTCTTCGGCTGGCGAAGGGGAAGAAAGATGGTCAAGATCCCCGATTCGCAGCTGCCGCTCTTCTAGCACGAACGTCGCAATTAGCGATCAAGCATTTGTGAAGAAAGGCCCCCTGAGACTGGGGGCCTTTCCATTTGAAGGCTTCCAACTCACTGTTGGACACGGCACGAGTCTGATCAGATGTTACGACATAGGCAGGCCCAGACGCATCATGCACGGCCCTATGCGGCTCACGTAGCCCGACTTGGCTCGCTCCCAGAGCGTCTGAACATTGTGTGAGCAATTGGACGCGTTAGATCATTGAATATAGGAAGTTCCCTGGCAAAATATTCGCCAATAAGTCCGCCTAACGCTTGACATCGCAGGTCAATTATGTTACGTGTTTTGTCGCCGCCTGGAGCGTATCGCTTCACTTCATTCCTTTTGAGGGTAAAGAAGCCCACGACCATCCTGGAAAGAGACGAGGGCGGCAACTGCTTATCCCATGCAATGTCGCCGCAGCCTCGACATTGTACGTTGGGCTCGGGCAACAAAAAATGCCGCCTCGCACGGTTAGACGGCGAGCGAGGCGACAGCATCAGGTGTGGGACACCCGTGCGTTCTTAGTATAGCGGGTTGGCCCATGTAAGGCAAGAACCCGCATGCGCGGGCTCTACACTCTTTAGTGTGGATACAGTTGAGATGAGTTAGCAAAAAGCACCTGACGTTCCTGTAGCCTTTAGGAAACGACGACCGAAAGGCTACGAAAGGAGGTCAGGTGCAAGACGATGCTATCACGGTCTGGCTGCGGCTGCCCGGACTGGTCGTACTGGGGGTGAAGGAGACGGAGAGGTGGATCGAAGTAGTGGCGCAGTGCCGGGAGGAGGAAGCAGACTGTCCCAGGTGCGGCCGCTCCACGTGGCAGGTACACCAGTGGCACCTGCAGCGCAAGAGGGACGCCAAGCTCTGGGGGAAGGAGATGTGGCTGGCGCTGTTGAAGCGCCGGTTCCGTTGCCGGCACTGCCGGAAGGTGTTTACGGAGCCCGACCCAGCCTGCGGTTCCAGGAGACGGACGACGCGGCGGCTGCGCCAGACGGTGGCCCGGCGGGCGAGGGAAGCCACGGTGAGGTCCGTGGCACGGGAGGAGGGGGTGAGCGAAGGGCTGGTGGAGAGGAGCTGGGTGGAGGCCCACAGCATAGTCTCTGCCCCCTCGCAGCCCCATGTTTTCCTTGGCCTGGACGGCTTCTGCGTGCGGCGGCCAGGTCGTATGTGGACGGGCATGTGGGACCTTGAGAGCGGGAAAGCGGTAGCGGTGGTGTCCGGAGAGCGGCAGGTGGACGTCCAGAGGATGCTGGAGCGCCACGCGTCCCGGGAGAGCGTGCGGGGCGTGGCCATCGACCTTTCGGAGGCTTACCGCCAGGCGGTGGAACTGGTGCTGCCCAATACGGCCATCGTGGCGGACAAGTTCCACGTGCTGGCTCTGGCCGGCCGCGCCTTGCATGAGGTGCACGGCGAGACCCGTCGCCCGGGCAACCTGGCCTGGCTCCTGCAACGAGGCGCGGAGAAGCTAAACAAGACGGAGCGAGCACGCCTGCTGGAAGCGCTGTCGGCAGACCCTCGGCTTGCCCGCGCCTGGGGGCTCAAAGAGGCCCTGCGCGAGATGTACAGGAAGCAAGCACGGGAGGCGGCGGCCGCCGCCTTAGCGAGCTGGATCAAGGAAGCAGAAGGAAGCAGACTCCCATCGTTCCGACGCACCGCGGCCACTCTGAAGCGATGGCAGAAGGAGGTGCTCAACTACTGGCGTTACCCCATTACCAATGCCCTTGTTGAGGGCAAGCACAACCGGGTCAAGGTACTCAAGAGAAGGGCCTACGGCTACCGGAACGACCGAAGCTTTATGCTTAGGATCCTTAACCTAATCCACACTGATTGATGTAGAGCCCCTCCTTGTCGGAGTAGGCGTTCGCTGTCGATGGGCGCGCCTTACGTGCCGCCACCCGCCGTGATGGTGATGATGAAGCTGATGGCGTTGAAAGCGAAGTGGGCACCGATCGCCATCCACAGCGAGCCGGACACAACGTAGGCCCAAGCCAGCAGCATGCCGATGGCGGTGAAGGGGATGATGCTCCCCACGTTGAAGTGCAGCAGGGCAAAGAGGAGGCTGCTGGCCAGAGCCGCTCGCAGCGTTCCCAGGCGATTGCGCAGGCCCGGGAAGAGGAACCCGCGGAAGAAGGTCTCCTCTGCCAGGGGGGCGGCCAGCAGGGCCAGGACTCCAGCCAGGGGAAGAGTGAACGGGCTGTCGAATACGTCCTCGGGTAGCGTGCTCTGGGGCGTGAGATCACCGAGGCCCGAGAGCTCGATGATGGCCACGTAGACGCCCAGCACGAAGTAGGCCCCGAACAGCACGGCGATGGGCGTCCACCAGCCCCGCGCCGGCCAGCGGAAGCCCAACACGTCCCAGCCGCGACGGTAGCGGCGGGCGCCGAACCAAACCGCCGAGCCCAGGAACGCCACCTCCACCGGGAGGCTGAGGCCCAGGGCGACGGGGGTCATCCAATCACTTGATTTGGTCTCACTCTCAGGCAGGGGAAGGGCGGGCAGCGGGCCCGTCGGCTCGACGCCGAATACGCGACTCAGCTCATGCTCCATCGGCTCCTGCGCCGGCGGCTGGACGGTAGTGGAGCCGGGTCCGATGAAAACGATGGCCAGTACGATGCTGGTGAGGATGGCGGTTGCTGCCACCCAGCCCAAGGCCAGGCCCAGGTCGCGCAGGCGCCACGGCACCTGCGGCTGCTGTAGGGTCTGCTCCGACTGGCCCAGCACTCCCTGAACGGCCTCCTCACTCGAATGGGACTCTTCCATTATTAGCACGCGGCGCCCCCAGCAGGCAAATGACCGAAGAAGGGGTAGCCGCTACGCCGTTGGCGTTGGATTCTCGACCCCCGCCTAAAGGCGGGGGCATCGGATTCAGCCCCTCATGCCCCAGCCTTCAGGCTGGGGTCGGGTGCGAACCTGCAGCCCACAATCCAACAATCGTGAATCAGTCGGCGCTCGGCTCCACCCTCTGACCCTTGACCCTGACCCTTTGTCGAGGCGCCTTGGCCGCCAGCCAGCGACGGCGTACACTGCCCTCGATGAGCCACACAGCGAAGGAGTGGGACGAGCGCTATCGCCAGGGTCGGGGAATGCCCGATGAGCCTTCGGCCTTACTGGTGGAGAAGCGGGCAATGCTGCCGGCGGGGGGCCGCGCCCTGGACATCGCCATGGGCAGCGGGCGCAACGCCCTCTACCTGGCCTCGCTGGGGTTCCGGGTGACGGGTGTGGATGTGTCCCGGGTGGCGGTGGAGCTCTGTTGCGAGAAGGCGGCCCGCCTGGGGCTGGCGGTGGACACCGTAGTGGCCGACATGGAAGACTACCGCCTGCCGGTGGACACGTATGATCTCGTCATCAACTTCCACTATCTCCAGCGGAGCCTGGCCGGCCCTATCGTCCGCGCCCTGAAGCGAGGCGGCGTCCTGTTCTTCGAGAGCTTTACCATCGACCAGCTGCAGTACGGCTACGGGCCCAAAGACCCGGCCTTTCTCGTGCGTCCCGGTGAGCTACGGGAGATGTTCGCCGGGCTGGAGACGCTGCTCTACTATGAGGGCGTCATCGAAGGGGACCGCGGCCCCAAGGCGGTCGCCCAGCTCATCGGGCGGAAACGCGCCCAGGTGCCGAACCCTGAGGCCGGCCCGGATCAGGGTGAGTAGGCAGCCTCCTGCTGGCGAACGAGCTCCACCAGGTTGCCGAGCGCAAGGTTGACGTCGAAGAGGTGCAGCCCCCATCCGGGCCCCAGTGTCTGGAACACAACCTGCCTCTGGTCGCCCGCGATTCCTGTTGTGTCAACCTGCAGCCAGGTGGCGTCGCCCGCGCTTTCGCAGTGGGCGGTGTAGAGCCCGGGGCTGGCGACCCACGGCGTGGGCACTGACGGTGGCGCCGGTAGCACGAGGCCCAGGGGCCCGGGGAACTTGGCAGTCCCGAAGTAGGGCTGAAGCGGGCCTGTCCCACCTGAGAGTGAAGCGGGGTTGACACACAGCACCTGCAAGTTCCCGCCGGATAGCTCGTTCGCTTTCGGGCCGGTGTCCGCCCGGCCAAAAGAGGCGTCCGGCGACGGCTCCCGGTCGAAGCTGGAGTACGCCACGACGCAGCCTGTCTGATCGGCAGACCGGCAGGCGGGGATGTTCTGGAAGTCGCCCCCGACATCCTCACCGGCAGCAACCAGCACGTTGCCCCCGATCAGCAGCGCAGAGACTAGGAGGCGACGCAGGTCGGGGTCGGCATCAATTTCAGTCGCAATGAGGTGGGTCAACATGAAGGTTCCCTGGGAGTGGCCGATGAAGACAACCCCCCGGCCCTGGTTGTAGTTAGCCAGATAGTCCTCCCACGCCGAGAGCACGTCGCCATAGGCCAAGGCGCGGGCTGCCTCCGTGTCCCCGGTCCCTGAGTTGATCGCCGAGAGCGTCATCTGCCGGTACACAGGGGCGTACACCTGGCACACCTGTGAGAAACGGGACGCCTGCTGGATAGCGATCGCCCTCAGTTCGGGGTCGATCTCCTGGTTGGCGTTCTGAGTTGTCTGGCCGCTCACCGTCGGATACACGTAGAAGCAGTCGATGGGTGGATTCTCTGCCGGAGCCGCTGACTCGACGGTGCTCGTACCGTCGGCAGAAACCACCGTGGTCTCAAGACTGCTCTCGCAGGGGTTGTCGGGGAGCCCGGGGCGGCACAACCAGACGGTGTTCGCCGACCCAGCCGACGGCGACGCGGTCGCTGCGGCCGACGCGGTCCCTGCGGGCGACGCCGACGCTGCCGGCGACGCGGTCCCTGCGGGTGACGCGGTCCCTGCGGGCGACGCCGACGCTGCCGGCGACGCGGCTGGCGAGGAGGACGAATCGCCGCACGAGATGCCGGCCACGGCGATCACGCATAGCGCGATGCCGGCCAGGATCACCTGCCTGACTCGTCGCCTCACGGCTCCTCTGCCAGAAAGCACACTCGTCCACCAGTGCCTGCATCGTCCTATCATCGCGCCGACCTCCTTGTGGATGTTCACCCAAGGGGTAGTGTGCAAGTGGTATCCGCACATGTCAACCCGCTTTCGGAGGTGCCAGGCGCACGGCCTGTCGCCCGGCCCAGAAACTTGACTTTCGCGACCCACAAAGACGACAATAGATCCTGCGGGGAGCGCCGGCCTGGACCCCCAGACAATCGCTCGCCGTGGAGGCTCTACTGATGACGATAGGCCTACAGCCAGACCTGACCCTGGACGCCCGCGACCTCTTCTGCCCGTCGCCGGTGCTCAAAGCGGCGGAGGAGATGGACAAACTGGCGCCGGGCCAGCTCCTGCGCATCCTGGCCAACGACCCGGCCGCGGAGGAGGACATCCAGCGCTGGGCCAAGCGGGCCGGCCACACGCTGCTGGAGCTGGGAAAGGAAGGCCGCGAGCTGACCTTCCTCGTCCGGAAGGGATAGAAGACTGCCATGGCCGAGAAGAAGAAGATCGTCTACCTGCAGACCAGCGGCACCGACACACCGGAGCGTCTCTATGCCCCCTTCATCCTCGCCACCACCGCCGCCGCCATGGGCCAGGAGCCCATCATCTACTTCTTCATCAAGGGCGTCACCGCCGTCAAGAAGGGTGAGGCGGAGAAGATCCGCATCGGCGAGTTCCCCAGCCTCAGCGAGGTCATCGATCAGGCCGTCCAGGCAGGGGTGAAGCTGATGGTCTGCGAGCAGAGCTGCATGCTCCTGGGCCTGGACCGCGGCGACTTCATCGAGCCGGCCCAGGTCGTGGGCGCCGCCACCCTCAACGACATCGTGCTCGACGCCGACGCCGTCATCTGCGTGTAAGGCCAGAACCTAGAACCCAGGGGCCCGCCTCGCGCGGGCCCTTGCGTTTGCTGCGCGAGGGCGGCGGCGGGGCTGGCCGTGGTGCTAGCTGTGGGCTATCGCTTCCTGGGCCTGAAGCGCCTCACTGGCAACGGAAGGAGCTGGAGTGAGTTGCCGCCCGTCCCTCCGGCGACATTTTGGCATCTCCCAGGGCCTCCTGGGCCTCACGCTGGCGTGCCGGTTCCGCCGGGTCCACCGCTGGGGGGCTGGAGCAGCCTGGACAGCCTCCTTCCGAACCGCCACCAGAGGATGGCGATGACCAGCGCCGGAACCGCCAGCCAGGCCAGCACCACGCCGCCGACGATAGCCACGCTGCCGAGCACTACCACCGCCGTCTGCGAACCCTCCCAGGCCGCATCCCACGCGTCCGCTGCCCAGCCCTGCTCGCCACCCGCCTCTTGCGGCACAAATGCTGCTAGCTCAACGGTGATCGTCGCCATGCTTGTAAGACTGTCCAGCACGTTGATGCGCCCCTGCACCCGCTCGATCTCCAGACGCACCTGACTGACCTTCTCTTGAACCGTTAGGATATCGGGGATCGTCTCCGCCTTCGTGAGAAGTTCCAGTAGCTGCGCTTCCGTTGCCTCCTGATTTCGCAGTCGCGCCTGCAGGTCCGTATACTCCTCCGTGACCTCCGAGGCCTCGCTGCTCTCAGACCTTACCTGCTCGGCCATGCCTCTGAGTTGGCCGACGACACTCCGATAGGCATCCGCCGGCACCCGGATCGTCACCGTCGCCGTCTCCGTTCGCTTCGACGTCTGATCATCCCCGGCATCCGATGTCGAAGGTTCATCGACAAACACGTTGGACGCCGAGACCCAACCGCCTGCGGCCTCGGCGACGTCCTCCACTTCAGTCACGGCTGCGCTGACCTTTTCGACCTGCAATTCCAGCCTTGCCGTCCGGATAATCTTCCGGTCCAGTTGCGGCAGAGGCAGACTGCCGCCCTCCGCGCCTGCGCCAGCTGCCGCGTCCGACTCGCCCGTCTCAGCACCGACATCGGCCGGCGCCGCCGGGGCTTCACGGTCCCCGGTGTCCGTCAAGTCGCCGCCGCAGGCCACAGCAGCAAACACAACCATGAGGATCGCCGCCACTGACACGACCCGTCCTGCACCAAAGAAGGCTGCTCTACGCATGGTCCTCACCTATCCGTCCCTACTCGCTTCGGTCCTATAAGTCTAGACTCGTTCCCCGCTGGGGCGTTACAACTTCGCGCAATGGTGGCAGAGCTGCTCTGCATTGGAGAACCGCTGGCAGTCTAGGCAGTGGCGTGCAGCAGGGGTGGTTGCGCGAGCGTTGGCAAGAAGAAGCTACCACCTCTCCCATCGCCACCACGACGAAGCCTATCGTAGCGGCAAATGGCGGTCGCCGGGCTAATCCACTTGACTTCCCCGCACACCGCGACAACTTATTGCGCCGTCCAGCCGCAGTCCACCGGCAGGACGACGCCCGTCACGCAGCGGGCCTCCTCGGAGGCCAGGTAGAGCGCGGCGTAGGCCACATCCTCGGCCTGAGCGATGCGCCGCAGCGGATGCATTCGGGCCAGCGTCTCCAGGATGGCGTCGTTGGTGAACGCCCGCACCATGGGCGTGTCGGTCGTCGTGGGACAGATGCAGTTCACGCGGACGTTGGCCGGGCCGTAGTCCACCGCCAGCTGGCGGGTAAGGGCGATGACGCCCCCCTTGGCCGCGGCGTAGGCGGCGTGCGCCGGCATGCCCACCACCCCGTTGACCGACGACAGGGTCACGATGGCGCCCCCGCCCTGGCGCTCCATGTGAGGGATGGCGTGCTTGCAGCAGAGGAAGACGCCCCTCAGGTCCACCGATTGGACGCGCTCCCAGTCCTCAACCTTGGTGTCGGTGGCGCGGACGAAGAGATCGATGCCGGCGCTGGCAACCAGCACGTCCAGCCTCCCGAACCTGGCGACGGTCGCCTCGACCGCCGCCGCTACGTCCTGCTCGCGCGAGACGTCCGCGACCAGGGTGATGGCCTCGCCGCCGCCCTCCTCGACCAGACGGGCGGTCTCGGCGGCGGCCTCCTGGTGCCAGTCCAGGGCGACCACCTTAGCCCCCTCGGCGGCGAAGAGCAGCGCCGTCGCCCTCCCGATGCCGGAACCCGCGCCGGTGATCAGAGCTACCTTGTCGCGAAGGCGATCAGTCATCGGCGCAGCCCTACCCTTCGCTCAGCTTGAGCAGCCGTCGCGCGTTGCCGCCCATTATCTTCTCGATGTGCTGCGGCGTGACCTTGGCCACACCCAACAGCCGCCGGAGGAGGAAGTTCACCCGCAGGCCCCGCACGTAGGGGCCGTACGTCTTCGGGCTGCCGAAGGGGAAGTCGGTGCCGAATAGAACGCGGTCGGCGGCCAGGCTAAGAAAAGTGAGGATGGCCTGGAGACGCGCTACCTCCGGCACCATCTCCAGGGCGGAGATGTCCACGTAGACGTTGGGGCGGCGGGCCACCACCACGGCCAACTGCCAGAACCAGGGGAAGGCGCAGTGGGCGGCGATGATCTTCAGCTCGGGGAAACGCAGGGCCACCTCGTCCAGGGGCACCGGGTCGCCGTACTTTAGAGGCGCCGTCGGCAAGGTGAAACCGAAGTGGATCAGGATGGGCACGTCCAGTTCCACGCATTTCTCGTAGATGGGGAAGCAGCGCTCGTCCAGGATGTCCATGTAGCCGAACTCGCCGCAGCCCTTGAACCCAAGCTCGCGCACGCAGCGCTCCAGTTCCTGGACCGCCTTTGCCCCCTCGAAGGGGTTGACCCCGGCGAACGCTAGGAAGCGTCCCCGGTGCTGAGCTACGATGGCCGCTATCTCGTCGTTGACGTTGAAGAAGCCGGCGTTGGGCGGATGCCCCTGGAGGACGACCGTCTGCACCCCGCCCTGGTCCATCTCCGACAGGAGGCGGGCCGCTGGGTAGTCCTCCTCCAGGGCTACGCCCACTGACTCGGCGAAGGCCAGCGTCTGGGCGGCCTCAGCGGGGTTCAGGTTCTTCCGGCAGGCCAGGTGGGCGTGAACGTCGATGGTAGTCATCGCGAGAACCCTCCTCACGCGCGCCCATTATAAGGCCGAATGACCCGTGGCGTCCCCCGCCTCTACCCGCTCATGGTTCGACGGACTCACCATGAGCGGCTGACGGGGCGCTCCCCTCCCAGGAGCGCGAGCAGGATTTCGCGCAGGCGGGCCGGCATGGGCAACGACGCCACCTCTACCGCGCCCACCCAGGCGATGGTCTCGTGCTCATCGGGGGCGCGGTTCTCTGGCTCGCCCTCCCATCTGCTCACCAGATAGAGGTTGTGGACGTAGCGGCGGCCGCTGGTCGGCTCCTCAGCGTACACCGTCTCCAGGAACTCGAACTCGCGGGCCAGCAGCCCCGACTCCTCCGCCAGTTCACGCACCAGGGCCTCCTCCACCTCCTCACCCTCCTGCAGGCGCCCGGCGGGCACCCCCCACAGACCGGCCCAGTCCGTGCGGTCGGGCCGCCGCTTAGTGAGCAGCACCTGCCTGGCTTGGCCCGTGTCCCCCCGCAGAACGATAGCCCCCACGGTGATGATGGGCATGGCTAAGGACAGAACCTAGAACCTAGCTCTGGGTTCTCGGTTCTCCCACCCTCACACTTTCGGCACGTGGGTCATCGCCTCACGCACCTTCTCCGCCGGGTAGGCGTAGTCCTCCAGCTTGCCGGACAGGTAGTCGTCGTAGGCGCCCAGGTCGAGGAGGCCGTGGCCGCTGTGGTTGAA
>Ga0315273_10014696_pt1 | contig 10094 bp, 5 predicted proteins | sample YL17G02_0_MG_FD_205753 | JGI IMG/M metagenome (GOLD analysis project Ga0315273, IMG submission 205753) | Sediment microbial communities from Yellowstone Lake, YNP, Wyoming, USA - YL17G02_0 | ecosystem: Environmental > Aquatic > Freshwater > Lake > Sediment | place: USA: Wyoming | collected... | reverse complement strand
CACCAGCGCTCCCGTGGGACAGCGCGCCGCGCACTCTCGGGCGGTGGCGGGAAGCGCCGTCCCGAGATCTTCATTAAAGGGGACCTTCACCCCCATGTCAAATCCTCGGCCGCTGAAGGTCAGGCCCGGTCGGTCGCCGCCGCGCTCGGCGATGCGCACGCAGAGGCCGCACTTGAGGCACTTGCCCGGCTCGAAGGAAAGCCCGCCGGCCGCCGCGGCCCGCGACGCAGAGGACCGGGGGCGTTCGCCAGGGAAATGCCGCGCATCGGCCTGGAGGCGATCGGCCAGCTCCCGCAGCCGGCAGGAGAGCTTGCGCGCGCAGTCGCAATGCAGGCAGCGCCGCGCCTCGGCGGCAGCCTCGGCCGGCAGAGCTTCCGGCCAGACCCGCAGCCGCGCCCGCTCTCCCGCCCCGGCCAGGTCCTCCACCGCCGGCGGTCCCAGCCGCGAATCGAAGCGCCGCCGCGGCTTCTCCGCCGGCAGGCCGGCAAGGAAAAGCCCGATCGAGTACGCCAGCCGCCGGCCCTCCGCCACGGCCTGGACCGCGAGGCGGGAGGCGCGCTCGCGAGCGGCGTTGCCGGCGGCGAACGCGCCGCGGGGCCGGTCCTGGGGCAGCAGGGCCGCCAGGCTTTCCGGGGAACCGGTAGCGAGCACCAGGGCATCGTGGCGGGTACACAGGTCCTGGAAGTCGCGGCCGGGGCCGACCTTGCGCCCCGCCGCAATTTGCACACCCAGCCGCTCCAGCAGCACCACGTCCGCCGCGAGCACGCCGGGAGGGGCGCCGGCCTGGTGCAGCCCCCCACCGGGCGTGGGGCGCTCGTCCAGCACCAGGCAGCGGTGCCCCGCGCGGGCCAGGAAGTAGGCCGTGGCCAGCCCCGCCGGGCCGGCGCCCACGACCGCGACGCTCTTTCCCGTGGCCGGCGCCGCGGCCGGCGTGAAGGGTTCCCTGCCGGCTCCCTCGGCAAGACCCGCCTCCGCCGCCACGCGTTTCAGGGAACAGATCCCCACGGGGGAATCGAGCAGCTTCCGCCGGCAGGAGCGCTCGCAGGGGGCCGGGCAGACGTGGGCCAGCGTCCAGGCCAGGGGGAGGGTCTCCAGCAGCACGCCCAGGGCGCCCCGGCGGTCGCCGCTTAGGAGCCGGCGGATCACGCGGGGGATGTCGGCGTGCGCGGGGCAAGCGCGGGCGCAGGGGGCCTCGCAGTCCCCCGCGTGCTCGCTCAACAGCAGCTCCAAAGAGGCGCGACGCGCCGCCTGCGCCCGCTGGGAGTCGGTGCGCACCTCCTGGCCTTCGACCGCCGGAGTGGCGCAGGCGGGCAGCAGGGCGCCGGAGGCGAGGTCCTCGACCAGGCACACCATGCAGGAGGTGTGGTGATCGTAGCCTTCCAGGAAGCACAGGGTGGGGAGCTCGACGCCCAGCTTGCGGGCGGCTGACAGCAGCGTGGCGCCCGCCGGAACCTGAACCCTGCGGCCGTCTATGGAAAGCTCAGGCACGGGCGGCCTCCCCGGTTGGAGCGGCCGGCGCGGCGTCACCCGTGGGCGGCAGCTCCGCGCGGGGCACGATGCGCACCGCCTCCGACGGGCAGACCTGGCGGCAGGTACCGCAGCGGATGCAGCGCGCGGCGTCGATGCGGTGCTTCTCGTAAGGCCGGGGGGCGATGGCCTCCGCCGGGCAGGCCTGAGCGCAGCGGGTGCAGCCGATGCAGTCGTCGGTGATGGTGTAAGCGATCAACGCCTTGCACCGGCCGGCCGGGCAGCGGCCCGCCAGGTGCGCCTCGTATTCGGCGCGGAAGTAGCGCAGGGTGGAGAGCACGGGGTTGGGCGCGCTCCGGCCCAGGCCGCAGAGGCTTCCTTCCCGCACCACCCCTGCGAGCTCCTCCAGGCGCTCCAGGTCTCCGTGCTTCCCCTCCCCGGCGCACAGGCGGGTGAGCAGCTCCAGCATCCGGCGGGTCCCCACCCGGCAGCAGGTGCACTTGCCGCAGGACTCCCCTTGCGTGAAACCCATGAAGTAGCGGGCCACGTCCACCATGCAGTCCGTCTCGTCCAGCACCACCAGGCCGCCGGAGCCCATCATGGCCCCGGCCCCGGTCAGGCTCTCGAAGTCGACGGGAAGGTCGGACAGCGCCTCCGGGATGCACCCCCCTGAAGGGACCCCGATCTGCACCGCCTTGAAGCGCCTGCCCTCCTGGATGCCCCCGCCGATCTCCTCCACGATCCGGCGGATGCTGATGCCCATCGGCACCTCGATCAATCCCCCGCGCAGGATCTTCCCGGCCAGGGCGAAAGTCTTGGTGCCGGGGCTGCGCGGCGTACCCATGGCCCGGAACTCCTCGGGTCCGTGGTCGAGAATCCACGGCACGGCAGCGAGGGTTTCCACGTTGTTCACCAGGGTCGGCCTGCCCCACAGCCCGAGCTGCGCGGGGTAGGGCGGCCGGGCGCGGGGATGTCCCCGGCGGCCTTCCAGGGCGGCGATCATGGCCGTCTCCTCCCCGCAGACGAAGGCGCCGGCGCTCTCCTCCAGGCGGATCGAAAACGCGAAGGGCAGCCCCAGCACGCGCTCCCCCAGGATGCCGCGCGCCGCGCAGGCCGCCAGGGCCTGGCCGACGCGGCGGATGGCCAGCGGGTATTCCGTGCGCACGAAGAACAGTCCCTGGCGCGCCCCGACCGCGTAGGCCGCGATGGCCATACCCTCGATCACCCGGAAGGGGAAAGACTCCAGGGTCATGCGGTCCATGAACGCCCCAGGGTCCCCCTCGTCGGCGTTGCAGACCAGGTACCTGGGTTCGCCCGAGGCCCGGCGCACTTCCTCCCACTTGCGCCCCGTGGGGTAGCCCGCCCCGCCGCGGCCGCGCAGGCCGCTGTCCTTCACCTGCGCGATGACCTGCTGCGGGCCGAGCTCCTGCAGACAGCGGCGCAGGACGGCGAACCCGCCCGCGGCCAAGTAGGCGTCCAGGTCGAGGGGGTCCAGCCGTTCCCCCCCGCCGCTGACCACGCGCACCTGCGGCGCCCAGAACGCCCCGTCCGGCCCGCGCGCCAGGTCCAGGGTCAGCCGCCGGAGCGGTGGGCTGGTATCATCGTCGCCACCGGCGGCCAGGAGGCGCTCCACCAGGCGGGAGGCGGCCCACCGGGCTTGCGCCCCGAGTGACGGGGCCCGGAAGTGCCGGAACAGGATCTCGGGCGCCTCCGCCGGGGTAAGCCCCGCGTAGCGCAGGCGTTCGCCGGTGGGCGTGGTCACCTCGGCAATCGGGGCGCGGTAGGCGATCCCGGAGCAGCCGCAGCGCCGCACGTCGACCGCGAGGCGCGACACCCGGACCCCGCGGCGGAAGGCTTCCAGCAGCTCGCCCGCCCCGGCGGCGCGGCAGCTGGAGCAGGTGCACAAGGCCACGGCCCCGCGGCCGCCGGTCGCGGCACCCATCGCGGCACCCATCGCGGCGCCGGTCGCGCCGGTGGTCTCGGGCTCCTCAGCCGCCAGGTCGCGGGTGTTCAGGAAGTCCCGCAGCACGGCGGGCACCTGCTGCCGGCTCAGGCGGCCATACACCACCTCGTCGATCTGCACCACCGGTGCCAGGGTGCAGCAGCCCAGGCAGGCGACTTTCTCCACGGTAAACAGCCCGTCGCGGTCCGTGTCGGCTCCTTGACGGATCTTCAGGGCCAGGCGGAAGGCGTCGTACACGTTTTCCGCGCCCTTCACGAAGCAGGCCGTGCCCACGCACACCCGGACCCGGTGGCGCCCCGCGGGCATCCGGCGGAAGCTGGCGTAGAACGTGGACACTCCCTCAAGGTCCGCAGGGGTCAGACTCCCCGCTTCCGCCGCGCGCCGCAGCGCCGCCTCGGGGAGGTAGTTGTAGCGCTCCTGGATGGCGCGCAGCACGTACAGGATCCGCTCGCGGTCCCCACCCTCCTCGCGCAGGATCCGGTCCACGTCGGCCGGGTTGAAGACGGGCGTCGGGTCAGCCACCGGAGGCCCCGATGCAGAACAGGTGACGGTTGCCGCGGATGAAGATTTTTCCTGCCCGGAACGCGGGCGTGGCGTCGGCCGGCTCACCAATGGCAGGGCTGCCCAGCAGCTGAGGGCCGCGGTCCGCGGCCAGGATGCGCATCACCCCCGAGCGGTCCAGCAGATAGAGGCGTCCGCCGGCCAGCACGGGGGAGGCGTAGAAGCCGGTCTCGAACTCCTGCCGCCACAGCACCGTGCCCGTGGCGGCCTCCAGGCAGGTGACCACCCCGTAGCTGGCGGCCGCTACGACCAGCTCCCCAGCGGCCAGGGGGCTGGCCACGTCCGGCAGGTCGTCGTACATTTCCCAGCGCTTGGCCCTGGTGCGCACGTCCACGGCGATGAGGCTCAGCAGCTGGTCGGCGGCGAACACCCTTCCCTCGGCGTACGCGGCGGACGGGGCGATCTCCCCGCGCCGGCCGGTTACCTGCCACAGCTCCCTGCCCTTTGCGGGGTCATAGGCGGCGAGCAGCGGGTTGCCGTTGAGCAGCACCTCCGTGCGCTTTCCTGTGTCCACCACTACCGGGCTGGCCCAGGAGGCCAGCACCCGCCGCGGGGTCTCCCAGCGCGTACGGCCGGTATCCGCCTCCACGGCCAGCAGGCGCCCGCCCTCCTCCTGGTCGAGCTGCAGCAGGACCGTGTCGCCGTACAGCGCCAGGGAAGAGGCGTAGCCGTAGTTGAGCCGGGGCTGCCCGAGGCTGCGTACCCACAGCAGCCGGCCTTCGAAATCCACGGCGGCCAGATCCCCCGTAGCGAATACGGCGAACGCCGCCTGCCCGTTCACCGCCATGGTGGAGGCCGCGAAGCCGGTGTCCCGGCTCACGCGGGGCGGCTGGGCCTGGGATTCCGGCGCCGGCTGAACGGAGGCGCGCCACAGGAGGCTCCCGCTGGCCGCGTCCCAGCAGTAGATCTCCCTCTTCGACTCATCGGCGCCCGACAGAAACACCCGCTCGCCCCACACCACGGGGGACCCGAAGCCGGGGAGCGGCACCTCGGCCTTCCACAAAATGTTCCTGCCGCTCGCCCCGTCCCAATCCGTCGGCGGGTTCTGGGTGGCGGCCACGCCGTTGCCGCCCGGTCCGCGGAACTGGGGCCAGTTGGCGTGGTACTCCTCGGTGGTGGTGAGCTCCGGCCCCTTCGCGGTCCGCGCGCTCGAACGCTGGACGGCCGAACGCGGCGCGCCCGCGCCCGCTGCATCCCGCCGCAGCAGGCCCGCGCTCCAGCCCGCGGCGCCGAGGGCCGCGGCGAGCAGTGCGCTCCCCAGCACGGCGAGCACTCTGCGCGTCGCCCGGGGGTCCCTGCGGTCCGGGTCGCCCTCCAGCGGCTTGGGCCGGGGAAGGCGCGCGGCGAAGGCGGCGGCCCCGCGCAGGCAGGCCGCGAGCAGCAACGCGCCGGCCAGCAGCAGGGAAGCCCCAGTGCGCACCTGCCACTGCCTGGTGAAGTAGGCCCCGCGGGCCAGCAGGTCCAGGGCACGGATCTGCGTGGCCAGCTCGTCGTCCTCCTGGGCGGCACGGTAGCGCTCCCGCAGGGCCGTCAAGGTGGGATTGTCCTGGACCTTCAGGGAGGTGAGCTGCACGGCGTTGGCGATCAGCAGCGTGGCCACGGCCACGCAGAACACCGCCGCCACGACCGCCACCGCCCGGCAGGTGGAGGCCAGAAAGCGGGCCAGCTCCGGGTCGATGCGGCGGGTGAAGGGCCTCATGGCCGGCCGCGCGGCCCGGTGCGGCCGCCGGGCAGCTCCCTGAGGCGCAGGTGCTCCCGCGGGCAGTAGGCGAAGCAGCGGCCGCAGCTCAGGCACTCGCCGCGGTCCGGCTCGTAGTCGGTGCGCCGCCGACGGCGGTAGGTGGCGAGCCAGGTCAGGCCCGCCAGCAGGGCCACGAACCCGCCCAGCAGTGGGCCTCCGGCGGCGAAGCGGCGCAAGGCCGCCGCGGCGCTGGCCTGAAGCTCTTCGAGGGTTCTGTTGGAAGCGCGGAAGGTGTCGCTCTCCAACGTGGTCGTCGCGGCCAGCCCGGCGTCCTCCCGCTGGACCTGCGCGGCCAGCCGCACCTCGGGGTGCACGCCGGCCAGCGCCGGCGAGGCCAGCCACCCCGCCAGCGCCCCCAGCCCCAGGAGCAACGGCAAGGCTGTCAACCCCGCTGCGAACGCCCTCTTCTCGCTGCGCGGCGGGACGACCAAGGCAGGGGTGGGCGGGCGAATCGCGTCGAAGGGACAAGCCTCGCCGCACAACCGGCACTGCACGCACTTGTCCGGCGTGATGGTGGCGTGCTGCAGCGACAGTCGAGAGAGCCAGCCGAGGAGCACCCCGTACGGGCACAGGAAGCGGCAGTACGGCCGGGCCACCACGGTCCCCAGCAGCAGGAAGCTCGCCCCGAGGGCCAGCATCTCCAGGCTGCCGCCCAGGCGGTAGAAGGAGACGAACGGGTCGAAGCGGCACACTACGAACTCGGCCCCAGTGGCGGCGAACAGCAACGCCAGCCCCAGGTAGATCACCGGCAGGAAACCGAGGGGCCCGGCCAGCCAGCGCGGCAGGCGCAGCGGCTTCACCACCACCGCGTCCTGGATGGCGCCCAGGGGGCACACGGCGGCGCAGAAGGTGCGCCCGACCAGCAGGGCCGTGAGCAGGGGCAGGGCGAAGAAGAGCACCACCGTGACCGGGAGTGCGTAGCCGGGGTCCAAGAGGGCGAGCGCCACGTTCTGCAGAGAACCCACCGGGCAGACGCAGCCCTTGCGGAAGAAGCCGAAGTAGCCGATCGAGAAGGCGCCCAGCATAAAAATCCCTTCCCGGCTGCGCGCCCTCAAGGCTAGCCAGCTCGCGGCGGCCAGGCAGAGCACCAGCACTGCCACGTCCAGGTATTCCAGGAGGGAGGAGCGGGGCGGCGGGACCTGCAGGTCCGGCAGCTGGTAGCCGGATTGGAACTCCGGCCGCGGGACCCGGTCCACGGCCGCCAGGCCGGCGGGTGCCAGGGCGAGGAGGGCTAGCACCAGGAGCAGTGTCGCCGCCCCCCGGTGGTCAGCCCGGCCGCCGGGGCCGCTGCGCCGGCACCGGCAGGCGGTCCTCCGCCCCTCAGGCATTGCGCCGCCCGCCTTTCAATAGATATGGGTGCCTGGCGCTGACCCGGCGGATCGCACGGGAAGGGCAGTCCCGGGCAATCGAGCAGGCGTTGCAGTTCACGCAGCGGTCGTGGCGGATCTGCAGGAACAGGGAGCCGTTGCCGAAGGCCGTGCAGCCCTTCACGCACTTGCCGCAGGCGATGCACAGCGCCTCGTCGATCGTGTACTCGTAGTAGGGGTCCTCGACGAAGCGCCGCCGGATCGCGCCGGTCGGACACAAGCGCGACTCCGCGGAGGTGTCCAGGCGTCGGGCCCCGGGCTGCAGGTAGCCGCTGCACAGGTCGCAGTAGCCGCACACGTCGTAGGCGTGCACCGCCTTGACCGCCGAGGGGGAGAGCACGCATTTGACGGCGCAGTTGCCGCACTGCACGCACACGTCCGGGTCGATCTGCCAGACCGTACCCGCGCTCGCCGAACGCACGGTGAGCAGTCCGGCCAGCCCGCCCAGCCCCAAGCCGGACAGGGCGCCCAGGCCGGCGCGCAGGAAGTGGCGGCGGGTCAGGAACGACCCCCGGAGGCGGCCCGCTTCGCGGAGAGCGCCGCGGGCAGGCCGCAGCCGGAGTAGGCGGAGCAGCCGCGGCACACCCCCTGGTTCACGCAGGTTTCCCCGGCGCGCGGCAATCTGCCGGCCGGAGCGCCGCGGCCACGCACCAGACGCAGTCCCAGGGCAGCCAGACCGGCCAGCAGGGCCAGGCGCGCGGCGGATTTCAGGAACTCGCGCCGGGAAAGCCCCTTACTCATCGGCCGCTGCCTTCCGGCAGTAGACGCGCACCACCCGCTGGCCCGGGACCAGCACCAGGATCTCCCCGCCGTTGGCCTTGCGGGTCGCCAGGTCCAGGCTCGTCTCGCGGGAAGAGAAGTCTTTCGGCAGCGCCACCACCGCCGTCATCTTTCCGTCCGGCTCGTACACCTTGACCCGCAGAAGGCCCTTCTCGCTGGTGACGAGGGATCCGCACGGGAGCACGGCCACGTGAGCGGGGTTGCAGCAGCCGCCGAAGGCGTCGATGTCCAGCGACGCCTTGCCCCAGGCACCCAGCAGCCGGCCCTCGGCCGTATAGTGCCGCAGCGTCTGCCGGCCGGTGTCCGCGACCCAGAGCGTGCCGTCCGGGCCAGAGGCCACGTCGAAGTACGGGCTGGGAATCCGGAAGTCCGCACCGACCCTGCCCACGAGCATCCCCCCCGTATCGAAGCGCAGCACCGCCCGGTTGCCGGCGTCGGCTACGAACACGCCGCCCGCAGTGACGGCGATCGAGGTGACGATCGCCTCAGCCCCGAGGTCCGGCCAGGAACGGATGCCGCCGGCGGGGTCCAGAACCTCGAGGTGGTCCTGCATCCCGACGTAGATTGTACCGTCGCCTCCGGCGGCCACGCAAGTCGGTTCGCCTTCCAGCTCGCGACGCTGCACGACGTCCCCGTTGCGGTCCAGCACCAACAGCACCCGGTCGCCGCAGACGTACAGCCGGCCGTCGGGCCCTGCGGCGATCCCCCGCGGCTGCCTCAGCTCAAGGGGGATTTCGCGCAGCAGCCGGTAGCGGAGCAACTTCGATGAGGCCTCAGCGAACGGCTGCAGGTCGTAGCGGAATGTCGGGGCATCGGGGGCCTCCCGGGAGCGGGTGAGCTCGCGGCCGGCGAACAGCCCGATCCCGAAGACTCCGGCTAGGGCGACCGCCCCCAGGGCGATTTTCCGCCAGTCCCATCCTGTAGCCGCCATGCCTCACCTCTTGCGGCGCAGGTCCACGCACACCAGCTGGTGCGTGTCGCGCGCGAGCAGCCTGCCGTCCACGAGCGCCATGGGGGCCCAGGCGTCCGGCCCCTCCAGGATCTTCGCGCTCCCGAGCGGCCGAAAGCCCTCCACGCTGGCCTCGGCCACCGTGAGCACCCCATCCTCGTTCAAGAGGAGCAGCTTGCCGTCGGCCAGCAGGTAGGGGCCCAGGCCGAAGCGGCGGGTCTGGCCGCTGGACCAGACGAGCTTCCCCGTAGGGTCCCAGCACACCAGCTCGCTGCGCAGGCTGCCGCCGTCCTTGGGCATGATGCCGAACAGGTGCCCGCCGAACATCACCGGGGTCTGCTGCTCGCAGGCGAAGCCCTGGGCCGGGCGGTGGCGGTACAGGGTTTGCACCGCGAAGGACTCTTCCGTGCGCGTCACCCGCAGCATGATGCTTCCCGCCCCGTAGCCCGCGGTCTGGAAGATCCTGCCGCCCCCCGCGTCCACGGGGGAGGGGGCGATCACGGTGGCGTCGAAATCCTTGGATTGCCACAGCAGGCGTCCGCGATCCCGCGCCTCCGCCGACACCCCCACGATCCCGCCGATGGCGGAATACACGTAGGTGCGCACGCCGCCGAGCGTCATCACCATGATTGAAGAATGCGACATGCTCAAGCCGCCGGGGTTGGGCGTCTCCCACAGCACCTGCCCGCCGGCTAGGTCCACGCCTGCCAGCAGCGTCGTGCCGCCCGGGGCGAGCACGGCCTGATCACCGTCGATCAGGGGGCACTGCCCCGTGTACCACAGCGGCACCTCGGTGCCGAAGCGTTCGGCCAGGTCCAGCCCCCAGCGCAGCTCGCCGCTGCCGGCGTCCACGCACATCACGTGGCAGCCGGGGCCGATGCTCACGGCAAACCGCTCGTTCACCGCGGGCACGGTCCGGGAGATGCCGTGGTTGCGTTTGAGGCGCACCGTGTACCACCGCCGCCAGATCTCCCGTCCGTCATCCAGGGATAGGCAGCGCAGGGCGTCGGCCTGCCGCCGCTCGTCGTGGTCCAGCAGGTAGACCCGCCCGTTGGCTACGGCCGGGCCGGCATGCCCCTCGCCGAGCTCCACCCGCCACAGCAGGGGCGGCCCGCCGGCCTCGAAGGAGGAGGAAAGGGGAACCTTCTCGCGGCTGGAGTTGTCCTGGTAGGCGCCCCGGAAGCGGGGCCAGGCGGCGCGAATGGCCGACGGCACGCCGTCGGAGACGAGGAAGAACTCGCCGATTCTGACCTCGGCTGAAGCCGC
>Ga0315273_10014694_pt1 | contig 10094 bp, 3 predicted proteins | sample YL17G02_0_MG_FD_205753 | JGI IMG/M metagenome (GOLD analysis project Ga0315273, IMG submission 205753) | Sediment microbial communities from Yellowstone Lake, YNP, Wyoming, USA - YL17G02_0 | ecosystem: Environmental > Aquatic > Freshwater > Lake > Sediment | place: USA: Wyoming | collected... | reverse complement strand
CTCGGTGGCCGTCTCCGTCCAGGTGATGAAGCGGTCGTCGCGGCTGATCCCGGCGCTGTGGCCGATCATGTATCCGCCCACCGGCACGATCCGCTTCTGGCGCCACGTCGCGGTGTCGACGATCGAGATCCCCCTCGCGTCGCGGACGAGGAGCCGGCGGCTGTCGCTCAGCCAGCGCGTCACCAGCCACATCGGGTGCCCCTCGACCGGCCCCGCCTCGTAGCGCCGGGACTCCAGGGAGTACAGGCCGATCCCCTGGATCGAACCGTCCGCGCCGCGGTTGAGGCCGGCCATCCGACGGCCGTCGGGCGACCAGGACAGGGGCCAGAAAGTCGACTCGCCCGGCGCCGGCATGGCCGTCCCGGCCACGGCGCCCGCGGCCCGGTCGAAGAGCGTCCAGTTGCCCGGGATGGTCCCCACCGCCAGGCGGGAGCCGTCCGGTGACCAGACCGGGAAGTTCATCCCGCCGCCGACGCTCGAGGGGGTCAGCTGCTCGATTCCGCTCCCGTCGGGCCTTATCGACCAGATCTCGTAGGCGCCGCCGCGATCCGAGTAGAACGCGATCGTCCGGCCGTCCGGAGCCCAGGAGGGGCCCCGGTCGCGGAAGGCGTCGTCGGTGAGGCGCCGGTACTGGCTTCCGTCGATCCGCGCGACGAGCAGGTCCTCCTGCGCCCCGGCCCCGCTCAGGGCCACCCACTGGCCGTCGGGGGAGACGGCGTGGTCGCGGATGGGCTGGGTGCTCCGCAGGACAGGAGTGGGTGGCCCGACGAGCTCCTCGCGGGCGGAGTCGAAGGCCGCGCGGAGCAGGGTCGAGCGCCAGTCGAGGCTGGCGAAGGCGGCGAGCCGGCCGTCGCGGGCGAGGCTCGGGTTGCCGCTCCAGAGGGACGGGGTCGTGACCGGCTCCGGGGCGCCGAGGACGCGGCCCGTCGCCTCGTCGATCGGCACCCGCCAGAGGTTCATCGTCCCGCCGCGGTTGCTGGAGAAGTAGAGGTGGCGCCCGTCCGGGGCCCAGGCCGGGCTCCAGTCGAGGGCGGCGTCGTTCGTGATCTCGACGCGCCCTTTCTCCGCTTCCGAGCCGTCCGCCGCCGCCGTCCACAGGTCGCGCTGGCCGCTCGACCCGCGCAGGCCCCAGTAAGCGATTCTCTTTCCGTGCGGGGACCACGCCGGCTGCACCGCGTCCCCGCCGTGGGTCACCGGGCGCTTCTTCCCCGTCCCCACGTCCACGGCGACGACGTCGTCGTTGCCGCTCCCGCGCGCCGTGGGGGAGCCGAAGGCCCCCGTCGAAACCGCGACCTCGCGGCCGTCGGGCGACCACGTCGGGTTGTACCCGAAGTCCGTCAGCCGCCTGACGGACTCGCCGGTCGAGCCCATCACGAAGATGCCCCCGCCGTCTCGTTCGGAGCGGAACGCGATCCGCTCGCCGTCCGGGGAGAAGGCCGGCTGGTGGTCGTCGGCCGGCGAGTCGGCGGTGAGGTTCTGGGGGTTGCGGCCGCCGACCCGGAGCAGGAAGACGTCGAGGTTGCCCCCAGGCTGGGCCGCGTAGACGACGCTCTTGCCGTCGGGGGAGAGCGACGGGTCCTGCTCGACGCCCGGCTGGTCGGTGAGCTGGACGAAGGAGGCGGTGGTCGCTTTCGCCGTGGAGGGAGCCCCCGCGCCCTTCGACAGGCGGCCCCCGGCGAGGCCGAGGAGCGCGCCGAGGAGCACGAGCGCGGCCGTGATGGCGTGCGGCCGAAAGCGCCTCTTCGGAGTCGTCTCCGCGACCCGCTCGTGCCGGACCTGGCTGTCGCTGAGGCTCGAGAGGTCGAAGGCCAGGTCGCGCGCCGACTGGAAGCGCTCCTCGGGCCGCTTCTCGAGGCAGTGCCCGACGATCCGCGCGAGCGACGGCGGCAGCCCCTCGACCGTCGTGGCGAGATCGGGGGGCTCCTCGCGCAGGATCGCCGTCATCGTCTCCGCGCTCGTCTCGCGCGCGAAGGCCCTTTGGCCCGACAGCATCTCGTAGAGCACCGTGCCGAGCGAGAAGAGGTCGGAGCGCGCGTCGGCGGGCTGGCCGCGCACCTGCTCGGGCGACATGTAGCCGACCGTTCCCAGGACCGCCCCCGGCTCCGTCGGGCGCGCGGCGGTGGGCGAGCTCGTCTCACTGCCGTCGCCCGCCGCCACGTCGCGCTTCGCCAGGCCGAAGTCCAGCACCTTCAACCGGCCGTCCCGGGTGACGAAGACGTTCTCTGGCTTCAGGTCGCGGTGGACGATGCCCTTGTCGTGCGCGGCGGCGAGGGCCTGCGCCATCTGCACGGCGTACTCCACGGCCTTGCGGACGGGCTGCGGACCACCGGCGAGCCGCTGGCGCAGCGTCTCGCCGTCGAGCAGCTCCATGACGGCGTAGGCCGTCCCGCCGTCACGGCCGAAATCGTGGATCGCGAGGATGCTGGGGTGCGAGAGCGCAGCGACCGCCTTTGCCTCGCGCTCGAAGCGGACGAGGGCCTCTTCGTCCTCCGCGAGGCGCGCGGGGAGGACCTTGACCGCCACCTCGCGGTCCAGCTTCGTGTCGCGAGCGCGGTACACCTCGCCCATCCCCCCGGCGCCGAGGGGGGCGGTGATCTCGTAAGGTCCGAGACGCTGGCCGGGGGACAAGCTCATTCTCGACGCGGCTCCTGGATCTGTGCGGGGATGGCCGAAGATTCTACCGCGTCCCCGCCCGGATGGCGGTGTGGCTTCGCCTGACGGGCCAGCAACCTGCCCCAATTGACGCGTAGAATGCGGCAGCGTCATCAGGCACAAGGAGTGAAGTGGGCCTCGCGGCTGGTCAGCGCCTAGGGCCGTACGAGATCGTCGCGCCGCTCGGCGCCGGCGGCATGGGTGAAGTCTGGCGCGCGCGCGACACCCGCCTCGATCGCGAGGTCGCGATCAAGGTGCTCCCGGCCGGGCTCGCGCAGGACGAGCAGTTCCGCCAGCGCTTCGACCGCGAAGCGAAGGTGATCTCGTCGCTCAGCCATCCGAACATCTGCACCTTGTTCGACGTGGGAGAAGCCGCAGCGAGCGACGATCGCTCAGCGATCCACTACCTCGTCATGGAGCTCCTCGAGGGCGACGCTCTCGCCGATCGCCTCCAGAAGGGTCCACTCCCGCTTCACGACGTTCTGAAGTATGGCCAGCAGATCGCTTCGGCCCTCGACGCGGCACACCGCCAGGGGATCACTCACCGCGATCTCAAGCCCGGCAACGTCGTGCTCACGCGGTCGGGCGCAAAGCTGCTCGACTTCGGGCTGGCGAAGACGGCCGCGGGGGGTGCGGCTCCGATCGACGGGCACACGAACCTGGCCACCGAGGCCAGGCCCCTGACGGAGCAAGGAACGATCCTCGGCACGTTCCAGTACATGTCGCCCGAGCAGCTCGAGGGACAGGAAGCGGATGCCCGGACCGACATCTTCGCGCTCGGCGCCGTCCTCTACGAGATGGCGACCGGCCTTCGAGCCTTCCAGGGGAAGACGAAGACGAGCCTGATCGCCGCGATCGTGAAGGAACAGCCGCGGCCGATCGCGGAGGCGCAGCCGCTCACCCCTCCGGCGCTGCAGCACGTGGTCGACAAGTGCCTCGCCAAGGACCCGGAGGATCGATGGCAGAGCGCGCTCGACGTGGCCTCCGAGCTGGCGTGGGTCAGCGGCGCCGGCTCGCAGGCCGGCGTCGCCGCGCCGGTCACGAGCGCGCGTGCGCGGCGCCGTCGGCTTCTCGCCGCCGCGGCGATCGCCGGCTGGGCGGTCGCGATCGCGGCCGTCGCCACCACGGTCAGGGTCTGGAGGCACCTCCGTGACGCGACCCGGGTGACCCAGGCCGATCTGGCCGAGCAGACTGCCGTCGCCCAGGATGCGCCTCTTTCGGTTTCACCGGACGGCCGGCGGATCGCGATCGAGGCGCCCGGAGCGACGTCGCAGCTCGCGATTCGCGATCTCTCGAACGGCGAGGTGAAGCGGCTCGCAGGCACCGAAGGCGCGTCCTACCCCTTCTGGGCTCCGGATGGACACGCGCTCGGGTTCTTCGCCGGCGGCAAGCTCAAGACGGTCAACGCCGAGACGGGCGCGATTCAGACGATCTGCGATGCGCCCTACGGTCGCGGCGGCGCCTGGAGCCCGCTCGGTGTCATCGTCTTCGCGCCGAACATCGCGCACCCGATCGTGAGAGTCGGCGAGAACGGCGGCGTCCCCGCCGCCGTGACGACGCCCGAACATCCTGGGCTCGACACTCACCGCAATCCGACGTTCCTTCCGGACGGCAGGCACTTCCTCTACTGTGCCGCGCCTGCAAATGCGACCATGGTGGCGACCTCGTTGCGGGCGGGATCGATCGACGGGGGATTCGATCGCAAGGTCCTGGACTACGCGTCGAGCGCGGCGTTCGTGAACGGCTGGCTGTTGACGGTGCGGGACCGGAATCTCATCGCACAGCGGTTCGACCCGGACGGGCTCGTCGTCTCCGGGAAGCCCGTGGCGATCGCCCAGAACATCGACTGGTACCCCGGTCGGTATGTGGGGACGTTCGGGGCGGGGGCGGAGACGCTGGTCTACCTGCACGCGGCGCAGCCGAGACGTCAGTTGCTTCGCCTGGACGGCGGCGACGCGCGGCCGGTCACGATCGGCCAGGAAGCGTTCATCGCCTCTCCCGCTGTCTCTCCCGATGGGCGCCGCGCGATCGTCAACCGATTCGACGCCGCCACGAACAGCGCCGACCTGTGGATGGTCGACCTCGGCGGGGGAGGCACCGACCGGCTGACGTTCAGCGCGCGAGGCGGAGCGGAGGACAACACGGCCCTGTTCTCGCCGGACGGAGAACGCGTGGCGTTGACGGAAGTCGACGCCGGTGGCGTGACGCGCTCGTGGATTCAGCCCGCGGGAGGGGGCACGAAGCAGGGGCTCAAGCTCGACTCCGATACGGACTTCGTCTACCTGACCGACTGGTCGCACGATGGCAAGACGCTGCTGATCAGTCCCCAGCGCCTCAAGACTGGCCTGGATGTCGAAGTGATTCATCTCGACGGCGACCGTGGAGCGGTGCCGCTCGTTCAAGGCCCATCGGACGAGAGCGCCGCCCGTTTGTCCCCGAACGGGAAATGGGTCGCCTATCAATCGACCGAGTCGGGAAGGCCCGAGGTGTACGTGACGAGCTACCCCGGGGCGACTGCGAAGTGGCAGGTGTCCACCGAGGGCGGAATCTCACCGTGGTGGAGCGGCGATGGAAGGCAGCTCTACTATCTCGCGGGCGACCGCGTGTTCGAGGCCGCGGTGCGCGACGGCGCGTCGTTCTCCGCCTTTGCCGCGCGACCCGTGGAGGCCCTCGGCGATCACATTCACGCTTTCACCGTGGCGCGGAGCGGCCGCATCGTGGCTCTGCGCCAGATCGACCCCGGCACGCCGCCGCTGACGATCGTCCGGAACTGGGAGCAGCTCCTGAACGGGAAGTAGCGAGCTCGGGATGGTCAAGCCGCAGGCTCCCCCGCGGGCGCGCGAGCAGATGTACCTGTGGATGCGGCAGTACTCAGCGCTTCACGCGGCACCGTAGGCCGCGGAGGCGCCTCGCCTCACTTCCGCCGCGTGTCGAGGGCCCCGCGCAGCTTGTCGGCGAGCGACCCGAAGGCTCCGGACGACGCCACGTCGGTGCGGGCCGCGTAGTCGCGCAGCTCATCTGCCTCGGCCGCGTGCTCGACCGCCTTGTGGCTGACGCGTATGCGGCGGCCCGACGCATCGATCTCGAGGACGACGACCTCGACCTCGGAGCCGACCGGAAAAGCCTTCGCCACGTCGGCTCCCCAGGCCAGGCCGGTCTCGCCGAGCGGCATGAGACCGGTGCGCCCGGGTGCCAGGAACACGAACACGCCGAACGTCTCGTGGCGCTCGACTTTGCCCTTGACGCGTGCGCCGGGCGCGATCGCGGAAGCCGCGGCGGCCGTCCCCGCGCCGGGCGCGGCGCCCTCCCCAACGAGCGCGAGGCCGATGCGCTTCTTCTCGGGATCGATACTCAGGACCTCGAAGCTCCCCGTCGTCCCCGCCGGGACCGATCGGGACCACGCGTCCGCTCGCCCCGTGGGCGCGAACGTGGAGGCGTGCGCCAGGCCCTCGATCCCCGGCTCGAGCTCGACGAAAGCGCCAAACTCCGCGAGGCGCGTGATGCGGCCCGCGCGCACCTGGCCCACCGCGTACGAGTCCTGGACGGTCGACCACGGATCGGCAAGGAGCTGCTTCAGCCCGAGGGCGACCTTCTGTCCGCCCTCGTCGACGCGCAGCACCTTGACCGTGATCTCCTGCCCGGGCGACAGGACCTGCGACGGGTCCTTTACGCGGGACCACGCCATCTCGGAGACGTGGAGCAGTCCCTGCACCCCGGCTCCCAGGTCGACGAAGGCGCCGTACTCTCGCACCGAGGCCACGCGACCGGTCAGCACCGCGTCGACCACGACCTTCTGCCGAACCTCGACGGCATCGGCCTTCTGCTCCTCCTCGAGCAGCGCTCGCCGCGAGACGACGAGGTTCTTGCCGCCTTCCTTGAACTCGATGATCCGGAAGGCGTAGACCTGACCCTGGTGCACCTCCGGCGCCGCGGTCCGGACGGTGTCGATCTGGGACACCGGGCAGAAGCCTCTCTGGCCGCCGATGCGCACCTCGTAGCCGCCCTTCAGGACCCGCTCGATCCGGCCTTCCACCGGAAGACCGGCGCGGAACGCGTCCTCGAGCTGCCGCAGGCTGGCGGCGCCCCGCGCCAGCTTCCGGGAGAGAGTCAGCCCCCCGTCGTTGGAGACCACCATGGCCTGGATGCGGTCGCCGACGGCCACCTCGAGCACGCCATCGGCGTTCTTCAGCTCGTCGATCTCGATCAGCGCCTCGCCCTTGCCGCCGACGTTGACGAACGCCACCTCCGGGCTGATCGCCACGATCGTGCCCTCGATCGTCTGGCCTCGCTCGAAGCGCTTCGCCTGGATCGAAGCCTCGAACAGCGTCGCGAAATCTTCCTCAGGCTCGGTCACAGTCGTTCATTATACGGGGGGGCGGCCGGAGGGTGATCGAGGATCGCCTCGGCGCGGGCGTCCCAGTACACCCTTCGGCCCGACCAGTACGACTGCGCGGCCATGATGCACGCCACCGAGTGCGCGAAGCCGTCCTCGACCGTGCAGTGGGGCGCCCGGCGGGAGCGCAGGCACTCGAACCAGTCGGCCATGTGCTCGAGCGTGAGATCGTCGATGCCCATCGGCGGGACGTCGGTGCGGCCGGGCAGTTGGACGTACTCCGTCGCACGCTGCCGGTCGATGTCGGGCTGGGCCTCGTGGTTGCCCTTCTCCTCGATCAGCTGGTACCGCGGGCTGCCCTCGCCTCCGAGGTTCACGAGGGTCGCCTTCTTCCCCATGTAACGAGTGAAGCCGGGCGAGTCGTTGCCGAAGCTCGTCGAGTAGCTGACCAGGAAGCCCTTCGGGTACTCGAGCAGCGCCTGGAACGTGTCCGGGTTCTCCCGGCCGTCGGGCCAGGCGAAGACGCCGCCGTGCGCCACCACCGAGCGCGGGTAGCTGTCGCCCATGAACCAGTGCACCAGGTCGATCCCGTGGCTCATCCACTGGTCGGGGATGCCGCTGGAGAACTCGCGGTAGAGGCGGAACTCGAAGTAGAGCCGGGGGTCGAAGGGGCGGTCGGGCTTGGTCAGGAGCCACCGCCGCCAGTCGGTGTCCGCTTCGCGGATCTGGGACACCTCCTCGCGCCCGCGCCAGCGCGGCCCGTGGTAGTTCCACACCACCTCGACCTTGCTCACCTCCCCGAGGACGCCGGTCTGGACGAGGTCGTGCGCGGCCCGCGGGTAGGGCTCGCTCCGGTGCTGGGTGCCCACCTGGACGATGCGTCCGCGTTCGCGGACGGCGGCGCGCGCGGCCTTGGCTTCCGCGAGGACGTTCCCCATCGGCTTCTCGACGTAGGCGTCCTTGCCGGCTTCCGCCGCCATCCTCAGGATGGGGGAGTGGGAGTGCTCGGGCGTCGAGATGAGCACGGCGTCGACGTCGCGGAGCGCCAGGAGGTCCTCGAGGTGTGGCAACGCCCGGGGCGCGCGGCCGTAGAGCGCGGCGTTCGCCGCGACCGCCTTCTCGCGGTTCACCGTCCAGAGGTCGCACACCGCGGTCATCTCGACGTTGTGGGCCGAGCGGAGCTGCCCGGCGATCTGCGCCAGCTGGCTGCCCCGGCGCCCGACCCCGATGTGGCCGAGGGAGACGCGGTCGTTCGCGCCGAGGATTCTCGCGTAGGAGAGGGCGGTCGAGGCGATCGCCGCTCCCCCGGTCACCCTCGCGGTCTGGCCCAGGAACGTCCTGCGGTCGACGCGCGATCTCGAGTCGCTCATGCCCTGACTCCTTTCGTGTGTGGTGCGAGCGTCAGCGCAGGCCCTCCACGACGTACAGCTGGTCGAGCTTGCGGCGGTAGGAGTACACGTACGCCCGGCCATCCGCGCTCATGTGGATGGGGCCGATCCCCTGCACGCCCGCGGGGTCAGGCGGAACGAGCGCAAGCCACGGCTTGCGCTCGCCCGTCGCCACGTCCACCCTCTCGACACGGGCGGGCAGCGCGGCGCGGCGCTGGACGAAGAGCCCCCGCCCGTCGGCCGTCCAGCGGATCGCGATGTCGTCGAGAGAGGTCCCCGGCACGACGCGGGGCTCGCCGCCCTCGACGGGATAGAGAGTGAGCTTTCCGTCGGGCCCGGTCGCGAAGGCCAGCCGCCCGTCGGGGGACGCCATCGCGCTGAAGTAGGCCGTGATGCCCTCGGGGCTGATCGGAGCGAGCGCGCCCTGCGCGAGGTCGAGGGTGTAGAGCCGCTCGCCCGCGCCCGGCGCGTGGCCGGAGACGACCACTCGCTCGCCGCCCGGAAGGAACGAGGCGCCCGAGGCCACGATCGCGGGGCGGCCGAGTCGACGCGTGTCGCCGGCCCCCGTCGGCAGCAGGACCAGCTCGGTGGCGTTGTCGACAAGGTGGGTCGCGAGCACCCACTTGCCGTCGGGCGACAGCGTGAGGCCGCGCCCGTCCCCCAGCCGCACTGGCGGCGTGCCGTCGGTCCTCCGGAGGAACAGGGCGTACTCGTTCGTGCGGTTCTGCTCTTCGAACAGCACGACCCGGCCGTCGTCCGACAGAGCGGTGGGGAAGGACCAGTCGAGCCACGAGAGGTTGCGGTCGCGAGTCTCGCCCGGCGCCCGGCCCACGATCTCCCGCTGGCTCGTCGCCCGGCTGACGAGGACCCGGCCCCGCGGCGAGACGTCCTCGAGGATCACGCCGCCGAGGGACTGGAAGATGGGCCGCAACCGGCCGGACAGGCTCGCCGCCATGATGGCCGTCCGGCGAGGGAAGAGGAGCTCGTCGCCGGAAGCGGACCAGGCGAGCCCGTTCGAGGCCTGGGGAGAGACTGCGCGTGCGACCCCGTCGGGGCCGATGACCTTGACGGATGCCGCGTTGTCGCCCCGGCTGGCGTGGTCGAGGAACGCCACCTGCTTGCCGTCGCGCCCGACGCGCACGTGCGAGATCCAGCCGCCCGTCTCGTACAGGACGTGGCCGATCGGGAACTCGAGCCGCCGCAGGGCCCCGACGTTGCGGACGACCGCCAGGCTCTGGCCATCGGGGGACCAGTCGGCATCCTCGACTCCCTCGAGGACCTCGCGCGGCGCGCCGCCGCCCAGCGGCATGCGGGCGAGCGTCCCGGTACTCTCGAACCCGATCGTGAATCGCCGGCCCAGCGAGAGCGCCATCTCACCGGCCGACGACACGGCCAGGACGTCGGCGCCCTCGATGCCCATCGGTCGGGACTCGCGCGTGTCGAGCCGCACGCTGAACACGTCGGCGGGCTCGCCCTCCCAGGCCGCGCCGTAGACCACCGTCTGTTCGTCGGGGGCGAAGCGGGCGGTCAGGACCGATCCGCGCCGGTAGGTCAGGGGCGTGATGCGCAGGTCGTCGACCGCGCCGCCTGGAGACCTGCGGGCGGCCAGGAACCCGGCGATGCCGCCGCCGGCCAGCAGCAACGCGCCGAGCGTCGCGATCGCCCATCGAGGCCATCCCCGTCGCGGCGTGGTGGCGACCGGGGTCCTGGCGCCCGGGGCT
>Ga0315273_10014693_pt1 | contig 10094 bp, 10 predicted proteins | sample YL17G02_0_MG_FD_205753 | JGI IMG/M metagenome (GOLD analysis project Ga0315273, IMG submission 205753) | Sediment microbial communities from Yellowstone Lake, YNP, Wyoming, USA - YL17G02_0 | ecosystem: Environmental > Aquatic > Freshwater > Lake > Sediment | place: USA: Wyoming | collected... | reverse complement strand
GCATCGCTTGATTGAGCGGAAGAACCTTGGACAGCGCGAAGAAGCAGATTTGCATGACCGTGTTGATGCGCCGGCCGAGACCGGCTCGTTCAGCCACGCCATAGCCATCGACGACGAAGAGCCGGCAACGCTTTCCGATGAGCTGCTCTTGCATCTCCATCGGGAGAGCGTCCCACACCCGGTCCGGGGACAGTGGGGTGTTGACGAGGACGGTCGCGCCCGGCATGGCCGTCGCGAGCACGTCGCGGCGCTCAAGGAACTCCGGATCGTGTACGGCTATGAACTGCGCGTGCGCAATCCGGTACGTCGATCGAATCGGCTTTGGACCGAAGCGCAGGTACGAGAGGGTCGTCGAGCCTGCTTTCCGCGAGTCGTACTCGAAGTGCCCCTGCGCAAAGCCCGAGGTCTCCTCCCCGATGATCTTGATGGTCGCCTTGTTGGCAGAGACGGTCCCGTCGGACCCGAGCCCGAAGAAGACCGCCCGTGAGACCTCGTCGGGCTCGATGTCGAAGTCGGGATCGACGCCAAGCGAAGAGCCGGAGACATCGTCACGGATGCCCACCGTGAAGCGCGTCTTCGGCGCGGTGCAGGCGAGTTCATCGAACACCGCCTTCACCATCGCTGGCGTGAACTCCTTGGACGCGAGCCCGTAACGACCGCCGATGAGCCGCGGCACGCTCGGCCGCGCTCCGCGTGCTACGGCTTCGACGAGTGCCGAGGTGATCTCCAGCAGCAGAGGCTCGCCGGTCGAGCCCGGCTCTTTCGTGCGGTCGAGGACGGCAATGGAGTGCGCACTCGCGGGAAGCGCCGCGACGAAGTGGTCGATTGAGAATGGCCGAAAGAGTCGCACCTTCAGCACGCCGACGCGTTCGCCGCGCGCGACGAGATGGTCGACCGTCTCGTGCGCGCACTCGGCTCCCGAGCCCATCAAGACGAGCACGCGCTCCGCCTCGGGGTGGCCGACGTAGTCGAAGAGTCCGTAGCGCCGGCCAGTCAGCGCGGCGAAGCGCGCCATCGTCGCCTCCACGACGGACGGGCATTGGGCATAGAACGGCTCGACCGCCTCGCGCGATTGGAAGAACGCGTCGGGATTCTGCGACGTGCCGCGCAGGACGGGGTGGTCCGGGTCGAGCGCACGGGTGCGGTGCGCACGAAGCGCTGCCTCGTCCACGAGACTCTTCAAGATCTCATCCTCGAGGACCGCGACCTTCGTGATTTCGTGTGACGTACGGAAGCCATCGAAGAAGTGCAGAACGGGTACGCGGGCCAGGAGCGTTGCGGCGTGCCCGATCGCGGCGAGGTCTTGTGCCTCCTGAGCCGAGCCCGACGCGAGCAGTGCGAGGCCGGTCCCGCGCGCGGCCATCACGTCCGAGTGGTCCCCGAAAATCGACAGCGCGTGCGTCGCCACTGTGCGCGCCGCCACATGCATGCAGAACGAGGTGAGCTCACCCGCGATCTTGAAGAGGTCGGGGAGCATCAGGAGCAGTCCTTGCGAGGCGGTGAAGGTCGTCGTTAGCGCGCCGGCCTGCAGCGCGCCGTGAACCGCACCCGCCGCGCCCCCCTCCGACTGCATCTCGACAACCTCGGGGACCGTGCCCCAAAGATTGGGCCGGCGATCCGCGGCCCAGGCGTCCGCGTGCTCTCCCATGGGAGAGGCAGGCGTGATGGGGTAGATCGCGATGATCTCGCTCAGGCGATAGGCCACTTGCGCAACCGCCTCGTTCGCATCGAGAGTCTGGTAGCGCGGCGTTTCACTCACTCGAACCACCTCTCAACAGAAGAGATGAGACCTCTGATGTGCGCCATCCGGCGGATCGCCGCGATCGAGGAGCGACGCATCTGATGGCGTGCCAGCTACTCTGCTCAGAACCAGCCCTCGACCTTGCTGCGCGACGGCACGCCACCGGCGTGCACGACTTGGCCGTCGATGACCACGCCCGGCGTCGAAAGGATGCCGTAGCGAGCAATGTCCTGGATTGTCTCGACTTTCTCGAGCTGGATCTCGACGCCCTTCTGGCGCGCCACTTCCTCGACGAGTTGCAGCGTGGCCCGGCATTTCGCGCAGCCCGCGCCGAGCACCTTCACTTCTTTCGCCATGGTTGCTCCCTCCGTCACAGAACCGCGTTGAAGACGTAGCCGACCAGCAGGATCCCACTGCCGACGACTGCGACGAAGACCGCGATCAGCGTGGGCTTCAGGACTTTGCGCAAGATTACCATCTCCGGCAGCGAGAGCGCGATCACGCTCATCATGAACGCGAGCACCGTGCCGAGCGCAGCACCTTTCGACAGCAGCGCCTCGACGATCGGGATGATGCCGGCCGCGTTGGTGTACATCGGGATGCCGATCAGGACTGATACCGGGACGGACCACCAGGCCTCCTTGCCCATCAGACCGGCCATGAAGTCTTCGGGCACGTAGCCGTGGATCGCGGCGCCGATGGCAATGCCGACCAGGATGTAAGGCCAGACCCTTCCGACAATTTCGCGCACGGCGGCGAGCCCCGCCTGCACGCGCTCCGCGAGGGTCAGCGTGTCGCCCGCGGTCGCCACGCTGACACGCGGCAGGTCGCGAACCCAATCCTCCAGGTATGCCTCCAGACGGAGCCGTCCGATCACCCAGCCCGACACGATCGCCACCGAGAGGCCGAGGCCGAGGTAGAGCGTCGCCACCTTCCAGCCGAACAGGCCGAAGAGTAATGTCAGCGCCACTTCGTTGACCATCGGCGCGGCGATCAAGAACGAGAAGGTCACGCCGAGCGGTACGCCCGCTTGCACGAAGCCGATGAAGAGCGGCACCGCCGAGCAGGAACAGAAAGGCGTCACCACGCCGAGCGCCGCCGCGAGCACGTTCCCGACGCCTTCGTGTTTTGCGACGAGGAAGGCACGCGTGCGTTCCGGGGTGAAGTAGGAGTTGACCATGCCCATGGCCATGACCACGCCGGTGAGGAGGAGCAGGACCTTGGGCGTGTCATAGAGGAAGAAATAGAGCGCGGCGCCGAGACGACCGTCGCGCGCGACAGGCAGCACACCAACGAGCCATTCCGAGAGCGGAATCAACGTCAGGTAGGCCGCCAACCAAGCCATACCAGCGAGCAGGAGAAAGCTTCCCGGTCTGTCCACCGGCCAGCGGACGACACCAACCACGGATATCCTCGCAGTCTCGAGCGTGCAAGCGACAGAGTGCGGCGAAAAGACTTGTAACGCTACTGAACGGAGCGCGCCCTAGCCATCCGAGCGCTCCTTTGTCAGCAACCTGCTAATGATTTCACGGTCTCTCACCGAGATCGGGGTGAGAACCTCCGGTCGGGGCATCCAAAGGAAAAGCCCCGAGCAGGTGCTCGGGGCGGGGAAGGGCAGGGCTATAGCCGGCCGCTCGGGCCGGTCTCGTCCAAGATCGAGACGAAGGCGCCGTGCGTCGTCCAGACGACGGAGTCGAGGAGGCGGATCCCGAGGATCTCGCCGGCCTTCCGCAGGCGCTCGGTGATCTCCCGGTCTTCGCTAGAAGGCGAGGGGTCACCCGACGGATGATTATGGAGGACGATCACGGCCACGGCGCCGGCGAGGACGCCGGGCTGAAAGACCTCGCGCGGGTGCACGAGGGTGGCCGTGGCCGTGCCGACGCCCACCACGGAGTGGGCAATCGGCCGGTGCCGGCCGTCCAGATAGAGGGCAACGAAGTGCTCGCGGGCATCGTCGGTGACGAGCTTGCGAGCAAAGGCGACGGCCAGGCGCGCGTGGCCAATCACGGCAGCCACGACCCGCCGCGGCCCGCGATAGCGGATCGCGACCTCGCGGACGTAGACGAGCTCCTGGGTGCTTCCTTCCGGCATTGGAGTTCTCCTTCACGGTGGTGGAAAAGGAAAGGGGGCACCGAGCGACGTGCTCGATGCCCCCGACCGAGCTGGTTCAAGTGTCTGGGATGGCACCCCTCACGGAGTGCTGCAGGCGTTGGGGGAACCAGCCGGTGAACGGCCGTTATCGCTTGCGGCCACTCTTGGTCGGCCGAACCTGGCGGCCGTGGCTGCCAAGATCGAACCATTCAGCAAGAAGCAGGGCGGCCTCGCGGATCGAGACCGCCTCCATGTGGGCCACGAAGTCGAGGACGTTCCCGCCCGACTGGCAGCGACCGAAGCAGTAATAGACGTGCTTCGACGAGGAGATGACGAACTGCTTGGGGTGGGTGCCCTTGTGAATAGGGCAGGGGCCACGGAAGCCGTCGCGGGTGCGCTGGAAGGATCCGAGCAGGTCGTAGTGGTCGAGCACGGCCTCGAACGAGACGCTGTCCTTCACCACTCGGAAGTCGACCCATCGTGACGCCGTCACGCGACTTCCTCGGGCGCTTCGGCGAGGCCGAGTGCCTGAAGGAGTCTTCGTCGAACGGCTCTATCGTGGTTCGGGGACTGGTCGGCGGCCCGGACAACGGCCTCGAGGAAATCGGGTTTCAAACCCAAGAGATCGCCAGCGTCGAGGTAGTCGCGAGCCAGGAAGTGCCGGCCCCGCATCCCGAGGCAGACTGCCGTCACGGGGCAGAACTCCTCCTCTCCATTCGGCCAGGCCCAGGGCGGCGCGGCCAGCCTCACGACCCAGACGTGGGTCGGGTGGATCTGGTAGATCCGGATCTCCCAGCAGTGCTGGGCCAGCGTGCGGAGCTCGGCGTAGAAATCCTCCTCGGTCATACGACCGCCTTTCAAGGAACCGGGGAGCGGGAACAAAAAGGGGGAGCCGGGATATCCGGCTCCCCAGGAGGGAAGCGAAGCCCTCAGGTCCCTTGAGAGGGACTCCGCCTGGAATCCCTCCAAACCCCCTGTCTTCTAACCGGTGTTATACACTACTAGGTGTATATCTGGCAAGTAATCCTCCCTCATAGTTGTGGATAAGGGATCAGGGAAGCCGACGAGTTCACGCACGAGAAAGCCCGCCGGAAGGCGGGCTCGTTTCGTTTGGCGGGCCGCTACTTGCCGCTGTGGATGTGGAGCTTCTTCTCGAGATAGGCCACGCGCGCTTCGAGGTCTTCGCGATCGAGGGGAGCCGGGAACGTTCGGGCTTCGAGACGATCGAAGGCCGCTCGCATCTCCGCGCGAAACGTCTTGTCGTCCTTCTCGCTTCGCTCGAGACGCGTCTCGATCTTCTCGACGCGGTGCGCGAGGCTCTCGAATCCTTGGTCGATGGCATCGAAGCGGGTGGCCACCCACTCGAACCCCTTCGCCATCATCTGGGCGAGGGTGTCGAGATTGGTGGTGGTCTTCTTGGCACGTGGCATGGGAAGAAGAGTTAGTCGCGGAAGGGGATCTCGAAATCCTCGAGAGGCAGTGCGCGCGACCACTCCCGCGCGGCGAGCTCCGCTTCCGCGCGCAAGATCCCGTGCTCGACGGCACCGGGAAGCTCCGCGGGATCACAACGATCTTCGTTCCATTCGGAGGAGGGCATGGTCCTATCCTCTCATACTTCGACGATCCTGTGAAGATCAACCGAGAAGCGACGCTGGGGATAAGCCTGGCCGCAGCCACGGCATCTCGAGCACGTTCTTCCCCACGAGCGCCGCGCGATCGGTGAAGAGGAAGAGCCCGCTGGCGTGGCCGTCGACCACGTCCTTCGCGGCCTGGAGGACGTTGCGGCAGCGATCGGCACCGGAGGTGACGGTGAGCACGCGGAAGGCGCGAAAGCCAAAGTGCTTCGTGTGAAGTCCCTGTCGCCAGGTCTCGCGATAGGCGAGGAGCTTTCGATGGAAGCTCGTGCGCTCGAGCGTCTTGCGAACTACCGGCATCGTTCCGCGATCGGCCTCAAGGAAGAAGTAGCTCCGGTTCCTGCCCTCGGGCTCGTCGAGGAAGTGGAGACCGAAGATCTTGTCGGGGATGACCCCGATCGGAACGCGCTTGCCCTCGTGCCGAACGTCGACCGTCCACTGGAGCGGGGCCGCGCCGCTGCGATCCGCTCCCGGTGCGCTTCGGGCAATCGTGCCGGGACTGATGATCCGGATTCTTCCGTGTGCGCGGCAGGCGAGCTCGAAGCCCACCATGACGTCGGCGATGAGGAGCGTGTGCTCGAGGAAGACGGGGGAGACACTTCGGTTCTTGGCCGTCCAGTCGACCCTCTCGCGGGCAACGCCGAATCGCTCGGCCAACAGATCCGCTCCGCGGTTCCCGAGGCCATAGACCATGGGCTTTGAGCCCGCGAGGGCGAAGTAGTCGATCTGCGTCCGCGGCCGATCAAGAAAGCCGCCGTGATAGAGGAGCTGAAGGCGCCGCAGGAGAGGCGGCGGCGAGGCCGCCAGAAGCTCCACGATGTGGGTTGAGCGCAGGAAGCGATGGCGCCAGACGATTCGGATGATGTCGATGTCGCGTGGCGTAATCAAGAATGGGCGCGGCTCAACGCGCCGGAACCGTGGGCGCCGTGTGCCGCTTGGGTGTGGGTTCATCACTTGTAAGTCTACCACGAGCGCTACTCCCGAAAATCCTCGGGCGCTACCGGCGCAGGCTCGGGCTTCGCGCGGCGCGTCGCGCTCAACGTGGGAGGCGGGGCCGCCGGAGCGAGCGACGCCAGGTGTTCTTCCACCGCCTCGCGAATGTCCCGGTCGGGCAACTCGCTGGGAAGACAGCGGATCACCGCCACCACGTGGGACTGCCCGATACGGCAAAACGCATGTCGCGGCGGGATGCCCGTAAAGTCCGAAGCCTCCGGGAAGGAAAGCTCCCGCACCTCGAAGTCGGGGAAGATCTCCGACACGGTGCGGACGTCGAGGGGATCGTCGCCGTCGATTGCCGACAGCATGCGCTCGATCTCGATTCGGCGACCCGCCCTCATGCGACCGATGCTGGCGCCGGCCTGGAAGGTGCCGACAAAGCCTTCGTTGTCGCGGTAGAGCTGCTTCTCCCGCTGCCGGTACTCTCGGCGCTCCGCCGCGTCCATGCCCAGGTACTTGTCCTCGAGCGCCGCGCGCAGGATCTCCCGCCGCTCGGCCAAGAACTCTTCCACCGGCTGAAACTCCCGGCTCTCGCGCCGTCGGACGACGATTCGAGACGTGTGCATCTCGCGCGCGAGCCGCGCTGCATCGTCGGCCGAGACCTGGAAGGCCACAAGCGTCCCGCAATTGCCAAAGATTGCGCGTTCGAGGCTGGAGGAGAGCTGGCCGAGGTTCTGGTTCGCGAGGGTGAGATTCACCTGGTACTTGGCCGACTCTGCCAGGATCGACTCGAAGGAGGCCACCGTAAAGTTCTGAAACTCGTCCACGGTAAGCGCAAAGGGAGAGCGCGCTTCGGCCGGGATCGCCGTCCGCGCGAGCGCGGCCTGCTGGAGCCCCGCTACGAGAAGGCCGCCCAGGAGTCGCGCCGGCTCCTCGCCGAGCTTTCCCTTGGCAAGGTTCACGATGAGGATCTTCTGCTCGGCAAGGATCTCGGCGAAGTCGAGGGCATTCTCGGGCTGCGAGAAGACGCGCTCGAGGTCGCTCATGGGTGCCAGGAACGCCGAGAGCTTGTTCAGGATCGGGGCCGCCGAGTTCTTCGGCATCTGCGGATACTCGAGCTCCCAGAACTCCCGGATCGCCTCGCTCTCGACCTTTTCGAGGACTTCCTCCCGGAAGGCGTCGTCGAGATAGAGCTTGCGCAGATCCCGGAGCGTTCGCGGCGCGGGGTCGGCGAGGAGCGTCAAGACGCCGAAGCGCAGGAGATGCTCCATGCGCTGGCCCCAGGCATCGCCAAAGAGCATGAGAAAGACCGAGACGATGTCCTCGGTCAGCTTCGGCGGCGAGAAGGGGAGAGCGAGCGGATTGAAGGCCGGTGCATCCAGGCGCGTGGGATCGAAGTAGATCAAGTCCTCGATCCGGCTCGGAGGGATAAGGCCGAGGAGCTCCTCGGCGGCATCGCCATGGGGATCGAGGAAGCAGACGCCGTCGCCGCGGAGCATGTCCTGCTGGACGATCGCCTTGAGCAGCGAGGTCTTCCCCATGCGGGTCTTCCCGATGAGGTAGACGTGGCGGTTCCGAAGCTCGGACGGGAGACAGAGCACCTTCTCCGTGTCGCGCTCGTCCTCGAGAATGCTGCCGAGGACGGTGTCGTCGACGTCTGCGACGGGGCCGCTCTCCTCCTGGGTCGGCATCTGGGGCGCCGCGGCATCCGGAGCCGAGCCAGCCCGCACCTGATCCCAGAGCCAGAAAAACGGGCGGCGATAGCGGTAGCCGAAGACGCCGACGGAGCCCACGAGCCCGAGGTAGGTTGGGATCACCGACCGTGGGAAGACGGGCTGGAACATGCTCTGGATAACGGCCCCGACCAGAAGGGCGCCCATCACCCAGAGCCAGACCTTGACGAGGGCCTTGATCGAGCCCTTTACGCCTTCGGAGACCAGCTCGATGGGGGTGCGGCTCGGACGCTCGATAGAGAGGGCCATAGGTTCTCCGGCGTGTTGCGGAACCTCTCCCCCCGAGAGTCTGTTCATCGCGGCCTACGCGCGATCGCGCCCAAGCCACCGCTCAATCTTATATTCCACTTCGTGCCTTGGACGCGAGAACTTTTCGCGGCTTCGACGCCGAATAGTGTCGCCGCGTCCATGCCGCCTCCCAAACGGGGGAAGAGCGATGGCTGAGAAGGGGCGCGAGGCCACTCCATCAATCATGAGCCGCAGATAGATCCGGTACTTGCCGAGAGAACTCATGTCTCTTGCCGCAAAGACAGGCGCAAACTCGCGGGCGAGAAGCTCCGCGTCGGCGCTGCCGACCCGGAAGGTGATCATCGTCCCGGCGTTTCCGAAGACGGCGTTCCGGATGGAGAGGTCGAGCTGGTCGACGTACTGGTGGGCGAGGACGAGCGAGAGCCGGTACTTCCGCGCCTCGGAGAGCGCGCTCGCAAAGGCCTCGGTCGTGAAGTTGTGGAACTCGTCCAGGACGAGGGAGAAATCCTGGCGCTCCTCCTCCAGCACGTCCGCGCGCGAAATCGCCGCCATCTGGAAAGCTGAGACCAGGAGCGAGCCCAGAAAGTTCGCCTTGTCCTCGCCGAGCTCGCCCTTGCCGAGGTTGGCGATGAAGATCTTGCGCCGGTCCATGATGAAGCGCGGATCGAAGCGGTTCCTCACCTGGCCGAGGACGTTCCGCATCGGGGCATTCGACAAGAGCCGGCCGACCTTGTTCTGAAGCGGTGAGAGGGCCTCGGAGAGAAGCCTTCGGTCGTAGGCCGGAAGCTCGTCCAGAAAGAACGAGCGCACGACGGGGTCACGGATCTTCTTGACCACGCGAGCGCGGTAGCGCTCGTCGGTAAAGAGGCGGGGAATCCCAAGCAGGGTGCTCCCCTCGAAGTCAAGAAGCGCCATGACGGCGTTGTGCAGGAAATACTCGAGCCTGGGGCCCCAGGAGTCTTGCCAGAGGTTCTTCATGGCGGAGACGACGGAGGAGGCGACCAAATGCCGCCGGTCGGGCGGCACGTTGGCCAGAAGGTTCCACCCGACCGGGTGCTCGAGATCCGCCGGGTGGAAGTAGACGACGTCCTCCGTCCGTCGCCGTGGGATGAGCTCAAGCAGCTCCGTGGCGAGGTCGCCGTGCGGGTCGATGAGGCCAACGCCATGGCCGGCTTCGATGTCCTGCACCAGAAGGTTCCGAAGAAGCGTGGTCTTGCCGGCGCCGGTTTTGCCGACCACGTAGACGTGGTGGCGGCGGTCGGCGGCGCGAATGCCAAAACGCTTCCCCTCGCCGCGGAAGTCGGTCTGCCCGAGATAGACGACGGGCTCGTTGGGTTGTGAGCGGTTCGGGGTCATGGGCCAAAGTCAGCCTCGACTCCACCGCAGCCGGGGGGCGCAGATAGGCCGCCGCGCCAAGGGCTGCGGCGCTCCGCGGCGCGAACGCCTATCCGGCGCCGGAGCGGGAGCTGGCACGCCTCATGGGTAGAAGGGGCCGGCTCGGTAGTCGGGGCTGACTTTGGATCGTGATCGGGCTCGCCTTTCGTTTCGAGAACTCGGGGCGTCCGGCTCTGGTCTCAATCGTCTTCGCCAAGGGCGAACCCGTTCCCCCCACCCGTCGGCGCCGGCGGGGGTCGCGAAGCGACCATGCCGAGCGGCCGACCCCGCTCCGTTTGGTCGAGGACGGCCGCTTACGGCGGCCGCCCGCAGACC